>CXWL01121245.1_pt1 | contig 16349 bp, 15 predicted proteins | sample 590931 | NCBI WGS metagenome assembly CXWL01 (sample SAMEA3498368, study PRJEB10139) | groundwater metagenome | biome: water well; material: biofilm material | place: Germany | collected 2015-04-27 | reverse complement strand
TGCTTGAGGTAGTCGCCGGTTTTTGCTTCATCTTCGACTACCAGAATCTTCATGTCGTGTTCCCAAAAATCTAATGATGCCATTATGCTCTTGCCATTACGTGGCTGGATCAAGATAACAAAAATGTAATCTTAAGGTTATCTTGCGGTGAAGGTATAGCCATTTCAGAAATAATAAAAGATATTTCCGACAACCAAGGAGTAAAAGTGATTTACTTTCCCCCATTTAAAAAATGGATACCACCCCGCAACTATTCCTCACATTGGCTGAGGCACGGTTTCTTTCAAGACGAAAGTAGCTAATATTGATGGGTTTTGTCGCGTAGCGCGGCCAAGTTAAATTTTTAGCAGGTGCGTGCATTCACTCTTTAAACTGGACGGATTTGACCTGCCAATGCATAAAGATGGCGCGAGGATCTTGTTCGACGATGTTGTTTAGGTATTTAACCTGCCGCACCACGATCGGTACGTCACGGTTGGCGTTGGCCGCATCAATCGCAGCCTTGTTGTCACTGCTCTTGTCCATCGCTATTTTCTCGGGAGCGCCATTGGTTTCTATGGTTTGTCGAAGAAGCGCTTCGCTGCAGCCATGGCGCGGTTTGCGGTGACCTCGCGGGTCGCCATTCAGGCATGCATTGAGGAACGCACCAACTTTCTACTGGTTCACTGAATTTTCGCAAATATCGGGAATATGTAACTTAGGCTTCGAGTAAAACGGATGTGCCGCACCTTAAAAAACCTGTTTTTGCTCGGTAATTGCCGCATGGATAATTTCAAGTGACGACCCACGAAAATCATTACCGAAGGTATCCGTAGCAATTGCATCGACCGTATCCTTGACACCTCGACGGATTGCGCGAAAAGCTTTCATCCGCTCTTCACCAACAATGAACCAAGTGTTGTACACCGATTCTGGATCGGTTTTGTAACGCGTGATGAGATTTTTAGTCGATGAAGATTCCATATTAAAATGTACAAGCGAGCCGTAGATTCGACGGTTTTTTTGCTGACCCAATCACAGGTATTCCTCCGTCGCATTCAGGTAATAAGTGCAGGCATTATGAGCCTAAAGATGACGTAATCGTAATGTGCAGGAGATGTTCTCGTCAGTTGGCGTGACCTAAACTTGACTATAAGATCAGCCAATGATCTTCTCCAATTGGATTCAATTGGAGACACCAATATCAGGGAGTTCATCATGCGTTCATCTAAATTCATCCAATTGCTATTCATCGGCGCACTTACTGGCACGGCCGGTACTGCCTTTGCAACGCATACCATTGCGCCGTTTGGAAACCTCGCGTCGGAAACTACCGCGCAAAGAACGATTGCACTTTCACCTAATACAAAATATATCAATGTTGTACAGGGTGAAGTCATTAAATTTACGAGCGAAGGAAAATCTTTCACTTGGAACTTTGACACATTGAATACATTCAAATTTAATTTGGCGGATGTAGCACCAAAAGAGATGAATATTAAAAACATTCAAGTACACCTTAAGGAAAATCCTACCTATCGAAATTAAGACTCATCATTTTCAGTATGACGCAGTATCGTCAACAATATGAGCGAATGGCATGGATACCTTAATTTGCTGGAGGTATCCATGATTAGCCCAGTGCAAGCCAAGCGTCTCAAAAGTCGTTTACGATCAAGGACTTAAAAAAGTATTGTAAACGCATGGAAATTAAGGTTTACTGTTTCTAGTGTTGACCGTATGCAGCGCTCCATGATAAATACTTGGCAGAGGTTCTGGGCTTATATTCATTGGCCATTTGATGCGTTGCCCTGGGTGATGTTATCTCATGTCCGAAGCGATGATGAGTACTGAGAGGTACTGGTGTCAAATGCAGAAGAATATGAACGCTTAGCGCGGATGATCGCCGTTATGCTGCTACTAGCTCAAGCAGATAACGGCCTGATTGCTCTTCATCGTGAGTAGGTAGATCTGTCGAAAAAAATGCATGAATTATTTGATTTCCGAGCTTGCGATCAGTAATAAAGGCGATCCAATTCCAGCAGAACATCTACCGCATATTTTTGAACGTTTCTATCGCGCTGATCCGTCACGGCACCACAACCGTGAAGGTGCCGGATTAGGATTGGCCATACGCTCTCGATTGCACGTGCACGTGGTAGTCAGATCGATGTGCATTCAGAAGTAGATAGTGTTTACTTTAATATTCGGATGCCATAATTGTTCCACTCGACCAAGGTAAAGAGTATGCCAGCGATTTATCTGATTGATCGTCGATGTGCCCACCAAAACGCCAAACTTGGTATGACTATCCATTGAGCAACTGGTGCCAGGCCTATACCCAAAATGGTAGGCATCGCTGACGTATAAGCCCAACTATGGGTTACCGTAGTATTGCGCCACTCACTAAAAACAGTATAACCAACACCAATCAAGATGGTACTGATGGCCACCTCTCTAAATCGACCGTACGGCCAATTTTCTGTTCCTACGAAAAGCAAGGAGAGCACTATGCAGAAGGTTCCTATCATTGCGTCACCGGCAGTGCAATGTAAGACCGCATAAACTATTTCTTGATAGTTTTCGTGAGCCCAGATTGTATAAAGAGGGAGTTGCAAAATTTCCCATAAAACATTGAACAGAATGAGAAAAAACAGATAACTTTTTAGGGATCGCAACCATGCAGATGAGGCTCTTGAAAACATATGCAATCTTGTCCTTCGTTGCTGATTAATTTTTGGAAGGCATATTCGTATCCTTCCGGTTTCTTTGAATTTTTACCTAGTAGCGATCAAGGTAGATCAATCAGTGATGAAGGGTGCTGTAGAAATCATCTGATTACAATATCCGTTCCAAATAAGCTATTTGATAGGAAAATGTCCTGGTTTGGCAAAACATAATGAAGTTAGGGTAAAAGCTTTGAATAAAACCAGACTATCCATAACACCTTCCTTTCAATGACAGCCACTACCGTGGCTACCTAATTTTTTAACGGGAGAATTTTCTGCCTGCGCTAAGTTTTGCAAAATGCCGCAATCTTTGATAGCTTGCGTGCTATGGCATAGTTGTCGGAGGGCGTTTAATTGGGTTTCTAATACTTGAAGTTCTTTGATGCGGAGGGCGACATGGTCAATATGTTTGTCAAGCAAAGCATTGACGGTGGAGCAATTATCTTCCGGCGCATCACGAAATTGCAATAAATTTCTAATTTCATCCAGGCTCATGTCCAGTGCGCGGCAATGGCGAATAAATTGTAAACGCTCCAAGTGTATCTCACCGTACAGACGGAAATTGCCCTGAGACCTTATCGTTTGCGGCAAGAGACCTTTTTTTTCGTAAAAACGGATGGTCTCCACCAAACAATCAGAGCGTTTTGCCAACTCGCCAATTTTAAATTCCATGTTTTGCCAATTCTAAAAAATATCGCTTGACTCTATACCTGCTACAGAGTGTTTAATACATACTATACCTTTTTATGGAGTCTCTATGACAAGCACAATGTATCGTATCGAGAATATGGATTGCCCGACTGAAGAGGCACTCATCCGTAGCAAATTATCGAGCATGCCGGGTGTTTCGCAATTGGAATTCAATATACTCAAACGCAAATTAACTGTACATCACAGCCTGGCAAACGTTGATGGAATAGATGCGGCACTAGCGGCGATAGAAATGCAGGCAGTGCAATGGACAGATGATAGCCCAGGTTCCGACACCTCAAACGCCGAGAAAAATAATCACGGCAATGCCTCTAAGGGATGGAAATTGCTGACGGTCGCATTGGTCGCCGCAATTTTCGCAGAAGCAATCGTATGGTTCGGTGGAGCAGATACTTCATTGCCCGTGATAGCACTCGCGCTGTTGGCGATAGGTTTAAGTGGGTTTGAAACCTATAAAAAAGGCTGGATCGCGCTGAAGAATTTCAATCTAAACATTAATGCCTTGATGTCCATCGCAGTAACCGGCGCAGTCATCATAGGGCAATGGCCAGAAGCTGCGATGGTGATGGTCTTATTTAGCCTTGCAGAAATGATCGAAGCTATGTCCTTAGATCGTGCCCGCAATGCGATTCGCGGCTTGATGGAAATGGCGCCGGAAACAGCCAAGGTTTTGCAAGCGGATGGCAGTTGGCAAGTGCTTGAAACCAAAGTCATTACGGTAGGAGCTTCAGTACGCGTTGCGCCAGGCGAGCGCATTCCGCTCGATGGCGAACTGACGCAAGGGCAATCTTCCGTGAATCAGGCACCAATCACGGGGGAAAGCATTCCGGTTGCCAAAACCATAGGAGATAAAGTGTTTGCAGGTACGATCAATGAAACCGGTTCGTTTGATTATCGTGTGACTGCGCTACAAACCGACTCAACTCTGTCTCGCATTATTCATGCAGTAGAAGAAGCGCAAGGCAGTCGCGCACCGACGCAACGTTTTGTCGATAATTTTGCCAAAATTTACACGCCCATCGTATTTATACTCGCACTAGGCGAGATGCTGGTGCCGCCTTTGTTTTTCGGTTTGCCTTGGCTGATCTGGATTTATAAAGCCTTGGTGCTTTTAGTGATTGCTTGTCCTTGCGCCTTGGTCGTATCTACACCCGTCACTGTGGTGAGTGGGCTGGCAGCAGCGGCGAAAATGGGCATCTTGATAAAAGGTGGAGTGTATCTTGAAGAAGGACGCAAACTGAAATCTTTAGCCCTGGATAAAACCGGCACGATAACCTTGGGTAAGCCGCTAGTGACCGATACTTTCATGCTTGCCGATATGGATAAAGAGCACTGTTTAAGACTCGCTGCAAGCTTGGCGGCTCGTTCAGATCATCCGGTATCTGGTGCCGTAACACACTTTTGGATGGCGCGCGAACTTCCCACGCCTGTTTATGAATTGTCGAAGTTTGAGGCTTTGACTGGTCGCGGTGTAAAGGGTGAAATTGATGGTAAAAATTATTACCTGGGCAATCATCGATTAGTCGAAGAATTAAAAATCTGTAATGCTGCGACTGAAGCCGCTCTACAACGCTTAGAGGCAGAAGGTAAAACAGTGATTGTTTTGTGCGATGAAAAACAGCCTTTGGCCATAATTGCAGTGGCTGATACGGTACGCGAAACCAGTCGTCAGGCAATTGCCGAACTCCATGCTTTAGGTGTGCGGACACTGATGCTCACTGGGGATAACGAACTCACTGCCAAAGCCATTGCTAAGAACGTGGGAATTGATGATGCACGTGGCAATTTATTGCCAGAAGACAAACTCGCTGCGATCACAGAAGAAATAAATGGCTATGGCACGGTGGGCATGGTCGGTGACGGCATCAATGATGCACCGGCATTGGCGAAATCGAGTATCGGCTTTGCCATGGGCGCAGCGGGTACTGATACCGCTTTAGAAACCGCTGACGTCGCTTTAATGGATGATGACTTGCGAAAGATTCCACAATTTATCCGTTTAAGCCAAAATACTGCCGCTATCCTCAAGCAAAATATCGCCCTCGCCTTAGGGATTAAAGTGGTCGTACTGGTATTGGCCATCATGGGTATCGCCAGTTTATGGATGGCGGTCTTTGCCGATATGGGTGCCAGCTTGATTGTGATTTTTAATGGTTTGCGACTAGTACGTCCCAGCAAATGAATTTTAATGTCTCCTATTTTTAACCTATAATGCCGCCATGTTCAAAAAGTTCATCCTCATGTTAATTGTCACTTTCACACTTCAGCTAAGCTGGACGGTGGCAAGTGCCTATTGCCTGCATGAGACGGACAAAACATCGCAGCATTTTGGTCATCACCCGCATCAACATCAGCAGTCGCAACAAGAAAATCAAGAGGCCGATCATGCTGACCAGAAAAAATCTGGCGCAAAGAAATCGAGTACACATCCTGATTGTGCAAGCTGCACGCATGCAAGCTCGGCATTTGCCACGTTTCATGTTGAATTGATGCATTTAGCACCGCAAATTTACCAAGTCAATTTATCTCAACTTCAGACCCCAATCCCCTTTCTGGGCAAGCCTGAACGTCCGAAATGGCAAGCCGCCGCCTAAATCCGGCGTGCTTCTGTCTATTTAATATCTCTTATTTGTAAGTCTGGTTTCAAGGCCTTGACAGCGCATTGCTGGATTCTTCCTTTTCGTTTATTCAGGAGAATTCTATGCAAAAAATATTTTTACCGCTCAATTTGGCGGCTGTTTTACTTTGCCCGACGTTTGCTTATGCGCAAAATGAGGCGCAAAATCCGGGAAGAATTTCAACCCAGACATCCATGCAAAATACTGAGACGATGCGTCCCGTTTCAGACACGCTGACCATCAAAACAGCTATAGCAACTGCGATGACAAAAAATGCCGACATCGCTGCGGCGAGGCGTGAAATCGATGCGACTAATGGCGCGCTACGTCAAGCTGGCATTATTCCTAACCCAGAGTTGTCCACCCTATTTGAAGATGCGCGGCAAGAGAGTCGTAGCACCACAATTCAAATCAATCAAGCCATTGAGCTGGGGGGGAAGCGTTCTGCCCGTATCACAGCGTCGGAACGTAGTCGAGATGCCGCACGTAACGAACTGGCAATTAAGCAGGCAGAGATTCGTGCCCAGGTCACTGCTTATTTTTATGATGCTTTGATTGCCCAGGAGAGACAGCGTATTGCACTCGCCTCGCTGGAGTTAGCGCGACGTGCTAGTACGGCAGTGAGTAAGCAAGTGACTTTGGGTAAGGTGCCACCGCTAGAAGAAACCAAGGCGCGTATTGCCGAATCATCGATACGGGTCGAGCTAGCGCAAGCCAGTGGCGAATTAATCCTGTCGCGCAAACGCCTTGGTGCGATGTGGGGTGCTAATTTGTCCGATGCCTTGGTGTTGTCGGGGGATTTTTCAGGCGAGTTAAGTGGCTTGCCGCAACTACCCTCCATGCCAAATTTGCTCAAAGGTATGGAACAAGCTCCGCTGATGCTGCGTGCCAAAATGGAAGTGAGCAAACGTCTGGCCTTGGCCGATCTGGAACGCGCCCGTCAAATCCCGGATTTAACCCTAAGTCTGGGATCTAAACGAGACCAATCTACCGGGCCACAAGCGGGACGCAATCAGGCTATCGTCGGCCTCTCTATCCCATTGGCGCTATTTGACCGGAATCAAGGAAATTTGCAAGAGGCGCGTAGTCGTGTTGATAAAGCGCGTGATGAATTGAGTGCGACAGAAATACGGTTGCAAAGTGAGCTGCTACAAGCACATCAACGACTCAGTCTGGCACGTGACGAAACGCAGCTCTTGCAAAAAGACTTATTGCCAGGTGCACAGCAAGCTTTTGACACGGCCTTAAAAGGCTTTGAATACGGCAAATTTAATTTCTTGGATGTACTCGATGCACAGCGCTCTTTATTGCAGGCAAAAGCGCAATATCTACGCAGCCTTTCTGAGGTGCATAGAGCTGCCAGCGATATTGAACGCCTATTAGGTGACAGTGAATTTAGCCTGTACACAACGACATCTTCTTAATGAACATTTAGGCTTTAGGAACTACTATGAATTATCCAATTTTAAAATCCAAGCAAGGGTTGGCAATCGCCATCGTTATTCTCATTGGTGTCGTACTGGCGGCCTTAATCCTTTTTTCAAGCAAGGAAAAAGCGAGTGCTGATGAGCATGACGATCATGCGCAAGTCGCTGATCACAAGGGTGATGATGCTCATAAAGACGACCATAAAGATGAAAAAAAACATGTAGCCGATGCTAAGGAAAAAGCGGAACCAGAGAAAAATGTCACTCAAAAAGGGCCGCACGGTGGCAAGCTGTTTAATCTACATGGCTATGCACTGGAGGTGACTATTTTTGAGCAAGACTCGCCACCCGAATTTCGTGTGTATACCTATCAAGACGGCAAAGCATTAGCCCCAGGTGTGAGTCCGGTGGTCATTACCTTGAAGCGTCTTGGTCGGGAACCGCAAATCATCAAATTTGCCGCCGAAAAAGACTACCTCAAAGGTAATACGATTGTCGATGAACCCCATTCCTTCAAAGTCGTTATCGACGCTCAATATGCCGGTAAATCCTACCAATTTGGCTACGAACAAATTGAAGCGCGGGTGCAAATGAGTGCCAAACAACTCCAGCAAAATGGCGTGGAGATTCAAACAGCCGGTCCGATGAAATTGCAAAGCACCCTCAATTTGTTAGGTGAAGTCCATTTAAATGAAGACCGACTGGTGCAGATAGTGCCGCGTGTGGCAGGCATGGTGGAATCGGTCGCCGTCAACGCTGGTGACAAGGTCAGTAAGGGGCAACTATTGGCGGTGATTTCTAGTCAAGCCTTAGCCGATCAACGCAGTGATTTACTGGCAGCGCAAAAACGTCAGGCTTTAGCACGCAGCAATTTTGAACGCGAAAAAAAGCTGTGGGAAGAAAAAATTTCGGCGCAACAGGATTTTTTGAATGCGCAAAATACCCTGCAAGAAGCCGAAATTACCTTCCAAAGTGCGCAGCAGAAATTGGCATCACTTGGGGTGACACTGCCATCAAATACGAATTCACTGGGCAACTTAACCCGTTATGAAATTCGCTCACCGATCGCCGGTACGATCACCGACAAACAGATCGCCACAGGGCAAGCCTTAAAGGAAGATGCCGCAATTTTTACGGTAGCCGATTTAACTAGCGTGTGGGTTGAAGTCACCGTACCGGCCAAAGATTTACTGCAGCTCAAGTTGGGGCAAACCGCCCAAGTTAAGGCTAATGCATTTGAAGCGACGGCCAACGGCAAACTCAGCTATATCGGCGCCTTAGTTGGTGAGCAAACCAGAAGTGCCAAGGCACGCTTGGTATTGCCGAATGTGAAAGGCTTGTGGTATCCCGGCTTAACCGTGAGTGTGCTCCTGCAATCAAACGAGACAGATGTTGCTGTTGCCGTCGCGAATGAAGCCATCCAAAGTATGAAAGAAGTCCCCAGTGTTTTCGGGCGTTATGGCGATGCCATTGAGGTGCGCCCATTGGAGCTTGGACGTAGTAATGGCAAATTTACCGAGGTCATTAAGGGCTTACAGGCAGGTGAAGCGTATGTCGCCAAAAACAGTTTTTTAATTAAGGCCGATATTGGTAAATCAGCAGCTAGCCACGATCACTAGGAGATCATCATGAAACAGATTATCGCAATGATACAACCGCATCGTTTAGAGAGTGTGGAACAGGCTTTACATCACATGCCGCATTTGCCAGGTTTTACGCTATTGCAAGGTCGAGGCCATCCGCGTGGGCAAGGCTCAGATCATGCGTTTATTCCGACGGAATGGAATCCTGATGCCCATGACCGCATCGTACTCATGATGTTTTGTGAGGATGCCTTAGCGCAATCGCTGGTCGATACCATACGCCAGGCAGCATATACCGGCAATGCCGGTGACGGCTTGATCGCTATTACGCATGTTGAGAGCCTGGTACGCATCCGTACCGGCGAACAAGATGATGCCGCTGTGTAGAACATAAAGAAAGATTACATCATGTTTGAAAAAATCATCCGCTTTTCTATTGATCAGCGTTGGATGGTAATGATGATTACCCTGAGTTTGGCACTACTTGGCGTATTCAGTTACCAGCAATTGTCGATTGATGCAGTACCAGACATTACCAATGTTCAGGTACAAATTAATACTTCCGTTCCCGGTTATTCTCCTTTAGAAGCAGAGCAACGCGTGACTTTCCCGATTGAAACGGCGATGGCCGGTTTGCCGCATTTGCAACAGACCCGATCAATCTCCCGTTATGGTTTGTCGCAAGTGACCGTGATTTTTAAAGATGGCACCGATATCTATTTCGCCCGGCAACTAGTCAATGAACGCATCCAGGAAGCCAAGGGCAAATTGCCTTCCGGGGCTGAACCGGCGATGGGGCCGATTTCGACAGGATTGGGCGAAATCGTAATGTGGACGGTAGAGGCAAAAGAAGGTGCCTTAAATACCGCTGGCGCTCCTTACACTGCCACCGATTTACGTGAAATTCAAGACTGGATCGTCAAGCCGCAGTTACGCAATGTGACGGGTGTGACCGAAATTAATACGATCGGTGGCTTTGCCAAAGAATTCCATGTTGCACCACTGCCAGAAAAATTAGTGGGGTATGGTTTAACTTGGCAAGATGTCGTTAGCGCCTTGGAAAAAAATAATGGCAATGTAGGTGCAGGCTATATTGAAAAGCGTGGAGAGCAATTTTTGATACGTGCACCGGGTCAAGTTGGCTCGATTGAGGATATTAAAAACATCGTGGTCGCCAATGTGCAAAAAGTACCGGTGCGCATCAGTGACATCGCCCAGGTCGATATTGGTCAAGAACTGCGCACTGGTGCAGCGACTGAAAATGGACGCGAAGTCGTACTCGGTACCGTGTTTATGCTGATTGGTGAAAACAGCCGCAAGGTATCGCAAGCCGTTGCCAAAAAGTTAGAAGAAATCAATCGCAATCTTCCAAAAGGCATCCTTGTTTCTACGGTATATGACCGGACTATTTTGGTCGATAAAGCCATCAATACAGTGAAGAAAAATCTGTTTGAAGGTGCCTTGTTGGTGGTGTCCATTTTGTTCCTATTTTTAGGCAACATCCGTGCTGCGATCATCACCGCGATGGTGATTCCATTAGCGATGCTATTTACTTTCAGTGGCATGGTGGGGAACAAGGTTAGTGCCAATTTGATGAGTTTGGGCGCACTCGATTTCGGGATTATCATCGACGGTGCAGTGGTGATTGTAGAAAATTGCGTACGTAGGCTGGCGCACGCGCAAGGGCTGGCGGGGCGCAGCTTAACCCGCAATGAACGCTTCCACGAAGTCTTTGCAGCGGCAAAAGAATCGCGTCGTCCCTTGTTGTTTGGGCAGTTGATTATTATGGTCGTGTACTTGCCGATTTTTGCGCTCACCGGCGTGGAAGGAAAGATGTTCCACCCGATGGCATTTACGGTCGTCGCGGCATTGATTGCCGCCATGATTTTGTCAATCACATTTATCCCCGCTGCGGTGGCCTTATTCATTGGTCAAAATATCAGTGAAAAAGAAAATCGTTTAATGCTGTGGGCCAAGCAAGCATATCAACCCATGCTGACTTTTGTCATGCAAAGTAAAGCACTGGTACTCAGTATTGCGGTGACCGTGATGATACTCAGTGGCTTATTGGCGACGCGCATGGGTAGCGAATTTGTTCCCAGCTTGAATGAAGGCGATATTGCACTACATGCTTTACGCATTCCTGGTACCAGTTTGACGCAGGCGATACAGATGCAACAGGAACTCGAACGCACCATACGCACCTTCCCTGAGGTCGATAAGGTGTTTGCCAAACTCGGTACAGCAGAGATCGCTACCGACCCAATGCCGCCGAATGTGGCGGATACCTTTGTGATGTTAAAGCCGCAAAGCAAGTGGCCAGATCCTTCGCGCAGCAAAGATGATTTGGTGGCAGCTTTGCAAAAAGCCGTAGCGCAGGTGCCGGGCAATAACTATGAATTTACCCAGCCAATTCAGATGCGTTTTAATGAGTTGATTTCGGGTGTGCGTAGTGATGTTGCGGTCAAGGTATTTGGTGATGATATGACTGTCATGAATAACTCGGCGCAAGAAATTGCCGAGGTGCTCGAAAAAATTTCTGGTGCCGCTGATGTCAAGGTCGAACAGACTACAGGTTTGCCGATGTTGAGTATTCAAATCGACCGCGAAAAAGCGGCACGATTGGGTTTAAATATCAGCGAAGTGCAGGAAGTGATCTCCAGTGCCGTAGGCGGAAAAGAAGCTGGCACCCTGTTTCAGGGCGATAGACGCTTCGACATTGTGGTGCGCTTACCTGAACATTTGCGTAGCGACATCACCGCAATTCAACGCTTACCGATTCGTTTGCCTGCAATTGACAATAATTCACGGCAAAATTTCGTCACCTTAGGTGATATCGCTACGATGGATATGACCCCAGGACCAAACCAAATAAGTCGTGAAGATGGTAAACGGCGCGTGGTGGTCACGGCGAATGTGCGCGGGCGAGACATAGGATCGTTCGTCGCCGAAGCGCAGCAACAACTGGCACAAAAGGTGAAAATTCCGGCCGGTTATTGGACGACCTGGGGCGGTACTTTTGAGCAATTACAATCGGCCACACAGCGTTTGCAAATTGTCGTGCCGGTGGCATTGTTCTTGGTATTTATGCTCTTGTTCGTCATGTTCGGCAATGTGAAAGATGGCTTGTTAGTCTTTACCGGCGTGCCGTTTGCCTTAACTGGCGGAATCGTCGCACTCTGGTTGCGCGACATTCCCTTATCCATTTCAGCAGGCGTCGGTTTCATTGCTTTGTCGGGGGTGGCGGTACTCAATGGTTTAGTGATGATTGCCTACATCCGCTCCTTGCGAGAAGAAGGTTTGCACTTGGATGAAGCGGTTAACACCGGTGCCATGACCCGACTGCGACCAGTATTAATGACGGCATTGGTCGCCTCTTTGGGCTTCATTCCTATGGCATTGGCAACGGGTACCGGTGCTGAGGTTCAACGTCCGTTGGCAACCGTGGTGATCGGAGGGATTTTATCCTCAACCATCTTGACGCTACTCGTATTGCCTTTGCTGTATAAACTTGTCCATAAAAAGTCTCAGCCGAGTTTGCGTAATTTGGAATCGGATGTGGAATCTGTGCCTGATTCTGCATAAGAAAAAAGACTTGGCAATGCATCATTATTTGCATTGCCAAGTCAGCTTATTGTTTGTCGTTTCTTGTTACAGTTTTTTCTAATTAAGATAGACCAAAAAAGGTCTGAATTTAATGGAGTTAACTATGAATCCAATAGAGAAATCTTCGGCACTCGCTTCAACCGCTATCAATTCTGTTTCCAATGACAAATTGAGATCGGTTACGCCTGCGGGAAAAGCTTTCGCGGAAGCATTAGAAAAAGTTAATGGGCAGTCCTCAACTAGTACGAATACACCACCGCTTAAGCTTAAGGATAACTTTAATGAACATCCGTTATTAATCGCGTCTCACTCGCATATCAATCCACCCGTTGCTAATAATGAGGAAGAAGATAGCGTACACGAGCGTGCTGTAGCACTTAGGGCATTTCGTCAAGAAGTACTGGCATCCAATATTGCCAATGCCGATACGCCAGGCTACAAAGCGGTTGATTTTGACATTAACGAAGCAATGCGAACGGGTAAAGATCCTCGATCCGTAGAACTAAAATATGTGGTGTCAGCACAAGGCAATATTGATGGAAATACGGTCGATATGGATGTCGAACGGGTTAAGTTTATGGAAAACCAAATAATGTACAACTTTGCAGTGGATCGCGTGCGCGGGCATTATAAGGATATGGAAGACTTATTGAAAAATACGCCATATTGAAAATTGGGGGGGCAATATTAACCTACTAGTGCAGTTTGAATGCACTGCCATTGAGTTGGCGCCGACCTGATGCACATGCGTGGAGCAGAGAAGTCAGTTGATGTTGCTGTGTTAAGGTCGATATCGCCAGTGCATTGAGTCCAGACGTGTCATACATAGTAGGGTCTGCGCCGACGGCAAGGAGCATGTCCACCACTGTAAGATGCCCTTTATAGACTGCCCAGAATAAAGGCGTTTCTCCTTTTTGGTTACTCTTGTGAGGATCGGCGCCGCTCTCCAGCGCGACCCTTAATGCCTCGTCCCTTCCGTTGTAGGCAGCCCACATCAAAGGTGTCCATCCCAGAATATCTGACGTATTTATATCGGCGCCATATGCCAGCAAAATTGCAACAACACGATATTTCTGGTGATAGAGCGCATGGGAAAGTGCAGTAATTCCTTGCGAATCCGCGCTCTCAATGATGAACCCATTTCGTACCAGCCTCAGCATCCGATCCGCGTCGTCAGTGTGTACCGCGGTCAACATATCGAGCCATTTTTTGTGAAGACGGGTCATATCAAAAGCCTCAATCAATTTTTGGAAACTATTGCCTGATGCTAAATTTATCGACCTTTTCTAGAAAAACTTGATACGAACCGACTGATACATGTTAGTTCGACTGCAATCGAGTGAGTGAAATTGTCAATACTTACGATTTGATGGCACGAAACGGTTGAAATAACTTATTACTCTGTAGGTAATCGTCGACGTATCCACCAAAAAGAAAAACTTGGTATGACTATCCATTGCGCGATTGGCGCTAAACCGACGCCAAAAAATGTAGGCATCGCTGACGTATAAGCCCAACTATAGGTTACGGTAGTATTGTGCCATTTACTAAAGACAGTATAACCAACGCCAAGCAAGATGGTACTGATGGCCACCTCTCTAAACCGACCATACGGCCAAGTTTCGGTTCCCGCGAAAATCAATGACAGCACCAGGCTAAGAGTTCCTATCATTGCGTCCCCAGCAGTGCAATGCAGAACCATATAAACTATTTCTTGATAAGTTTCATGCGTCCAGATTGTATAAAGGGGAAGTTGCAAAAACTCCCATAAGATATTGAACAGAATTAGAAAAAACACGTAACTTCTTAAGGATCGCGACCATACTGATGAGGCTCTGGTAAACATGTATAGTCCTATCCTTTATGGTGATTAATTTTTGGAGGATATATTCGTATCCTTCCGTTTAGTGGCTTGTGCTTGCAGTTCCGCCCGTTCCTGGATCAGGATAATTCTTTCTTGATCAAGCTTTTCCAATTTGGAATCGGACTGAGCAAGTCGCTCCAACAGCTGTGCATTCTGCGCTTCTTGCGCTGCCATCGTCATACGCGACTCGGTCAAACTCCGTTGCGACACCTCTAATTTACTCATGAGCGTTTGATTCGACAACAAAAGATCTTTTTGTTGATAGCTCAATTGGTCTCTTTCCGATCGCATTGAGGCGAGTTCGTCAAAATTTGCGAGAGACGACTCCAGGAGGCGCACATTCTCTACACTCAGGTGTGAAATTTGTGCCTCCTGGTGCGCAATCGTCGTTTGCTGTCCCAATAATCGCTGTTGAGCACCTGTCAGTTCTTGTTCTAAGCGCGCAATGCGCTGTTCGTAGGCCTGTTTTTCTTCGACTCTTTGTGTGGCCGTCGCCTCCTGATAATGATCAAATTGAGCGCGGGTGAGGGTCAGCTGCTGATTAAGCGTGGCCACTTCGGCCGCTCTGTCCATTAAACGCAGCTGCAGCCCCGAGGTGTCGCTCTCTCTTGCAACTAGGGTCATATTCAGTGACTGCTGTTCTTTTTGAAGCTTGGCAAGTGTTTGTTGAGTTGCTTTTAGCTCGGCTGCGATTGTCGCTTTCTCTTGGGTCAGTAGGGCGTTTTCATCATGCAATTGCTGTTCATGGCTACGCACCGTTTGCAGCTCTGTTTGATGGTGTTGCTGCGCTTGTATTATTTTTTTTCCAGTTTCGACTTGTAGGTGCTCATACAGGCTTTTTACTGCCACCAAAAGCGATGTCGGAATACCGGAATCGGAGGCTGTCATCGTCTCTTGGTGCTCAGCTTTCCAGCGTTTTAGCATAGGTGCAATCGTGCTTTTACTGCCGGTATTGCCCATCGCATCCCGGACAGTATCGACCGTAGGCGATTTGCCGCTATCAGCCAATTGGGATGCAGCTTTAGCGACATCAGAATAAAGTATGCCAGCGCGTGCCATAGTGTGTGCCTTAAATAAAGTAATATAAAACGTATTACGTAATATAACGTTAAATAACGATATTGTAAAATTCAATAAATTCAATATATAGGCGTTGATAAGGTAACTTATCGCGTGTCATATCATGCGTAGAAATGCTATGCTGCATAATCCTCAGTACAAATAGCCCATTTAAGCGTTAAATCATGATTGACGAAATCCACCTCGAAAACAGCGGCGGTTCAACGATTCCCCATACGTCGGTATTGGTGAGTAATGCCAGTACACTCTCCAATGTCGATCTCATGGCTCAACACCAGGCTTTTCTGACCGCAGCTACCTCGGACAATACCCGTCGCACGTATCGCTCTGCTATCCAGCATTATTTGACCTGGGGCGGTGTATTGCCAGGTGATGAGCCCATGATGACACGGTATCTATTGGCCTTTGCCCAGTCTTTGAATTCCCGGACACTGGCCTTACGGTTGACCGCGCTCTCGCAGTGGCACGTTCATCAAGGCTTCGTCGATCCGACGGCCAGTCCAACCATACGTAAGACCTTGATCGGCATTGAACGCGTGCATGGAAAACCAAAAAAGAAGGCAAAAGCTTTGCCAGTAGAGGATCTGGAGCGGATTGTTACGAATTTATTGAGCCTCAATACCCTTCAGGCTAAGCGTGACAACGCCTTGCTACAACTGGGCTATTTTGGTGGATATCGCCGCAGTGAAATTGTGAGCCTGCACGTGGAGCATGTAGCGTGGGAGACGGAAGGCATCGCTATTACACTTCCT
>CXWL01023881.1_pt1 | contig 16351 bp, 14 predicted proteins | sample 590931 | NCBI WGS metagenome assembly CXWL01 (sample SAMEA3498368, study PRJEB10139) | groundwater metagenome | biome: water well; material: biofilm material | place: Germany | collected 2015-04-27 | reverse complement strand
TCCCCAAGAAGCGCTCCTGCGCTTCCGGGTCGTCCTTCGCGTGTCCGCGCAACGTGTCGATAAAGCCGGTGAGCGAGGCAAGCGGCGTGCGCAGTTCGTGGCTGGCATTGGCGACAAAGTCCGCGCGCATTTGCTCCACACGTTGCGCTTTCGTCGTATCGCGAAGCACGATGAGCGCCGACCGCAAGATGCGATCGCTATCTTCAATCGGCGCCAAATAAGCATCAAAATTCTGCTCGTGCGCGCCCATGACCGGAAACTCGACCCGTTGCGGGCCACGCCCGGCAAGTACCAGATCGAGCGCAGTCAACACCTGCGGCGCGCGCAGAACGCTGGCCAAATGCTTGCGCAGCTCGACGACGCCGAACTGCTGCTCGAACGCATCGTTCGAGGCGATGATGCGTCCCGTGTGATCCGTCAGCAGCACGGGATCGGGCAATCGCCGCACCAAATCCGAAGGCAAATAATCGCCGCGCGACAAGGTCGGCGAGAGCTTGATCGGTGCGTCGGTGGGCTGCACCACCGCAGGGATGGGCTGTGTCCAAACCGGGTCGGGCACGCTGCGCACATACCCCCCCCGCGCCACCGCAATCAGCGCAACGCCAAACGCTAGCACAGCGCTAAACGTCCAAGCCCCGGTCCAAGCTGCGACCAGGAACAACGCACCGCAAGCGGCGGCGAGCGTGAGCTTAATGTCGTCCATCCGAACGGAAATTGGCGAGCGTGCGCGCTTGTCGCCCTTGGAGGCGTCGGCGCTCGCTTTCGTTTGCGTGCGGTCGGAACCCGCCGCTTTTGGGGGGACTGCGGCCCCTTCGCCGGTAACTGACATCTCGAACCCCTCCCCGGCATCGACGACGACCTCCCCCCGGGATCGGCGTGCGTTGCGCGGTTCGCTAACATAGAACCACAACATGCCAGCCGCCGCGAGCTTGGCAATAACCGCGGCAGCAAAGACGGCTTCAAAACCTAGCGAGTCGGCCATCTGACCGCCTGCGATCACACCGAAAACCTGAACCAGAGATTGCGCAGAGTTAACCATCGCTATGCGCATCGGCAGATCGGAGCGGTCCCCGAACTCAAGCACCATGTTCTGCGCGGCGATAAGATACCCGGAGAAGCCGGCGCCGATCCCGACGAAGCAGAACATCACCGACGCCGAATCCGTCGAGAGAGCAAGGGCAATCGTGCTGCCTGCCCATAACAAGAGCGCGGGCACGAACACGGCCTTGAAGCCCATACGGTCTGCAATCGCGCCCCAACCCAGATTCGCGACCGTTTGCGACACAAGCAGAGCAAGCGACAAGAGACCGAGCTTCCCGCCCGTCAGACCTTGTGTCTTGCCGACAAAGAGAATGTAGAACGGCAGCGCGAGTGTGCCGACCGTCGCCAGCGTCTGCGCCCAGAAATACATCGCAAACGCACGGTCCCGCAGAAGCGCCGGGATATCGCCTAACCGCTCGCGCACGCTCACCGGCGCGCGCACGCTATATGCTTCCGGCTCCTTAACGAGGTAGAGGAACGTGAGTCCTGCCGCCGTAAGCACAAAGGCGAGCAGGAATGTCGTTGCGTATCCGTCCCCAAGCGCATCAGTTTCGACCAGGTATTTGCCGCCGACATAGGCGACCGCCGATGCCGTCATGCCGCCCAAGAAATTGCGCAGTCCGATCATCATGCCGCGCCGGTCTGCGGGAATGGTCTTCGTGAGAAGCACGTTCCACAACACGTTTTGCATGCCCGAAAACACGCCGAGCGCACACAAGAACGCGGCAAACACGTAGACGGTCACGTTGGGCGGCAGGAAGAATCCGGAGAGTGCCAGACCCAACACCGAGAACCGCATCATCCATCCGTAACGCAAGCCCAGGTCGACGATCTTGCGCCGATGCTCGATCGCTGTCGCACCGAAGATGCCGCTGACGAAGGCGCCCAGATGCTGCATCGCAAGCGCGAGACCAACCAGCGACGCCGACCCGGTCAAAGCGAATAGATAGGCAGGCACGAATGTCGGCGCGTTGACCAGCCGAAACCCCGTCATCGCCAGCATGCCGTGGGCAAGCTGACTGACGTAGTTACGCGTCAGATTGGCAGCCACTTCCTCATGGAATTTGGCCTCTGCACGAGCTTCAACGTTCACGTCGTTCAGTTACGTCCCCTCAAACGCCGTGCGTTTTGAACCATTCGAGCGCGCGCGGCCACGCTTGCTTCGCCGCGGCCTCGTTGTAGCTCGGTCGGTAGTCGGCCAAGAACCCATGATCGGCGCCCGGATAGACGACGATCTCGCTCTTCGTGTCGCCAGCGGCTTTGAGGGCCGCACGCATCTCGTCGCCCTCGCTCACCGGAATCCCTTTATCGAGCTCGCCATAGAGACCGAGCACGCGCCCCTTCATCTTGTCCGCGAGATCGATCGGATGCACAGGACGCGTGTCGTTCGCGTGCTTTGTCATCGAGCCGTACCACGCCACCCCGGCTTTGATCGCCGGGTTGTGCGCCGTGTACATCCATGTTGCGCGTCCGCCCCAGCAAAAGCCGGTAACGCCAAGCCGACCCGCGTCGCCGCCGTTGCCGGCAGCCCACTTCGCCGTTGCATCGAGATCGCTGAGCACGGTCTCATCGGCGGCTTTGCGTACGATCGTTTCGACCAACGTCTTGATGTCGGCAACCTTCGTCGCATCGCCATAGCGCGCGTAGAGATCGGGCGACACTGCAAGGTAACCAGCCTTCGCGAACCGGCGGCAAACGTCTTTGATCCATTCGTGCACGCCGAAGATCTCATGCACGACCAAGATCGTCCCGAGCTTGGTTCCCTTTGCGGGCATGGCGCGATATGCCGGCATATCCCCGTCGGCGACAGGAATTTTCACCTCGCCGGCGTTAAGCCCCGAAACGTCTGTCGAAATTGCCGTCGCCGCAACCGGTTGCACGGCAAGCGCGAACCCTGTCGCGAGACCCGTCATCGCAAAGCCGCGGCGGCTCATTGAGGTATGATCGATCACGTCGGACATTGTCGAATCCCCGGGAACAAAAAACAGGAAGGCCGGGGAAACGGCCCCGGCCTTCGGACCTTAGCAATCGCTCCATTCCAGTGCGAGCCCCAACCTATCGGATGCGACGACGTGATTCCGTACGGTCGTTGAAGCCGAAAGCCCAAAGGTTCGACTGCGAGCGATCCAAGATCACGCAATAGCCGCGGTAATTCGGACGGTCGCAAAGCTGCCAAACGCCGCCTTGGATCACGACGCTCGACGTCAAATTGCCGAAGCTATAGGGGCCGAGGTCCGGAATATCGGTCGAGAAGGTGCGCGAGAGGCCCGCATAGTTCGTATGGCGATAGAGCGTGATGCGGCTGTGCCCGCCGCCACCGCCACCCGAGCCACTGCAAACAAGCCGCCCGTTGTCGTTGACGACGTTGCCTCTGCAATTCCTAAGATCCAGCGTCGACGTACGCCAGCTGCCGAAATTGTCCCGGCAGGTCGCATAGAGCACGCTCCCGTATAGCCGCCCGTTCTGACAAGAGTAACGCCAGCTGCCACCGGGCAACCGTCCGTCTCCCGCATCGTCGTCATTCCCTTCGTCGAAGTCGTCGCCCCGAACGCAGCGCAGAATTCCGTTCTTGTTGGAGATGTCGCGACAAGATTGGTAACCGGCAAGCTCTGTGTATCGCCAGCGGCCGAAGTTGTCCCGGCACTCGGCAGTCAGCGTGCCGCGCTCGATCGCAATGCTGCGGCATGAGTTGCGATAGCTGCCCTTCGGCGACCAGCCGCCGCCATTGTCGCTGTCATCATTATCGTCGTCATCGTAGTCGCCGGCGCACTCCAACCGCCCGTTGCGATTGGCAATGTCGCCGTCGCAATCGCGATAGTTTCGCAGCGTCGTGTAGTTCCAATTGCCCGAGCGCGTGCGGCACGTTGCGGACAACGTGTTCCACGTCGTCTCGATGTCGGTGCACGTCCGGTTATACGTGCCGGGTGGCGTGTAGTCCGCGCTCGCGCCACCGATCGCCACAAAGGCAAATGCGAACGCCGCCAAGAGTCTCGCCGTGAATCTCATGAGGTCACCATACCCAACTACGCCCCAGTCTGCATGCAATCTTGGCCCGAGTTGGGCACGAAGAAAATGCGGCTGAATTGCGGCTCACCAAACCTTGTTTACGCCACGAGACCGCCGCTTTCCGCATTCAGAAATCCACCATGCGCTCGTTCATCTTCGCCCTCGCGCTGATAGCGCTCACATCACCGGTTGCAGCAGCATCGGTGAATCTTATCGTGGTCGACAAGTCGCGCCGCGTCATGACGCTATGGGCCGGCAAGAAGCCGTTCAGGACTTACCGAATCGCCCTCGGCGGCAATCCCGTCGGCGACAAGGAAGAAGAAGGCGATTCCCGCACCCCCGAAGGCCGGTATGTGATCGACGGCAAGAACCCGGGCTCAAGCTTTCACCTATCGCTGCGGATCTCGTACCCAAACAAGCAGGATCGCGCGGATGCCGCCAGACGCGGCGTGTCGCCGGGCGGATTGATCATGATCCACGGTACCCCCGGCTATTTTGGGATGCTTCAATCCACGGGTGTCTTGCGCGACTGGACCGCGGGCTGCATCGCGGTCTCAAACGAGGAAATCGAAGAAATCTACAAGAACGTCCGCATTGGCACACCGATCGTCATCAAGCCCTAGGGGTGCGCTTGACCGCACCGTTCGGCCACCTATGCTGCCCCCGCTCAACACACGAACGGGACCAATGACAACGACGACCCTCGACCGGCGCACCAAAGAGGCTGAACCGAAGCAAGCTTGGACAACCGCGCAAGCGCGTGAGCTCTACGACCTCCCGTTCGCCGATTTGATCTTCCGCGCGCAGTCGGTTCACCGCATTCACTTCGACCCGAACGAAGTACAGATGTCGACGCTCCTCTCGATCAAGACCGGCGGCTGCCCCGAGGACTGCGGCTATTGTAGTCAGTCTTCCCATTTCGAAACCGGCCTGAAGGCTTCGAAATTGATGGCCCTTGAAGAGGTGCGCACGGCCGCTGAACAAGCGAAGGCCGGCGGTGCCTCCCGTTTCTGCATGGGCGCGGCCTGGCGCGAGCCGAAAGACCGCGACATCGACACGCTCTGCGAAATGGTCCGCGAGGTGAAAGGTCTGGGCCTCGAGAGTTGCATGACGCTTGGCATGCTAACGCAGGGCCAAGCCCAACGGTTGGCCGACGCCGGCCTCGACTACTACAACCACAATATCGACACCGGCCCCGAATACTACGGCAAGGTCATCACGACGCGCACGCTGCAGGATCGGCTGGACACGCTCGAACACGTACGCGAGGCCGGCATGGCGGTCTGCTGCGGCGGCATCATCGGTATGGGCGAAGGGCGCGAAGACCGCATCGGCATGCTGGTGACGCTTGCGAACCTTTCCACGCCACCGGAATCCGTACCGATCAACGCTTTGATGAAAATCAAGGGCACGCCACTCGGCGACAGCACGCCGATCGACAATTTCGAATTCGTTCGCACGATCGCAGCGGCACGCATCATGATGCCGACGTCGGTCGTACGCCTCTCCGCCGGTCGCGAGCACATGAGCGAAGAGCTTCAATCGCTCTGCTTCCTTGCGGGCGCGAACTCGATCTTCACAGGCCCGAAGCTGCTGACAACCGCAAACCCGGCCAAGGCAAAAGACGACGCGCTGTGGTCGAAACTCGGCGTGCGCCCGATGGATGTGTGAGCGGCGGGCCTTCGCTTAGACCGATCGCTTCACCATCATCTGCTTGATCTCGCCGATCGCTTGCGCCGGGTTCAGGCCCTTCGGACAAGTGCTCGCGCAGTTCATAATCGTGTGACAGCGGTAGAGCCGAAACGGATCTTCGAGATTGTCGAGTCGCTCGCCCTTGGCCTCATCGCGGCTGTCGGCCAGCCAGCGATAAGATTGCAGCAGGATCGCAGGGCCCAAATACCGCTCCTGATTCCACCAGTAACTCGGACACGAGGTCGAACAGCACGCGCACAAAATGCACTCGTAAAGCCCGTCGAGTTTCTGGCGGTCTTGCGGCGACTGTTTCCATTCCTTCTCGGGCGTCGGCGTTTTCGTCTGCAGCCACGGTTCGATCGACGCGTATTGGGCATAGAAGTGCGTCATATCCGGCACGAGATCTTTGATGACGCTCATCGCCGGTAGCGGATAGATCGCGATCGGTCCTTTGATGTCGTCGATCGCTTTCGTGCAGGCGAGTGTGTTCGACCCATCGACATTCATCGCGCACGACCCGCACACGCCTTCGCGGCACGAGCGGCGGAACGTCAACGTCGGGTCGATCTCGTTCTTGATCTTGATGAGGGCGTCTAGAACCATCGGCCCGCAGGACTCGAGGTCGATCTCGTAAGTGTCGAGCCGCGGGTTTTCCCCATCGTCCGGGCTCCAGCGATAGACCTTGACCGTCCTGGGTCGCTTGGCGCTCGAGGCGGACGGCCATGTCTTCCCGGGTTTGATCTTGCTGTTCTGCGGCAGCGAAAATTGAACCATGACGGACCCTGGTTGCACTGAAGTAACGATGGATACGGTGTATCGCGTGCCAAGCCGTGCGTCCATCTGGTACACAAACACACCGTGACCCCTTATTGTCGCGGGTGTCACCAAAGCCCGGGATCAAGCGACGAATGCATCTCACAATCCGTGTTGCCGTAACGTGCGTGCTGATCGCGCTCTCCGCTTGCGGACCGTCGGGCCCGAGCAAGAATCCCTCCGCCGACGCGAACATTCCACTCGGTCAGCTGCCCGACACGGTGGAACCCACGCATTACCGCCTCAACCTGACGATCGATCCGGACAAGCCGCGCTTCAGTGGCATTGTGGAAATCGGCGTCGCGCTCAAAAAACCTGCGCGCGAGATTTACCTTCACGGTCGAGAACTCACCGTCGATGCCGTTTCCGCGCGGATCGCAGACGGCACCAGCGTCGCCGGCACGTACGAACAGGTCCACGATAGCGGTATTGCCAAACTGACTTTCGAAAACGACCTGCCAAAAGGGAAGGCGACGCTACGCCTCGTCTACAACGCGCCGTTCGAGACGACACCGGACGCACTCACTTCGACGAGCGACAACGGCGAAAAATACGCCTGGACGCAGTTCGAGGAAATTTCCGCACGCCGCGCCTTCCCCAGCTTCGACGAGCCTCGGTTCAAGACACCGTTCGACATCACAATCGCCGCGCCGAAAGTGGATTCTGTCGTCGCAAACACGCCACCTCTTCGCGAAGAAGCCGCCGGCGAGCTAAAGAAGACGGTGTTCGAGACGACGAAACCGCTGCCGACCTATCTGGTCGGACTGTTTGTCGGTCCCTACGATATCGAAGCAGGTCCGACGCTTCCCAGTATTCGTTCACGCCCGCAGGCCGTCGCCATCCGCGGCATCACGGTGAAGGGTAAAGGCAATCGATCGCGCTATGCGCTCGCCGAAACGCCCCCGCTGCTGCGCTATCTCGAAGACTATTTCGAGGCGCCTTTCCCGTATCCGAAGCTCGACCTCATCGCGCCGCCGAACTTCACCGCCGGTGGCATGGAGAACGCGGGTGCCATCACCTATACCGAGCGCGGCATCTTGCTCGACGACACTGCTTCTATCCAACAGAAGCGCTACTTCGCCTTGTTGCACGCACACGAGGTGTCGCACCAATGGTTCGGTGATCTCGTGACGGCAAAGTGGTGGGACGACATTTGGCTGAACGAAGCATTCGCTTCCTGGATGGGTGATAAGTCTGCCGCCGCAGTCTGGCCCGCGAACGAGTTCTCTCGTGAGACGATCCGCGACGCGCTCGACGTCATGGACACGGACTCGCTGTCGACCGCGCGCGCCATTCGCCAGCCGATCAAGTCGACCGGCGACATCTTCAACGCTTTCGACGGCTTAACCTACAACAAAGGCGCGGGCGTGCTCGCGATGTTTGAATCCTACTTAGGCGAGGACGCATTCCGCGAAGGCGTACGCACCCACATGCGCCGCTTCGCCCACGCCAGCGCGAACGTGCACGACTTCATGGAGTCGCTGGCCCAAGGCTCCGGCAAATCGGAAGTCGTTTCGGCATTCGAATCGTTCTTAAACCAGCCGGGCGTTCCGTTGGTGCGAATCAAATCGACCTGCCGCGACCGCGACCTCATCGTCGAACTCTCGCAATCCCCGTTCGGCGCCAGGAACGCGAACGACAAGCGAAAGTGGTCGATCCCTGTCTGCATCCGCGACGTCACCAAAGGGCGATACCGCTCGTGCACCATGCTGACTGAACGCACCGCGACCCTGACGGCGCCGCAGCAATGCGGCGCGACACTCATGCCGAACGCCGACGGCGCCGGCTACTACCGCTTTGCGATGTCGAGCGCCGATTGGCAAAAACTGGTAACTCAACGGGTTCGCCTCTCGCCCGCCGAACAACTCGCGCTGCTGCACAGCTTGCGCGCAGCATTCCGCGTCGGCGAAACGGACGCAAAAACCTACCTCGCCGCGATCAAGGCGGTGGAGTCCGGCAACACGTGGGACACGGTCGCGCTAGCCCACAAGCTGCTGCTCGAATTGCGCAAGGAACTTCTGACCAAGAACGACCTGCCGGCCTTCGAACAAACTGTTCGAACCTGGATCGCCCCCGCATTCGCGAGTACCGGCCTCGAGCCCAAGCGGTCCGAGCCGCCTGCCACGACGCTCCTTCGCGCCGAGCTCGTCCATGCGATGGTCACCGTGGCGCGAGATCCGGGCACGCTGACCGCGCTCGCCGCCAAGGGAGCGGCGCTCTTGCGCACAATGGCACAGGGACAACCGCCCGAACCGATAGCGCCCGAGTTGGTCGAGGCCGCAACATGGGCCGCCGTGTACACCGGCGGCGAGCCGATCGCGCACGACGCGATCGCTGCGATCAAGGGTTCGTCCGATGCGCAATTTCGGAGCCTCGCCATTGCCGCGCTCGCAGCGGCGCGCGATCCCGCGGCCAATCAAGAGATCGAGGAGTTCATCGTTTCGGGCGCATTGAGCGTGCGTGAGCAGGGGACATACATTCGCAACGCATTCCAAGACGCTGATCGGCGCGCAGGTGCCTGGGAATGGTTGCGACGCGATTTCAAGCGCATCAGCGCTTCGGTTCCGCGCGATGCGCGTTCGCGCCTCGTGAACCTCGCCGCGAATCTCTGCGCCGATCAATCGCGCGCCGAAATCGAGTGGTTCTTCAAGCCGATGATCGGCGGCATCGCCGGCGCGCCGCGGGTCTATGCGAATGCTCTCGAAACTGTCGACCGCTGTGTTGCTTGGCGAAAGGCGAAGGGGGCGGAACTCGCCGCTGCCCTCCGCGCACCGTAATCATTCGCGGCCGAGGCCGAACCCGACCGTAGGCCGCGCCGAGCGGTACCAATCGACGTTGCGCGTCACATACATAGTGACCGCGACTGCTGCGAACGCCGCCGACGCACCGATGATCAACGCATAGTCCTCTTGCTTCAACAGCAGGAACAACAGCGCGTAGAGAACGCTCAACACCGCAAAAACGATGAGCGCCCGGGACGAACCCTTCAACGCCGACCACGCGTAAGCTGAGATCAAGAGCACAGTCGCTAAAGTGGCCAGCAGATAAGCAAGGTCGAACCCGATCTGCTCTGCGAGCGACAGCAGCAAGAGATAAAACACGACCTGCGCGCCGCCGATCAGGAGATATTGCACCCCGTGAATGCGCGAGCCCGACAGCGTCTCGATCAAAAAGAACGACAAGAATGCCAATCCAATGAACAGAATCGCGTACTTCAAGGCCCGCTCGACAAGCAGGTAGAACTTCACCGGCTGATAGAAAGAGACGCCGAAACTCGCGATGTTGAATCCGTTCGTCAGATTGTCGGGCGTCGGCATCGCCTGCGGCAGGTTGCGCGCAAGATGCGGAACCTTCCAACGCGCAGTAAACCCGTTTGCATCGATCGACCGTTCGACGGGCAAGAAGTTTCCCTGAAAGCTAGGATGCGGCCAGTTTGCCTTCGCGGTGACATGGGTCTCTTCGCCCGCTGCCGCAAATTGCAAATCGCCGGTTCCGCGTAACTTCAATCCGATTGAAAACGCGAACTCGGCCTTGTCCGCCGACAACGGCACACGCGCATTGATGCCTGGATAGGCCGCGAGCTCTTGCACAAGACCCGGCCGGAACGGCACGGCCGCTTTGCTCGGCCCCCAATCCACCGAGGCGTTTTCGGCAAGCCCCTGCAGATCCGAGATCGCGAGCATCAGCACCGCTTGATCCCACTGCACCGACTTCGGCGTGATCCCAAGCTCGGCGAAATCCGGTGTCGCAAACGTGCCGTCCAACACGATGTCCGCCGTGAACACAGTGACATCGAATATCCCACGCGCGCGCGTCTCGGTCCGCGCGTTCGCATCTACCTTCAAAAGCTTTGGTAGGAACACAGCCACCCGGCGCACGTCGACGGCACTGACCACGCCTTCCGCGCTGCGCTGCGCTTCGCTCACAACGTACGGCACCGCAAGCACAGGACCGCCGATGACCTGCGCCCCACCCCATCCGCGCGCGATATCGGATGCGGCTTCCCGCGCGTAATCTTCCCGCTGCGCCAACGCGATGAAAATGAACAGCAGCGGCACCGACATCGCGATGGTGATCAGCGCAACCAGCAAGAACTTCAAGCCTGGAGAACGCGCGATGCTGTCGGGAAGAATGGCCATTGGGTCCCTCGATTATTGAGCCAACAAAGGCGCCGAATGTGGCGGCAACATGGGATGGGCTGTAACGGAAATCACTAACGAACGCGACCGGGCCCGGGAGCACGCACGAACGAGTGCGCCAAATCGGTGGAGAGCCGCGACATCGCAAACAGCAACCGCGACGTCCGGTTGGGAATGATATGCAGTCCGCCGCGGCCGCAACGCTCCCACGCGGTACGCGCAACCGCTTCTGCGCTCATCACGCCGCCAACAGCCTCGGCCTTGCGCACGGACGCGGGTTTCGTCTCGTTCTCTTTGTCGAAGCCGGGCGTCTGCGTCGCGGGCGGACACAGCGCCTGCACGCTGACCCCGAACGGCTTCAACTCGTTGCGCAGCGCAGAAGCAAATCCAACGACGGCATGTTTCGTCGCCGAATAGACCGACCACCCGAACAAACCCACATAGCCAAGGTCGGAAGCCGTCAGCACGATCGAGCCCGCCCCACGCTTTGCCATCGCCGGCGCGAACGCTCGCGCGACATGGATAGGTCCAGTCACGTTCGTGCGCACGAGCCCCGCCACGTCGTCGTCGCCGACTTGATCGATAAACTGCGCGGTCGCAAATCCAGCGCAATGAAACAGCCGATCCGGCACTCCCGAACGCTCCGCCGCAGCGCGCACAGCAGCCGGGTCCGCGACATCCACCGCTTGCCATGTCATACCGTAGGCACTGGCCGCCTTGCGCAGCTTATCTTCGCGGCGCGCCCAGATCTCGACCTCGGCACCGGCCGTGACCGCCTCGACCGCGATCGCAAGGCCGATGCCTTCCGAACCGCCAGTGACGAGGACCTTCAATAGACGCGTGCCTTCGGCGCGATGTATTCGACATCGTTGGAGAGCGTGTAAGTGTGCACCGGCCGGAAGTCGAGCTTCACCTTGCCCGTCTTCGCATCGAACCATGACAGCGTGTGCTTCATCCACTTGGCATCGTCGCGGTTCGGGAAATCCTCGCGCGCATGCCCGCCGCGGCTTTCTTCCCGCGCCAGCGCACCATCGACGGTAACCGCCGCCTGCGAGATCAGATTGTCAAACTCCAGCGTCTCGACAAGATCAGTGTTCCAGATCAACGACCGGTCTTTGATCCCGATATTCGGCATATCGCGATAAACCGCTGCAACCGCATCGACGCCCTTCTTGAGCTCCGCTCCAACGCGGAACACCGGACAACGGTTCTGCATCGCCCGCTGCATGCGCAGCCGAAGCTCGGCCGTCGGCGTTGCGCCACCCGCGTTGCGGAACCGGTCAAGCCGGGCCAGCGCATTGTCGCCCGCGTCCTTCGCCAAATCCGCCTGTCGCTCATTCGGCTTGATGTCGGCGGCGCACTTCACACCCGCCGCCTTTCCAAACACGACGAGATCGATCAACGAATTGGAGCCTAAACGGTTTGCACCATGCACGGACACGCATGCCGCCTCGCCGATCGCCATCAGGCCCGGCACCACCGCATCGGGATTGCCGTCCTTCGGCGCGATGACCTCACCGTGATAGTTCGTGGGAATCCCACCCATATTGTAGTGCACGGTCGGCAACACCGGGATCGGCTGCTTCGTGACATCGACACCAGCAAAGATGCGCGCCGATTCCGAAATGCCGGGCAACCGCTCGTGAATGATCTTCGGGTCGAGGTGGCTCAAGTGCAGATGAATGTGGTCCTTGTGCGGACCCACCCCGCGCCCTTCGCGGATTTCGATCGTCATCGCACGGCTGACCACGTCGCGCGAGGCTAGATCTTTCACGCTCGGCGCATAGCGCTCCATGAAGCGCTCGCCGTTTGCATTGGTGAGGTAACCGCCTTCGCCGCGCACACCTTCGGTGATCAGAACGCCCGCACCATAAACACCGGTCGGATGAAACTGCACAAACTCCATGTCCTGCAGCGGCAGCCCCGCACGCAACACCATCGCATTGCCGTCGCCGGTTTGCGTATGCGCGCCGGTGCACGTGTAGTAGGCGCGGCCATAGCCGCCCGTCGCCAAGATCACCTTCTGCGCGCGGAAGCGATGGATCGACCCGTCGTCCAGACACCACGCCATCAAGCCACGGCAGCGCCCGTCTTCCATGATCAGGTCGAGCGCGAAATACTCGATGAAAAACGCTGCGTCGTAGCGCAGGCTCTGACCGTAGAGCGTATGCAACATTGCATGACCGGTGCGGTCGGCCGCAGCGCACGTACGTTGGATCGGCGACTTGCCGTAGTCCTTCGTCATGCCGCCGAACGCGCGCTGATAGATTTTGCCTTCTTCTGTACGGCTGAACGGCACTCCGAAATGCTCAAGCTCGTAGACCGCTTCCGGCGCGTTGCGGCAGAGGAACTCGATCGCGTCCTGGTCGCCGAGCCAGTCCGACCCCTTTACGGTGTCGTACATATGCCAACGCCAATCGTCAGGCTCCATGTTGCCGAGCGCCGCCGAAATGCCGCCCTGTGCCGCCACGGTGTGGCTGCGCGTCGGGAACACCTTCGTGATGTTCGCGACTTTCAGGCCGTGCTTCGCCGCTTCAAGCGTCGCGCGCAAGCCCGAACCGCCCGCGCCGACAACGACGACGTCATAGGTATGATCGGTGATCGGATATGAAGTCATCGTTCTCTAAAACCTAATGGCAATGCGCAGCACGGCGACCAGACAAACCATGGCGATCGCAAAAGCCGCAAAATTAACGAGAAAGAGCGCCGACAACTTCGCACCCTTTGTGATGATGTAGTCCTCGACGACGACCTGCAGGCCGAGCGCCATGTGATAGAGCCCGGCGACTACGAAGAGCAGCATCAAAGCCGCATTGATCGGATGCCCAAGCGCCGCAACGACATCGGCATGGGGTGCGCCGGCATAGCGCGCGACGATCCACACGAACCAAATCGTCAGCGGCACGAGTGCAGCCGCCGTCAACCGCTGATGCCAAAAATGCTCAACCCCGCTCTTCGCCGAACCGAGACCGCGCACGCGGCCGAGAGGCGTTTGGATACTCATCACAGCGCCCCCATCGCAGCATAAGCCGCGATCCAAATAACCAGAGTCACCACGACGGTCGCGCCGTAGACAATCAATCCCGACATGCTCGCCGTCTCGACCTTGAACCCGTAGCCGAGATCCCATACGAGGTGCCTGACACCGTTCAATGCGTGATAGACGAGCGCCAACGTGAACCCGAACAACACGAAGCGCCCAAACCAGTGGAACGCCGCTGTCTCGAATACGGCGTAGGCGTCGGGACCGAGCGACGCTGCAACCAACCACCACGCCAAGATCGCCGTGCCCATCGCCAATCCCACGCCAGTCACGCGATGCAAGATCGACGTCCCCATCGTGACCGGCCATTTGTAGACTTGCAGATGCGGCGAAAGCGGCCGTTTCGAACGGGCCTCGGACATGGAGAAATCCTCGGATAGCTCTGTTACGCGGGAGAATAGGCGTCCGATGCCAATTTTTCACAAGGGACATAGGGCCGCAAGACGGCGGAAAAGGTGCTATGTCCAAGGGGTTAGACAGCAGGGAACACAATGTTTGAGGCAGTGATCTTCGACTTCGGCGGCGTCATCACCGAAAGCCCTTTCGAGGCCTTCAACAAGCTGGAGTCGGCGCGCGGCCTACCGAAGGATTTCATTCGCCGGATTAACGCCGCGAACCCTCACGAGAACGCCTGGGCCAAGTTCGAGCGCGCCGAAATCAATCCCGACGCTTTCGACCTCGCATTTGCTGACGAAGCGCGCGCACAAGGCTTCGAACTCGGCGGTCGCGACGTCATCGCTTGTTTGCAGGGCGCCATCCGTCCCTCGATGCTGGAAGCGCTCCGTCGCATTTCCGCGCGCTTCAAAACCGGCTGCATCACCAACAACGTCAAATCCGACAACAAGCACGGCGGCATGTGGAACAATCGCGGCGTCGACGAAGCGATGAGCTTGTTTCAGCATGTGATTGAATCGTCGAAAGCCGGCATTCGCAAACCCGACCCGCGCATCTACCGGATGATGACAGACGCGCTCGGTGTTGAGCCTGCCTGCTGCATCTATCTCGACGACCTCGGCATCAATTTGAAGCCCGCGCGCGACATGGGAATGACAACCATCAAAGTCGAAGCGGCCACCCCTGCGATCGAGGCGCTCGAAGGCCATCTCAAGCTAACGCTTCGTTAACCCTAATGTGGTATTAACAAACGGCTCGCCCGTTAATCCTTCGCAAAGACCATGCCATCGTCGGCGAAGGCTTTGAATTCGAGCGCATTGCCGGACGGGTCGGCAACGAACAACGTTAATTGCTCACCGGGAAGCCCCTGAAACCGGGTCTGCGGCTCGATCAAAAATCGCGCCCCTGCAGCTTGCAGTTTTTCGGCGATTTCCCTGAATTTTGAAGGGGTTACGATGACACCGAAATGCCGCACAGGGACTTCTTCGCCGTCAACCTCGTTTGCCCCTTCCCAAGGGGTCATGGAGGGGGTCAAATGGGCGACGATCTGGTGCCCGAAGAAGTCGAAATCGACCCATTCGTCACTCGATCGACCTTCCGGACAACCGAGCACACCGCCGTAAAAGGCGCGCGCCCCGTGCAGGTCGTGAACGGGAAAGGCCAAGTGGAAACGCGGTCGATCCGTCATGGTCTGAAGCTGGGTTCGATGGTCGAGGAGTCTGTGGAGAGTGTAACCGGTTTCGAGGGGGCAGGTAGAAGTGAAAAGACGCTCGCGGGACGAAACGTTGAGGATCGGCGGTAGATCCGTATCCGTGAAGGTGCGGCTGAACCCGCGCGCGCGGCGCCTCATCGTCAAGGTGCACCCGTCGACCGGCGAAGTCGCCATCGTCGCCCCCAGCGAACGTTCCGTCCCCAAAGCGCTCGACTTCGCGCGCCAAGAGGGTGATTGGATTGCGGGCCGCCTCGCGAAGGTGCCCGAGCCTGTTTATCTCGAACCGGGCGATACCGTCCTCTTCAAAGGGACGCTGCACATCCTCCGTTTGAGCCCGGATCACGGTGGCGTGTGGATCGATAACGACGCACAGCGGCCGACGATCCGCATTTCTGGCCGCCGCGAACATGCGCCCCGCCGCGTGGAGGACTGGCTGAAGCGCCAAGCCCGCACCCACATCACGCGCCGCGTCACCGCATTGACCGCCGAACTTGGCGTTGAAGCAACGCGCGTCACGTTCCGTGACGCCGCAAGCCGTTGGGGTTCTTGCTCCACGACAGGCGCGATCTCACTGTCCTGGCGCCTGATCATGGCACCGAACAATGTGCTGAACTACGTGGTCGCGCACGAAGTCGCGCACCTGCGCGAAATGAACCACGGCACCCGCTTTTGGCGCCTCGTCGATCGTTTGGTGGGCGAAAACGAAGCCGAAGCCGCACAGGTTTGGCTCCGCGAGAACGGCACCGAACTTCACCGTTACAGCGCCCAACGCCCGATCCGCCGCCGCGTCGCCTAGTTCGCGTTCTTGTCGTCGAACAAACCCGCCAACAAGTCGTCGAAAGCAGAGCCGTCATCTTCTGCGGGCTCGTCGACGACATTGCTGCCCGGCAGCGGCATAACCGGCTGACCAGCGGTCGCGCCCTCCATGAACGCCTTCCAGATCGTCGCGGGTAACGTGCCCCCGCGGTTCTCTTTGTTCATCGGCAGGTTCGCGTCGTTGCCCGTCCAGAC
>CXWL01012471.1_pt1 | contig 16356 bp, 19 predicted proteins | sample 590931 | NCBI WGS metagenome assembly CXWL01 (sample SAMEA3498368, study PRJEB10139) | groundwater metagenome | biome: water well; material: biofilm material | place: Germany | collected 2015-04-27 | reverse complement strand
CAAGAAAGACAAAGCCGGTGAACCGCCGGCGGGCTTTCGTTTCAACCCCGCGCTGATGGCGCCGGTACCGGTGGCGCAAAAGCGCGACATGGCGGGGTCTGACCGGCTGCGCCGCATCGCGTCCGAGATTGCACAGAAGATCGTCGAACGGGTGCGGGTCGGTAAGAACGCGCTCGGCCGGGCCGAGTTTCAGATCGATTTGCGCAGCGACGTGTTGTCGGGGCTGAAGGTCAAAGTCTCGTCGTCGGGTGGTAAGATTCAGGCGGTTTTTTCCGGCAGCGACCGCGAGGTCTTGAAGATGCTCGAAGAACACGCCGAGGCGCTCAAAGCCGCGCTTGCGGGCCGCGGGCTGACCCTCGAGGAGCTGAAAATCGAGGTCCGCCCGTGAGCACGCCCCCACCCAGAGGCGCCTCGGGCAGACCCCGCGGCCCTCCTCCGAGAACCGAGGCCACCGCGACCCATGCCCCCACGGCGGGTGGCGGCCGGGGCTGGAAGACTTTTCGCTTCACCCGACTCGAGCCGGTATCGAAGACGCAGGCCGAGCTCTTGCGCCGCGTCGAATGGGTGCTGCCGGGCCTGACGCTCTCGGGCCAGGTGCGTGAAGGGGTGCGCAAGCGCCTGGCCGAGCTGCTCGAAGAAGAAGTGACGCTGAAGCTGGAACAGGTGCACATGGTGCCCCCCTCCACGCTGCGGCGCTTTGTGAGCGCCCCCACGTTTCTGGCGGTGCTGGCGCCGCAGCCCAACAAGGCGCGCGGGTTCATCGAGGTCGAGCTGGCACTGGCACACGTGGTCATCGACAAGCTCTTGGGAGGCGCGGGCGACGCGGTGCCGATGCGCGCCTTGACTGACATCGAAGAGGGCGTGCTGATGTACGTGCTCCTCGAGGTGATGCGTGACCTGGCACCCCATTTAGACCCTTCGTTGCCACGGTTGCGGCTCGAGAGCGTGGTGCGCGAGTTCGACGAAGCGGCCGGGTTGGTGGCCGACGAGTCGCAAGTGGCGGTGGTGCAGCTGTCGGCCAGCGTCGCTGGCCAGGCGGGCTCGCTGCGGCTGTTTCTACCGGCGTCGCTGCTCGCTTCCGCCAACCCTCCCATCGATTCGCTCTTGCGCCGCTCGCGCCGGGTGCAGCAGGCCATCGCGCACGCCCAGCGGCTGTCGAACGTAAAGGTGTGGTTACGGGCAGAAATCGGCCAGGTCGAAATCTCGGCGCAAGACATGCGGGCCTTGAGAGAACGCGACGTGGTGGTGGTCGACGCCCTTTCTTGCCGTTCTGACCAGGGGCAAAACGGCACTGCGCGCCTGAAAGTGGGCGCGGGCCGGCTCGGCCACGTCGATGCCGAGGTGGTGCTCGAAGACGGCCGCTATCTCGCAAAAGTGACAGCCTTTTCTTTGGGTGCTGAAGTGCCCCCCGGAGCGATGGAACCGATGGACGGCAGTGCGCCGCCCGCGGACCGGAGGATGAAAGTGTCTGACTCTTCGCAGGGCCAAGAAGGTGCCGAGCTGCTCAACGACATACCGCTGCAGATTTCCGTCGAGTTGGCGCGGGTGGCGGTGAGCGCCGAAGACGTGGTGGGCCTGAAGGTCGGCCAGGTCATCGATATGAACCGCGGGGCCGGCGAACCGATGGACTTGTCGGTGAACGGCAAAGTGGTGGCGCGTGGCGAGCTGGTGGAAATCGAAGGCAACCTCGGCGTGCGCATTCTGTCGCTGGTGGGTTGATGACGCGTTTTTTCAGTTTCCTCCTGCTCGTGGCGCTGACCTCTGCGGGGGCGGTTTGGGCGCAGGACGGTGGAGCCTCCACCCCAGTCACGGGTGTGCAGAAGTCCGCGGCCGAGCCATCAGCGACCGACCGGGCGGCGCTCGACAAGCCGTCCGTAGACTTGCTCGGCGCTCCGCTGGCTCCCGGGCAACCGCCCGAGCTGGGCGAACAAGACTTGAATCTGGGCTGGGTGCTCGTTCGCACCCTGGTGGTGCTGGGGTTGGTGGTGGCCTCGGCCTATCTCATTCTTAACATTGGCCTGCGCCGGCTACTGGGCGTGAAAGCGATTGGCGGCCCGGTGGTCATCGATGTGCTCGAACGGGTGCCGCTCGACACCAAGCGTTCGCTCTTCGTGGTTAAAGCCGCGGGTGAGTACCTGCTCATCGGCGGGGCCGACGCGTCGTTGAACCTGATTGCCAAGCTCGACACCGCGGAAGTGGAAAAGCTTCGTTCGCAAGCCAAGGCGGCTTCTTTGACGTTGAGCCCCTTGCTCGAGAAGCTGCTCTCAAAGAAGGCGATCAAAGTACCGCCGAAGGAGACGTAAGACTTTGCGAACACGCCTTTGTCATCGCAGCCGTGCCCAGCTCTGGCTCTACACCGCCGTGGCGATGCTGGCGCCCGCCCTGGCCTTCGCGCAGCGCAAGAAGGGGGGAGGCGAGGCGGTGATCGCGGGTGGCCTCGACGGCGATTCGTTCGCCAACCGGCCGCTGGTGCTGATGATTGCCCTGGCGGCGTTGGGCTTTTTGCCCTTCGTGCTCTTGATGGTGACGAGCTTCGTCAAAATCTCGGTGGTACTTTCCATCGTGCGCTCGGCGATGGGCACCCAGCAGATACCCCCCACCCAGGTGATTACCGGCCTGGCGATTATTCTCACCGTCTACATCATGGCTCCGGTGGGCCAAGAGATGTACCGCGCCGCCGACGTGGCCGGCTTTCAGTCCAGCGAAGGTTTGATTTCAGCGAAGACGGCCGAACAGCTCTTCGAGGCTTCGAAGAAAGCCAAGGAGCCCCTACGGGACTTCTTGCTCAAGAAGGTGAGCCTCAAGGACCGCACGCTCTTCTATGCGCTGGCGTTGAAGATGCGAAAGCTCGAAGACCGGCAAGGCATCACCGACAGGGACTTTCTCATCATCACCCCGGCCTTCGTGGTGTCTGAGCTCAAAGAAGCGTTTCAAATCGGCTTCTTGCTCTTCGTGCCTTTCATCGTCATCGACATGGTGGTGGCCAACATTCTGCTCGCGCTGGGCATGCACATGCTCTCGCCCACCACGATTTCGATGCCGTTCAAGCTGCTCTTATTCGTGCTCGTTGACGGTTGGTATCTGATCGCCAAGGGGTTGGTCGTCGGGTACCTGTAAAGAAAGAAGAGGAGAGATTCGATGCATCAACTCACCTATGTGACGCAGCAAGCATTGATGCTGGTGGTGATCGCTTCGGGGCCCCCAGTGGTGATGAGCCTGATCGTCGGCTTCGCGATTTCGGTCTTTCAGGCCACGACGCAGATTCAAGAGCAGACGTTGTCGTTCGCGCCCAAAGTGGTGGCGGTCTTCGGAGTGCTGGCGCTGGCCGGCACGTGGATTGGAACGCAGCTGTTGCGGTTCACCTTTCAAATCTTCGACCGTTTCCCCCAGATGATTGGCCAGTGAACTACGCCGACGTCTTGGTGCAGATTCGCAGTGAGCTCGGCATCAAGGTCGAGTTCACGGTGGTGTTGCTGACGATGGCGTTGTTGATGGCGCGGCTGTTGCCGATCGTCATTCTCACCCCCTTCTTGGGCGGAGAGACCGTGCCCACCGAAGTCAAAATGGGGCTGGGGCTGACGATTGGGCTGGTGCTCTTTCCCGGGCTGGTGGACCGCATGCAGTACATACCGGTGACCCCGCTGCCCTTCTTGGGGCTGTTGATGAAGGAGCTCTTTATCGGCCTGTGCCTGTCGTTCGTGGTGGGCACCGTCTTTCAGGCCATGGGCGTGGCGGGTCAAATCATCGACAACATGTCGGGCACCAACATGGCGAACATCATGGTGCCGCAATTGGGGCAGCAGGTGACGCTGTATGGAGCGATCAAGCTGCAGCTTGCCACCGCGCTCTTCGTGACCTTGAACGGCCACCACCTGGTCATCGACGGCTTCGCCGACAGCCTGGTGGCGATACCGCTCGACCAATTTCCACGCATGGCCCAAGGCCAGTGGGCCTTCTACGATCTGATCTTACGCACCTGGGCCGACCTGATGCGGGTGGCGCTGGCGATTTCGGCTCCGGTGTTCTTGGCCACGTTTCTCACTGACCTGGCGCTGGGCATGATCAACCGTGTCGCTCCGCAGGTGCAGGTGTTCTTCGTGTCGATGCAGATAAAGCCCATCGTCACCGCGCTGGTGATGTTCATGGCCCTGCACGTGATTTTGCAGCGGGTGATGGTCGAGTACACCGCGATGCTCTTGATGTTTCGCCGCGCCATACAGCTCTTGTCGTAAGAGAGAAGAGAACGCGATGAGCGAAGGCGGCGAGAAAACAGAAGAACCCACGCAGAAGAAGATCGATGACTCGAGAAAAAAGGGTCAGGTCGCCAAGAGCCGCGACATGACCAGCCTGGCGGTGTTTCTCGCGGGCATGAGCGTGATGAAGGCGACCTGGCCCGACGTCGAAGATCGCGTCAGCAAGTTGTTTCTGTTCACCTTCGATCACGTCTCGCACCCGCAAGACATGAAGATGGCGATGTACCACGCGATGGTCATGGCCTTCGAAGCGCTGCTGATGCTCACCCTGCCGGTGGCCCTCGCCGCGGCGATCTGCGGAGCCCTGGTCGACTTTCTGCAGATTGGCGCGCTCTTCACCGCAGAACCGCTGATGCCCAAGCTCGACAAGCTAAACCCGCTCGCCGGCTTGAAGAACATGGTCTCGAAGAAGGCGCTGGTAGAGCTGCTCAAGTCGATGCTGAAAATCGGCATCACCGGGTACGTGGTCTACGGCGTGGTGCGCGACGCGATGGGCATGGTGGTGGCCACCGTTCACGGCGATACCCAGCTGACGATGAACGTGATGGGTGAGCTCGTCTACCGCGTGTCGGTGCGGGTGGCGCTCATCTACTTGTTGTTCGCCATCTTCGACATCTGGTTTCAGCGCCAGGCGCACAACAAGGAACTGATGATGTCGAAGGACGAGGTGAAGCGCGAATACAAAGAGAGTGAAGGCGACCCGCACCACAAGATGAAGCGCAAGGAGCTGCACCAAGAAATCTTGGAAGGCGCCCAGATGGAAGCGGTGAAGGACGCGGACGTGGTGGTGACCAACCCCGACCACGTGGCGGTGGTGCTCAAGTACGAGCAGGGCAATGACGGCGCTCCCCGGGTCGTCGCCAAGGGCCTCGATGACCGTGCCCAAGTTATCAAGGCGCTCGCCAAGGACCATGGGGTGGCGATTTTACGCAACGTGCCTTTGGCCCATGCGCTGCACCGCGTCGAGATTGGCGAAGAGGTGCCCGGTGAGCTCTATGATGCGGTGGCCGAGGTGCTGATGTTCGTCTACGGGCTCAAAACCACTGCCGTGGGCGAGAGCGCGGCGAGCAATGTTAGAATGCGAGCTTCTTAACCGTGGCCAACGACGACGACATCGCGGTAGCGCTCAAGTACGACAAAGAGAAAGACCCGGCGCCGCGCGTGATCGCCAAGGGCCTGCGGCTCAAGGCCGAGAAGATAAAGAAGATCGCCGAAGAATACGGCGTACCGGTGATNNGTGATGCGCAATGTCGGCCTCGCCAACGCGCTCTACCGGGTAGAAGTCGGGCAAGACGTACCCGAGGAACTCTACGACGCGGTGGCCGAAGTCTTGAATTTCGTATTTGCGCTGCAGCAGCAAGAAGTCGTGACGAAGACAAGATGAGCCCGGTCGATTTAGAGTCAAAGAGCGATGGCGAAAATTAACCAACCTCCACCTGGAGCACCGCAGTGGCCATGGGGCGCCCCGCGCACGGTGCGCGAGCGGCTGTTGGACCCCGCGCAGCTCGACCGCAAGAAACAGCTGCGCAAGAAGGGCGACCCCAAGAACCCCTCCTTGGCCAGCACCGCCTTGATGGACTCGATTGGCCCCGCGCATTCGGCCGACGAGCTGCGCTTGCCGTTTCCTCCCATGCCTGAAGGCCACGACGGAGATTTGGAAGCGTTTCGCGAGCGCGAGCACTTGGGCAGNNCGCGAGCACTTGGGCACCGCCGCTGATCGCGATGGCGCTGAAGCCCGGGCGATGCTCGAGCGCGGGCTCGCCAGCATCAAGGTGCCGCCCGACCGCATGGAGCGCTTGAAGGGCCTGCTCGCCCGTGAAGCGCAGATGCTGAAAGTGGTGAAGCAGCTCAAAGAAGAAGTCGACGAGATTGAGCGGCTGCGGCGGCAAAGCCAAGACGAGAAGGGTTACTAGGAGCTTCAATGCCTGAGGTCACCGACACCGGCGTTTTGACGCAGCTGCAAAGGTGGGCTGACGGCAAGGCGACGCTCAAAGACGTGCGCGGGTATAGCGATGAAGAGCTCTACGCCATCGCCCGAACCGCCTATTTCTTCTATTACCAAGGCAAGTTGGAAGAGGCGCGAAAGCTCTTTCAAGGGCTTTACGCGGTGAACCCTCTCGATGCGTACTTTGCCAAGGCCTTGGGGGTGGTTGAATTGGCCTGCGGCAATGCCCAGGGCGCGCTGTCGGCGTACGACGTGGCGGTGAAGCTCGCTCCCCAAGATTCGCAGGCTTACGTGGGGCGGGCCGAAGTGAAGCTTTCGTTGGGCCAAAAGAGCGGCGCGGCGGATGATCTGCGCAAGGGCGAACAGGTGGCGGCTGACGGTGACCCAGTAAAGGCTAAGATTTACGCCATGTTGGAAGCAATCTCTGGAAAATGAGAAAACCGACGCAACCTTAAAACCGACCGAGCGATAATCATTTCATAAGGCTCGGGTATCGATTCCCGACACTCACTCGAAGTCGCTTAGGAGTTAGCCATGAGCAGGGTCAATTCGGGGTTCAGCATCAAGGACGTCGGGAGCAGAATCGGAGACGCAGCGCAGGCCACCGTCGAAAGAAGCGCCAGCGCCGCCGTCGTCAAGGGTGGTTCAGACTTCGCGACCGAAGGCCTTCGATCAGTGGCCGGCGGCGTTTCCGAAGGCCTGGACTCGATGGGAGTTCCCCGCGGTCTTGCAGACCCGGTGAACGCACTGTTTGACGGGCTGACCGACGGTGCCAGCATGATGGGCGATGTTCTCACCAGCGGCTTGCGCAACGGTTACGTGCCCAGCGCTGAAGACCGTTTGGGCAACTACGACTATTACCGGTACTCCGGTGGCCAAATGGTCGGGTACTACGGCGGTGGCGGCGATGGCAGCATGGGTTCCATCGGCGCGTCGCTGGGTATGTTTACCGCCGACGAAGCCCAGCTCTACAACCTGATTCAAGACCCGCTCCAAAAGCAGATGTTCCTCATCGACAAGCGCATGAAGCAACAGTCGCTGCTGTGCTCGATGTTGACCAACATCATGTCGGCCAAGCAAGACGTGCTGAAGGAAATGGGCCGCAACCTCCGCAGCTAATCGTGGACAGGGTAAAGAGGTCCTGACTACATACCGGGTGCCGAATTTTTTCGGCTCCCGGTTTTTGTTTGTAGGCTCGAGGCTGCCAAAAGCCTCGAAAGCGCTGGTTCTTAGGTAGGCCATGACGATTCCGCCCCAAAAGGTCGAGAAGGAAAAGACCGAAGAGCAAAAGGCCTGGGAAGCGGCCGCCTACTCTAAGGAGCGTCTCGCCGCCGTGGCGCAGGGCAAAATGACCCTGCGGCAGCTGCACATGTTCACCGGCAAAGACATGCGCGCCATGGCCTCGGTCGGCTACGAGCTCTACGGGCAAGGCCGCTACAAAGAAGCCAGAATTGTCTTCGAAGGGCTCGCGGTGTTGGACCCTCAAGAGTCGTATTACCTGTCGGCGGTGGGAGCGACTTACGTCGCCGAAGACGATTTACCCATGGCGCTGCAGCTCTTCAACACGGCGCTCACCCTCAACCCCAAAGATTCTTCGGCCTACGTGAACCGGGGCGAGGTCTACTTGCGGCAGGGCAAGTACGACGAAGCGGCCACTGATTTAATGAAGGTCGTCGAGCTCGACCCCAAGTTTCAAGACGCGATGACACTGCGAGCACGGGGCTTGGCCAGGGTGGCTCTGGAAAAAATTGCCAAGGACAAAGAGGAACTGGCCGCGAAAGCCAAGCCAGCGCCCAAAGCCGCGCCAGCGGGTGACACAGGAAAATCACCCGCTGCGAAGACTGCCCCGGGCAAAGGGGCGTCTAAGAAGCGTAAGTAGTATAGCCACCCGTGATGTCGACTCACTCACGCGGGCAGCCGTCCCCCGTTACCATCTATTATTTTCCCAAGCGTCCGCCGCGGCCCACCGCGCCGATTCGCCGCACCAGCTACCCCGACTTGTCGGTGGAGTCGATGCCGGTTGGAGCGATACCGCACGCGCAGGNNGCAGGGTCTGACCCAGCCCCGGCCCATGCGGCGCATGGGCCAAGGCGAAGCCCCGCCGAGCCTGGAGCAGATGGTGCGCGACCGCGCGAAGACCATTTCGGTAGAAAACCCGCTGCCAGAAGGCATGCTGCGGGACGTGGCGGGTGGCAAGCGCAAGAAGACGGTCGAAGAAGTGGTGGACCTCGTCATCTTCGGCCACCAGCTCTTCGAGCGCGGCAAAATCGAAGAGGCGCGCGTCATCTTTGAAGGGCTGGTCGACACCGATAAGAAGAATGCCTTCGCTCACACCATGCTCGGTACCATTTATCTGTCGCTCAAAGACGGCAGCCGGGCGTTGGCGTTGTTTCAAGCAGCGCTGGCCATTGACCCTCACGACGTGCCGGCGCTGGTTTACCGCGGGGAGCTGCGGCTCAAGAAAGGCAAGACCAAGTCGGCGCTCGAAGACTTAGAACGCGCGGTCGGCCTTGGTGAGCCCAGCGATGCCTTCGTGCTGCGCGCTAAGCACTTGATTCGTATGGCCCGGCGGCCCCGCCGATAACGCGCATTTGGCCGCGGGTAGGGTAGACTCGCACTCGCTTGGCGACGGGTCCCAACCGGTTCATTAACCGCTACTCAGACATCATCTTGGCGGTGATCGTGATCGCGATCATCGGCATGATGATCGTGCCTTTGCCGACGCACCTGTTGGACGTGTTGCTCACGTTCAACATCAGCTTGTCGGTCATCATTCTGCTCATCTCGTTGTACGTGCCCGAGGCGCTGCGGCTGTCGGTGTTCCCGACGCTGCTGCTCATCACCACCATGTTCCGGCTGTCGCTGACGATATCGACGACACGCCTGATTTTGCTCACCGGCGACCCGGGCGAAGTGGTGCAGGCGTTCGGTAACTTCGTGGTCAGCGGCAACTTCGTGGTCGGCGCGGTGATTTTCGTGATTTTGGTGGTGGTGAACTTCATCGTTATCGCCAAAGGTTCTGAGCGCGTGGCCGAAGTGGCCGCTCGTTTCACGTTGGACGCCATGCCCGGCAAACAAATGTCGATTGACGCCGACCTGCGCGCCGGCTCGATGGACATGGAAGAAGGCAAGAAGAAGCGCCGTGATTTGGAGCGCGAGTCGCAGCTCTTCGGCGCGATGGACGGCGCGATGAAGTTCGTCAAAGGCGACGCCATCGCCGGCATCATCATCACCGTCGTCAACATCGTCGGCGGCTTGGTCATTGGCGTGATGCAAAAAGGCCTGCCGGTGGCGATCGCCGCCAAGAAATACACCCTGCTCACCATCGGCGACGGCTTGGTGGGCATGATTCCCGCGATTCTGATTTCCACGGCGGCCGGTATCATCGTCACCCGCGTTGGCGGTGAAGAAGCCGGCGGGCACTTGGGCAAAGACATCAGCTTGCAGTTGACCGCCTACCCGAAAGCCATCGCCATCGCCGGCGGCATGCTCACGGTGATGGGCATGATTCCCGGGTTGCCCACCGTGCCCTTCATGGCGTTGGGTCTGAGCGCGGGCTTCGGCGCGTACCTGATGTTGCGGCGAGAGGCGAAGATCGCCAGCGGTGAAATCGACCCCAACGCGGTGGAGCCTTCAGACGATGGCTCACCGGCGCCTCCTCAAGCGCTCGAGCCGCCGCCCAAAGAGCCCATCAATCCGGACTCTGAGCTCTTCATTCCCGTCGTCACCCCCATCGTGCTCGAGGTTTCCGACGCGCTAGTGCCGTACGTCGACTCGCGCCAAGACGGCGGCAAGTTCTTGTACGAGCTCATACCGTTCATGCGCGACGGGCTCTTCGTCGAGCTGGGCGTGCGTTTTCCCGGTGTGCGTGCGCGCGGTAACCCCTCATTGCCGCCCGGCGCGTATCAAATTCAGCTGAACGAAGTGCCGGTGGTCACGGGCCAGGCGACGTTGGGGCACATTCTCGTCAACGACACTGTCGACCGTTTGCGGTTGATGAATGTGCAAGGTTTCGAGGCCATCAACCCGGCGACGCGGCAACCGGCGGCGTGGGTGCCCGAACAGAACAAAGAGATGCTCGAAGCGGCGGGGCTGACCACGTGGGACGTGCCCGGCTACATGATTCTGCACGTGGCGGCGGTGCTGCGTCGTCACGCGCGCGACTTCGTCGGCGTGCAAGAAGTACAGGCGATGCTCGAGCAGCTCGAGAAGGCCTTCCCCGCGGTGGTGAAAGAAGTGGTCCCCAAGGTGGTGACGCTGCTCAAGCTCACCGACATCTTGGGCCGCCTGGTGGAAGAAGAGATTTCAGTGCGCGACCTGCGCGGTATTTTGCAGGCGCTCGCCGAGCACGGGCAGTTCGAAGCCGACAACGTGATGCTCACCGAGCATGTGCGTTCGTCGTTGAAGCGTTACGTGTCACACAAGTACGCGCGCGGCACCAATACGCTGGTGGTGTATTTGCTGGACCCGCAGATTGAAGAAGCGATTCGCGGTTCAGTGAAGCGCACTTCGGCCGGTACGCACCTGGCGTTGGAGCCGGACATCGCGCAGGAAATTGTGCAGGCAGTGAAGAGCGAGTGCGGGCACCTGCCGCCGACGGCGCAGCGGCCGGTGATTTTGACCGCCCTCGATATTCGCCGCTACGTGCGCAAGCTGCTCGAGTACGAGTTCAACCCGCCGTTCACGGTGGTGAGTTACCAGGAGCTGTCGCCGGACTTGAACATCCAGCCGGTGGCGCGAATTAGTACGCGATAGCGGCGAACTCGAAATACCGATGCGGGTAGGCGGCTGGCTTTGATGAGCGGGCGGGGTCAGATTGCGGGTCATCGCGCCGTAAAGGGGCCTTGCTCGGGCCACAGCCCCTGAAGTTGTCCGAGCCAAGTGCTTGAAGGCAAAACGCCGCGCATCTCGACCGGCCCCGGCCCCTTAAGGCTTCTGGGTTTAGGCCTGCATTGAGCCCGCGGCTGCCTTTAAGCGCTTACGCGCCGACGAGAATCATCACCACGAAGACGATCGCCACTAGCGCGAGCGCTCCCACCACGCCCAAGACGACGTAGGTCTGCTTGTCGAGACCGCCAGGCCCTTCGGCTGCTCCGCCTTCATCGTCTTCGTCGTAGTCACCGTCTTCTGACTCGTCACCCTCTGGCTCGTCCATCGGAGCATCGTCATCGCCGCCTCCCTCGTCATCGGGGGCAGCTTCTTCTTCTTCCTCGGGAACGCTCTCTTCGGGTATCGGCTCTTCTTCAAGAGCGCCCTCTTCGCCCGGCGCCGCGGCAGCCGTACCCTCGGGCGCGGCCGCCACTTCGTCTTCCTTCACCGCGCTGGTGGCCTCGTCATCGTCTTCTTTCTTCTCTTCGGGCAGCACCACCGGCGCTTCGCGCACTTCGCTGGGGTCGATGAAGAGCAGGCGAAAGCCGCCCACTTCAACTTCATCTCGGTCTTTGAGCGTCTTCTGGGCGACGCGCTTCTTGTTGACCTTGATGCCGTTGCGGCTGCCCAAGTCTTCGACGTGGGTGCCTGACCAGTCGCGGCGAATTTTGGCGTGCTTGCGCGACACCAAGTCGTCCTTGAAGATGATGTCCGCGCTCTCGTCGCGGCCGATGATGTATTCGGCGGCATCAGAGAGCTCGATGCGCTGGCCTTCGTTGGGCCCGCTCATCACCCGCAGGTACGGCACTTCGCTGCCTGAAGCGAGGCCGCGCATCACGTCTTTGACGACCTTACGGGCAACCGAATGGCCGTCTGAAGAGTCTTTGGGGTCTTCGGCGACGCGGTCGAACGTGACGTCGAACTGGGCGATGGCGATGAGGTCGCCGTTCTTGAGCAGGTGCTTCTCGCCCTTGGGCAATTTGGCGCCGTTGACATGGGTGCCGTACGCCGAGCCCAAATCTTCGACGAAGAACAACGAGCCATCGCGTGAGATGCGCGCGTGCGCGCGCGAGACGGCCTGCTGCCCCAGAACCACCTGACAGGTCTTGTCGCGGCCCAAGGTGATGATTTCGTCGTCGAGGAGCAGCACTTGGGGCTTGTCGGCGCCGCCTTGCTCGCTTCTCTCTTTGACCGTCAGGCGAACGCCCATGTCTCGTCTTGGTCTCTACAACGAAAGCGCTAGTAAGTCTGGCTGCTCAGGTAGCGCTCGCAGGTCTCGACCTGCTTGGGAAAATCGGTGCTCTCGGCGAACTTGAGAAAATTCTTGCACGCTTTGTACGCTTCTTTATCGCGGCGGTCGCTCTGGAAAATCTCGTAGAGGCCGTAGTGGCACGCGGCGTATCTGGGCTCCAACTTCACGCAGCGCATGTAGGCCCGCTCTTCTTCGGCGCGCAGGCCCTTCTCGCGAAAACCGCGCGCCTTGCCGTACTCTTGCTGGGGCGTGTTTTCACCGCTCACGGTCTTGCGCGCGTCTTCGAGTGCGGGCGCGGCGAGGGCGGCCTTCTTCTGTGCCAGGGGCACATTGTTGCGGCACTGGGCGTTGTTGGGGTCACCCTCGATGCATGAGGTATAGGCGTCGACCGCTTCAGCGAACTTGCCTTGTTCCATGTAGGCGTTGCCCAAGCCCAGCCAAGCGTCGCTGAACTTGGCGTCGAGCTCGACGGCGCGGCGCAGGTTTTCCACCGCTTCGTCCAGGGCTCCCTCGTCGAGCGCAATCATGCCCAGCTGCGCGAAAGGGTCGGCCAGCGCTTGGTTGATGGCGGTCAGCGTGCGCAGCTCTTTCTTGGCTTTGTCTTTCTCGCCCATGTCTTTGAAAGTGAGCGCCAGGTTGTAGCGGGCCTCGGTGTAGTCGGGGTTCACTTTGAGCGCGCGTTGAAAGTTGTCGTGCGCTTTTCCATACGAACGCTCTTGGTAATAGATGTACCCGAGGTTGTTGTACGCCTGCGCCTGTTCTTGGTTGAAGCGCAGCGCCTTGATGAAGTTGTCTTTGGCCACCGAGGTCTGACCGCGGCGCAACGCGATGAGCCCCTTCTGCACCCAGAGGTCCGAATACTGCGGAGAGAACTGCAGCCCCAGATCGCACTGCACTTCAGCGCGGGTCAAATCGCCGGCGCCGATGTACTGCGCGCACAGCTCGTTGCACTCCAACGCGCGGGGGTGAACGGGAGGCGCCGACAGGCAGGACGCCAACAACGCCACGCCGAAGAGGACAAAGCGCTTCATCAAGGGCTTAAGTGTAGAGAACAATGGGGCACCGGAGCAATCGAGAACAGGTAATAAAAGCCATTAAAATCGAGCATTTGCGACTTTCGCACCGACGTCTCTCAGCGCGCGACAATCTCCTTATGAACCCATCGGCCCTAAATGCGGCCCGCACCCGCCCGTCGCGCTACCATCGGCAATCGATGCCTACAGGAATTCTCGGTCTCTTCGTAACCGCGGTTGCGTTGGTCAGTTTCCCCGCGCAGGCGCAGTTCGCCAACAAGAGCTTGGGCGCGGGCATCGGGTACATGCGTATCAGCGCCGATAACGAAGCCGTGAACTGGGCGCTGCCGTTGACGCTCGAGGGCACGCTGTATGTCGAGAATCACTTCGACGTGTTCGCGCGGGTCCCGTTGATGTTGATGTTCGACAGAATCACCCAAAGGCAGATCGTCGGCGCCGGGCTGGACATAGGCGTGCGGTATCTCTTTTTGGAAGAATCGATTCGGCCCTACGTTGGTTTGCAGGGCGGCTTCTTGTACGTCAACCGAGATGACGGTGCGCCAAAAGTGTTTTTTGGGCCGGGCGCAACGCTGGGCACGGAGTTTTTTGTGACCGATTCAGTGTCCATTGGGCCGCGAGGCTTTTTCAACCTCTTCATTGCCCTCAATAACCCGTTGCGTATGGTGTACGGCGCGAGCTTCGCCGCCAACGCGTATTTTTAAGCACCCGGGTACATCACATGGACGGAATCAGAAAAAAAACCAGCAGCACCCCGGGCGTGACGACGACGCAGCCCGCGCCCAAGAACAAGAAAACGCAGACGCCTAAGCCGGTCGAGCGCGCCAGCACACAACCCGCGGGCTGGAAAACGCCGGACCACATCGTCGCCGCGCCGCTGTACTCGCAGGGCTACGAGCACGACCTGGACCATTTCAAAGCCAACACGCCGAAGGGCAAGCACGACCTGCCCACCAGCTTCGCGATGGCGAAGCACTCGAACCTTTCGTACTACGACGAAGCCGTGGTGAAGCGGGCGCTCAAGGACTCGGGCTTTCCTGACACCAAGTTTCTTTCGGCCCGCGTGCGTTTTCACGGCGACACCCAGGCGTACATCACCTCGAACAAAGACGTGGGCATCATTTCGTTTCGGGGCACGCTGCAGCTCGCCGATTTTTGGTCCGATTTGAGGGCCATTAACCCCACGCCAGTCAAGCTGAAGACTGGCGCCAACGAGGGCGAGGTGCACCGCGGCTTTCAGCAGGCACTTGACCGGGTGTGGCCTGAGATATTGAAAGAAGCCAAGCGGCTGCAGAAAGAAGACCCGAACCGGCCCATTCACTTAACCGGGCACAGTTTGGGCGCGGCGCTGGCGACGATCGCTGCGCTGAGGCTCGAAGCCGAAGGCATCAAGGTGCACGCCGTGCATACGTTCGGTTCACCCCGCGTAGGCGACGACAATTTCGCCCGCGCGTATGAGAAACAGCTCGGTGCGCAGACCTTCCGTCATGTGAATTACAGCGACATCGTGGCCCGGGTGCCGAGCGCAGCGCGGTATGTCGCCAAAGACGCGGCGCGCCACCTGGGCATGACCGTCGACTGGGGCTATGAGCATGTGGGCAAGCTGCTTTATTTCGACGAGCATGGGCACCGGGTGAAAAACCCGACCACGTGGCAGATGGCGGAAGACTGGTTTGATTCGTTGATGACGTCGTTCACCGACAGCCCCGGTCAGACGATTCGCCACCACATGATGGACGGGTATCTGTGTGTGCTCGATGACCTGCTCAAGAAGGGCACGAGGTCGTTCGACTAGACGCTACGGAGCCTTGCCCGGCGCAGCGCGGCCGCGCTTTTGGGCCTGCGAGCGTGCCATCAACGCCGCGGTGACCAGCAGCACCAACTTCTCGTCAGACAGGTGTGGAGGCTTGTAGAAGTCCAAGTCTTCTTGCAGCCGCTTCGAGAGCTCCGAGAACAAATTCAGCCGTGCTTCCATGCCCAATTCTTCGCGCCGAATCGCCGCCGCGAAGAGCAGCGCCTCTTCTTCTTCGGTGAGCTTGGCGACCCGCATGCGAAAAGTCGGGTCATCGAGCAACGTCGTCTCGCCCTCAGGCCGGGCGAGCGCGGCGGGTACTTTCAGCTTTCGTTCCCTCACCACCAAAGTGCCAGCGAGCAAATCTCCCAGGCGTTGGTGAGTGGGTGAGAAGAGCGCGGCCACGCCCCCCACCAGATAGAGCACCGGCAAGTTGTCGATGGGGCGCGCCAGGTTGCGAATGGCGGCATGAATGAAGCTGATGCGCACGCCGCTCTCTTGAATGACGCGCAGCCCCATCGCGCGTTTTCCCACCGTCTGCCCCGACCACGNNCCGACCACCAGGTCTCGAGCACCATGTCGTAGATCCAGTGAATGGCGAAGACCCCGATGAACCAGAGCGCCGCGCCAAAACCGGGCAGAGCGACAGAAACGAAGACCACGATCACCATCATCAAGAACAGAATCGCGGTGCTGATGAGCAAGTCGATCAGGTACGCTAAAAAGCGACTGAAGAGGCCGGCGACGACGAAGTCGAACTCCACGTATTCGGGAGTGAGCACTCCGTGGTGACCGTCGAGAAGTCCGCGTTCTTTCTCCATGGAACAACGAGCACTCTAGCGCCTACACTCACTTCAAGCCTCATGGAGATTGCTGAGTTCATCGACGTCAGACGCGCCCGTTGGGTCGACCTGGAACGGCTGCTCGACAAGGCCGAAAGCTCGGGCCTCAAAGGGCTGACGCTAGAAGACGCCAAGGCGCTCTCGCGGCTCTACCGGGGCAGCTCTTCAGACCTGTTGTGGATGCGGGCGCACGGCGGCTCGTCAGACGTGAGCGAGTACCTGAACGACTTGGTGGGCCGGGCGTACGCGTTGACGTACCCGGGCAAACGCGCGCGCTGGAGCGACGTGAAGCGTTTTCTGCTCTTCGGCTTTCCCGATTTGATGCGGCAAGAATGGCGGGTTTGTCTGGCCTCGATGGCGCTGCTCTTGGGG
>CXWL01000986.1_pt1 | contig 16359 bp, 14 predicted proteins | sample 590931 | NCBI WGS metagenome assembly CXWL01 (sample SAMEA3498368, study PRJEB10139) | groundwater metagenome | biome: water well; material: biofilm material | place: Germany | collected 2015-04-27 | reverse complement strand
GTCTGATGAGATACCGAACTGCACAGATTGAGCTTGATTATTAGTTAAGTTTAGCGTCCACCAGACCCCGCCGCGAAAAATTGCCAACTCGGAGCGACCGTCGCCGGTATAATCCGCGGGAAGAGGAATGTCTCCAGCAATACCGAAATGAACCGCATTGAAACCTCCGTTTGAAGTATTGATCCAATACCAAACGCCATCACGGAAAACGGCAATATCGGTCTTGCCGTCTCCATCAAAATCGGCAGGCGTGACTTTATCCGAACTTAAGCCAAACTGTGTTGCCGAAAAGCCCGCCGTTGACCGATTCAGATACCAAATCCTATCGCTTGGGCGAAAAACAGAAATATCAGATTTGCCGTCGCCATCAAAATCAAACGGGGCCGCGGTTGAGATATTGAAAACGCGAGCCATCGCGCCGCGAGCCGTGCCATCAAATTCACTGCCGCAGCCAACGAGAATGCTGGAAAAGGCTTGAATAGCAATTGCCGTAACCCGGGAATTCGAGCCGCTTCCAACCGGAAACCTTTGGTCAAAACTTCCGTTACTCCTAAGACGCACGAGATTGCCAACCGGAATGCCGTCGAAAATTTGAAAGTTCCCTCCCGCAAAGATTCTGCCTCGGAAATCCACCGCGAGTTCGTTTACCTGGCCGAGTGCCCCACCGCCGGGATTGAAAGATGTATCAAGCGAACCGTTCCCATTTATTCTCGCGATGCTTCGGCGATTGGTACCGTTATAACTTAAGAAACCGCCGCCTAATATCAATTTCCCGTCCGCTTGCTGCCCCAATGTAAATACTGTTCCATCGACGCCTGTTCCAATTACAAACGTATCGTCGAGCGTTCCATTAGCATTTAGGCGCACCAAACCTTTCATAAACGACGTATTCGGCCCGATCGTAAATACCGCTCCGCCAACATATAGCTTGCCGTTAGATTGCGGTAAGATAGTCCGAACTCGGCCATCTACTATCGGATGTGAAAAGTCCGGATCAACAGATCCGTTCGAATTGAGTTGGGCCAAAAAGTTGCGGGCAGTTCCGTTTATCGAACCGAAAGATCCGCCGACGACAATCTTTCCGTTCGAGGTCTCGGCAATATCATCTACAAATCCAAACTCATCCATTAATCCGGAATCAAAGGTTGTGTCCAGCGATCCATTGAAATTCAACCTAGCAATATTGTCTCGTGCCATTCCGTTGAAAGATGTAAAATTTCCGGCAATCAGAATTTTCTGATTAGACTGCGCAAATACCGAATTGATGTCGCCATCGACACCTATTTCTGGATCAAAGGAAGGATCTATAAAACCGTTCGGTAAAAGCCTCGCAATCTTTTCACGGGGAACCCCGTTTATGAAAGAAAAATCACCGACGACCATTATTCTGTCGCCAGCATCAACAACCATATCGGTGATCATTCCGACATTGCCTAGGCGCGGTGCGAATGATCCATCGGGTGCTCCGTCGAGATTTATCTTTACAATACCGGAATGTATCGCGTTAGCATAGGAGCCAAAGAATCCGCTTAACAAGACTTTTCCGTCAGCCAAAACGTCAACCGAGCTGATCGGATTTGTAATATCGACACCTCCGCCTGTATTGAATGACGGATCTAGGGTTCCGGTAGTATTTACCCTTACAATCCCGCGGGTTATAACTGAGCCAAATGACGTAAAATTTCCAACGAGGAAAAATTTACCGTCAGTTTGTACCGCGATCTTATTGACCGTATCAAATGCGGCGAGACCCGAAACGAAACCGGTGTCAAGCGTGCCGTCCATGTTGATTCGCGCAACGTTATTCGGGGCCGTCGCTCCATTGAATCCGTTAAAACTTCCGCCGGCGAGATATTTTCCATCTTGCTGAATCCTGATCTCGTTAACCTTGCCGTTAAATCCCGCACCAATATTGAATGAACTATCGGTCGAGCCATTCGAATTCAATCGTAAAAAAGAGCGCCGGCTGCCGCCTCCAAGGGTCTCACCGCCAACCATGATCTTACCGTCCGATTGTATGGCAATGGCGCGAACGGGATTACCTACCTCTCCATTTAACAGATTAAATGCGGCGTCCAACGAACCATCGGAGTTCAACCGAACGATGTTATTGACAATCGTTCCGTTAACCGACGTAAACTCGCCGCCCACGAGAACGTTGCCATCTGGTTGAACGACAATTTCATAGACCACATTGTTGAGGTCTGCGTTGAAAGAGGTGTCCAGGGAACCGTCTACATTTAGGCGCGCTATGTATGAGCGTGGCACCTTGTTGTACGTGGTGAAGAAGCCGCCAATTATTATCTTACCGTCGGGCTGAATCGCGATAGCGTTGACCGACTCATTCGTACCGGTCCCAACCTGAAACGTATCGTCCGTTGTGCCGGAAGAATTCAAACGTGCAAAGTTCCTACGAACTTTGCCGCCGATTACTCCGAAAAGGCCACCTACCAGGATTTTCCCGTCGGCCTGGACGGCGTGAACGTACACTGGAAGAGCGAACGACGGTCGACTTTCTACGACGGGTGTGAATGCTGGATCAAGAGATGAACCTGCTTGAACACTTACGGCTGAAACTAACGCTAAAAAAAGGACTATACAAGCGAATTTAGGTGATTGTCCGAACATAATTGTCTGTCTCCTTTATTTTTGCAGGACAGCAAAAAGTTCGTAAAAATAGACTACCATCACAGTGCATTTTTCGCCGATCAAAAGACAGATTCCCATAAAAATCAGCTAGCTACCCTGCGTTTGAATCAAATTGCTTCGCCATTAGAGGGGTGAATGGCGTTATTTGGCTTCAAAAGGGACCGCCCCGGCTGCTCAACGAGTACTCGGTAGAAGCAATCGGGCGTTTGGTAAGGAGGTGGAAGAGCGGCTCCGGCTGGTTAATACGTAGTTATAGAAAAGGAAGATCGATAACCTTACCCGCACTCTTTCGGCTTATATTATTTGATCCTCGCTGGCAAGAATGTTCCGAAATGGGTATACGGAGCAGTGGTGGTGTTAATAATTTTCGGCGCGTGGTCAACCTTGAAGAAGATTCGCAAGCAACTCCGGAATACGGAGGAGCCTGCGAGCTAACTCTGCAGGACGGCCCAAGCGGCTTCCTCAAACGTGATCCTGAACAAATGGCAGATACATACGATCTCATTGTGATCGGCGGAGGTTCCGCGGGCTTGGTCGTCGCGGGCGGCTCGGCCATTCTGGGCGCCCGTGTGGCACTCATCGAGAAAAACCTACTTGGCGGCGATTGCCTGTACACCGGGTGCGTACCTTCAAAAGCGTTGATCAAATCGGCCCGGTTTGCACATCAGATGAACCACGCCGGTAAATACGGATTCAAAGCTGTTGAGCCAACCTTCCTAGGGGACTCGTTCGCTTCGATCACGGGTCGGGTCCAGGACATAGTCAAGATCATCGAACACCATGATGCTCCGGAAGTATTCGAAGAAATGGGCGTCGAGGTCGTATTTGGCACTCCGAAATTTCTGAACGCCAACGACATCGAGATCGTGTCAAAAGCAGACGGCGAAAAACGTGTTATGCGTGCAAAACGCTTCTGCATTTCGACGGGCTCGCATCCTTTCGTACCGGAGCTACCCGGGCTAAGTGAGACCGGTTTCATTACGAACGAAAATATCTTTCAGCTGACCGAATTGCCAAGACGCCTAATCGTTCTCGGCGGCGGTGCGATCGGCGTGGAACTGGGACAGTCATTCGCGAGATTCGGTTCGATAGTAACCATGGTCGAGATGGGCGACCGGATACTATCAAAGGAGGATGCAGAAGTTTCCGAATTAATGCGTACGATTCTAATAAAAGAGGGCGTTGAGATCCTTACAAAACATAAACCGGTCAGTGTCCGTAAACGCGATGACGGAGTCAAAATACTTACTGTTGAATCCAACGGCATCTCTAAAGAGATCGAGGCGGATGAGATCATGGTATCTGTTGGCCGTCGGCCTAATCTTGAGGGGCTTGGACTGGACAACGCTGGTGTCGAGTCCGAGTCGCATCGGATCAAAACGAACCAATACCTGCAAACTTCGGCGAAACACATCTTTGCAGCCGGCGATGTGACTGCCCATTTTCAATTCACGCACATGGCCGACTACGAGGCTCAGATAGTTATTCAAAACGCATTTGTGCCGTGGCCATTCAAGAAGAAAACAGACTTTCGTGTCGTACCTTGGGCCACTTTTAGCGATCCCGAGATCGGTCGGGTAGGCATGACGGAGGCCGGGGCCATAAAGGAGCATGGTCCCGACCACATCAAAGTTCACAACGTCACATTCGAGGATAATGACAGAGCTCAGGCCGAAAGTTCGACCGATGGGTTCGCGAAGGTCGTTACTCATAAAAAAGTGATCATCGGGGCAACACTCGTTGGACGCAATGCCGGCGAACTGATACATGAATTTGTTTGGGCGGTTAAACAGCGGATGAAGATCGGCGATTTGAATAAGATAATCCGCGTCTATCCAACGCTTGCAAAGATTACACAGGCAATTGGCACGAAGGCCACGCTCGAGGATCTGCTGCGCTGACGGGAGTTCATGCAAAATCCTCAAGTTGAAAATTATATATCGTTGGAATAGCTACCTTGGCCACCGTGAATCAAATCGACCTCCGTTTCAAGGTGTTGAGCAAAACCTTGAGAGCGGGAATAATTTCGTCCATCGCCAATATATGTCTTAATAACAGGACTTCTCAATTGACCTAGAAAAGGCAAAATTTATGAAAATAACAACTTTGATCATCTTGATGACAGCCATTTTTCTCGCAGCGTGCTCTCCCGAGCGGACTGCGGAATCAACTGTCCCAAACAGTAATACAGCAACCGCAACCAAACTGCCAGACGGGTTTATCAGCGATGCTGACGCCGTGAAAACCGCATTGAAACCCGGGGAGCTGATGCCGTCGTTTACTCTAAAAGACATCAATGGAAATGATATAAGCAGTGACGATCTCATCAAAAAGGGCAATCTCGTTCTTATATTTTACCGCGGCGCATGGTGTCCGTTCTGCAATACATATCTTCGGGAACTTCGGCGAAATGCTGCCGCCATCAAAGATGCGGGCGGTGAGATCGTTGCGATTTCGGCCGAGTCACCCGATGGGTCGACGACCGTAACGCAGAAGAACGAACTAAAATTCACGGTCCTCAGCGATCCGAAGCTTGATACGGCCCGAAAATTCGGGATCGTCTATCAACTGCCGCCCGAAACCGATGAGACCTACAAGTCGCGCGGACTCGACGTTGCCAAACACAACCAAATGGAAAAAGCGGAATTGCCTCTCGGTGCAACTTTTATCGTGAATCAGCAAGGCGAGATCACCTATGCTTGCCTCGACACGGACTACAAGAAGCGGGCAGAGCCTGAAGCGATCATCGAGAACCTGAAAAAGATCAAGGCAACAAATATGAAATGACCCGCCTTGATGGTTGCTTTAGTGCTCGCTCGTTAAAAAGATCGGCGAAGCCTTTGGAACCATCCAAACTTCGATTTCAAAGAGCATTCAATTAAAGGCCACCCTGAATACCGCCTAAACCATCAGCGGTATTCAGGGTTGGGATGATCAAAGCGTGCTCCGGCGTCCCATTCGGTGCGTTGATTGCCGAACGCCGGAAGCCCGCGGTTATCCTTAAGCATCGAACCAAGATACATCAGGTTCCAAGTCAAAACGCTGCGTGAATTCATTCTTCTCGCTCGGGAGTCGGCGTCGAGGTACGACGGTCCGGGGTCGGCCCCGCCGATCCAGCCGGGATCGGCCTGCGGGGGAATTAAAGTAGCCAAGGTGTTGGAGCGAATAAAGAATATTCATTGAGCAGTGCTTGATGCCGTCTTCGTTTCCGGTCATGATACAGCCGCCGGCCTTTCCGTAATAAATATACTGCCCGAGTCCGTTTGTCCTGCCGGACTCGGAATAGAGCCGTTCAATGACTCGGGAGCATACCGATGACTTCTCGCCGAGCCAGATAGGTGTTCCAAGGACAAAAATATCTGCGGCCGTCACTTTTTCGCTAAGCGTTGGCCAATCGTCCCGATCAAAGCCGTGTTTCGTCATGTCCGGCTGAACACTGGGTGCTATTTCATAGTCAACCGCTCGAATCAGCTCCGTCGTAACGCCGTGCTTCGCCATTATTTCCATCGATTTCTTCATCAGACCCTCGGTGTGCGATATCTCCGGCGAGATTTTTAGCGTACAGCTGATGAATAAGGCACTCAGGTTGCTGAAGTGGCCGCGGTCGGATCCAAGCGGTAACTGGTCTTTTTCTATCATGTTCGTCGGCCTAACTGTGTCGGTGCGGCTTACGCAAGGTTGCTAAGACCAGCCTCCGCGAACCTAGATTGCGGATCGCATAACTACACTGAAAAGGAACTTGAAATAGTTCGAGCGATTTTGACATTTTCGATTTCGGGTAAATCCGAAACAACGAACACTACTTGTTTGCTATTGTGGAAACTTGCGACCTGCAGTCCCTGAAATGAATCACTGGTTATCGCCTCATGCGTCGAGTCTCCCGCTTGAATCTCGCCCGAACTATCCACGAACACTGAGAGAATTCGCTCCCCATCCTTCAGAACGATGTGAGTAAAAAGCTTTCCCTCATAAATACAGTCGTGTGCATTGAGCATCTCAACCTCTGCTGAGAATTTCGCTTTAAGCGGCACAAGGACTTTTTCCGTGAATACTGCTTTATCGGGATATTCTGTCGCTGCAACTTCTTGCCATCGCGGCAGGTTTTCGAGTGCGCAATCTTTGTGGTCGCCCACGGCTTTTAACGAGATCTCGGTCAGGCCCTGAACCACGCTACGCTTGGAAGTCGCGACTTGGTCGGCACGGGTGTAGCCGAAGTACGCAACGCCAAGTAGGAAGAATCCGATAGCGAATGAGACCATCGCTGGGACCAGCCAGCTGGAGCCCGCAAAAAGACTCCGCCACGATCGTTTGGAGGAAGCCTCGGCTTCCAGGTTGGCCGCTAACCGACTCAGGAATACCGGGCTCATCTGAAAGGTGTCTGATGCCAGCGTCGCATTTCGTAGTCTGCTACGAAACTTGCGTCGCCCCGCAAAGTCGGCCCGGCATTCCGGACAATGTTCCATGTGTCGAAAGATCTGGTGATTGGTTTCAACCAGCAACTCATCGCTCAAGTATGAATCTGAAATTTCGCGAAAATCTTTGCACTGCATATCTGTGTACCTCTCTAGTTGCCGGCGGCCTGCCGGTTTTCTCCAAACCCAAAGTTCCTTGCATATTCTGCCAAGGCTAGCCTGAGTAGTTTTCGAGCCCGATGAAGCCTGGACATCACCGTTCCAATCGGAAGATTCAGAATCGTTGAGATCTCTTTATACGAAAAATCCTCGATGTCGGATAGTACAAGCACCTCTCGAAAGTGTTCAGGTACATTATGTAATGCCTCGAGCACTTCCTCATCCGTAACAGTTTCAGGAACAGACGGCTCAAATGGTATCGTTTCGGCTATCCTGTCTTCCGTATCGGCAACTAAGGAAAGCCTCATCAAGTCCCGCAAACGTTTTGCGTTTGTGTTATGCATGATCGTCATCAGCCACGCCCTACAGTTTGTTCCTAATTCGTAACCATGAAACGACCGCATTGCCTGGAACATCGTTTCCTGTACAAGATCCTCCGCTTCTGTCGGATTCCGGGTCATCCACATCGCCACCCTGTACAGGTCTTTTGAAAAAGGCATAGCTTCAGTTTGGAAGTTCTGCCATTTGTCATCGCTGTTTTCGAACCACTTAATTCCGAGCATGTCTCAGTTTCCCTCACTAAAGCCAGTAGTCTCTCACGTCCGATATATAACATTTGACTCCTAATATTCCCAACTCTAAGAAATTTAGATTTATTTTTTTGCAGGGAATAATTTTCAAGACAATGCATATCACTCTCCCGAACGCCAAAAACGCTTTGGCGAATCGATGACATTAATTTCAACTAGGAGAAATACAAAAATGAAGATGAAAAAGTACTTAACGATGGGCCTTTCTGTCGCCCTCTTGTTAACGGCGACGTCCGTAAGCTCGCTCGCGATTACAACGGTAAAGAGCAAGACGAATAGGGCCGCTGTGGCCAAAACAAAACCACGTGTCGTGATCATCAAGGCTGACTGGTGTAGTGTCTGTCAGAAACTTGACCCAACTATGATGGGCCTCATGAAAGAATATGGGGACAAACTTGACTTCGTGATGCTGGATGTAACAACCGAGGAAACGACGGCCCAAGCGGCGGCCAAAGCCAAGACTCTGGGCATCAGTTCATTTTTCGAGGCGAATAAGAAAATGACCTCTACGGTTGGCATCTTCAAAGGTAAGAGACAGGTTTTCAAAACCGCTGGAAACACTAACCGGGCCGACTTTGTGAGTGCTTTCGATAAAGCCATCCAGTAGTTCGCAGAAGTTACCGGGATGTCGGATATCCGGTAATAGTGGGGAAATGTCCGGTTCTACAGCCGGAGGGGCATGCATTGCCGGATATTCCCCACGCCAACATCATTATGGAATTTGTAAATAATCTCAATTCATATCTTGCGGGCGGATCTCTGCTTGCAATACCGGCTGCATTTATTGCCGGGCTCCTGATCAGCTTTACGCCGTGCGTTTATCCAATCATACCGATCCAGCTGGGATTCATTGGCGGTCAAACCGCCGCTGTAGATGGAGAGACCACCTCAAAATTCAGTCTTCGCGGATTTGAATTGTCGGTGCTTTTCGTGATCGGGATGGCGATCGTATATGCGGCTCTCGGTGCGTTTGCCGCATTGACCGGAACTTTGTTTGGCTCATGGGCATCGAGCCCCTGGACCTACATTGTCGTGGGAAACGTCATTCTGGCACTCGCTCTTTCAATGTTTGGACTTTTCCAGATCCAAGCCCCGCAGTTCTTGATGAAACTCAATCCTGCGAAAAAAGGAAATGGTTACGTTTCCGCAGTCTTTGTTGGAGCCATTTCAGGACTTGTTGTTGGCCCCTGTACGGCCCCCGCCCTGGGAGCGACATTGGCATATGTCGGTACCCAAGGCAGCGTGATATTCGGAACGGTTGTGCTTTTTGTTTTCGCTCTTGGAATGGGGGCTCTGATGATCGTACTGGGAACGTTCAGCGGAGCTATGTCGATGCTACCGCGTTCGGGCGGTTGGATGGAAAAAGTGAAGATGGCATTTGGCGTCATCATGGTGGTTATCGCCCAGTACCTGTTTGTTCAGGCGGGCATGAGATTTATTTGAGGTGAATTTATGAAGTGCATATCTTGCTCTCCTTGTTTAGTTAGCAAATTGGCGTTCTTGCTGATCGTCATTGTCGTAGGGTATTCCGCAAGTTGCGGCGTTTCGGATGAACCGACTCCAGTTACTTCCGACGGCAATACACAGAAAGCCGAAGTAAAGCGTGGAACCGCCATCGGAAATATTGCACCCGAATTCGATCTAGCGAAGTTCGGCGGTGGAAATATCTCGTTCAAGGAACTTGAGGGGAATCCAGCGGTTCTCGTCTTTTGGACGGCTTGGTGTCCGGTATGTAAGGAAGAAGCCCCACACATCAACAAACTCTCCGCCGAATTTGAAGCCAAAGGGGTGAAGGTCATTGGCATAAACATCGGAGAAAGCGATGCCCGGGTTACCGAAGGCATAAAGGATTTTGGGATCAAATATACCGTCGCCAGAGACAAAGATGCATCGGTGGCGAAGAGCTATAAGGTGGTCGGAACACCAACCGTTGTTTTCCTGGACAAGAAAGGAACCGTTCAATATTTCGGAAACGAACTTCCCAAGAATTATGCCGACCGACTGAATAAGATCATAGACGGCTGATGTCGCTCACGATCGTCCTCTGCAATCCCGCCTCAGACCCTTGCCTTGATGACGAGCATCTTCTGCATCTTGCGGGAGGTGCTCCCTTCACTATGAAGATAGAAAAAAGAGAGTCAAGAATAACTTGCCCAAGCTGTGGCCATGTGTCAACGGAGACAATGGCGGCGGACTCGTGCCAATTTTTCTACGATTGTAAGGGATGCGGTTCGACCTTACGTCCAAAACAGGGTAACTGCTGTGTGTTTTGCAGCTACGGAGATACAGCCTGCCCGCCCAGGCAGATCGAGAGTCAAGATCGCCCCAATGGAGAAGAATGTTGCTAAACGAAGTTCATAAGAAAGTTGTAATTTTAGGTTCCGGCCCAGCCGGACTGACCGCCGCGATATATGCATCGCGAGCGCAGCTTGAGCCACTTGTAATAGAAGGCCCCCAGCCGGGAGGACAGTTGACTATTACAACAGAAGTTGAAAACTATCCAGGTTTTGCCAACGGGATAATGGGGCCCGAGCTTGTGGATGAATTTCGCTCACAAGCCCGGCGGTTCGGCACGGCATTCATGAATACCTGGATCGTGCGTGTAGATCTTAGCGAGCGTCCATTTACGCTCTACGGCAAAGAAAGCAAGGACAGTGAATTGATCTCGACTGTTGTTAAAGCCGACACCTTAATAATTTCCACCGGAGCATCGGCTAAGTGGCTCGGCATTCGCGGTGAAGAGCCGGTTCCGGAAGGATTTGGCGGAAACGGAGTATCCGCGTGCGCGACGTGCGACGCATTCTTCTTTCGAGACAAATCGATAGTTGTCGCGGGCGGCGGGGATACCGCGATGGAGGAGGCGAACTTTTTAACAAAGTTCGCGTCGAAAGTTACGGTCGTTCATCGCCGCAGTGAGCTACGAGCTTCCAAGATCATGCAGGAACGGGCTCTCAACCACCCTAAGATCAGTTTTCTTTGGAATACCGAGATCCGCGAGATCATTGGCGAAAAGAACTCTGGCGTGACCGGGATCCGCATTGCTAACCGCGAGACAAATGAAGAATCGATCTACCCGACCGATGGCGTATTCATCGCGATTGGACATAAACCAAATACTGATCTCTTTACAGGGGTTCTGGAAATGGATGATGTTGGTTACCTGAAGACCGACGGACGAACCATGAAAACCAACGTCGAGGGGGTGTTTGCCTGCGGAGATGCTCAGGACTCATATTATAGGCAGGCGATAACCGCCGCAGGCACTGGCTGCATGGCTGCGATTGATGCGGAAAAATTTCTCGCCGAGCATGTGGTATAAGTGCAGGCCATTTTGCAATCATCATTTATACAGCCAGATGATAGACGGTCCACTTGGAATAAGCTACCAGGATCTGCATGGCTGGTTCATATAAATACCCATCGAAAATATGGGGTTCATTATTAGGAGGTTCATTGTGAACACGAAAAGCATCAATCGAACTGTTGCAAATTTGGCCATTTCAATCTTGCTGGCCACCAATGTGACGATTATGAGTTGGGGGCAGTCCAACCTCGCCCGCAATACCGAATCCATAGAAACTGAGGGATCTGGAAGGTTTGCCCAACTGAAGAAGACGCGAGTTATGATCTTAGGTACCCCTCACTTATCGGGCCTCAATAATTGTTTTGTGCGAGATTCGGTTTCGCCGGTGATTGATAGTTTGAGGGACTTTGCCCCAGATGTGATTGCGATAGAAAAAGTGCCGTCGGTCGTTCTGGAAGAAATGGCGCAAAACGGTGAATTCTTTGTCGAAATAATCAAGTCCTTTGACGGGAAGCGATTCCAAAACGGCATAATGCTTCAACGACTGCTGCATATCTCACGTAAAGGGGCAGAGAGAAGAGCAGCACAGTTGATCCGGCGTGTTGAAAAGCTTGATCGCAACGAACGTACTAAGTTGATTAAGTTTCTTATCGCGTCGTATGAATATGAGACGGCTGTACTTCAGTGGTCCTATTTTGGAGCTGATAAGACGCTCCCACGTGGAGCACTTCCGAAAAGCATTGTGCAAGACCTCGATCGACATCTAAATTCGGCTAACGAGATATTTTCGATCGGGGTTGAACTCGCGAAGATTCAGGGACACAGTCGGTTATTTTATATTGATGATCATTACGACGAAGCCCTTTTGAATGAATTCTCTTCCAGACTCGTTGCAGAATTGACGAATAATAGCGAGTATCTCGAAGTTGCGAATTCACCATTTTACGCCGACTCGCACAAGGAACTTGAGGCCGCATGTCTAGACGGCGAAAAGATGCTTGAACACTATCGGCGGATCAATTCTTCCGAATTCGGTAAGAAGGATTCAGACCTGCAATGGGGTGTTTGGCTGCGGACGGGTTTGCAATCGGGACTTGATCTGCGACGGTTGGCACTCTGGGATATGCGAAATTTGCGAATTGCCGCAAATATCCGAGAGCTTTCTGCACGTAATCCGGGAAAAAACATTCTTGTGATCATCGGCGTTGGGCACAGACCGTTTCTCGAAGGCTACCTGTCGCAATCGCTAGACATCGAGATAGTTAGATTTACAAGATAACAGTCGTCTCATTTATGCCATGGCTTAAACCGGAATCAAAAATATGGACTTACGATTAAATGAAAAAGTAGCAATTGTGACCGGTGCGAGCCGCGGAATTGGTCGGGCTGTTGCAGGGCAACTTGCGGCAGAGGGGATGCGACTTGTTTTGGTAGCTCGTACAGATGCGACGCTCAAGGAGGTCGCTGATACCTGTCGCGGGGAAAGTCTCGTACTGCCGGTAGATCTTCGCGATCCCGACGTGCCTAATAAGGTCGTAGAAACGACACTTGCAAGGTTTGGACAGATCGATCTGCTGGTAAATAATGCGGGAGCGACCAAACGGGGTGATTTCGTCGAATTACCTGATGTCGACTGGAATGATGGGTTTGCCCTTAAATTTTTTGGTGCGATGCGAATGTGTCGGGCGGCCTGGCCTCATCTCAAAAAACAGAATGGCTCGATCATCAACATCTCCGGGATCGGCGGGCGAACGGGCAGCTCTGAATTCTCGATCGGAGGGGCCGTCAACGCCGCATTACTAAACCTCACTAAGTCCCTGGCAGACCTGGGAGTAATAGACGGTGTCCGAGTAAATGCTATCAATCCCAGTTCGATCTTGACCGATCGATTGCAAATCCGTATTTCCAAACTGGCGCAAGAACAGAATATTTCTTTTTATGACGCGTCACAGAAGATGAGTCAGAAATTGGGTGTGAGCCGTTTTGGCCAACCGGAAGAGATCGCCGCATTGGTCGCGTTCCTTGCGTCGCACCACGCCGATTACTGTCAGGGAAGTATTATTGATGTTGACGGCGGGAAAACGAGGACTCTGTAACCTACGAGTCAGAAAAACCAGGATTAGGCCTATTCGATTATGGAAGTCTCAAGTTTAGAAAACGCTGCGACCTTTGGAGTTCTTGAATCTTCAACGTTCGAACTCGCTCTCGTACGAACAGAGTTGTCGAATTCGTCAACCCTCCTCGCTCATACCCAAGCATTCGTTGGCTTGCTGATCTCGGCAATAGCCGTTTCGAAATATCTCGGATCTTCGTGGGTCTTTGATTTATGCGGAATTCTATTCGTCATACTCGCGTTTGCGGTATTGGCACGAGGAGCCTTTCTTTTCCGAAAAACCTCACGGCTGATCGAATCTAAAAAAAGCTTGTCAGAAATCACTTAGTAACCGAAACATGAATAATTACATTATCCGCCTTCGATAGGCGAGGTTAAGACTGGGATCATTTACTTTCGAATAGGCGGTGGGCGCATTGGAATTCGCAGTGCTTTGATCTTTGAGACGAGCGTTGTCGGCTTCGTCCTGAGCATTTCCGCAGCTCCATCGGTGCCATATATTTTGTAATTCGTTTCTTGCAGAGACCGAATTATATTCTGCCGCTCAAAATCCTTAAGATCGGGGTAGGTTAAGATTGGGTTTCTGGGGGGCGATGCGGGATTATCATTGACCAAGACCTGCTCGATAACCTGAGATACAGTAAATTTCGATTTAGAACATTGAGACAGAATAACTGCCCTTTCGATCATATTCTGCAATTCTCGGACGTTTCCGGGATACCAATAGTCCTGTAGAGTTTCCAAGTTCTCCGCAGTTAAGGTTATCGGCCTACAGCGAGCTTGCAACGTAAATTGATCGAGAAAATGTTTGGCGAGAGGTTCGATGTCGGAGATTCTTTCCCGTAACGGCGGCAAATGGATCGGAAAGACACTAATTCGATAGAAAAGATCCTGCCTAAATCGTCCGTTCTCAACCTCCGCTGCGAGGTTCCGATTGGTTGCGGCGATCACACGAACATCTACGGTTCGTGTTCGATCTTCTCCGACTCGCTCGAACTGCCTTTCCTGAAGCACACGAAGTAATTTGCCTTGCAGGCCAAGCGGCAGCTCGCCTATCTCATCGAGGAAGATCGTACCGCCATCCGCGAGTTGAAATCGGCCGATCCGATCCTTAACAGCCCCAGTAAACGCGCCTTTAGTGTGGCCAAAAAATTCACTCTCAAAGAGTTCGGCAGTTACGGCCGCACAATTTACCCGGACAAGCTGCCTATCCCTGCGCGGGCTTGCATCGTGCAAGGCACGGGCAACCAGCTCTTTTCCGGTTCCGCTTTCCCCCGTCAGCAAAACCGTAGCTTCGGACGAGCCAACCAGTTCGATCTGTTGGATCACGTTTTTCCAAGCCGGGCTTTCACCGATCAAATTTTTGTTGGACGTAACCTCATTTATCTCTTCCCTGAGGTATTCGTTTTCTTCTCTGAGTTCATTTCGAAGCCTCTCTACTTCCTCAATTGCACGAGCGTTCGCTATCGCTATCGATGCCTGGTCTGCAAAAACACGAAGCCACGCAAAACTTTCCGGACTAATATTCTTTCGAGAGAACACCGCAAGAACGCCCAGGGTGTCTCCTTTGAACTTGAGCGCGTAGGCAGCAAACGCTTCAATCTTTTCCGTTTCAACCCAGTCCTGATCGGCGATCCACGTGCTCTTAGTAACACGCAGACTGTCCAGTTTGATCGACTCGCCCGTGGCAGCCACGTGGCCAACTTTTCTAACTCCGATGGGAATACGACGGAACTTTCCTTCATTACCTGACCAATCACTCTCTCCGCCGAGATTTCTCCCCGCGCTTGCTGTTAGGTGAAGGCAGCTCTCCTGATTCGGACACTCCGAACGCATAGTGCAGGTTGCACAAATATCGCCCTTATCGATCAGCCAAATTCTGGCCAGAGCAATATCTTTATTCTCCATCATCTGAGTGCTGATCGCCTGAAGTGTTTCCTGAACGGGGTTGTTCCTGATGATCAAGTCGTTTATGGAATCAAATCCAATCTCCGGTTTCATAAAACGAACTGTAACGAAATCTCGTTACGGATGCAACGGAATATGGTGAAACAACGAATAGTCGTTGTGATAACTTGCGGCGAGTTTTGGCTAAATGACCCATTTACTATGGGTTAGACGATTTCATGGTTTTGGCATGGAGCATGCATTTATTGACGACGACGAATGAAAGATTGTCAAAACTAATTACTTAGGAGAAGAATGATGAATAGGAGTAAAGCGATAACACTTGGAGTACTGATCGGTGTAATGATCGCGTTCACTATAGCGGGAGCGATGGCTCAGACTTCCGGCGAGGCCACTCAAAAGGTTTTGAAATATGAGAACGGAAAGCGACCCGACGCACCTTTCCCCCGGCCCGGCGTTGATCTGAAGAAAGGACAGTATGCGGTTCTGATAACGGACCCGCAAAACGATTTTCTCAGTGAAAAGGGCGTAACCTGGCCGGTTGTCGGTGAAAGCGTTGTAAAGAACGGAACGCGAGAGAACATNNTGGATCGTTACAAGCCGTATATCGAAGACGGGAAAACCGTCGTTACCAGTCCGCATAAGGTTTACGGCCCGGAGACAAACGATCTCGTACTTCAACTCCGTAAGGCTGGCATCAGCCAGGTGATCCTAGGCGGTATGTCCGCAAACCTCTGCACTGAGTCGCACATGCGTGAGTTACTCGAGCAGGGATTTGAGGTGCTCGTAGTTTCGGACGCAACCGCAGCTGCCAAAGTGCCAAATTATGACGGCTACGAGGCCGCATTCATTAACTTCCGGTTCATGGCGAATGACGTACTGAGCACTGATGAAGTGGTGGACAAAGTTAACCGGATCAAGTGAGAGATTGTTTAACGAACAATCCAACTAACACGAAGACACAGGAGATAAGGAAATGCAAAGAATTACAGCAGTGAAACATGACGAAGCCGTTGGCAAGACAAAAGAGTTGCTCGACGGAGTCAAAGCAAAACTCGGGTTTGTGCCAAATATTATGGCGACGATGGCGTCGTCGCCTTCAGTCCTGGAGGGCTATTTAGCCTTTAGCGGTGCGCTGGGTACGTCGCTCAACGCAAAACTGCGGGAACAAATCGCCCTGACAGTTGCCGAGATCAATGGCTGCGGATACTGTGCCGCAGCTCA
>CXWL01020270.1_pt1 | contig 16361 bp, 16 predicted proteins | sample 590931 | NCBI WGS metagenome assembly CXWL01 (sample SAMEA3498368, study PRJEB10139) | groundwater metagenome | biome: water well; material: biofilm material | place: Germany | collected 2015-04-27 | reverse complement strand
GCGTGGGCGTTGTCCGGAGTTTGGCGGCCCTTGGACCGCCGGCGTCCTCGCCGGCGGGGTGTGGGAAACCGCCCCTGCGCCTGCAAGGTTAGTAACGCCAACGACCACAAGAACTGACGGAGAAAGCGCGTCCAGCGGTGACATTATTTAAGTGCGTAGCATGAAAAGCGCCGGCGAGGACGCCGGCAGTCCAAGAGCGCTAGCCGCGCCGCATCGAGAAATGAAACAACCCGTCCCAGGCGGCGTCCAGGGCTGTGAGCGCATCGGCGGGAGCGGCGGCGCGGTAGGCATCGCCCTCGCGCGTCACCAGGCCCAGGCGTTCGAGCTTTCCCAGCGCATCGTGAATTTCGAAATTGATCTCCAGCTTGAAGCGTTCGCGCAAGAACGCTTCCGCGGTGCGGTCGATCTCGGCCTTGCTCAACGGCCGCTCCGAACGGCGCAGCGCCCAATAGGCGAGCAGCGCCTCCTTGGCGTCCTGATCTTCGCCAGCGCCGACCAGAAGATCGATGACCCCCGCATTGTTGGCGAGGTTGCGGAAATAGATCGTGTCGGCCAGTTGCTTCTGGTAACGCAGGCTCTGCGCCTCAAATTTGAGCCGCTGGCGCATCACAAAGGCGCCGACCGCGACCAGGCCGGAGAGTGCCGCCAAGGCGCGCTTGAGGTCGCTGTCCTCGATGACGCCGTGGGCGCCGAAATAGGCGGCGAGCACCGCCGCGATGACGCCGATCGCGGGCAGCAGGTTCAGCATTACCGGCGCGCCCGCCACGATCGCCGGCGCCACCAACCAGAATTGATCCAGCGGCAGCATGGCGGGCTTCGCGCCCGGATGCAGCGTTACCAATTCAGGCGCCGCGATTCCGCGGAAATGCTTCAGCAAGGTGGCGCCCGGACGCATGCCGCGGCGCATGCGCGCGAGCCGGCGGCGGTCGCGGCGGCGGATCTCGTCTTCGCCCTGAAAACTCACCAGGACCACCACGTCTCGCAGCACCTGGGTCTGGATGCGGCGCTTGATCAGGCCGAACCAGGAGGTGCGGACAATCTCCTGCTCGTGGGCGCCGCGGGCAAAATAGCGGATGCGACGAATGCCGCTGGCGTTGGGGCGGATGGAAAGCCCGGTGAGCAGCCGGGTCGCGTCCTGGGTCTGCACGTCGCTCGGGTCCATCTCTTCGAAATTCGCGCGCGCCAGCGCTTCGCTGAGCGCGGCCTCGAAGGCGTCGAGGGCTGCGAGGCTTTGATCGCGGCGCAACTCCGGGGCGTCCGGGTCGAGCGGGTCATAGAGCGCCTTGAGGGCCTCCAGCCGCGCGTGCGCCTCGTGGTGCAAGAGGGCGTCGAGCATGGCGCAGACAGCCGCCATCGGGTCGCCAGGCTCGGCGATCGCCCCGATCAATTCGTGCTCGCGTGCGGCGATGAAGCCGTCCCTGCGCTTGGCTTGGTCTGTCCCCTCAGACATAAAGGCGACGCTAGCCCAGATCAGGCCGGCAAGCTATGCGGGAAATCGGAAGGCTGGAGGAACGCACAATGAGTCGCTTCTGGGCGCTCGCCGCCTTGATTTTGGCGTTCACGCTGGGCCCGGCCGCCGCTCAGCCGCAACGCGATCCGCTGGCGGCGCTTAACGGTCAGTTCGGATCGGTGGCGGTGGCCCCGCCGCCGGCTGAAGCCGCGCGACTGGCGGGGCTGATGGGGGAAGCGCTGGCCGCGCTGCAGCCGCAGCGACCGGGGCAACTCGACGTCTATCTGCTGGCGGCCTCGCTCTGGGGTGAGCCCGTATTCGAACGCGAGGCTACGCAAGCCGCTGACATCCTGCGGCAGCATTTCGACCTTGCGGGGCGGAGCATCGTGCTGAGCGCCGGCGGGCAGGGCGAACGCCGATACCCCGCCGCCACGCCTGAGAACGTCTCCGCCGCCATAGGCCGCATCGGTGCGCTGATCGATCCGGCCGAAGACATGGTGGTGATCTTCCTCACCTCGCACGGACGCCCCGACGGCGCTATTGCGTTCAGCGAAACCAACCGCATGGCCGCCGCATTGCGCCCCGTGCACATGCGCGATCTGCTCAGCCAGGCCAATGTGCGCAATCGCGTATTGATCGTCTCATCTTGCTTCGCCGGCGCCTTCATCGCGCCGCTCGTGGATGAGAACACCATCGTCTTGACGGCGGCGGCGTCGGACCGAACATCGTTCGGGTGCCGCCCGCAGAATGAATGGACCTTTTTTGGCGATGCATATTTCAATCACGCGGTGCGCGGTGGTGCTGGTCTGGTGCCGGCTTTTGACCAGGCCAAACGCCTTATCGAAGGCTGGGAGCGCGAACAGAATTTGACGCCCCCCTCCAACCCGCAGCGTTATATCGGCGCGCGCGCCGACGCCATGTTGCGCCGCGCGGAAAATCGATCGCGTTGATCGGGGACAAATGGGCTGGTGGTGGCGGGTGGACTTGAACCACCTACCTTGGGGTTATGAATCCCACGCTCTAACCAGATGAGCTACGCCACCGAAGGGCCGGACACATATAGGCGTGAGGCCCACCCCGCAAGTAGCGCCGCCGCCGGCAAGCGGCAATTTTCTTGCGCCGGACGACCCGACATTTCTTTTTTTCTTTCCGAGAATAGGCCAAATATGGCAGGTCAACGTGACAGATTGGTCCTGGAGGGAAAGTGTTGCCGGACGAACTGGACCAGATCGACGTGCAAATCCTTGAACTGCTGCAGCGGGACGCGGGGTACTCGATCGCCGATATCGCTGAGAGGGTTGGGCTGTCGTCCTCGCCGGCCTGGAGGCGGATCGAACGCCTGAAAAAGGTGGGCGTCATCCTGCGACAAGTCACGCTGCTCGATCCAGAAAAGCTCGGCCTGAAGTTCGAGGTCATCGCCTCTGTCAAGCTGCAATTGCCGACGCGGGAAAATCTCGAGAAGTTCGAGGCCGCCGCCGCCGGTTGGCCGGAGATCGTTGACTGCGTCACCGTCACCGGCGCGGTGGACTACATGCTGCGCATCGTCACACGAGATATCCACGCCTACGACGATTTCCTGCGCGACAAGATGTTGGCGTCAGGGCTTGTGTCGGACGTTCAGTCGCGCATCGTCATCCGTGTTTCCAAGCGTACGACGGCCGCGCCGCTTGCGCTTGCCCACATCTGAGACGGCGCAATGGCCCGTACGCAGGCGCCAGATTACGATGAGCGGCGCGAGGCAATTGTAGCGGCGGCGGCGGCGCTGTTCGCCCGCGACGGCTTTGGCGGCGCTTCGGTCGCTGACATCGCCAAACGCTGCAAGAGTTCAAAGTCGCTGCTCTACCATTATTATCGCTCGAAGGAGGACATCCTGTACGACGTCATGATCAGCCATGTTCGCGAGCTCGAGGCCGCAGCGCAGGAGGCGATTGCATGCGCCGCCGCGCCGCAACGCAAGTTTCGCGAGCTCGCGCATCGCTTCATGGCGCTCTATGTGGGCGCCGCCGACCGCCACAAAGTGCTGTTGAACGAACTCAAGCACTTGCCGAAGGCGCGGCGCAGCGAGATCGTCGGCGTGCAACGCGGCCTCATAGATATCGTGCGCAGGGTCCTGATCGAGCTCGAGCCTTCGCTCAAGCAAAAGAACGGCCGCGCGGTGGCCGCGACCATGTTGTTCTTCGGCATGATCAACTGGACGCACACCTGGTTCGATCCCAAGGGCCCTGTCAGCGCCGGCGCGCTGGCGGAAATGGCGGTGGACTTGACGTTGGGCGGGCTAGGGAAGGCGGGGGAATAGGTCATCGCGAGCGAGTCAAACTTCAACGCGCGCCGATTGTGTGTTATGTCACGCCGATCAAACAATGAGGGGGCGAAGGTGGCGATCGGAACGCTGGAATATTGGTGTCCTGGATGTTTGGCGCGCCTGAAGAAGGATCAAATGGTCCAGATGCTAATGAGCGGCGCCGCAATTGGCGGGGGCGGCGTAAGGTGGACTGGTAGTCTTCGGGATTCCAATAACATCAAGCGCGTGATGTATTGCCGATGGTGTCAGAAGCCGTTTGATTTTCATGCACTGATCACCAATAAATTGGACGCGGGCCAGTGGAGCGAAGGCGGCGGCGTACTCGGGTTCTTGGCGGGCGGCGCCGCCTCGGTATTCTATTTCAAATGGGAGTGGTGGACGTCAATTCTGTTTGCGTTTGCCGCCGGGTTCGCTTTTCATTACCTGTTGCTCTGGTTTGAGTGTATGCGCGCCAAGCGTTTCGCGTTCACGGAGGCTCAAGCGGAAGCACTCAAACGCAACGACTAGGGCCAAGTCTCGTCACAAGCCCGCGTTCACCCGTCATAACTCAACGCCACGCCCTCGCTCACCGGCGTCGCCTGGCAAGTCAACACGTAGCCGTCGGCCAATTCCGCCTCCGAGAGCCCGTAATTCACCTTCATCTCGACCTTTCCGGCGGTCACCTTGGCGCGGCAGGTAGCGCATACGCCGCCCTTACAGGCGAACGGTGCGGGCAGGCCGGCGGCGCGGACATTGTCGAGAATGGACTTGTTGGCCGGATCGAAGGTCACGTTTACGCGCCGGCCATTGAGGGTGACGCTCATCTTCAGGCCGGCGGCTTTTTCCTCGAGCGCGCGCGCGGCGGCGGCCTGCGCGGCAGAAAGTTCGGCGGTGGTGAAGCGTTCGATCAGCACCTTGCCCTTGGCGACCCCGTGTTCGGCGATCGCCGCTTCGATCGCGTCCATCATCGGGCCGGGGCCGCAGATGAAGAACGCGTCCACGCTCGATGGCGTGATCAGGGTGCGGAGGATGTCGTCGCACTTTTCGCGGTCGAGCCGGCCATTGAAGATGGCGACTTCTTCTTCTTCATCCTCGAGAAAGTGAAACATCTGCAAGCGGTCGATATAACGATCCTTGAGGCCGGCCAGCTCCTCAAGGAACATGATCCCCGCGGCCGTTCTGTTGCCGTAGCAGAGCGTGAACCGCGATTTCGGCTCGGTCTCGAGCGCGGCCTTGATCAACGATAGAATAGGGGTGATGCCCGAGCCGCCGGCGAACGCCGCATAATGGTTCGCGGCGGTGGCGTCGAAGTTCCAAGAAAAGCTGCCATGCGGCGCCATGGCGTCGATAACATCGCCGGCCTTCAGTTCTTCATTGGCCCAAGCGGAGAAAACGCCGCCAGCTATCTTCTTGACGCCAATTCTCAACATCCCTTCGCTCGGAGACGCGCAAAGAGAATAATTGCGGCGCACTTCTTCGCCATTGAACTCACGGCGAAGGGTCAGATGCTGGCCTGGCTTGAACTCAAATTTCGAAGCGGCGTCCCTCGGCGCCTCGAAGCGGACGGAAACCGCGTCAGGCGTCTCGCGCAGCACCTCAACAACGCGGAGCTTGTGGAAGTCGTGGCTCATTAGTGACACTTGAACCGGTCAAAAGGCTCGGCGCACGCATTGCAGCGCCAAAGCGCCTTGCAGGGTGTTGAGCCGAAGCGGGAAATCTCCGCGGTGTTCATCGAGCCGCAACGCGGGCATTGCGCATGCGTGTCGTTGCGCAGCGAAGCGTTGGCCGCACCCTTCGGCGGCGGGGCGATGCCGTAGGCGCGCAGTTTCTCGCGGCCTTCGTCGCTGATCCAATCGCTGGTCCAGGGCGGCGACAGTGTGGTCTCGATGCGCACATGCGCGAGTCCCGCGTCGTTGAGCGCGCCGCGGATGGATTGTTCGATGTAAAGCGTCGCCGGGCAACCGGAATAGGTCGGCGTGATGATTACGCGATCGCCATGCACCTCGCGCACGATTCCGAGGTCGATAATTGAAAGCGCCGGAATTTCGGGATCGGGGACTTGGGACAGTACGCGCGCAATTTCTTGGACCGCCGGCGTCCTCGCCGGCGAGACGCCGGCGGTCCAAGAAAGAGCAGTGTTCACCACACCGCCCCCGGATAGGCGCGTTGCAGGAATTGCATCTGGCTCAGGAGAGGGCCGAGATGTTCGGTATGATGGCCGCGGCGTCCGCCCAGTACCGGCCGGCGTGAAGCTGGGCGCGCAAGCGTTGCTTCCGCCAACACGGCGTCGACGCGGCGATCCCATTCCGCGCGGAGCTCGGATTTGTCGACGCCGGCGCCTCCCTTCGCGAGCTTCGTCTCAAGCTCGTCCATCTGGAACAGCTCATCGACGAACCGCCACATCCAGTCGAGCCCGGCGGTCATTCGCGCGCGGCTCTCCTCTGTGCCATCGCCCAGGCGGAGCACCCAATCGCTCGAAAGCTGGCGGTGGTAGGCGACTTCTTTCACTGCCTTGGCGGCAATCGCGGCGAAGCGTTCGTCCTTGGAGGATGCAAGCGCGTGCAAATGCAATTCCTGAAAAGTGGAGAACAAGAATTGCCGCGCCATGGTCTGCGCGAAATCGCCGTTGGGCTGCTCGACCAACAGGCAATTGCTGAAATCGAGAGCGTCGCGATGGAAGGCGAGTTTGTCGGCATCGCCCGCAACGCCAAGAAAATGCGTCGCTTGGCCAATCAAATCGAGCGCCATGTTTGCAAGCGAAAGATCGACCTCGATCGTCGGCGCGTGCCCACACCACTCGGAGAGACGCTGACCAAGGATCAGCGCATCGTCGCCGAGGCGAAGCGCATAGGCGGAGATATCTGCCCCCGACATCAGATGTGCTTCACATGGTGGGGGATCGAATAGAAAGTCGGGTGGCGGTAAATTTTGTCTTCCGCCGGCTCGAAAAGGGGGCCCGCATCGGCGGGATCCGAAGAAATGATCTGCGCCGACGGGATCACCCATAGGCTCACGCCCTCCATGCGCCGTGTGTAGGTGTCACGCGCGTGCTCCAGCGCCATCTTAGCGTCGGCGGCGTGAACGCTGCCGGCGTGGCGATGGGAAAGCCCGCCCTTGGCGCGGATGAACACTTCCCAGAGGGGCCAATCTTGCATGTTGCTACTCCGCCGCCATTTTCGCCGCTGCGCGCTTGACGGCGTACGCTGTCGCGGCGTTGCGCACCCAGGCGCCGTCTTCCCAGGCCTTCACGCGCGCTTGCATCCGCTCCTTAGCGACTTGGCCTTCGCCGCGCACAACGGCGTAAAATTCCTCCCAATCGATCTCGCCGAAATCGTAATGGCCGCGCTCTTCGTTCCATTTGAGCGCGGCGTCAGGAACGGCGAGCCCAATCGCCTCTGCTTGCGGAACGGTGACGTCCACGAATCTCTGCCGCAACTCGTCATTGGTCTCGCGTTTGATGCGCCAGCGGATGGACTGCTCTGTGTTCGGGGATTTATCGTCGGGCGGCCCGAACATCATGAGCGATGGCCACCACCACCGGTTCAGCGCATCCTGCGCCATGCGCTTTTGTTCTTTGCTCCCCGCGCAAAGCGCCATCGTGAGCTCGTAGCCTTGGCGCTGGTGGAAGCTTTCTTCCTTGCACACACGCACCATTGCGCGTGCGTAGGGGCCGTATGAGGTCCGTTGCAATGGCACCTGGTTCATGATCGCCGCGCCATCGACTAGCCAGCCAACGGCGCCGATATCTGCCCAGGTAAGGGTTGGGTAGTTGAAGATGGTAGAGTACTTGGCTTTGCCCGAATGCAGCGCTTCGTTCATTTCCTCGCGCGACGCGCCCAGCGTCTCGGCGGCGGAATAGAGATAGAGTCCGTGGCCACCTTCGTCCTGCACTTTTGCGAGTAGGATCGCTTTACGCCGCAGGCTCGGCGCGCGCGTGATCCAATTTCCCTCCGGCAGCATGCCGACGATTTCAGAGTGCGCATGCTGGGAAATCTGGCGCACGAGCGTTCTACGATACGCCTCTGGCATCCAGTCCTTGGGCTCGATGAATTCATCGTTGGCTACGCGCGCCTCGAAGGCGGCGAGCAATGCAGGATCCTCGGCGGCCGACGGCGCGGGCTTCTTCCTGTCTTTGCCGGAGAGGTCTGTTGTGTACATGGGAGCTCCGTCAACGAGGCGCCAACCTAGGATAAATCGACCGATCGGTCAATTAATTCAAATCAATCACTACCCCGCCGAGGGTGCGAGAAAGTCCAGTAAATTCAGCGATCACGCGGTTGTCAGCGGCGCGGACGCTGACCTGGTAGACGCCGGCTCGGCCCGCCCGGGAGGTCTCGCGCGCCTCCGCGATCAACCGATCCCCTTCGCGAGCCTGCGCCAGAAACGCGATGCTCGCCTGCTGCGCCACGGTCACCTCGTTGCGGGAGTTGCAGGCGTAGGCGAAGGCGGTGTCCGCCAGCGCGAAAATCATGCCGCCGTGAGCGATGCGATGGCCGTTGACCATATCGGCGCGCACGGCCATGGAGATTCGGGCGTAACCCTCGCGCGCCTCCTCGATGTCTATGCTCCAAGCCGGCCCTGTTCCCTCACGCGCCAGCATCGCTTCCGCGACGCGCTTTGCCAATGCATCTGCTTCACTCATCGTACCCTCAATTGACCGAACACGGCTTCTATCATAGGCCGAACGCGAACTTGGAGACGAAAACGATGGATTTCGAGACCATCTTGCTCGACATCGGCGGCGGCGTTGCTCGGCTGACGCTGAACCGTCCCGATCGTCTGAATAGCTTCACGGTGCAGATGCACGACGAAGTTTCCCGTGGGCTCGAAGCTGTATCGAAGAGTGAGGCGCGCGTCTTAGTGCTGACCGGCGCGGGTAGGGGTTTCTGCGCTGGGCAAGACCTTTCGGATCGCGCGGTGGCGCCGGGAGGCGACGGCGTCGATCTCGGGGAATCGCTGGAGAAACGCTATAATCCGCTGGTTCGGCGCTTGGCCGGCTTCGAAATGCCGGTGATTTGCGCGGTAAATGGCGTCGCCGCCGGCGCCGGCGCGAACATTGCGCTTGCCTGCGATGTTGTGATCGCAGCGCGAAGTGCGAAATTCATCCAGAGCTTCGCCAATATCGGCCTCATTCCGGATTCGGGCGGCACCTGGACGCTGCCGCGCCTCGCGGGCCAAGCGCGCGCCATGGGACTTGCGCTGACCGGCGAACCGCTCAGCGCCGAGCGTGCGGAAGCCTGGGGCATGATCTGGAAGTGCGTCGATGATGAAAAGCTTCCGGAAGAAGTTGGTGCGCTCGCCGCCAAATTCGCCGCCGCGCCGACCAAAGGCCTCGCCGCCGCCAAGAAACTCGTCCGCGAAAGCGGCGCCCGCACTTTGGAGGCGCAGCTCGATGTCGAGCGCGACGCCCAGCGCGCACTCGGTCGCACCCACGATTACAAGGAGGGTGTCGCTGCCTTCATGGAGAAGCGGGCGGCGAAGTTTGTGGGGAGCTGAAGTGGTCCACAGCCCAATTCCCCGTCATTCCGGACGCGCGAAGCGCGATCCGGAACCCAGGGGATCATAGGGCGGTATGTTGGCCCCTAGGTTCCGGGTTCTCGCGTGCCGCGAGCCCCGGAATGACGGAGAGAAGTGATGCCCGCACTTACATTGCAGAACTATTCCCAAGGCCGTTGGATTGCCGGCTCTGGCGCACTCGCTGAACTCCGCTCCGCGATCGACGGCGAAGTCGTGGCGCTGACCTCTTCGCAAGGGCTCGACTTTGCATCCATGCTGCGTTTCGCGCGCGAGAAGGGCGGCCCAGCGCTGCGCAAGCTTACCTTCCATGACCGCGCGCGCATGCTGAAGGCCCTGGCGGAGGCGCTGACCGCCAGGAAAGAGGAGCTCTACGCGCTCTCGTACAATACCGGCGCAACCAAGGCCGATGCTTGGATCGACATCGACGGCGGCATTGGCACGTTCGCCGTGTACCAAGGCAAGAGCCGGCGCGAGCTGCCAAACGACACCATCCTAATAGACGGCGCGGTTGAAGCATTGTCGCGTGGCGGCACATTCCAGGGATTGCACGTCTATACTTCGTTGCAGGGCGTCGCGGTCCACATCAACGCCTTCAACTTCCCGGTTTGGGGAATGCTTGAGAAGCTCGCGCCGACTCTCCTTGCCGGCATGCCCGCGATCGTGAAGCCGGCGAGCGCTACCTCCTATCTTACCGAAGCCGCCGTGCGCATCATGATCGAAGCGGATGTGCTGCCTGTAGGCGCGCTGCAACTGATCGTCGGCGCAACCGGGGATTTGTTTGACCACTTGACCTGCCAGGACGTCGTCTCCTTCACCGGCTCGGCGCAAACCGCGACGAATCTAAAGGCCCATCCTGTCGTCCCGCGCGAAGGCGTGCGCTTCGTGGCCGAACAGGATTCGCTTAACGCCTCGATCTTGGGGCCGGATGCGACGCCGGACTCCCCCGAGTTCGATCTCTTCGTCAAGGAAGTCGCCAAGGAAATGAGTGTGAAGGCGGGGCAGAAATGCACGGCCATTCGCCGCGCCTTCGCGCCCGAGCGTTTGCTCGATTCTGTGCAGCAAGCGCTCATGGCGCGCCTCGCAAAACTTACGCCCGGCGACCCGCGCGAGGAGGCCGCGCGCATGGGCGCGCTTGTCAATGTGAGCCAACGCGAAGATGTGCGCGCCAAGATCGCCGAACTGGCCCGCGATGGCGAGATCGTTTTCGGCGATCCCAGTGCGAGTCCGGTGAACGACAGAGGCGCGTTCATGGCGCCGGTACTGCTGCGCTGCGAACGTCCGTGGGAGGCGCGCGCTGTTCACGACGTGGAAGCGTTCGGGCCGGTCTCGACCTTGATGCCCTACCAGGATGGCGCCGACGCCATCGCACTCGCCAATCGCGGCAAGGGCTCGCTGGTGATGAGTGTGTTTTCGCACGACACGGATTTCGCCCGCGATGTCGTCCTGGGCTGTGGCGCGTTCCACGGGCGCATCGCCTTCATCGATCGCGACAGCGCCAAGGAAAGCACCGGTCACGGCTCACCAATGCCGCACATGGTGCATGGCGGGCCCGGTCGCGCGGGTGGCGGGGAGGAGCTCGGCGGCATGCGCGGCGTCACCCATTACATGCAGCGCAGCGCGCTGCAGGGCAACCCGCGCGTGCTGGCGGCCATCGTCAACCGTTACGTGGCCGGCGCCCCGGTGCAGGATGCTGGCGCGACGCACCCGTTTCGTCTGAAGTTCCATGACTTGGCGATTGGCTATCAACTGAAAACGGCCGCGCGCGAAATCACGCTAGACGATATCGAGCATTTCGCCCGCTTCACTGGCGATACTTTCTACGCGCACATGGACGAAGCCGCCGCCGCCGCCAATCCGCTGTTCGGCGGTCGCGTCGCGCACGGCTACCTGATCCTCGCGTTCGCGGCGGGGCTGTTCGTTGATCCCGACCCAGGCCCGGTGCTGGCCAATTACGGGTTGGACAATCTGCGCTTCGTCAAACCTGTGAAGCCCGGCGAGGCAATTTCTGTTGCGCTCACTGTGAAGGAAAAAACGCTACGCAAGCCCGATCAGGGCGAGGTGCGATGGGATGTTGTGGTAACCAATCGCGAGGGCGAGACGGTGGCCGCCTACGATTTGCTGACTATGAACGCGGCGTAGGCCCTCGTCATTCCGGGGCCGAATACTACGCGACCGCCCTCAAAGCCTCCACAAAGCGGGGAATGTCGGCGACGCGCAGGCCCGCGACATTGATACGCGCGGAATCGGTCATGTAGATTGCGTGCTCTTCCCGCAAGCGCATGACTTGCGCCGCAGAGAGCGGCAGGGTCGAAAACATGCCCTTTTGTTCAGCGATCAAATGCATGGGGATCGCGTTCACCCGTTCGGCCGCAAGCGCCTTGCGCGTGCGCTTGATGTGGGAGCGGATGCTGTCGAGCTCTTCACGCCACGAGGCGCGCAAAGCGGCGTCGGCCAGCACTTCGCGCACGATGGCCGCACCGTGGTCGGGCGGCATCGAATAGTTCGCGCGCGCGATCGCTGCGAGATTGCTCAAGGCTGCAGCGCGGGAGGACTTTTCTGTTTTGACATAAAGCGCCCCGACCCGTTCGCGATAGACGCCGAAGGACTTCGCCTCGGATACCGCCATGATCGCCTCGGGAACCTGTTCCAGAAGTTGGCGTACGCCAGCGACATCTTCCTCAACACCATCGCCGAAACCCTGGTAGGCGAGGTCGATGAAAGGAATGATTCCCCGTTCATTGAGTGCATTCGCGAGCATATGCCACAGCTCCAGCGAGAGATCGGCCCCCAGAGGATTGTGGCAGCAAGCTTGCACGATAACGGCGTCGCCTCGCTCCGCTCTGTTCAGGGCGGAGAGAAGCGCATCCATGTCGATACGTTGTTCGTCGACGGCAAAGAAAGGCGCCTCGATCGGCTCTAGGTTCGCCGCGCGCACGATCGAGGGGTGGTTGGGCCAGCAGGGAGCGGGTAGCACGACGCCCTTTGCGCCCGAAGCGCGCAGAAGATCGCACCCAAGGCGCAGCGCGCCAGTGCCCCCCACCGCTTGGATGGAGACGAAATCGCGCGCCATCTCGCCCCACGCGAGCTGGCCCACCAATTCGAGGAAACCCACATCGCCCTGCTGGCCCACATAGGTCTTGGTCTTCTGCGTCGCCAGCAGAATGGCCTCGGCATCTTTCACTGCGCGCATGACCGGGGTAATCCCGTTTTCGTCACGATATACGCCAACGCCAAGGTCGATCTTGTCCGCGCGTGGATCTTCGCGGAACATCTTGATGATTTTCAGCAGCGGGTCTGGCGCTCGCACCTGAAGGTCAGAGATCATTGTTGTCCTCCAAGGGCCAGTCTTCCAGAATTTCAACGAAGCGCGTGAGCCAAGCATTGGTTTGATGCCCGTCGAGCACGCGATGATCGATGGTGAGTGAAACATAGGCCATCGGCCTGATCGCCATGGCGTCGGCGCCGGCGACTTCGCGCACGACCACGCGCTTCTCAAGTTTGCCGACGCCAAGGATGGCCGATTGCGGCTGGTTGATGATAATCGGCGTCGCCACAAGCGAGGCCGAAACGCCGTGATTGGAAATGGTGAAAGTGCCGCCTTGCACGTCGGCGGGCTTAAGCGTGTTGTTGCGCGCGCGCTCGGTCAGGTCACTGAGTCTCGCCGCGATATGCTTGAGCGAAAGCGCCTGCGCGCGTTGGATTACAGGCACAATCAGGCCTTTTTCCCCCAGCGCAACGCCCATGCCGATGTTTGCGTCCTCGAACACTTCCAAGAAATCGTCGTGCCAGCGCGCATTGACGTTCGGAGATACCTTCATCGCCAGCGCTGCTGCGCGCACGATATAGGCGGAATAGGTGAGCGGTGCGCCGGCTTTGGCGTAGGCGTCCTTGTGCTTTGCGCGGTGCGCTGTTACCGCGCTGAAGTCCGCCTCAAACACGGCGGTGACGTGCGGCGCGGTCGCCACCGAATTCGCCATGTGCGCGGCGATGGATTTGCGCATAGCGGAGTGGGGGATCTTTCTCCGACCGGCGGCGTCCTCGCCCGTGGGTTCCACGTTGGGCCGCTCACCCACCGGCGAGGACGCCGCCGGTCCAAGAAACGTCTCCACGTCCGTGTGTGTGATGCGCCCGTCGCGGCCGGAGCCGGTGATGGCGCTTGCGTCGAGTCTGTGTTCGGAGAGCAAGCGTTTGACCAGGGGAGATAAGCGCAGCTCTCTTCCGTCATTCCGGGGCTCGGCGCTGGCCGAGAACCCCGGAGCCAGGGGATCGTGGGGAGCGGTGCTTGGGGTCCCTGGGTTCCGGATCGCGCTTCGCGCGTCCGGAATGACGGCGGAGGGGTTGAGCGACAACACTCCCAACACCGCTCCCGGCGCGGCCTCATCGCCTTCGTTCAGCGCAATCTCCGCCAGCACGCCATCGCATGGCGCGGGCACTTCGACCGCGACTTTGTCGGTCTCCAGTTCAAGCAGCGGCTCGTCGCGCTTCACCGCGTCGCCGATCTTCTTGAGCCAGGCTCGTACGGTCGATTTCGAGCCTTCCTGCTCGAGCGGCATGAGGATATCGATGCGCTCGCTCATTAGAACGTCACCAGCTCTTGGATCTTCGCGGCGATACGGGCAACCGAGGGCAGCGCCCATTCCATCAGTTCAGGATGATGCGGCGAAGGAATATCGGGCATGGTGAGGCGCGCGACTGGCGCGTCTAGATCGAGGAAGGCCCGGTCGGCGACGACCGCTGCGATCTCCGCGCCGAAGCCGCCTGTGCCGATGTCTTCATGCACGATGAGGCAGCGATGCGTGCGTTTCACCGAGGCTAGCACCGCGTCGCTGTCCCACGGCGCGAGCGTGCGCAGATCGATGATATCGACGCTGAAATTCGCCGCTGCCGCTTCGCAGCGTTCTACCATGGCCCCCCACGTGATGATGCTAATGTCTCCGCCCTCTCGCACGCGCCGCGCGACGCCGAACGGCAACGCGAAATCATCGCCCGGATAGGGCCGGCGCGCGCTTGCGGTGTCCAGCATGTTGCGATGTTCGAGGAACATCACCGGATCGTTGCCACGCAGCGCCGTGCGCAGGAGGCCGACCGCGTCCTCGGCGTTGGAAGGGCATACGACGCGCCAGCCGGGGCTGTGCACGAATTGCACCTCGTTCGTTTGCGAATGCCACGGGTCGCCGCACTTGAAGAAGCCCACCGGCATACGCACGACCATTGGCGCGGCGAAGCGATTGGCGGTACGCCATCGCATCGTGCCGCAATCGTTGATCTGCTCACAGGCGGGATCGGCATATTTGCGGAACTGGATCTCAGGCACGGGCATCAGCCCCGCTATCGCCATTCCCACTGCGCGCCCGATAATACCCTCCTCGGAGAGCGAGGTGTCGAACACGCGCTCGGCGCCGTATCTTTCCTGCAGACCGAGTGTAACGCCATGCACGCCGCCCTTGGGGCCGACATCTTCGCCAAAGATCAGCACGCGCGGATTGACGGCGAGTTCGTGATCCAACGTGCGCCGGATCGCCGTGATCATATTGATGCGTGCGCCTTGGGGCTGGGGCGTCTCGCCCTCAGGCGGCGGGGAGTAGCCGGTGTTCCACAAACCGCCTTCTTCCTGCAAAAGGGGCGCCCCGCCCGCCTCGCTTTCGCTGAAGACAAACCGTGTGACGTTTGCGGCTTCAGACACTGGCCGTTGATCGGCGATCCGCGCCGCGCGGCTTACTCTCTCGGTCGCATCGGTCTCGGAATCGTCCCATTCCTCCGCGCTCATTTCGGCGGGTACAAGATGCGCCTTCAGCTTTGGCAGCGGATCGCGCGCCCATTCCGCTGCCTTTTCTTCCTCGGATTTGTAGGCTTGCGTATCCTGAAAGGAATGACCTTGGAGGCGAGGTACGACGAGGCGCAGCAAAGCCGGCCCGCGGCCGGCCCGCGTATGCGACACCGCTTCGCGGATCAGGTAGGACGCGGTTTCCGGGGCCGTGCCGTCGCCGTCGAAAATCTTCAATCCCGAGAAGTTCGCGAGATTCTTCGCAATGTTCGCGCCTGGCGTCTGCAGCCAACCGGGCGTGGAGATGCCGTAGCCATTGTCCTCCACATAAAACAGCATCGGCAGTTTCAGCGTTGTCGCCATGGTGAGTGCGGACCAGAAGCCGTTGGTCGCAACCGATGCGTCGCCACCCAGCACAACGCCGATGGCGCCTTCATAGGCGCGGTCGCGCAGGACGTTCTTGTGATACTCAATCGCCTGCGCGTAGCCTGCGGTCGGCGTGTATTGCGCGCCCACGCCACCGCACATCGGCAGCGCCGAGGCGCCGTTTGGATTAGGATAGTTGAACACCACGCCGATATCGCGGCCGTCTGAGTATCCCCCCGCGCGGCCCATTGCCGAACCCAGCGCATCCTCGAGCGCCACCCCAAGCGCAAGCAGAATGGGGCGCGAGCGATAATAGCCGCAGATGGCGTCCTTCGGGTGGGTGAGCTGCAGGCCCAGCAGCACTTGCGCCATGTCGTGACCGCGGGCGCTGAATTGGTAGAAAATCTTCTTTTCCGGGACGAGCTTCGTCTCCTCGATCGCGTCCATCGCCCGCGAGCAATGCACCAAAGTGGCCACCCGTTTCCAATCGGTTTGAGGCTGCGGACGGGCGGTGGGCTTAGGTTTGGCGCTCATGAATGCACAAATACACTGATCTGGCGGCATAATCAGCGGAAAAAACTACGAGTAAGCGCTGAAACTTGCATGATGTGTGCAGAAAAGATACGAAAACCGCATGAAACATGAAACGCCGTCGTTGGACGACGCCGACCGCAAATTGCTCCGTGCGCTGCAACGCGACGCCTCCCTTTCCCAGGGGGACTTGGCTGAGCAGGCCGGCGTCTCGGCGAGCCTTGTTTCGCGCCGGATCGCGCGCCTAAAAGAGGCGGGTGTGCTGCGCGCGGTGGTCGGCCTGGTGGACGCCAAGAGTGCGGGCCTCACCTGCGCGGCCATTATCCGCGTTCGCCTGCGCGACCATTCTGCGGAAAACGTGCGTGCGTTTCGCGATGTGGTGCAGCGCATGGAAGAAGCCACGCTGTGCGTGATGCTGACGGGGGAGGCGGACTATCTGGTCAAGATCGTCG
>CXWL01005464.1_pt1 | contig 16363 bp, 18 predicted proteins | sample 590931 | NCBI WGS metagenome assembly CXWL01 (sample SAMEA3498368, study PRJEB10139) | groundwater metagenome | biome: water well; material: biofilm material | place: Germany | collected 2015-04-27 | reverse complement strand
CTTCGGCCTGTTCAGTTTCGGGCTGACACTCGCATCGCTCTTTTCGGTTGGGCTTGCAACGCCCTGGGTCATGGCAAAACGCTGGAATCGCCTGGTGCGGGACGTTCGCATCGGCAGTCTGCCGATGAGTGCCGAGGCCGATCATCGGCCGCTATGGAAGCCGTTCCTCCTCGCATGGGGTGTGGTCGTCGTGCCGATGATTGCCTTTTATGCGTGGTTCTTCTTCAATTATGGGGCGATGTTCACCCGACCCGAGCAGAACCCCTCACCCGAGGATATGAAGCAGCTCTTGATCGCGATCGGGATTCTCTATCTCGGGTTGATCGTGCTCGGTTTTGTCGGCGCGATGCTGTTTGCCAACTACCAGGCGGCTTATCTGAAAGAGACATTCAACAAGACGCGGATCGGGGATACGATGTTCCTGCGGATCGACGTCACGCCGTGGCAGATCATTCGCTATTATCTGGGCAATATCGCACTGGTCCTGTTCACGGCGTATTTGGGCGCGATCCTGATGCCTTATCGCTACTGGGCCTTCATGGCCCGGCGCGTCTGGATCGACGGCGAATATGACGCGGCAACGCTCCAGCAGACCGATCTCGCCGGACCGGGGCAGGGCGATGGTCTGGTCGATGCATTCGATGTCAGCAGTTTTTGAAGCGCGGGTTTTCGACGGGCAAAGCGCTGCGCCCGGCCATGTGCAGGTCGCGCGCGACGGCGATGTGCTCCGCATCGGAGAAGAATCGCTGCCGATTGCCGATCTACGGCGCGTCGAGAGCAAGTCCGGGCTGACGCTCCACCGGCTCGATCAGCCAGACTGGCGCATGATGCTGCCTGCCGAGGCGGCGTCCGATTTTCGCGATGTAGCCAAATTCCATGCCGTGACGGCGCGGCACTGGAGCTGGATCGGCGGCTCGGTCGCAGCCGTTGCCGCTGTTGCAGCCTTGCTGTGGTTTTTCGGTTCCGCGATGCTGGCGCAACTCGCGCCGCTGGTTCCCCATGACGTGGCGGACGGTGTGGGCGATCAATATGTCCAGATTTTTGCTCCTGAGGAAAAGCAATGCAATGCCGCCGCCGGTCGCGCCGCGCTCAACAAGATCATCGGGCGGATCGAGCCGCGGGGCGGATTGGTCGAGCCCGTTCGCGTTACGGTGGTGGATAGCGATACGGTCAATGCAATCACCTTGCCGGGCGGGCGGATCATCCTGTTCAAGGGGCTTGTCGACCAGTCGCAAACCGCCGAGGAAGTGGCGGGGGTGCTCGCCCACGAATTCGGCCATGTGCAGCATTATCACGGCAATCAGGCTCTGATCCGCCATTTCGGACTGGGCGTGTTTCTCGAAGGGCTTGGCGGCAATGTGGGTACAGCGGCTTCGACCGGCCTGTTCCTCTCGAACAGCCGTGCGGCCGAGCGTGAAGCCGATGACGACGCAATCAAGCTGCTCAGGAATGGCGAGGTCTCGGCGATGGGCGTCTCCGATTTCTTTGCCCGGATGGGGGGTGTGAAAATGCGCGACGGTAAACCCGAAAAGGGTGAAGCCGTTGACGATGGCGCCGACCTGACCGATTTGATTTCAACGCATCCAGGGGACAGGGATCGCCGTCTTCGCTTTGCAGAATCCGCGCGGCGCTACCGGGCGAAGCCAATCCTGACCGACAGAGAATGGAAAGCGCTGAAAGCAATTTGCGCTTCCTGACTTCGCAACGCCCGTCTCTTCGGCTATGTGATACTATCACTAATCAAGTCAGGAGCCGGACCGATGTTTCGCAAACTCTTTCTCGATCATCCGCGTGAAGTCGAAGAGGGGTATTTCGAACATCTCGGCGTGGCGGGCCGCTTTGGCCTCACGATGATCTGGGGCGGTGCAAGGGCGCTGGTTCATGCGGTCGTGCCCGCGCTCTGCGTCACCAGTGGTAGCGACACGATCCGCAGGCTGCACACCATCATGGTCATAAAGCGCGGGGCGAAACGCGATGCGACGGTCGAGATGCTGTCGGTCGAATGGGTGATCTGACTCGCGGCGACGGCACGCGTCTGGCCCATCGTCTGCGCGAGGGTCGCGGGCCGACCCTTATCTTCCTCCCCGGATATATGTCGGACATGACCGGTGCCAAGGCGCTGGCGCTTGACGATTGGGCAGCCCGCGAAGGCCGCGCGTTCCTCCGTTTCGACTATGCGGGTTGCGGGGAAAGCGAAGGCGATTTCGAGGCGCAGACGCTGACCGGCTGGCTCGCCGATACGCTCCTGATGATCGATACGCTGGCGAACGGCCCGGTTGTGCTGGTCGGTTCGTCGATGGGTGGCTGGCTGATGCTGCTGGCGGCGCTGGCGCGGCCCGGGTGCGTGGCGGGGCTGGTCGGTATCGCAGCGGCGCCCGATTTTACGGACTGGGGATACAGCCAGGAACAGAAACTCGAAATCCTCTCCAAAGGCCGACTGGAGGAATACTCGCCCTACGGCCCCGAACCGACCGTCATCACCAAGGCATTCTGGCAGTCGGGCGAAGCGCATCGCCTGCTGCATTCAGCCATCGCCATCGATTGCCCGGTGCGGCTGCTCCATGGCCAGCGCGACGCGGACGTGCCCTGGCACCACAGCACGCACCTTGCGTCGCTCATCCGTTCAGAGGATATGCAGCTGGTGCTGGTAAAGGACGGAGATCACCGGCTGTCGCGCGATCGGGATATCGCCCTGTTGCTGCGCATCGTCGACGATCTTATGGAGCGCTTGTGATCCTGATCCTGCTTGCCGCCCAAGCGGCTGCCCCCAGCCCGGCCGAAACCCGCTTTGCGGCCTGTATCGAGTTGTCCGAAAAAGATCCCGCAAAGGCGCTCGAGGAAGCCGGCACGTGGCAAGTTGCAGGCGGCGGCGTGTTGGCGCGGCAATGCGCAGGACTGGCCTATGCCAGTCAGAAGCGCTGGCTCCCCGCCGCAACCGCTTTCCAGCAGGCGGCTGAAGAGGCAGAGCGCAACCGCGATGCCCGCGCTGCCCGGCTCTGGGTGCAGGCTGGGAACGCCGCACTTGCCGCAGGCGCGATGGCCAAGGCCGCTGCGTGTTTCGATGCCGCACTCGCCGGTAACAGCCTTGACGGGGCCGAAGCGGGGGAGGCCCATCTCGACCGCGCTCGCGCACTGGTCTCGCTCAACGCGGCCACCGCAGCGCGGGTCGATCTCGATGCAGCGCTGAAACTTGTGCCCGAAGATCCGCTGGCCTGGCTGCTTTCGGCCACGCTTGCGCGGCGCTCGGGCGATATGGCGCGCGCGCGCAGCGATATTGGCGAAGCGATGAAACGCGCGCCCGATGATGCGTCGGTTGCGCTTGAGGCGGGCAATATTGCCATGCTTTTGGGCGAGGATGCTGCTGCGCGGATCGCCTGGGAAGCCGCCGTCAGGACGTCTCCGGCAAGTCCTTCGGGAAAAGCGGCGGCCGAAGCGCTCAAACATTTGGGCACGCCGCCGAAACTGGATTATGCTGTGCCGCTATGAAATATCTCCACACCATGATCCGCGTCAGCGACCCTGCCGCCACTATTGGTTTCTTCGCACTGCTTGGCCTGAACGAGCTCAGTCGTTTCGACAGCGAACTGGGCCGCTTCACACTGATCTTCCTCGCAGCGCCCGGCGATGAGGACGCGCAGGTCGAGCTAACCCATAATTGGGATGAGTCCGGCTACGGCGAAGGGCGCAATTTCGGGCATCTCGCCTATCGCGTCGATAACATCTACGAGACTTGCCAGAGGCTGATGGACGCGGGTGTGACGATCAACCGGCCCCCGCGCGACGGGCACATGGCGTTTGTGCGTTCGCCCGACAATATCTCGGTCGAACTGCTGCAGGACGGACATTTGCCGCCGCAGGAGCCATGGGCCTCGATGCCCAACACGGGGATTTGGTAAGATGCCGCTCGGAATCGTCCGCATCCCCGTCCTTTCGGATAATTATGTCTGGCTTGTCCATGAGGCGGAGTCGGGCGAGACGATGGTTGTCGATCCGGCGGTCGCGGAGCCCGTGCTGGCAGAGGCGGACAGGCGCGGGTGGCGGATCACCCAGATCTGGAACACCCACTGGCATCCCGATCACACCGGCGGCAATGCCGAGATCAAGGCGGCAACAGGCTGCACGGTCACTGGCCCGGCGGCCGAGTCCGGGCGCATTCCGACGCTCGACGTGCGACTGTGCGAAGGGGATAGGGCGAGGCTGGGCGATTGCATTGCCGATGTGATCGACGTGCCAGCCCATACGGCGGGTCACATCGCCTTTCACTTTGCCACCGAGAAGGCGGTGTTCGTCGGCGATACGCTGTTTGCAATGGGCTGCGGGCGGCTGTTCGAGGGCACTGCCGAGCAGATGTTCGATAACATGGCGAAACTGGCAACCCTGCCCGATGAGACAATGGTCTATTGCGCGCACGAATATACACAGTCGAACGGTCGTTATGCGCTGGTGGCCGAGCCCGACAATGCGGCGCTTGCCGCGCGAATGATCGCCGTTGATGCCGCGCGCGCGCGCGGCGAAGCGACAATTCCGACGACCATCGGCCTCGAGCGTGAAACCAATCCGTTCATGCGCGCCACGAGCGCCCTGCAGCTGGCAGAACGCCGCGCGGCAAAGGATGGATTTCGCGGCTGAAACTGTTATATTGCTGCTCATCGGGGGCGTGATGGAAGGAGTTTACCCATGCACAAGGCCTTGATGATCCTGCCCGCAGCGAGCCTGTTGCTGTGCGGCACAGTTTCCGCCTCTTCGGCGTCGCGCGACGCACGCTATGCTCGTGAGGAAGCCCGGCTTGAAAAGGCGCTTGCCGGAAAGGTCGCGGGCAAACCGCAATCCTGCATCCGCCTGCGCGATGCCCACGGCACCGAGAGCTTCGACAATGGCAAGGGCACCTTGCTGTTCAAGGTCTCGCGCAAGCTCGTCTATCGCACCGACACGAAAGGCAGTTGTAACGGTATTGGCCGCGATCGCGCGCTCATCACGCACGTCTTTGGCGGCAGCGGCCTGTGCCGCGGCGATATTGCGAGGAGCGCCGATCTGGTCTCCGGCTTCTCCACCGGCCATTGCGCGATGAGCGATTTCGTTCCGTACAAGGGATTATAGAGATCCGGAGGCATGCCGCGTTGTGGACGCCTTGCCGCCCACAGCCCTAACCCTTGTAAAGCGCGTCCATTTGATCTCCGTAATTCTGCCGGATCACATGTCGGCGAATTTTGAGCGATGGAGTCAGCATTTCGTTGTCGATCGAGAAGCTATCCGGCGTCAGCGCGATGTTGCGGACCTTTTCGGTGCCCGACACCTGCTTGTTCACGCGATCGACGGCATTCATCACGGCAGAGCGAAAGGCGGGCAGGGTGCACAGCGATTTGAGGTCATAGGGCACATCGTTGGCCATTGCCCATTCCAGCGCCCATTCGGGATCGGGCACGACCAGTCCTACCAGATGCGGCCGCTGATCGCCGCTGACCATCGCCTGGACGATTTCGGGCTGGAGGGTCAGCATGCCTTCGATCTTTTGCGGTGAGACATTCTCTCCCTTGTCGTTGACGATGATGTCCTTCTTGCGGTCGGTAATCCGGATCCGGCCCTTCTTGTCGAACTCTCCGATATCGCCGGTATGGAGCCAGCCATCCTGGAGGACGCGCTCAGTTTCGGCTTCGTTGCGCCAATAGCCGTGCATCACAAGTTCGCCCTTGACGAGGATCTCGCCGTCCCCGGCAATCTTCACCTCGACGCCCTTCATCGGTGGCCCGACCGTATCCATCGCGATTCCCGCGCCGGGCCGGTTGCATGAAATGACGGGCCCGGCCTCGGTCTGGCCGTAGCCCTGCAACAGCGTCAGGCCGACGCTGTGGAAGAAGATGCCGACATCGGGGTTGAGCGGTGCCCCGCCCGAAACCATGGCTTTCATCCGTCCGCCAAAGCGCTTCTGGATCTTGGGCCGCAGCGTCCTGTTGATGAACAGGTTCATCGGCTTGTCCCAAATCGGGACGCCGTTTTTCATGTCCTTTGCGCCCAGACTGAGCGCGCGTTTGAGCAGGGCTTGCGCAAACTTGCCCTGTTTTTCCAGGGTCTTGAGCATCCGCGCACGGAGCACTTCGAACAGGCGCGGGACGACGACCATGATCGTCGGGCGCACTTCCTCGATATTGGCGGCAAGTTTTTCCAGCCCTTCGGCATAGTAGATCTGCCCGCCCAGCCCAACGGGCAGGAACTGCCCACCCGAATGCTCATAAGCGTGGGAAAGCGGCAGGAAGGAGAGGAACACTTCCTCGCCCCAGCCGAAATCATTGGCGATGACGTCGACGCAGCCTTCGACGTTGAGGAGGATCGCCCCGTGATGCTGCTGGACGCCGCGCGGTGCGCCGCCCGTGCCGCTGGTGTAGATGATGCAGGCCAGATCCTCGCGCTTCAACTCGCCCTCGGCCCAGGCGGCGCAGGCGCTGACATCGACATCGGTTTTTCCCACAAGGGCTGACCAGTCATGCGCCTTGACACCGGTCGTCTGACCCACGCGCAGGGGTTCGATCCCAATAATATGCTGCGCACGCGTCGCCCGCAATGCGGCCGGCATGACCGCGGCTGCGAGTTTCTGAGTTGAGACGATGATCGCCGATGCCCCCGAATCCTCAATAATGTGCTGGTGATCGCGCTCGGCATTGGTGGTGTAGGTCGGAACGGTGATGCAGCCTGCCGCCATGATTCCAAGATCGGCGATGCACCATTCCGGCCGGTTCTCGGACACCAGCATCACGCGGTCGCCGCGCTTCAGGCCCATCTCCTCCAGCGAAGCGGCAAGTGAGGCAACCTGGCGCGCCGTTTCAGCCCAGCTAATCGATTGCCACGTGCCGCCCGTCTTGTGCCAGAGAAACGGAGCGTTCACGTTCTCCGCCGCTCGCTTGAAAAACATCGTAACCAGATTTGGAAAATGTTCGAACTGCCTCATGCTCACTCCCCCAGTGCGACGCCTTCGCTACGGGGATCTGCCGCCCCCTGCCAGCCTGTTGTCGTTCGTTCCGCCGCATTGGCCTTGCTCGACATGCGGCCCGCTACGACCGTGCGGCCGAACCCGGCGAGCTGGCTTTGCATTGCGGCCAGCCAAGTGTCCGGCTCAACCAGCACTGCGTCGCCTGCGAAGTAGATATTGGGAGCCGCCAGCGCCTCCTTTGCTGACAGGCCCCAGTCGAGATGCGCGATCAGCGTCTTTGCAACCTGCATGATGATCGTCTTTCCGCCCGCAGCGCCGACCGCGAAGATCGCTTTCCCGTCGGGGCCATAGACGATGGTGGGCGACATGGAGGAGAGTGGGCGCTTGCCCGCCTCCACGCGGTTGGCCACAGGCGCTCCGTTCTTTTCCGGAGCGAAAGTGAAATCGGTCAGTTCGTTGTTGAGGAAATAGCCATTGGCGATCAACTGGCTGCCGAATGGCCCTTCGATGGTGGACGTCATGTTCGCAATGTCGCCATTGCCATCGACCGCGACGAAATGGGTGGTGCCCGCAACCTCGCCCGAGATTGCAGCCGTGCGAGGCTGCGCGCCGGGCGGTGTCCCGGCCTCATAAATGCCAAGCGAGCTGTCGGGAGAGATCAGCGCCGAACGGCTGGCGACGTAGCTCTTGTCAAGCAGTCCAGCGACGGGCACCGAAACGAAGCCGGGATCCCCCAGATATTTCTCCCGGTCGGCATAGCCCAGCATCATCGCCTCGGCGATCAGGTGCCAGCTTTTCGGATTGTCCTTGCCAAGCGTCTTCAGGTCGAAACGTTCGAGCATCCCGAGAATCTGGAAGACGGTAGTGGCGCCCGACGATGGTGGGCCCATGCCGCACAGCCTGTATTGCCGGTAGGGGGCGCAGACGGCCGCGCGATCGACGGCGCGATAGGTGGCAATGTCCCCTTTTGTGATGACGGTCGGATTGCGCTTTGACTTGCCCGCCGCGCCGATGATCGCGCCGGCATTCTGTCCCGCATAAAAGGCCTTTGCGCCTTTGGCCGCCACCGTGCGCAGCAAGGCTGCAAGCGCCGGATTCTTGACCGTCTCGCCGATCTGTTTGGGGCGCCCATCCTGCCAGTAGATTGCCTGTGCAACCGGAAAGTCGGGCCAGATCGACTTGAGCTGGCTCAATGCACCAGCCAGTCTTGGTGTCACCTGATAGCCGTTTTCGGCAAGGCGGATCGCCGGCTGGAACAGTGCGGGCCATTTGAGCTTGCCCCATCTGGCATGTGCGCGCGCGGCAAGCGCCATGTTGCCGGGAATCCCCACAGAACGCCCGCCGGGCATCGCCTGCATGAATGGCATGGGTTTTCCGTCAATGCCGACAAAGAGTTTGGGGTTCGCAGAGGAGGGTGCCATTTCGCGCCCGTCGATCGTTTCAACGGCATTGGTGCGGCCATCATTGTGGATCATGAAACCGCCACCGCCTATCCCCGACGATTGCGGCTCGACCACCGTCAGCGCGAGCATCATTGCGATCGCTGCATCGCTTGCCGAGCCGCCCTGGCGCAGGATTTCGCGCCCCGCCTCTGCGGCGCGCGGGTCAGCTGCGGATACGGCGCCACCCTTTGCAAGCAGCGGGGCTGGAATAGCGAGAAGCAGGAAAGCGAGAAGGAGTTTTTTCATGGCGTGCGACCCTAGTCCGCTCTGCGCCGACGGCAACCCCTAACCCGCCTCGACGCCAATCGCATCTGCAATCGTTGAAAAACCGTCCCGGGCCATCAAGGCGGGCAGTGCGCGCGTGATCGTTCGGGCAAGCCCCGGCCCCTTATAGACCAGTGCCGAATAAAGCTGGACCAGTGAAGCGCCGGCCTTGATTCGCGTCCAGACATCTTCTGCGCTGGCAATACCGCCTGCAGCAATGAGCGGAAGCGCGCCGCCACTCGCTTGTCGGAAATCGCGCAGCCGCTCGAGCGCGAGGCCCGCGAGCGGTTGGCCCGAAAGGCCGCCCGCTTCTGCCGCGTGTGGCGATCGCAGATTGCCGCGCGACAATGTGGTATTGCCGATAATCAGCGCGTCGATCCGGCCCATTGCCGTTTTGACGATGGCGTCGATTTCGGCCGTTTCAAGATCGGGTGCGACCTTCAGGAAGACTGGCGGGCCATTGTCGGCGCGCGCAGCGGTTACCGCATCGAGCAGGGCATCGAGGGCGTCACCTCCCTGCAGGCTGCGCAGACCAGGTGTGTTGGGCGAACTGATGTTGATCGTCAGATAGTCGGCAACCGGGGCCATGGCGGAGACCCCTTGGGCATAATCCCCAATCCGGTCTGCCGTCTCCTTGTTGGCGCCGATATTGACCCCCACAATTCCCCCCCTTCGCCGCGAGACCCGCGCAAAGGCAGCGGCCTGGCCCCGATTGTAGAACCCGATCCGGTTAATGATGCCTTCATCTTCGGTCAGCCGGAACAGTCTGGGTTTGGGATTGCCGGCTTGAGGGAGGGGCGTGATCGTGCCGACCTCGACAAAACCGAAACCCAGCGACAGCATGGCGTCGGGCACTTCGGCGTCCTTGTCGAACCCGGCAGCGAGTCCCACGGGTGACGGAAAGGAAAGGCCCGCAAGCGAGACGCCCAGCGCTGGATCATGCGTTGCAGCGGTCCGCCTAGGCATGATTTTCAGCGCTGCAATAACCAGTCGGTGGGCTCGCTCGGGATCAAGAGCGAAGACGAACGGGCGGACAAGGGAGAAGAACGACATGCCCCGGCGCTATCACCGCCGCCCCTGGCGGTCAAAACAGGGTTAAAAAAGCGTGTCGATTCTGTCCAATACCGGATTATCGGGTGCCCCTACCTCAATTGGTGCGACCCGAGGGGCTCCCGAAGTGATTCGGGGAACCTTTACCTGATGGCCCGGCCGGGAAACTGGCCGGGCTTTTTTTGTCGACTGCTCCGGATTCGGATCTTTTTTTGCTCCCAATGTCCATTTCATTCAATTTTTGCGCAATTTTGCAATCCGCGATGTGGGCGCGGGTCTAGTCGCCCGATGCGACCCGAAGGGTTTCCTCTCGCGAGACCCTTTCCTTTGGCCCGGTGCAATATTGTGCCGGGCCACTTTTTTTTCTGCGCGCGCTGTGCGATCATCGCCTTTCTGACGCGTTTGACCGGGGGGTAGCCGGTCGGTCGGGATGAACGTTGCACATACATAAACATAACGGGTCATTGCCACGTGATACAGCTCGACTACAGGGCGCCGCCGTCAGAATTGTCGGCTTTCGTCTCCGCCTATTATCTCTTCCGGACGGACGAGCCGGTTTTTCACGACATTGAACGTGCCGATATTGCCCAGTTTCGCGTGATTCTTGAGGGTGAGGGCGATGTCGTCTTCGGCGATGGCCGACGGCAGGCCTATTTCCCGGTCAATATCATGGGCCCGCGGACCAAGGCGTCGCGGGTCGAGGCAAGGGGCCCGGCCAAGGTGTTTGGCGTCGGGCTGCTCCCTGCGGGCTGGGCTGCGTTCACCGGCCTCCCAGCGGATAAGCACATCAACAGCCTGATGGATGGCAGCGCGGTTTTTGGCCAGCGCGCACTGGAAACCCTCGCGCGTTTGAAGCAGATGGAGTCGATCGACGAGATGGCGGCGTTGATGAACGAACGCGCAAAAAACTATGCTGAAGGCGCAGAAAAGGTGCCCTACTGGTTCATCCGCGCGGTCGATCATTGGCTTGAGGAGCGGCTTTCGCCCGAGCTCGATGATCTGGAGGCCGCCACCAACCTCTCACGGCGACAGATCGAGCGACTCGCCCGGCAGGTTTATGGCTCTCCTCCCAAGCTGCTGGTGCGCAAGTATCGCGCGCTGCGCACCGCCAACGCGATTGCGCACGGCAACGGCGACTGGCAGGATTTTATCGATCAGAGCTATTACGACCAGTCGCACTGCATCCGCGAGATGAAGGAGTTTATTGGCATCACGCCCAGCGCGATCCGTGATCACACATCTCCGCTGACCAGCCGGACGTTCGACCGGTCGCAACTGTCAGGGCGTATTGCCACCCTGTCGGCGCAGACATAAAGCTCGGCTGAAGGGGTCAATTGATGCAGCTCAGCTTTGCGATGCCCGCGCCTGAACTCGCGCCTTATGTCTCGCTCTATTATTACGTGTTCTTCGATTACCCGCAGATCGAGGATTTCGAGCGCGCCGATGTCGGCTATTTGCGGCTGATGTTTGGCGGGCACGGATTTTACAACTATCCCGGTGGCTACCGGGATCCCGATTGCCCGGTGATGCTGCTCGGCCCCGCAACCGCAACCGCAAACTATAGCATTACCGGGCCGCTCAACAGTTTTGGCTGTGTGCTGCTGCCCGAATTCTGGGGCGGAATCGTCCATGCCGATGCCGATGACTATGCGAACCGCGCGCGCGATGGCGTGCCATTGCTGGGCGAACGGGCCGTCGCCTTGTTCGAAGACATGAAGGGCCTGCGCGATGTGGAGGAAATGGGGCGGATGATGGACGCCTTTCTTGTCCCCCGGATCAGGCAATTGCCCGAGGATCAGCGTGCGGTCATCGGAAAGATCGGAGACTGGCTGTCCTGCCTACCGATTCCAGCGCCCGAGGCGCTTTATGCGGCCTGCGACCTTTCCCCCCGCCAGGTCATGCGGCTGGCCAACCGCTATTTCGGCGCCCCGCCCAAGATGCTCGCGCGCAAGTTCCGTGCGCTGCGCACGGCCTCGCGCATCATCGGCACAAGGGGGCCGGTGCCGGATGCGCTGGTGAAGGAATATTCGGATCGTGCGCACATGACGCGCGAGATCAAGCACTTCACCGGCCTCACCCCGCGCAACCTCCAGATCAATTCGAACCCGGTGATGCAGGTGACTCTCCATCCCGACAATTTCCGCGCCGAGGCACCCTGGACTTGAAATTCGGACTGAATTAGTCCAATTAAGTGGCATGCGCCTTTCGAGTCTTGCCGATTATGCTGTGGTGATGATGTCCGCCGCTGCCCGCCATTGCGGCGGGGTGCGGATCAATGCCGCGCTACTGGCAGAAGAAACCGGCATTCCGCTCCCCACCGTGCAGAAACTGGTGAGCAAGCTCAGTGCAGCGGGCCTGCTCCGCTCGGTGCGTGGCGCGGGTGGCGGTTTCAGGCTTGCGCGCCCGGCGGCGGCAGTGAGTCTCGCCGACATTATAGAGGCGGTCGAAGGCCCGATCGCGATGACCTCCTGTGTCGAGAACGGAAAGCATGATTGCGGCATGGAAGGCAATTGCCGCGTCCAGGCGCACTGGCCTGTCGTCAACAATGCCGTGCGCGGCGCGCTTGCGGGCGTCAGCCTGACGTCGCTGTCGGAGTTGCGCTGATGGCCACAAAAAATGCCGAAGCGATCGCCGTTGCGAAGGAGCTTGAGACCTATGAATGGGGTTTCTCCTCGGACATCGAGCAGGAATTTGCCCCCAAGGGGCTCTCCGAAGACACGGTTCGCTTCATTTCGGCCAAGAAGCGCGAGCCCGAATGGATGCTTGACTGGCGGCTGAAAGCCTTTCGCCACTGGCTGACGATGGAGATGCCCGACTGGGCAAAACTCAATGTCGATCCGATCGATTATCAGGACGCCTATTATTACGCTGAGCCGAAGGCGAAGCCCAAGCTGGGTTCTTTGGACGAGGTCGATCCCGAAATCCTCGAAGTCTACAAAAAGCTTGGCATCCCGATCGAGGAGCAGAAGGTACTCGCGGGCGTCGAGGGCGCGCGCAAGGTCGCCGTCGATGCGGTCTTTGACAGCGTTTCGGTGGCGACCACCTTCCGCGAGGAACTGAAGCGCGCGGGTGTGATCTTCCTCTCCATTTCCGAGGCGATCCGCGAATACCCCGAACTGGTGAAGAAATGGCTCGGCAAGGTCGTGCCGATGCACGACAATTATTTTGCGTCACTCAACTGCGCGGTCTTTTCGGACGGCACGTTTGTTTACATCCCCGAAGGCGTGCGCTGCCCGATGGAGCTTTCGACCTATTTCCGGATCAATGCCGAAAATACCGGCCAGTTCGAACGCACGCTGATCGTGGCGGACAAGGGTGCCTATGTCTCCTATCTCGAAGGCTGCACCGCGCCGATGCGCGACGAGAACCAGCTTCATGCGGCGGTCGTCGAACTCGTGGCGCTCGACGATGCCGAGATCAAATATTCGACCGTCCAGAACTGGTATCCCGGCGACAAGGACGGCAAGGGCGGCATCTATAATTTCGTGACCAAGCGCGCGCTGTGTTCGGGCAAGCGTTCAAAGGTCAGCTGGACGCAGGTGGAGACGGGCAGCGCGATCACCTGGAAATATCCAAGCTGCGTGCTCTCGGGCGAAAACAGCGTCGGCGAATTCTATTCGGTCGCGGTGACGAACAATCACCAGCAGGCCGATACCGGCACCAAGATGATCCATCTGGGGCGCGGCTCGCGCTCGACGATTGTCTCCAAGGGGATCAGCGCGGGCAAATCCAGCAACACCTATCGCGGGCTCGTCCGCGTCGGCCCGACGGCGGAGGGGGTGCGCAACTTCACCCAGTGCGATTCGCTGCTGCTCGGCGATCAATGCGGCGCGCATACCGTGCCCTATATCGAAGTCCGCAACCCCTCCGCGCAGATCGAGCATGAGGCGACGACCTCGAAGATTTCCGACGACCAGCTCTTCTACGCGATGCAGCGCGGGCTGGGGCAGGAGGAAGCGGTCGCGCTGATCGTCAACGGCTTTGCCAAGGAAGTGTTGCAGCAACTGCCCATGGAATTTGCCGTCGAGGCGCAGAAGCTGCTGGGGATTTCGCTTGAGGGGAGCGTGGGGTGAGAAGAACTGTTCTGACGGTCGTCAGCATGCTGGCGTTGACGGGCTGTTCAAACTCGTCAAGCGAAGCGCTTGCTCCGCTACCAACTATCGAGGCGGCTACGTTGAAGTACGCAAATTGCGTTGAACAGAGCGCCCAGAAGCTTGCTGTTACGTCGGGGTCGTCGGAGAAACTGGCGCAGCATGCAGTCGGCAGGTGCAGCTCAATCCGGGCCGAGGCGCTGAAGCTCAAAAGTGTTCCGGTGATGTTTCCTACTATAGTTGAATTTGACACGACCCACCTCGGAGTGGCGCGTCAAGCTATTGAAAACGTACGACGGAAGACGCTTTGATGCTCCAAATCAATAACCTCCACGCCATGGTCGGCGGCACCGAGATCCTCAAAGGCCTCACCCTCTCGCTCAATGCGGGCGAAATCCATGCGATCATGGGGCCGAACGGCGCGGGCAAGTCCACGCTGGCCTATGTGCTTGGCGGGCGGCCCGGTTATGAGGTGACGGAGGGGTCGGTCACGTTCACCCCCCCCTCCCGCTTTGCTGAGCTTGTCGAAGCATCGTCCTATTCTTCGGCCGGGCAAGAGAAGGGCAGCCCTTCGACAGGCTCAGGGAAGCGGGGTGGGGAGGCGCTCGACCTGCTCGCAATGGCGCCGCATGAGCGCGCGGCGGCGGGATTGTTCCTCGGCTTCCAGTATCCGGTCGAGATTCCCGGTGTCTCGAACGTCCAGTTCCTGCGCGAGGCGCTCAACGCCCAGCGCAAGGCGCGGGGACAGGAACCGCTTTCGGGCGGCGATTTCCTGAAACTTGCGCGTGCACAGGCGGACGCGATGGGGATGGACATGGACATGCTCAAGCGTCCGGTGAATGTGGGCTTTTCGGGCGGCGAGAAGAAGCGCAACGAGATGGTGCAGATGGGGATCATCGATCCCGTCCTCGCCATCCTCGATGAGACCGATAGCGGCCTCGATATCGACGCGCTGCGTGTGGTGGGAGACGGCATCAACCGGATCATGCGCAAGCCCGACAAGGCGGTGTTGCTCATCACGCATTACCAGCGGCTGCTCGATTATGTGAAACCCGATTTCGTGCACGTGCTCGCCGATGGGCGGATCACGCGGACCGGCGGCCCCGAACTCGCGCTCGAACTGGAGCGTGAGGGATACCGGGAGCTGGCGGCGTGAGCCAGTCACACCCTCTTCTTCGCGCCTTCGCGCCTTCGCGTGAGTCCAATACCCTGCTTTGGCCCACGCGGACGTGTCGAATTTATCTCACGCGAAGACGCGAAGACGCAAAGGGAGTGGCACTGTGAGGGCAGCACTCCTTCCCACCCGCAAGGACGAGGCCTGGCGTTATGCCGATCTCCATGCGCTTGCCCATCTCTGGCCCCTGCCCGTGGTGGAGAGCATCGTCGTCCCCGCGGGCGAGTCTTTCAGCAGTGCGATCATTCAGGATTCGGGCGGCGTGCGGCAGATCGGGCTTGTCGTCGGCAAGGGCGCAAGCGCGCGAATGGACACTCTCAACTTAGGCGGCGATTACGGGCGGATCGAACTGGACGTCACGCTTCACGAAGGCGCGCATTTCGAACTGCACGGGGTGATCCTCGGCTCGGGCGAACAGACGCTTGAGATCGTGACGACCGTTACGCACGCCGAACCCAACGCCACAAGCAACCAGACGGTCCGCACAGTCGTCGGCGGCAAGGCCACCGGTTCCTATCTCGGCAAGGTCGCGGTGGCACGGGGCAGCCAGAAGACCGATGCCGCACAGTCGGTAAAGGCCATGCTGCTCGACCGGACGGCGACTGCGAACGCCAAGCCCGAACTCGAAATCTATGCCGACGATGTGAAATGCGCGCACGGCGCGACCGTCGGCGAACTCGACCAGGCAGCGATGTTCTACCTCGCCTCGCGCGGGCTTCCGCCAGCGGAGGCCAAGCAATTGTTGTTGCAGGCGTTCGTCGCGGGCGTGTTCGAGGGCGCGGAAGCGCAGGAAGCCTTGACCAGCGCCGCGCTCGTCAAGTTGGGAGAGATGGTATGAACCTCTCCCTCCGCGTCTCTGCGCCTCTGCGCGAACAAATTTATCTCGCGCAGAGGCGCAGAGACGCGGAGGAGTCGTGGCCATGTTGATGCCAGCCTCTTCCAATCGAGCCGATTTTCCCGGCATCGGCGACTGGCACTATCTGGATACCGCCGCGACTGCGCAGAAGCCGCAGGTCGTGATCGACGCCGTGTCGCGCGCGCTGGGTGAGGATTATGCCACTGTCCATCGCGGCGTCTACAAGCGTTCGGCGGACATGACGCTCGCCTATGAGGCGGCGCGGCGACGGGTGGCGCAGTTTATCGGTGCGGCTTCGGAGAATGAGATCGTCTTCGTGCGCGGCGCAACCGAGGGGATCAATCTTGTCGCCAATAGCTGGGCGCGCAACACGCTGAAGCCCGGCGACCGGGTGCTGCTTTCCACACTCGAGCATCATTCCAATATCGTGCCGTGGCAGCTCGCCGAGCTTGAGATCGACGTCTGCCCCCTGACTGCCGATGGCCGGATCGATCTCGATGCGGCCGAAGCGATGCTGACGCCTGCGTACAAGCTGGTCGCCTTCGCCCATGTCTCGAACGTGCT
>CXWL01024987.1_pt1 | contig 16365 bp, 20 predicted proteins | sample 590931 | NCBI WGS metagenome assembly CXWL01 (sample SAMEA3498368, study PRJEB10139) | groundwater metagenome | biome: water well; material: biofilm material | place: Germany | collected 2015-04-27 | reverse complement strand
CCCTCCCTTCGACCGAGCCCCTTACGGCCCGCAGCGAGACAACAACGCTCAACGCCACGCACCCGAACTGAAAGCAACCCGCCGCCGCAAGCAATTGGCGTTCATGACTCTCTTCTTCAGGCATTACGGCTTGATCGACCGAATGTAAGTGATCAAGCCGTTCAGTTGAGCCTCTTCAAATGCTCCATCGAAACTTGCCATCGCGGTCCCTGGCCGTCCCTCAAGAATGATCTTTCGTAGCTCTGCATCGGTCTTGGTCTGCGTGGCCTTGGTGGTCAGATTAGACGGCGGCGGCGTGAGGTGTGCAGCCATGTCGCTGTTGCCCTTGCCTGTCAGACCATGGCAACTCTGGCAACTTTCGAGATAGATCTTCTTGCCGGACTCCGAGTTGCCGTATGGCGCAGCGACCGTCACCGGAGACACACTGCCCACCATGAGGACTGCCATGAGACTGAATACCTTTGTTACCGGGAAGGCTACACCTCTTTCCGCCAATCACGATCTCGCGTGTTGTGTCCCTCGCTTCACGCCTTTACTTGAACGTCATCATGAACGCGGTGATGGCATAGATGTCTTCGTCCGGTAATGGCGGTTTCGGGATATAGGCTCCGCTCTCCGGCTCGAAGTCGTCTGGATTTTGGTTGAAGCGATACACCCAATCTGCGTTCAAACGCTCGTTCAACTTGATGAAAGAGGCACTCGACGTGCCTCCCACGTATCCCTTTGGCATATTGGCCGGCGTGAGATGGCAGTTCTGACACCCATGTTCTCGATAAAGCTTTTCCCCGCGAGCCAGCTGCTCTGGTGTGCCTGGTTTCATCGCACTGACTTTGATCCGTACGTCTCTCTGCTTGGCAAGAAATGCAGCCACTGCCTTTGCCTGATCAGCGGGCAATGCCAGATGTGGCTTCTTGCGTTCCGGACGAAAATCATAGCCGATGGGATAATGTTTGAACTCCGGCTTCTGGAGCCACGCGACCAACCACTCCTGCTGATATTTATTGCCCGCCCAGATGAGATCCGGCGCGCTCTTCGTTTTGCGAGGCGCCGGCTTGCCCTCGATACGATGACATTGCACACACAACGACTTCACCGTCTTTTCTCCTGAATCCGCAGCAATTGCTATCCCGCTCACACAGACCGCTGCCACTCCAACTATCGAGACGGCAACGCGCATGACCCCTTTCCTGAAGTTCCTCTGGCACAGGCTGTTCAACGTCATTTTGTCTCTCCACACTGTGCGCTTCCAGCCGTCATGAACGACCGGAAGTCCTCGTCTTCAGACAGCTTGATCCTCAATGGACACACCGAGCCCGATCCAGGCTCTCAGCAGATCATGACGTGTGATCGAATAAGAGACCTTGCCGTTTCTCTTCACCGGAAGACTCAAGAGCCGCTTCTCTTCCATGAGCTTCACGGCTTCATCAAGGCTCGTCTCATCGGTCACCGCGATCCGATCCTTGGCCATCACATCCTCCGCCGTCAGACGGTTGAGGTCCTTTGCCGCTTCCAGTGCACGAAGAATGTCGAACTCGCTGATGAAGCCGACGAAGTCGCCCCCTTCATTGACGACCGGTGCACCCGGTGTGTGGGTCGTGAGCAGCTCGACCGCAATGCCCATCGCATTCTGATCACGACGAAATATGAGACTATTCGTCGCCCGTATTTGCCCCACAGTCTTAAACCCTCCGACAGGAACTCCTGGCCTCACTAACGTTGTCATCGTACTTCCTCCTGATTGATGGTTGATCCGGCTACATCCGTTCCGTTACTCAGCGATCGTTCTGTAGCCTTCATTGACTGAGAGTCATTGCGATCAGAATGGATTCGCAAAAAGTTGATTGCGATTCTGATGCCGTCACTGGTTTCAAGGGATATGTGCGACGGATCCTCAATAAAAATAGATGCTTGAGGTGGTTCAGTCACACAAGGACGGTACCAATGTGATGCAGAAATACTCAGGACAAGATGGTGAGATGGGGAAAAAGGCGACAAAGAACGTGGTGATGGAGCTGCGCCAAAACTGACGCGTGGAATCATTCAAGTCACCGAGCTCTACTGCTGAGACAGCACCGCAACACAACATTGAAAATGATGGCACATGCCGATAGGTACCTATCTCAGGTCGTCGGAAGCTCACTACTCCTTTACAGGGAAAGCGTTTCGAGACCAGGAGAATCGCAATCAACTTTTTCTGAACCCTACCTGCTCGTGGTGACTCTCATTCAATAGAGGACATAATTGAGAGATACCTAACCATAAGGAGAAATGCCATGAGAGCACAGAGCATATTGGCAGTGGGATTCTTGTCGATGATGGTTGCAAGCGGTGTGGTGGTGACGACCAAGAGCTTCGCCTCCGACGGACAGCTAACGGATGTTTTCGAACGGATTGGAACGGGAGGGTCTATCTATACCCACTATCCTCAAAGCCAGCCGACGCCCGTTCAGTTAGGCGAGGTTACTGTGGCAGGAACGGAACGGGGCAAGGTGGATGTCATCAAGCGAATCGGAACGGGAGGATCCATCTATTCTTCCAGCCAGAGAGGTGGAGGCGTCATCGAATGTGCTGCGACCGAAGGAGTTGTATGTCCCTACAGCCAGCCAACAAGCCACTGATGGCTCAGTGAGTTCGGAGTGAGGAGTGCGCCGGCCTCTCCTCACTCGTAAATTACCCTTTCATCACGCTCGCGCGCGTTGTCTTCCCTCCAGCAACCAGCCGCCGAGTCCCCGTAGCTAGAGGGGAACTTCACTGGGCGGGATGCCAAGTGCCGTAGCGATCCCCTTGCCGTATGCAGGATCAGCTTTCAGACAGTTGCTGATATGGCGAAGCTGGATCTCGCGCGGGGTGCCGCGAGTGGTTTCTTGTCACTCATGTGTGGGTAGCATCTCGTTATCATGGCAACACCGCACCCCATCAGGACTTGCAGTGTTGCATGTGGAGTTCAAACTCAAGGCGATGAATGATGTGACTTTTCTGAAGGTTGGTTCGGGAACCCTTCTGACCGCCTCTCAGGGGGCACGTCCAACGGAGGAAGCCCTCATCCCGAAACACGCGCGCGCGGAGGCGTCAGCAGCCATTGAATTCCCAACCCTACTTTTCTGGAACTAGTGTAGTGATTCAGGTCATAATCATCATGCTAGTTAGCGGCCGCAGTCGGTGTTCTCACAACCACTCGTCTCACTTTTCGATTTGCCATGTCCCATGCCACCCATCATGCCATGTTGCCCCATCATCGGCCCCCCGTGCCCCATCTCACCCATGCCGCCCATCATGCCATGCCGCCCCTTCATCGGCCCCATACTTTGGCCCTGACTCGTCCTATCGCGGCCACGCTCCCCGGCGAAACCGCGCAGATAACGGACAACCGCCCAGATTTCATCATCGGACAACACCCGACCGAATCCGATCATGGCGGTACCGGGCGAGCCATGCTTAATGACCCAGAACAGTTCACCTTCGGTGCGATTTCGCCACAATACGTGGTGATGAAAATTACGAGGCGAGGGGTCCAACCGGGAAGCTACAGGTCCATGCCCGTCTCCGTCTGTTCCATGACAATTGAAACAGGTCCCTTTACCGTTGTATACAACCTTGCCCTTCCGAAGAATCTCGGGAGAGTCCGGCAACGGGTTGGTCAGGGCGCGAGCTTCCTCGAGCTTATCGGCGGGAACACGGGGTTGCCTGATGTCGTGCTCTGTAGCTCCGGAGGGGATTACCACGGATACCAGGGCAATCGTGAGAAGAACCATGCTCATTTTCATAATTTCCTCCATTGAGCATTCCTTGCTGAGATTCGAACCAGCAATGCTATTCTGTCGAGCGCCAGACTTCCGTGGCAGACTACCATAGTCCCGAGTTTCAACTACGCAGTGTCAGCCGCTCTTACTAGCATGAGAGACAGCGTCCTTCACAAAGGATTCGTCGCTCACCAGCACTTGTCGTGTGCTTCCCGTAGTCCACTCTTATACATTCTAGAATGTGCGCTTCGTACTGGGCTGCTTCGGGGAGGCGACGCTCATCGCACAAGGAACAGCCTGATCCCCCTGCCTCAACCACAGTACAACCTCACGTTCATGATAGCTGTGCAATCGTGTCGAAGGCTACACCTGGAATAGAACGAGCACTGAGTACTTTTTAGAATCACCTGCCGACGTAGCCTCACGGGACATCTCGTCAAAACCCAACGGACAGGCCTACCGTGCTGGTGATGGCCGCCCGATCTGACGGCCCCATAAATTCAGTTCCCAGTCCCCCATCCAACACGATGCGAGAGCTCAGCTGATGCCGTAATCCGACTTCAATCCCCGTGTGGTTAGACTGACCCACCAGATCCGATTGCCGCGTGTAGACATCAATGATGAGCGTCTCTCGAAAGCGGTAAGGGTAGCCGATCGGATAGCTGACAGCCGCCACAAATCGGTATATCCCGTTACGCTCTTGAAATTGTGGAGATCCATGCACCGTATAGCCTCCGTTGACGTGGAGTCGGAGACGCCCAACTGAGCGGGTCAGAATCCCGGTCACCTTGGTATCGACACCCCTGGACTGCACGCCGGTGGGAACATCCAGTTCAAGACTCATGGCCAATGCCGGGAGTGTGAGTGTTTCGGTGTTGAAGTTATACAGGACCCCCAGGCGGAGATCGCCGGATCTATTCGGGCCCACGACCGTAGCGGATTCGGTAAAGAGATCGCTCTGAATTTCGATCTGCGTGTTGCGAAAGACGCCGTAGAGGATCTGTGGCTGAAACGCGAAGCGGGTTCTGTCTTCCCGCCGATCATTCACGCGCACACCGCTTTCCAGTGCGATCTCTCCCTCCGGAATGGGGTAGGCGTCCTCTACTTGAAGGGGACGATTCGGATCGAGATTATCGTGGTCAAGAGCGAAGACCGACAGAGGCCACAGAACCGGCATCACGAGTACGCACACGATTGTCCATTTCATATGCGGCGTCTCTCAATGCCGACCGTGCGGAACGTGCGGTTCTGGAACCACCATTGGATTCGTCGTATCGGCGCTCGCCAGGTAATAGCTGTCGAGCGCCCAGTATATTTCTTTTCTCTTCTCCTCCCAGGCCGGCACCTGGCTGCTGGCGAGGATATCGCTGATCGTGTCGTGCAGCATGTGGAGATTGTCGAAGATATTCGCAATGACTGGATACTGGTCGGCGAACTGCGGACTATAGTCGGCCACAAGCGGCATAAAGGTCCATTGAACGGGCGGCTGCTCCAGATGACGGTGGTACGTGGCCAAAATCGGTTGGACGGCTTGTTGCTTGCCGGGGAGATCGGGAGCCGCGCTCAGCGGATCATAGACGGCCACTTGGAGATAGTGGTAGGCCCAGATCGTCGCATTGAAAAGAGGGAATTTGTGTCGGAAGGCCTTGGAGTAGGGCAATCGGTCCAATCGCTGGTGATCAAGCCGTCGAGCGGTGATGGCGTACGGGCTGCTCTGATAATAGGCCAGGACCTTGGCGATCGCCCGGTCTTTTTCGATCGCGGGAAGATCCGACACGTAGAGGTCATATGTCGAACGATGGAGGGCATGGGCCTCGTCGAACGTGTTTTGAGCCCGCCACGCCAGCTTCATGTAGGTCGGGGCAATCGCCTCTTCATTGGGCGGAAGAGCGGGACGGGACGCAATGAATCCAAGCGTCTCCTTGCGCGCCTTGTCTTCAATGGCAGACACGTCTTTAGAAGACGTAAGCAGCAGGCTCTCGTACAGATGTGAATGCCCAAAGTCGACGCCGTTGAAGTCGATGTCGAGTTCCTTTAAGTGATCCCGCAGCGCAAAGTTCCAGAGCGCGCGATAATAGAACCGCTTGTCCCTTGTTTCGAACCCTGCGCAACCGCTCACAGAGAGGAACACAACCAACGCAACCGCAGCGCAGATGAATCGCCTGGACCATGCTCTGCATTTCGCTGCACGGCTGGTCGGCCACAGTGCCACCCCTATGAGACATTGCAGGTGCATCCACCTCACTCCTCAATGAACGGAAAGCGCCCCGCGAAGTTGAGCGCGAGATTGGCAAAGTACCCGCCGCCGAGTTGGACCTGCTCTCTCGGCCCGACCGTTTGGGAGTTCAAATTTTCATACATGGGGAACCCGATCGCCCCCCGCAATGTGAAATTGCCGCCCAGCGCGTTCAGGAATCTCCAATCGCCGACAAAACTGACGTTCGCTCTTGTCCCTCCGGTATTGCCGACTTTCACGCCCCGAAGCTCACTTTTTTCTCCGTAGAGGGTATCGAACTCCACCCCGAACATGTAGCTGTAGTCCGGCGCATAGTGGAATGCCAAGCCGGCCGCCGCTTCGTTGCCGAACTTGTAATCATCGCCATTCTTCAGCCTGCCAGTGTAGGTGGCGGAGGAATGGACCCAGAGGTTTCGATAGTTGTAGGAATACAGCAGGCCCCCACCGAACGATGGAGCACCGGCCCCTGTCTGGAGCGCAGGACTGTCGATTAATTCCTGGTGAAACTCCCCCGTCGGGAGGGTGGTCGTGGCGATGATGGTGAGCCACTTGTCCTGAACCTCGCTTCGCCAGAGATTGTAGCGAAACCGTAGATCGAGGTCCCCAAAGCCGTTTTCATCGGCACCGGTCGTCGTGATCCCGCCGGTCGTGAGATTCTTGTTGAACTGGCTCGTCTCTCGTTCGAAGTAGGGCTGGTTCAGCAGCACCGCCAAGCGATCGGTAATGCCATAATTGAAAAAGATCGACTGGCCAAACGACTCGGCGCGTCTGGGAGCCCGTGGCTGTTGTGCGCGGCCTGCGATGAAATCACCCGGATCCTGACCATCAGAGCCGAGCAGAACCCGGTCTCTGCGCAGGTAGCCGAATCCCATTCCCATCCCGAACGATCCTTTGCCTGTCGTGACGGCAGTCTGGAGCCGAAACGGAACGGTTTGGCCGCGCGGAGAGATGAGTTGCATGGCCTGCATGAAGTCCACGACCTGCCCCCCCTTCTTTTCCTTGAAGGCTTCCGCAGTTTCTTTGGTTTCAAAGGCGATGAAGTTGGGAATCATATCCGGGATCACCCGGCTCCCGATGGAATAGGACGCGTTTCGGGCATCCACGACCTTGCCCGTGTTCCAGTCGTGCACGGTGATGGATGTGAACTCGTTGATCCCCTCATCCTCCAGAATGCGGAGTAAACAGGCAACGCCGCACGTATGTTCCTTCGAGCCATCTTTGTGGACCAGTTCGCCGGAACTTCGCAGGTATTGGTCGATGTACATGCCACACACCTTGCATTCTTCCCGCTTTTCCTCGCCAGCTTCCTGTTCCGAACCCACCGCCTTATTTGCCGCCGTGTTGACAGCTGTGCTCACAGCGGGCGTCGCACAGGCGCTCAACAGAAAGGACATCAACAGGAGTGTCATACCGATGAACTGTCTCGCTTCCATGCTTCCCCTCTCAACTTCATGAATCCAAGCCGCACTCTCTACCCCTATAAGACCTGTTTCACCAATGGCTCGAACATCTCGACACCGGTCTCGCCGAGTATCTTTTCTTTGACGACCCCATTCCGATCCAAAATGAACGTGGTCGGCAGCACCTTGGCTCCATAGCGCTTGGCAGCTACCAAATCAGGGTCAAGCAGGATATGAAACGACACCTTGTCGGCTTGACGAAACTTCTCAGAGACTTCGTTGAGTGGATTGACATTGACCGAGAGGATGACGAATCCTTTCTCCCGGTATTTTTGATACAAGCTCTCCAAGGCGTTGATCATTTCTTTGGTGCAGCGAGGACAAGTGGCGGACCAGAAGCGGATCAGGACAACTTGACCTTTCACATCGTCCGGGATCGTGATGGAATTGCCTTGCAGGTCGGAGAGCACGACCTGCTTTGCTCGGTCCCCAATACCGAGCGACTCGTACTGGGCACAACCAACTGAGAGCGAGATTATCAGCAGCATCGCCAGCATGACCTGAATCGTCTTCATCATGTCCTCCTCTTCCTATTGCTGCGCGGCGTCCAGCGCCTTGATCGTGTCTTCCGTCACATCCTGAAATCGCAGAATGTGCGTCCCCTTATGATCCTCCAAGAATTCCTTCGCCGATACCTGGGTTTCGAAGGGGATCAATTCATGGCCCATCGGCCCGAACACATCGCTCCCGATGACGTACCAGGCCTCCTTGGCCTCGATCAGCGCGACGGCGTAATAATCCGTGACTTCCAGCGACACGATGTCCTGCCCCGCTTTGCCCGGCGTATACTTCGATACGTTCATGTAATGTTTGAACATGTCCTTGGCGCCGTCATAGAAATACGAGGTGCCGTCCGCCAACTCGATGACCGCAACCCATTTCGGATACTTGTAGACAAACATTCCGCACACCGGACACTTGTCCTTCTTGGTCATGCCTCTCTGCTTTCGTCCCGCCGAATCGGCGACGTCCACCAGTGACACCGCGATCGCCAACAGTAGAATCATGCCGAGCAGTGCGGCCAGACGATGGATCGTAGGTTCTTGTCTCATGACCATTTCAATCTCTCGCTATAGCACCAGATTCGATGTTGCGATCTTGTAGATCACGATGGCCGTGAAGGCGAGGTAGAGGGTCAGCGACAGGAGAGTCAGCTTCTTGATCAGCCGCGGTAGCACCCCCCGAAGACTCTCCACCCCTCGAAACGGTAGCAGGACTCCAATACCCGTGCCTGTCACCGCGGCGGCGAACAGCGGAAGATAGAGCAGATACCCGATGTAGCCGTATTCCTCCATCACGATGCAAAACGGACAATGGTGCGTGGGGAGTTCGTAGATATAGACGGAAATGAAAGAAATGATTGAGGCCAGGGAGACCCCGAACATCGCCAACGTCAAGACCGAATAGAGGTAGCCGCCTTTGCCTCTCAGGTAGAAATAGACCCCGATCAGCATCGTCACTCCCATGCCGAGATAAAAGATCCACATCATCGGGACGATCGGCAGGGCCGCAAGTTCCGATCCGACGCCTTTGACTTGTTCGCTGCTGAAGAGGCTGCCGCAGCATGAGGTGATCACGTTGGCTTTGAGATTCAGGAAGAAGGCCCCTTGCAAGGTGGTTTCTCCCACGCTGAACGGCACGATAGTCGCCAACAAGAAGTACTTCTTTCTAATGAGCGGATAGTCGTAGGCCTGATTATCGGCGTGATTGAGAACCAGCCAAAGGCCAGCCAGCAGAAAGCTCACGATCTTGAGCACAAGAGTGGGATAGCCATAGGGATTCACATTCAACGTGCCGGCGGCACACATCGCTCCGACGAACAATGGACAGAGGTTATTCGCCGTGAATACGTAGAGAAACAAGGACATCAATTCCAGGCCGAACACAAAGGTGAGGATGGTCGAAATGAGATACGTCCTGCGTTCCAGGATGAGTTGGCCCTCATGACCGCTTTGAAGATCCCATTTCCTGAGGATCTGCACGCCGTAATACCCGGCATAGATGAGCACACCGCTGATGATCAGAGACGCCACCACATTGGCGATGACTGCCGGATGGAGGATCACGTCTCCTCCTCGAGTCTGCCGTCCCTCAGCTTGACTACGCGATCGACGACCGACGCTTGATAGACCAACGGATCGTGGCTGGTGATCAGAACAGTTTTCCCTTCGGCCTTGAACTGCCCGACGATTTCAAGAAACCGGTGCGAGAGACTCCGATCGAGGTGCGCTGTCGGTTCATCAGCGATGACCACAGAGGGATTGTTGATCAAGGCCCGCACGATCGCCACGCGCTGTGCTTCCCCGCCGGACAGCCACTCGACCTTCGAGAGCGCTTTCTCGGACAGGCCGAGGGCGCCGAGCGATCGTATGGCATGCCCTTTGAGGACCGCGCGCCGTGTTCCCAACGGATAGGCCGGCAACATGACATTTTCCAGCGTAGTGATCCCTTTGATGAGGTTCGGCTGCTGAAAAATGAACCCGAACGTGCTGCGTCTGATTTCAGTCAGGAATCGCTCCGGGAGGCTGGTGATCTCGCGGTCGCCAAGTTTGACGCGCCCTGCCGAGGGTCTCGCCATACAACCGATGATGGTGAGCAAGGTAGTTTTTCCCGATCCGCTCGGACCGACCAACACGGTCACCTGGTTTTCAACGATCTTCAGACTGATCCCGTTCAACGCCGAGAACTCGCTCGGCTGTCCGGCGTTGAACACTTTTCTGACATTCATCAGCTCGATCATGGCTACTCTCCCACTCGTCTCATCGCCGTATCCGGGTCCAATGTCGCCGCTTTCCATATGGGCACAATAGTGGCGGCCGTATAGGGGACGACCGTGACAAAAAACAGGGTGGTGAGTTGCGTCGCGTTGACGAAGGGCGTCAACTGGAACTGGGGATAGAGCGTGGACCAGCCTTTGAGCGCCGGCTCAAAAACGACCGACGACAATAGGAAGACATGGAGGTAGGCCAGAATCACGCCGGTAAAGAAGGCCGTCAACGACACGACCGCGCCCTCCCAGAACTTCATCTGGATGATGTCGGTGGTTTCCCAGCCGATCGCCTTGAGCACGCCGATCTCCCATTTTTCTCCCGCGCTCAGGCCCGAAGCCTTGTCCCAGGCAAAGATGACAAACGCCAGCACCGCCGCGGAGAGAAGCACGAGCATCATCCCGCTGCGCCAATTGAAAATCGAGTCGTACGTCCTCAGCAATTCGTCCCGTGTAATGGGTCGGGCATCCGGCAGGACCTTCGTGATCTTCGTCGCGATAGTGGGAACTTCCCGCGGATTTCTGACCGATACGACCACATCCGTCACGGCGTCGACAGGGAGACCGAACAGTCGACGAAAGTCGGCCTCGGTGACCAGGACTAGATCAGAGGTAACGAGCTCGGACTTTGACGAGAACAGATCGGCAATCTTCAGGCTCATCGCCGTGCCGTCGAAGGCCCGAAATGCGAGGAGATCGCCCCTGCCCGCGTGCCGAATTCTGGCCATCCCATTGCCGATGACTATCGTTCCCGGTTCCAACGTTTCCAGATTCGTGCGATAGAGTGGCTCGCCGGACTGGCCCGAAGCTCCTTCATGCTCATCATCTGCATCCACCACGGCCGCCGTCGATACATCATCCTGCATGAGCGATCCAACGCGGGTCGTCGGTACGAGAACCGTATAGTTGGCACCCACATCGGGATCGAAATAGTAGCCCCAAAGCCGTCCCTCCACCGAGGCAACCCCGCGAATTGCTTTCAGTTGCTCAATCTGTCGGATCGGGAAGAGCTCGTGCCGGCCCGCTCTCACCTTCTGAACAATGATCTCCGGAGACCCGTGGAGAATGACTGATGCCTCCCGTTTGATCGAGTGCGTGAAGAACATGACGGAGGCGAGAATGAAGACGATGAGGATATAGAGCGTCAGCAGACTGACGTTCTTCACCTTCCGCCTGAGCAACGAGGAAAGGGTGAAATCAATCAGGTATCGCTGCTTCTCAATCCAGGCTTTCATGGTCATCCCATCTTGTATATGTCGGCGGCGCAGTGAACGAACCGGCTGGAAAATGTTCCAGGGAGAGGGGATGGTCCTGGAACGCGGCATGCCGATCGGCCTGCGACGGATGTCGCGCATAGCGCGCTTCAGGAAACAAACAAAGATCCGTCAACTTGAGCTTTGTGACCACCCCGGCTTTCTCTTGGAGACCCGCGCGTTGAGCCTCTTCGCTCAGTGACGCGTGAACCAGAAGCAGCCCCAGCACGGCGACTTCCATCATTATCGTCAGCAGGAACAGGGTGGACTTTCTCAGTCGTGAAGATCTCATGACTTCCCCTCTGACGAACCACCTGCCTTCTTTTCTCCACCACCATTCATTTTTCAGTCATTCGCCTAAACGATCATTTACTCGGGGGGCACCTGAATGGAGTAGGAGTTTGCTGCCTCCTTTTCCCCCAGCACTGCCGTCGCGCGACCACCCATAATATGAGAGTCACTACGACGAGATTGGGATTCAGAAAAACAGACTGCGATTCCGATGCCGTGACGAGATTGGACTACAAGTGCAACAGATGCTGACGAATGCAACAGTTTGAGGAGATCAGAGCGTCGGGGCGTAACTCCGCTCCGATGCAAAAATACCCAGAGTGATATTCTCGGATGGGGAGAAACGCGACAACTGATTTGTGGAAAGGGCTGACACCGATGTCCGTCCAGCCAAGCGAGGCTACGGTGGCAGGATTGGAGCGGGAGGGTCCGCCTATGCTTCTAGCCGGATGAGGCCAGGCGTCGTCGAGTGTATTGTGGCTGAGAGAGTTGTGTATCCCTCCAGTCAACCAGCGAGCTACTGATCACTCAGCAGAGAGAAGGGCTGTACGGAGTCTGGCTAAGGCTCTACCCCAGGCAATAGACTCATCCTGGCCTGTGACTGGGCTCAAAGGCGCGCGCATAGTGAATGAGGGCCCAAATTTCTTGGTCGGACAAGACCGACCCGAATGCGATCATGGCTGTGCCTGGTGACCCATATTTGATGGCCCAGAAGACTTCTCCCTCGGTGCGATGTCGCCAGAAACCGTGGTGCTGGAAGTTGCGAGGCGAGGGATTCATAGTCGCCGCCGCCGGCCCTTTGCCGTCTCCGTCTATTCCATGACAGGTGACGCAGCCGCCTTTGCCGTTGTACACCGTCTTGCCCTGCGCAATGACCTCGGGAGAATTCGACAAGGGGTTCTTGAGCGCCCTCNNTTGAGCGCCCTCGCTTCAGCCAACTTATCGGCAGGCACGACTTGTTGCATCATGTGGCGCTCTTCCGCACCGGCAGGGACCGCACAGCACAGCGCAGCGACCATGAACATCGACAGACTCGTCTTCATCCTCTTGTTCCTTTCGTCGGCGTTGCCAACTACCTTCCGACATTACAGATCCAGTTCCACCATTTTTCGGTGGAATCGAACGATCACATTCGGATCGGGCGTCAGCCTGATCTGCGCTTCGTCCTTTCCTTTATAGGGGAGAAGGTTCAGGACATAGCGCAAGCTTTCCAGTCGCGCAGCCTGCTTGTCGTTCGCCTGCACGATGATCCAGGGGCTAAAGGTCGAATGCGTTTTGCTGAACATTTCCTCTTTGCAGCGGGTATACGCGTCCCACAGCTCCTGCGCCTTCTCATCGACTGGGCTGAGCTTCCACTGCTTGAGCGGATTCTGCCGCCTCGCTTCGAATCGCCTAGCTTGTTCGTCCTTGGAGATGGAGAACCAGAACTTGATGATGGTCACACCGTCTTCATAGAGCATGTGCTCGAATTCTGGAACCTGTTGCAGGAACCGTTGATGCTCCTTCTTAGTGCAGAATCCCATCACCGGCTCGACGACGGCACGGTTGTACCAACTCCGGTCGAAGAAGACGATTTCACCCCTATTGGGGAGCTGGTGAATATAGCGCTGGAAATACCACTGGCCCCGTTCTGCGTCGGTCGGCTTCGGCAGCGCCACGACGCGCATCGCGCGGGGATTCAGATGCTCGGTGAACCGACGGATCGTACCGCCCTTCCCAGCTGCATCCCGTCCTTCGACCAAAATGGCGATACGCTCACCACTGCTCTGCACCCACCGTTGCAGCCTGACCAATTCGACCTGTAACTGTCGTAATTCCTGTTCGTACAGCAGGGTCTTGCGCACTTCCTCGATATCGACGGCTTTGTTTGCGAGGAGCTTCAGAAACCCTTTCCTTGTGTTGACCCTTCGGAGATCATCCGCAGTTAAGGCGTAGCCCGGCTCGCCGATACGTCCGAACCCCTGGGTGATTAAGGCGCTGCGCGGGACCTGGTACCCGTCCCCCTCCCGCGGCACCCTCGTGGGAATCGTCTCCAGCCCATTCATATCTTCGGCGACATTTGCCGGATCTCTCCGCTCTTTCCGTTCTTTAAACTTCCCGGCCGATTCGCCATCAGCTGCCATGCGAGGCCTCCTTCATTTTGCCTTCGATCAGAACATGACGTTCCGGTCTCGCTCGGCCACGGCTTTGATGTAATCCGCCATGCCTTTGATGGAAGCCCCGGCGACGAGATCACCTCCCCCGACTTGTCTGGCCACTGCACAGGCACCACAGACCCAGATCGGCACACCCGCTGCCTGCACGGCAGCGAGCAGTTCTTTCAACGGAGTCAGGTTTACACCGGTGATATGATCAGCGACACCTTTCCGCCCCAAGGTAACGGCTTCGTTCCACAGCCAGAGCACGACATCATGCCCCTGCTCCTTCGCCGTCTTCGCCGCCATGAACGGCAACGTCGCCATTGTGGGATCATCGGTTCCTCGACTACCTGAAATAATGAACGTGGCCATTGTGTTCTCCTCCGTCACTCGTCGTTCGTATCTCGTATCGCGATCCTGAGTTGCTCAGTTCCAAGTTTCACGTTCAAAGTTTCAAGTTGTGCGGAAACCTGAAACATGGAACTTGAAACCGTTGGCCGATACGCTTCACGTTGGCGTTATTGCCGCACCACGATTTTCCCACCCATGTCTGCATCGGCTCGATGGAGGGGGCAGTAGAATCGATAGGTCACGGTCTCTCCCTCGGCAGCGATCGCATCGCTCGCCATCCGGTCTCTGTCGATCACGGTCTGCTCGGTCTCTTCTGGCGCAATGGTAATCCGAACCGGCCTGATGATCCGAACACCGCTCTCCTCTACAGACTCAAACAACCCCGGGGCTTCGAACACATGGGTCCGTACAGTTGGATTAACAAACCGAAAAATCAGCGGCTCCCTGAAATCCACACTGCGGTGAATGATCATTTCACTAGGAAGCCACACCGCTTGCTGATCTTCGACATCACGTGCCACAAAGGTAATCTCCTTCGCCCATCCAGTGAGCGGCATGACAAGCGAACCTGTACTGACCGCCAATCCAAGATAGATGACCGCGAGATGAGCGGAGCGTCTCCTGATCCAGTTCATGTGGGGTCTCCTTACATCCACTGCAAGACCGGCACAGCCGCTCACCCCAGCGCTACCTATCACACAAACAGCCCCGCCAGTCCTGGTCGACGAAGATCTGTCGAAGTGAGCCAGGACTGGAGCTGTTGCCCTCTCACAGAGGAGATGCCCGCTTCCACACGCGCAGTGAGCGCGTTTCAGAGCGGGATAGGGATGCGACTCAGCCCCCTCCGATATCCCCTCGTGTTTCAATGACAAACAGTTCTCCCTTCACTTCAGGATGGATGTCGCACCACAGGGCATGCCGCACGCTTTCAGCCCCACCGGTTGCTGGATCGAAGTTCGAGGGCGCCGTGGCAAAACGAAGTGTCATGGTCTTTCCCGCATCGACATGGAACGACTTGAACTGCTTTCCCCGCACTTCAGTTCCTCCCTCCACCTTCACGGGAATGTCTTTGAACAGCTTCGACGCAAACCCGTGCGTGACAGAATCCTGGTTGCGGACGACGATGATCGTGTCCTGCGATGGCATCGTGATCCCGACCGTTTCATAGCCGTGCTGACGGTCCTTGATGGTGATCTCCACCTTGGAGGGCGGCGCTCCCATCCCCGCAGCCTGTGCATAGGCACTATCATGACTACCAGCCAATACCGCCCACGCTGCGACCGCAAACAGAACGGTTGACTTCACCACTCCAAATCGACGCACTCTCATAATCTGCCTCCTTTTTTACTCGTGCACATGGACCTTCCCTATTTATCCTTCGCTAAACTCCTGATGTAGTGGATGAGTTGCCAGACCTGCTCATCCGGCAATGTGCCAAACGGCATCATGCCGGTTCCCGGAGAGCCGTTCTTGATGATCCAGAATAGCTGACCATCTGGAATAGCTCGCATCATCGCGCCACAGGTGAAATTTCGGGGTGGCGGCACTAAAGCCGCACCCATCACCCCTTTGCCATCGCCTTGCTCACCATGGCACATGACACAGGCGACCGGCTGCGCCGTTCTCAGAAAGAGCTCTTTGCCCGCCTGGATTGAACCGGCAGAAGCTGGAACTGGATTCGTGTTGCTCAGGGAATCACCCGGCGCCTTGGCTGTCTTTCTCGGTTGCACGCACGCACTGCCCTGACCACCTCCTGGTGCAGCGGCAATGTCCGGCACCCCTTTGAATGTCACCTTCAAATAGGCGATCACATCAGCCACGCCCTGTTGACCGATCGTCAAATTCCAATAGGGCATGTTCGGCGATTTGCCTACTGCCGGTCCGCCATGATTGATGACGTTGTAGAGGTATTCGATCGGAAGCTTTTCGAATGGAATGTTGGCATGTATCGCCGGTTTGGGTTCCAGACCGGAAGCTGCCGGTCCGTCGCCTTTGCCCGCCGCACCGTGACACTGCGAACAATACTCTTTATAAACCACCTTCCCTCGATCCACGCTGGCCATCTCGAATTCACGGCTCGTCCAGGGCTCGTAATACGTGAAGTCCTTCACGCCCTGCACCATCAGGAA
>CXWL01011299.1_pt1 | contig 16367 bp, 16 predicted proteins | sample 590931 | NCBI WGS metagenome assembly CXWL01 (sample SAMEA3498368, study PRJEB10139) | groundwater metagenome | biome: water well; material: biofilm material | place: Germany | collected 2015-04-27 | reverse complement strand
CGCGCAGTAGGAGCGCCGGATCGACGGTGACCACGGTGCGAAGCGCGACGAGCGAACGCATCGCTGTGGCGATCTGGACGCGGGGAGTGTTGTAGAACGACTCCAGGACGTAGATCGTCTCGGCGACGATGAGATCGGCGAGGAACAGTTCTGGTTCGGAGGCCAGGTAGGCGGTGGCTCGTGTGGCCATGTCGGGCGGCTCGCCGGTCAGGTGCCGCACGATGATGTTCGTGTCGACGAACGCACTCATGCGTGCTTGGTTGCCCGGGTGGCTCGTGTCTTGCGGATGACGTCGTCCCAGGCGACGTTGCGGAGCGCGGCGGGGACGTTGACGGTGCCGGCCAGGGTCACGAAGTCGGGCGTGCGAGCGAGGACGGCGCGGTTTCCTTCGACGCGGAAGACGACCTCATCGCCCTCGGCGATCCCGAGCGCGTCGCGCACGGCCTTGGGAACGGTCACTTGGCCCTTCGAGCTCATCCTCGCGGCGATCTCCACGACGCCTCCTTACTTCGCTCCTAAAGTAAGGATAGGCCGCGTCACCTCCGATGAGCAAGGCTCTATCCGGGTGGTCAAGGAGCCCTTGCGCCCACGCTCCATCAGGGCAATCGGCGTTTTCTGAACTACTGATTCGCGATGCGGCGGACGTTCGAAAAGCAGGAGCGGGCCAGAAAAAGGTGCTTCTGGCCAGCTAGTTCTCAGTGCGCCCCCTGGGACTCGAACCCAGAACCTGCGGATTAAGAGTCCGTTGCTCTGCCATTGAGCTAGAGGCGCAGTTGCGGAGCGGCAGTGTAGGGAAAGCCAAGGCTGCTCGACAACGTTGGGCCCGGGGGCCCCGGGTGACCGACGGGACTCGAACCCGCGACAGCCAGTACCACAAACTGGAGCTCTACCAACTGAGCTACGGCCACCATGAAGGGTCCACAGTTTGCCATAGGGCACCGGCAGTTCCACCGGCGAAAACGATGCGTGGCAAAACCTCCTCGTTCACAACGGATTTCGTTGTGAGCTATGCTTGACAGAACGTGATCCGTAAGGGGAACCCAATGAGTGCAACGGAATCCATCCGACACGACGAACTGGTCGAGCGAGCTCGACACATCACTGCTCGCGAACTGAAGGTGTACGTCGAGCGAACCGCCGGTTCACAGAAGGCGAACGTGAGGGCCCGCAAGGTGCTGCCACTCGGAGTGCCATCGAGCTTTCAGGCCTACGACCCGCATCCCATCGTGGTGCGCCGCGCCCAACAGGCCTGGATGGAAGACGTCGACGGCAACCGCTACATCGACTACGACATGGGGTTCGGCGCGCTGTTCGCCGGGCATTGCCACCCGATGGTGCGCGAGGCCGTCGAGCGCCAGCTCGACGACGGAACCCTGTTCGTCACCCCCTGCGAGCTCAATGCCGACGTCGCCGAGCTGCTCGCCGAGCGCTACGGCCTGCCGATGTGGCGCTTCACCAACTCCGGCACCGAAGCCACCATGGACGCCATCCGCGTGGCCCGTGGCATCACCGGTCGCGAGAAGATCGTCAAGGTCGAGGGCGGCTACCACGGCCACCACGACGAGGTGATGATCTCGATGAAGCCGCCGATCAGCGAAGCCGGCCCCGCCGACTCGCCGATCGCGATCCCCGGAACGGCCGGCATCACCCGCGCCGTGCTCGCCGACACCAAGGTCATCCCGTACAACAACATCGAGGCGCTCGAACGGGTGCTGTCGGCCGGCGACATCGCCGCGTTCATCGTCGAACCGGTCATGCAGAACATCGGCATCTGCATGCCGCAGCCGGGCTACCTGCAGGCGGTGCGCGAGGTCACTCGCAAGTACGGCACGATGCTGATCTTCGATGAGGTCAAGACCGGCATCACCGCCGGTTGGGGTGGAGCCACCGGCGCCTTGGGAGTGCAGCCCGATCTCGTCGCGCTGGCCAAGAGCATCGGCGGCGGGTTGCCCCTCGGCGCCTTCGGCGGCAGCCAGGAGTGCATGGACCAGATCACCTCCGGCAAGGTGGTGCACCTCGGCACCTACAACGGCAACCCGCTGTGCATGGCGGCGGCCAAGGCGGTGCTCGCCGACGTGTGCACGAAGGAGACCACCAGCGCTGTGATCGAACTGAACTCCAAGCTCGTCGCCGCCTGCCAGAGCACCATCGATGCCGCAGATCTACCGGCGCACACCGTGCAGTTCGGCGCGAAGGGCTGTGTCACGTGGGCCGAGCAGCCGATCCGCAACTACCGCGACTACAAGTCCACCGACTTCGACCTGGCGTTCTCGCAGTGGATGCACGGAATCAACCGCGGCGTGCTGCTGCCGCCGGGTCTCGACGAGCAGTGGCTCATCTCCGTGCTCCACACCCAGGCCGATGCGATGCACTACGCCTCGGTCTTCCAAGAGTTCGTCGACGAGCTCACCGCCTGATCGGCATCAGCTCCAGCGTCGTTCCTCACGGTACCGATACGTGCTCACCGGCGTGCTCCACCGCCGGCCGCGCCCCATCCGGTTCGACGACACGAACAGCCCGAGTCCGGCCCCGAGGAGCAGCAATGCGGCGCCGACCGTGAGCGGGAGCGCGTCGTCGGCAAGCCGGGGCGGGATCCGGGCCCAAGCGCTGTCATCGAGCAGCGGTGGGACGAACCGCGGTACGACGAAGGCGAAGACCACGAGCATCGCCGCAAGGCCGACGAGACCGATGCCGAGCGTGCGCACGAGCGCCGCCCTCTCGGGGTGCGCCATGAAGCACAACGCGAAGAACACCACGGCGACGATGGCGCTGATCGGCACCAACCAATGCAGCACGTCGTCGGCCACTGCGAGCGCGCCGATGCGCGGCACTGGCAGAGTGACGGCCGGCAGCACCGCGGCGCGTTCGTCGCGGACCACCTCGACGAGCTGTGCGGGGGTGATCTGCACCGGGTCGTCGGAACGGCCGATGAGGCGCTCGTGCGCGTCGCGCAGGATCACCGCCAACAACTCGGCTCCCGGTTTCGTCCCGGCCACGAAGCTCACGTTCTCGCGCACCTGAGCGGCGGCGAGGGTGTCGCCGGGGTACATCTGCGACGCGGTGGCGTTCGAGATGAGCTTCACCAACTCGTCGTGGATGGCCGTGTCGCCGAGCACCACATCCGATGCCCGCGCAGTGGCCGCGGGGTCGAACGCGGTGCGTTGCAACATGAACCCGCTGATCGCCACACACGAGAAGGCGAAGGCGATTCCGAACAACAGACCAGCGAGGGAGCGACGCACGGCGCCCATTGTGGCCGATCCGACGCGCAGCTCCACACGCGGCGGTCGGCGGTGGCGGTTGGGGTGGCCGGCCGCCGTGGTTGCGGCCGTATCGTTTGGACGGTGCACAGGCGCCGGCAGACGTTCCCGCGGATGATGATGCGGGCCATGCGCCTGCGCTGCCCGTGGTGCGCGAGTCGGCGGACGTTCCTGCGCGGGTGGTTCCGGCGCCACGAGCGCTGCCGTACGTGCGGGCTGCGGTGGCACCGCGAGGTCGGCTTCGAGCTCGGCGCGGTCACGATGAACACGGTGGTCACCTTCGGTGCCCTCACGTTGTTGATGGCGATCGGCTTCGTGGCCACAGCGCCCGACATCCCGGTGTTGCCGTTCGTGCTCGGTCTCGCGGTCGCGGCAGTGCTGGTGCCGATCGCGCTGTATCCCTTCACCTACACGATGTGGTTGGCGTTCGATCTGGCGGTGCATCCGCCCGAACAGGCCGAGCTCGATGCGGCGAGGTCGGCTGTCGTTCACTGACGGCGGAGCCGGCCCACGTAGGCCTCGGCAGAAGCTCGACCCTCGGGGTCGCGCAGACCGGCAGCTAGCCCGTCGGCGTCGGCCCAGCTCCGGCCGGTGCCGACCATCGATTCGGTTACAGCGTTGACATGTGCCTTGGTCTCGAGCAGGGCGAGCTTGGCCTTGCCGACGAGCTGTTGGACTAGCGACTCGACGTCGTCGTCGAGACGATCGTCGTCGACGACACGGTTGAGGAAGCCGGCATGGAACGCCTCCTCAGCATCGAACGGTCTACACGTCATCACCAATTCCTTGGTGAGCGCCGGCCCGATCTCGCGCACGAGCCGGGGGATGCCACCCCAGGCGAGTGGGATGCCGAGGTCGACCTCGGGGATCTTGAACCGGGTCGACCGTGCGGCCACGCGTAGATCGCAGCAGGCGGCGACCACGAGTCCGCCGCCGACGCACCAACCGTGGATGCGGGCCACGGTGACGGCGCGCATCTCGTCGAGCGCCCGCGCCATTCGCCAACCCTGCTCGCGGTCCTCGTGTGCGGCCGAGCTCGTGAACGCGGCGAGGTCTGCTCCTGCCGAAAAGGCGCGACCAGCGCCCGACACGACCACCACCTTCAGTTCATGGTGCTCGTCGAACCATCGGGCCGCCCGCTCGATCTCGGTGAGCGTTCGGGTGCTGAGCGGGTTGAGCTTGTGGGGGAGGTCGAGGCGCAGCGTGCCGCGGTTTCCATCGACACCGACGGCGATGGTGTCGAACGAGGGAACATCCATGGGCGCGGACCCTATTCGCGGAGCTCCGCATGAATCTGCTCGAGATGCTTGATCGAACGGTTGTTCGTAACTACAGTGATGTCGTTCGTCAGCGACCATCCGTCGACGACACTCCATCGCAACGGTGTCACACCCCGTTCCTATGGTGCCATTCGAACAACACGAGATCGAGGCTGCAGTCAAGCCTCCGCACAAACCACAGGCAGGAACGGAGATCACGATGAGCAACGATCGCGACAAAGCGCTCGACATGGCCTTGGCCCAGATCGACAAGCAGTTCGGCAAGGGGTCCATCATGCGGATGGGCGAGAAGACCTCGATGGCCATCGACACCGTCCAGACGGGTGCGCTGTCACTCGATCTGGCGCTCGGTGTCGGAGGTCTGCCCCGCGGGCGCGTGGTCGAGATCTTCGGGCCGGAGTCATCCGGCAAGTCCACCCTCGCCATGCACGTCGTGGCCGAAGCCCAGCGCAACGGCGGCATCTGCGCCTACATCGATGCCGAGCACGCGATGGATCCGATCTACGCACGGGCCATCGGCGTCGATGTCGATCAGCTGCTCATCTCGCAGCCCGACACGGGTGAGCAGGCGCTCGAGATCGCCGACATGCTGGTGCGGTCCGGCGCGCTCGATGTAGTGGTGATCGACTCGGTGGCGGCGCTCACGCCTCGCGCCGAGATCGAAGGCGAGATGGGCGACACGCACGTGGGCCTGCAGGCCCGTCTCATGAGCCAGGCGCTGCGCAAGCTCACCGCCAACCTCAACAAGACCAACACCATCATGATCTTCATCAACCAGCTGCGCGAGAAGATCGGGGTCATGTTCGGCTGCTTCTCGTACAACACGCTGGTCACGCTGGCCGATGGCACGCAGGAGAAGATCGGCAAGCTCGTCAACGAGCGCCGACAGGTCGAGGTCATGTCGTACGACTTCGACCGGGGCCAGATGGTGGCCAAGCCGATCACCAACTGGTTCGACAATGGCGTCGCCGAGCAGTTCCTCCAGTTCCAGGTCGCCCGCGGTGGGGGCAACGGTCGGGCCCAGTTCGCGGCCACCGAGAACCACCTCATCTCCACACCTGGTGGATGGCGACCAGCTGGCGAGCTCGTGGCCGGCGACCGTGTGATGCAGTCGGTGCCCCACTACTTGTCCGACTTCCAGTGGCAGGTGGCCCTTGGTGCACTGATGGGCGATGGGGCTTTGTCGCCCACGCGCAGTGGCAACGGTGCCAGGCTCCGCTGGGGGCACGGTTCCAAGCAGGCCGACTATGGCGACTGGAAGGCCTCACTGTTCGCCAATGTGCACGTCAGTCGTACGGTCAATGCCAAGGGCGCGGTGTTCCACGACGTGCAGCCGATGCCGGAGCTCGCAGGGTTGCGTGAGGCCGTCTACGTCGACGGCGCCAAGGTGCTCAGCCACGACTTCTTGAAGCAACTCACCCCGGTCTCACTCGCGGTCTGGTATCAGGACGATGCAGGGTTCAGCCTTCGCACCGAGGGCAAGCAGCGGCGCACCGAGGGCGGAAGCGGGCGCGCCGAGATCTGCGTCCAGGCTCTCACGGCCGATTCGCGGGTGCGCCTGCGCGACCATCTCGCCGACACCTGGGGCATTACCGCGACGCTGTCGCTGCGCGGTGCTCGGCAGATGGCGGTGCTGACGTTCAACAAGGACGAGACGGCGAAGTTTCACGCGCTCATCGCTCCATTCGTGCATCCGTCGATGGCCTACAAGCTCCTCCCGGTGTACCAGGGCCGGTTCGCCGTCGAGCCGGTGTTCGCCCAGATCCGCGACGAGTTGGTGCCGATGCCGATCACGTCGATCTCGATCAAGCCACGCACACGCAGCATGCACCGGTTCGACATCGAGGTCGGTGGCACGCACAACTACTTCGTCGATGGCGTCATGGTGCACAACTCCCCAGAGACAACCCCGGGCGGTCGTGCGCTGAAGTTCTACTCGTCGGTCCGTCTCGACATCCGCCGCATCGAGAGCATCAAGGACGGCACCGAGGTCACCGGCTCACGTACACGTGTGAAGGTGGTCAAGAACAAGGTGGCGCCTCCGTTCCGGCAGGCCGAGTTCGACATCATGTACGGCAAGGGCATCAGCCGCGAGGGCTCGCTGCTCGACATGGCCGTCGACATGACGATCATCAAGAAGTCGGGCGCCTGGTTCACGTATGAAGGTGAGCAACTCGGTCAGGGCCGCGAGAACGCCAAGAGCTACCTCTCGCTGAACCCCGAGATCATGATGGAGATCTCCGACCGGGTGCGCAAGCAGGCCGGCATCGGCGACCCGCCCGACGAGGCCGAGGTGTTCACTGCGGCCGACGACGTGCCGATCGACATCGAGACCTGATCGGGTGGTGCCCGTCGGATCGAGCCACGACGGGCACCGCTAGCCTGCACCATCGTGACCCGCACCTACGTCGTGCACACCTACGGGTGCCAGATGAACGAACACGACTCCGAACGGATCGCGGGGTTGCTCGACGTCGACGGCCTCGTCGCCGTCGGGCACCAGGCCGATGCCGATGTGGTGGTGCTCAACACGTGCTGCATCCGCGAGAACGCCGACAACAGGCTCTACGGCAACCTCGGCCACCTCAAGGCTTGGAAGGAAGAACGGCAAGGCCGCCAGATCGTGGTGGCCGGCTGCCTTGCCCAGAAAGACCGCGAGATCGTTCGACAGCGCGCGCCGTGGGCCGATGTGGTGCTCGGCACGCACAACGTCCACCGGGCGGGTGAACTGATCAACCAAGCACTCAGCAGCGGCCCGGTCACCGAGATCTTCGATGCCGCCGTCATCGAAGACCATGCGTTGTTCCCCTCGGCGCTGCCGGCGCGCCGCGAGACGTCGTACAACGCCTGGGTCACCATTCAGATCGGCTGCGACAACTCGTGCGCTTTCTGCATCGTGCCCAGCGTGCGCGGCACCGAGATCAGCCGGCCGTTCCACGACATCGTCGCCGAGGTCTCGGCTCTCGCCGATCAAGGCGTCACCGAGGTCACCCTGCTCGGTCAGAACGTGAACAGCTACGGCCGCGACATCCAACTCGATCTCCGGCGCGACGGCGCCGCCGATGCAAGTCTGCGACCGCTGTTCGCCGACCTTCTGCAGGCGGTTGGCGCGGTCGAAGGCATCCGTCGAGTCCGCTTCACCAGCCCCCACCCGAAGGACATGCGCGCCGAGACCTTCGCGGCGATGGCCTCCACGCCGGCCGTGTGCGAACACTTGCACTACCCGCTGCAGAGCGGTTCTGACCAGGTGCTCTCGCTGATGCACCGTGGCTACACCGCGGCGCGCTACCTCGAACGGCTCGGTGCGGCGCGGGCGAGCATCGCCGACCTGGCGGTGAGCACCGACATCATCGTCGGCTTCCCCGGTGAGACCGACGACCACTTCCAGCGCACGCTGGAGGTGGCCGCAGCGGCCGAGTACGACTACGCCTACACGTTCGTGTTCTCACCCCGCGAGGGCACCGAGGCGGCAACCATGACCGGGCAGTTCGTCGCGCCGGCTGTCGTCGCCGAGCGATTCGAGCGCCTTCGCATCGTTGTCGAACGCAGCGCCATCGCCAAGCACCGAGCGCGGATCGGGCGGGTCGAAGAGGTGTTGGTCGAAGGTGCCAGCCGCAAGGATCCGAGCCAGCTCTCGGCGCGCACGCGGCAGAACAAGCTGGTGCACTTCACGCCGCCGCGGCCGATCCGTACCGGGTCGTATGCAACCGTCGAGATCACCGGTGCGGCGCCGCACCACCTCGTCGGCGTGTTCACAGAACTGCTCAGCGAGCCGGCGCACAAGCGCCGCATCCCCGTGATGGCCGATTGAGCACTCCGCTCGTCATCCTCGGCCCAACGGCCAGCGGGAAGAGCGACGTGGCGATGGCGCTTGCCAGTGCACTGCCCGGTGTCGAGATCGTGGCGGTCGACGCGATGCAGGTGTACCGCGGCATGGACATCGGCACCGCCAAGCCGACGCGGCGCGAGCAGGCGGCTGTGGCCCACCACTGCATCGACCTCGTCGATCCTGATCACGACTTCGCCGTTGCGGAGCATGTGCAGGCCGCCACCGTGGCGTTGGCCGACATCGAACGCCGCGGGTGCCGTCCGGTCCTCGTGGCGGGTACCGGCCTGTACCTGCGGGCGCTCACCGATCCGATGGAGCTGCCCGGCACCTGGCCCGAGGTCCGGGCGCGGCTGGAGGCTCGCGCCGCGGCGCTCCCGGTCGAGCACCTGTACTCCGAGCTCGTGGCCGTCGATCCCGATGCGGCCGGCAAGGTCGAGCCCGGCAACTTGCGGCGGATCGTGCGCGCCCTCGAGGTGTGCGAGGGGAGCGGGCGCCGGTTCAGCTCGTTCGGCCCGGGTCTCGACAGCTATGCGCCGACGCGGTTCGTGCAGGTCGGGCTGCGGTGGACCCGCGCTGCTCTGGCAGAGCGGATCGAGAAGCGGGTGCAGGCGATGATCGCCGCCGGGCTGTGCGCCGAGGTCGTCGCCGTGCTGGAACGCTGGCCGGAGATGTCGCGCACGGCCCGCCAGGCTCTGGGCTACAAGGAGTTGATCGCCCACCTCGACGGTGTGGTCTCCTTCGACGCGGCCGTCGAGCTAATCATCGTGCGCACCCGGCAGTACGCGGTCCGCCAGGACCGGTGGTACCGGCGTGACCCGCGAATACAGTGGGTCGACATCCACACCGATCCGGTCGCCGAAGCGGTCCCCGTCATCTCCGGGTTGGCTGTCGTCTCGAGGGCGTCCGACTCATGAAGCTCGAACTCACCAAGCATCACGGTCTCGGCAACGACTTCGTCGTGGTGTTCCACCCGGCGGTCGACGACCTGCCGGCGCTGGCCCGGTACCTGTGCGATCGGCGCCGCGGCATCGGCGCCGACGGGCTGCTGGTCGGCGATGGCGAGCCCGGTCACGCGGCGCGCATGGTGCTCTACAACGCCGACGGAAGCCGAGCCGAGATGAGCGGCAACGGCATCCGCTGCTTCGCCCAGGCGTTGGCGGAGCGGCGCGGCAACCTCGACGACCAGCTCATCGCCACCGACGCCGGCCCGCGTCTCGTCCGCCTCGCCGCCACCGAGGAGGCCGACACCCTCGACATCAGCGTCGACATGGGCCCGGTCATGGCTATCGCGGCCCCTGCCGGGTGGCACGAGATCGGCTGCAATCCCGACCGACCTGTGGCCCACCTGAGCGTCGGCAACCCACACACCGTCGTCGGCGTCGACGACGTGTCCGCCGTCGATCTGGTCGCCCTCGGGTCGCAGGTGCCCTGCACCAACCTCGAGCTCGTCGAGCCGGGCCACGACGGCACGTCGATCCGCATGCGGGTGCACGAGCGCGGCGCGGGCGTCACCGAAGCGTGCGGCACCGGCGCCTGTGCCAGCGCCTGGGCGGCGGTGTCGTGGGGTCTCGTGCCGGCATCGACACGGGAAATCATGGTGCACATGGATGGTGGAGGTGCAAAGGTTCGTCTCGACGACCCGGTTCCCGGCCATGTCACCCTGATCGGTCCCACCGTGTTCGTCGCCCACGTGCTGGTCGAGGTGCCCGATGCCCGTTTCCAGCAGACCCCAGAGAGACAGCTGTAGCCGGCATGACGAATCCCTACAACCAGGCGCTCGGCGCCACGCTCATCGAGCGCAGCAAGCGGGAACGGATCGTGCTCGTCGGCGTCACCCTGCCCGGCCACACCGACGCCGACACCGAGGCCGGCCTCGACGAGTTGGCCCTGCTCATCGACACTGCCGGCGCCGACGAGGCTGGTCGTTTGGTGCAGCGTCGTGACTCGCCCGACCACACCTGGTTCATCGGGAAGGGCAAGGTCGATGAGCTCAAGCAGATGTGCCTCGCCGTCGATGCCGACACGGTGGTCTTCGACAACGATCTCAGCCCGGCCCAGCAGTTCAACCTGGAGAAGCTGCTCGGCCGCACGGCGATCGACCGCACGGCCGTCATCCTCGACATCTTCGGCCAGAACGCGCACACCCTCGAAGGCAAGGCGCAAGTCGAGCTGGCGCTGCTGCGCTACCGACTGCCCCGCCTCCGTCGCGGCACCAAGGGCAACCTCTCGCAGCAGAGCGGCGGCATCGGCACCCGCACGCGCGGCAAGGGCGAGACCAAGCTCGAAACCGACCGCCGAACGTTGATGCGGCGGATCACCAAGCTCGACCACGAGCTCGACGAGCTGCGCGAGACGCGCCAGTTGCAGCGAAAGAGCCGCGAGCGCAGTGGCCTCGTCTCGGTCGCGATCGTCGGCTACACCAACGCCGGCAAGAGCACGCTGTTGAACCGGCTCACGCAGGCGGGTGTGCTCGTGGAGGATCGCCTGTTCGCCACTCTCGATCCCACTACCCGTCGCCTGGCGTTGCCTGGCGGCGAACCGGTGCTGCTCACCGACACCGTCGGTTTCGTCAGGCGGCTGCCCCATGGGCTCATCGAGGCGTTCAAGGGAACGCTCGAGGTGGCCGGCCAGGCCGACTTCCTGGTGCACGTCGTCGATTCGTCGGCCGCCGATCCGACGGGGCAGATCGCAGCAGTCCGTGAGGTCCTGGCGGAGATCGACGCCGACCGCGTGCCCGAGCTGCTCGTGTTCAACAAGACCGATGCGGCGCCCGAAGCAGCCCGCGAACTGGTGGCCGACCACGAGGGCTCGGTCGCCCTCAGTGCGGTTTCGGGCGAAGGCATCGACGAGTTCCTGGCTGCGCTCGCCGACCGGCTGCGATCCATCAACGTGCCCTACGAGCTGTTGATCCCGTACGAGCGTGGCGACCTGCTCGCTGCCGTGCACCGCGAGGGCGAGGTCGTTTCGACCGCGCACGAAGACGGGGGAGTGCGCGTGCGGGCGAGGCTGGCGGCGGCATCGGCCGGCCGCCTGTCCGACTTCGTGGTCGACGCGCCCTGAGTGCGTCATGATGGGGCGCCATGTTGCAGCCTGAAGGTTTCGTCCCGCCTCCGTACCCGTACGACCGTCTCGACCGGCTTGCCGCCATCTGCGTCACCCACCCGGGTGGCATCGTCGACCTGTCGATCGGCACGCCGTGCGACCCTCCGTTGCCGGCGGTGGTGGCAGCACTCGCCTCGTCCGACTCCGAGCGTGGCTACCCGCCGAGCATCGGCACGCCGGCCCTGCGGTCGGCGATCCAACGCTGGATCGATGATCGTTTCGGCGTCGAGGTCTCGACCGACCAGATCGCGGCATGCGTCGGCACGAAGGAGTTCGTCGCCACCACCCCGCACTACCTCAGGCTGCGCATCCCGTCGCGCGACGTGGTGCTGTACCCGTCGGTCGCCTACCCCACTTACGCGATGGGAGCGGTGCTGGCCGGATGCCGTCCGGTCGCAGTGCCGATCGGCGAGGGTGGTGGTCTCGACCTCGACGCGATCGATGCGACCGACGCAGCGTCGGCGTTGATGCTGTGGGTGAACAGTCCGTCGAACCCCACTGGGGCGTTGAGTGATCTCGGGGCGGCGGCGGCGTGGGGTCGCCGGCACGGTGTGCCGGTGTTCAGCGATGAGTGCTACGCCGAGTTCACCTGGCAAGGCCTGCCGCGCACGATCCTGGAATCGGGCCTCGATGGTGTCGTTGCAGTGCACTCGCTGTCGAAGCGGTCGAACCTCGCTGGTCTGCGGGTCGGGTTCTACGCAGGCGACCCCGCGATCGTCGACTACCTCAAGGAGGTCCGCAAGCACGTCGGCATGCTGCTACCGGGGCCTGCGCAGGCCGCCGGGGTGGCGGCATTGGCCGACGACGTCCACGTCGGTGAGCAGCGCGATCGCTACTTACGGCGATTGGAGCGGATGGCGCGAGTGCTGTCGAGCTGGTCGGGGGTGCCGATCGCACTCCCAGCAGGCGGCTTCTACCTGTGGTTCGATGCCGGCGACGGGTGGGCCTTCGCCGAGCGTTTGGCCGTGCAAGGCGGGGCTCTGGTGAGCCCCGGCGACTTCTATGGAGCCGGGGGTGCCAACAACGTGCGCGTTGCCGTGGTACAACCTGACGACAGAATCGAACAGGTCGCGCAGCGACTGGGGGTGCACTGAGATGTCATATCAACCGTTTCCTCCGGGGCCCGAACAAAACTTGCCGCCCGGCGGGATGCCGCCGATGGTGCAACAGCCGGCAGTGCCGTTCGCGCAACCGCCATCACGGGGGGGCCGCAAGCCCGGCCTGATCGCTGCCGGTGCGCTGGTGTTGGCCGCCGGCGTGATCGCCGGCCTGGTGATGGTCGGGGCCAGTGCCTCGAACTACGACGATGGCGTCGTCAACCTCGCTCGGGCCCCGATCGGATGCACAACCACACTCGAGTTCGATCAGACCGGCACCTTCACCGTGTACGTGGAGACGAGAGGCGAGATCGGCCGCCTTCGCGGTGATTGCCCGGGCACCGAGACCGACTACAGCTTCCGTGGCGACGATCTTCCCGACGTGGAGGTCGCGTTGTCGAACGAGGACGGAGATTCCGTCGATCTCGACGACGACGTCTCGAAGGAGTACGACGCGGCCGGTGCGGCCGGTCGTTCGATCTCGTCGTTCGTCGTCGAAGCCGCCGGGGAGTACACCATCACCGTGTCGTCGGACGACGACGACTTCGCGATCGCGATCGGCAAGGACCCGAAGTCGACGGCTGATTCGTCGCGGACGAACGGCATGCTCGTGCTGGCCGCCGGGCTGGTGCTGGGCATCGTGCTGTTGTTCCTCGGCCTTCGGAGAGGTTCCGGCGCCGGGGCGCCGCCGTCAGCAGCACCGGGTGGTGGCGCCGGCGGAGGTCAGCCGTTCGGTGTGCCGATGGCGCCACAGCCGCCCTTCGGGTTCCAGCCGACGCCGCCGACGCAGCCGATGTACCCGCCGACGCAGCCGATGCCACCGACCGGTCCGCCGACGGGTGGACCGCAGTGGCCTGCTCCGCCGAGCACCTGATCGTCAGAGGCGACGCATCACCGTGACGACGCGGCCGAACACCGATACCTGATCGGCGTCGAACACCATCGGTTCGAGTCGTTCGTTGGCGGGTAGGAGCGTGATGGTGCTGCCGCGACGCTGGTAGGTCTTCACCGTCGCTTCGTCGCCAGGGATTCCGGCGACCACGATCTCGCCGTTGACCGCCGTCTGCTGAGAGCGGCACACGACGAAGTCGCCGGGCATGATGCCCACGCCGATCATCGAGTCGCCACGGACCCTGAGCATGAACAGCTCGCCGGTGCCGGTGAAGTCTTCGGGCAGCGGGAACAGCTCTTCGACGTTCTCTTGCGCGAGCACGTCGGTGCCGGCAGCCACGTCGCCGACGAGGGGAACGTGGCGCACCGGTCGCCGTTCGATCGCGGCGCCCGAGGTCGGGTCGTAGCGAACCTCCATGGCCCGTGGCTTGGTGCGGTCGCGACGCAAGAAGCCCATCCGCTCGAGCGAGGCGAGATGGCTGTGCACCGTGGATGGGGAGGTGAGGCCAACCGCTTCGCCGATCTCGCGCACGCTCGGCGGGTACCCGCGCTCGCGCATGCTGGTCTCGATGACATCGAGGATGCCCCGTTGGCGGGAGGTGAGTTGTTCGGACATGGTGCAAGCGTACGCGTGTTCGTAGCTCAGGTCAAACATCTGTTCGCACAACACATGTTCGATCTAGGGGTTGACGAACGAACAGTTGTTCGGTAAGTTCTCGAACAGGCGTTCGTAGAACACCCGTTCGTATCGATGATCAAGTCGAAGTCCATCCGTTCGAGAAAGGGGCACAACCCATGTCGACCACCTTCGCCACTCCCAGTCAGAGCACCGTCGGTCCAGGTCGGTTCATGGTGTGCCTTCCCGCCCGTGCCATCCGGCCGGCACCCACCAGAGCAACCTACCGTCGTCGCCGTGTCGGCGCAGCGGCGTTCGGGCTGACGCTCGTGGTGACCCTCCTGGTGCCGGTCGGCTCGATGGCGCAGCGCGGTCTGGCCGACCGTGGAGGCGACCCTGCCTCCGTCTCCGCGGTCGGCCAGCACGCCGCGTACGTGGTTGGCCCGGGCGACACGTTGTGGGAGATCGCCGAGCGCTTCTATCCGTCAGCAGATGTCGCGCTGATCGTCGATGCGCTCGTGTCGCTCAACGGTGGCTCCTCGATCGATGTCGGCCAAGTGCTGAACATGCCCTGACCACTGCCAGCTAGCGTGGCGCGGCATGCGCTGTCCCCGTTGCCACGCTGACGACACGAAGGTGATCGATTCCCGCGAATCCGACGAGGGCACAGCCATCCGCCGGCGCCGCTCGTGCGGCCAGTGCAACCAGCGTTTCACCACCTACGAGCGGATGGAGGAGGTGCCGCTCGTCGTCACCAAGTCCAGCGGCGGCAAGCAGCCTTTCGACCGGTCCAAGATCGAGGTCGGGGTGAGCGCCGCGGCCAAGGGCCGCCCGATCAGGCCGGAGCAGATCGAGGTGCTGGCCGAGGAGGTCGAAGACGAGATGCGGCTCGCCGGCGGCGAGGTCACCAGCGCGATGGTCGGCCGGGCTGTGCTGGAGCGGCTGCGCTGCCTCGACGAGGTGGTGTACCTCCGCTTCGCCAGCGTCTACAAGGGCTTCGACGCGGCTGCCGACTTCCAACGCGAGCTGGTGCTGCTCAAGAAGATGCAGTCGAGTCCGGCCTGACCCGGGTGCCCTCGGGCGTCAGCGACGGCGCACGTAGCGGGTGAAGAGGAATCCGTCGTCTTCGAGCAGGTGCACCAGATCCATGCGGTGCAACAGCGCGGGCGCGCCTGCCGTGAGGCGGGGGCCGTCGTCGCCACTGACAACCGGTGAGATGGTGAGGTTGAGCTCGTCGATCAGATCGGCTGCGGCGAGCGCGGCGTTGAGCCCGGAGCCACCTTCGGCCTGCACGAAGTCGACGTCGAGCTGCGACAGAGCTCCCCGAAGATCGAGCTCGACCGCGCCGGCACGGATGCTCTCGACCGGTACCGGTGGCGCCGACTCGGGGAGGATCAGGAAGCCTGCGCCACTGGTGAACAGCGTGGTCGTGAAGTCGACCGCTCCTGTGCGCGAGACCACACCGACCCGCTGGCCGCGCTTGCGGGGCACCCCGTACGACTCGATCCGGTTCGTTGCCGCGCCGACGATGATCATGTCGGCGATCGTGCGGAGGCCGAGCAGCACATCCTGGTCGGCTTTGCTCGACAGCGCTCGCGAGCTGTCGTGCACCACGGTCGAGCCGTCGAGGCTGGCAACCATGCACAGGCCGACCCACGGCCGATCTGCGTGGCGTGGGCGGGGAGCGACGTATGCCTCGGCAACGGAGACGTGATCGGCAGGATGGGGGAACAGCCGGCGCATGGGCGCGATGATGCCATCCATGGGGATCAGCGACGACATCAGCGACGACATCAGCGACGAGATCAGCGACGACATCAGCGACGACGTGCGCATTGCGTATCGCACCTGTCCGCTGTGTGAGGCGGGGTGCGGGCTCGAGGTGAGCCTGCGCGGGGAGCACGTGGTGCGGATCCGCGGCGACCGTGACGACGTGTTCAGCCACGGCTACATCTGTCCCAAGGGCTCGACGTTGAAGCAGCTCCACGACGATCCCGATCGCCTGCGCCGCCCGCTGGTGAAGCGCGACGGACGTCACGTGGAGGTCGACTGGCCGGAGGCATGGGCCGAGGTGGAGCGAGGGTTGCTCGGAGTGATCGGCCGATCGGGCCGTGAGTCGGTCGCGACGTACCTCGGCAACCCATCCGCGCACAACCTGTCGGCGATGCTCTTCAACCGTTCGTTGCTGCAGGCCGTCGGAACCCGCCAGCGCTACAGCGCGTCGACGGTGGACCAGATGCCGCGCCAGGTCGCCGCGGCATACGTGTTCGGCACGCCGGTGAGCGTGCCCGT
>CXWL01014506.1_pt1 | contig 16368 bp, 10 predicted proteins | sample 590931 | NCBI WGS metagenome assembly CXWL01 (sample SAMEA3498368, study PRJEB10139) | groundwater metagenome | biome: water well; material: biofilm material | place: Germany | collected 2015-04-27 | reverse complement strand
GGATCAGGGGTTGCGGTTCGCCGTGCGCGAGGGCGGCAAGACCGTCGGCTCCGGCGTCGTCACCGAAATTCTGGCGTAAACCAATAGGGAGCGTGAGGGGTAAGGGGTAAGAAGATGCGAGAGATCATCGATTTGGCATGCGCGATCTGCAAGCAGCGGAACTATTCCACCATGAAGAATAAGAAGAACGACCCGGATCGGCTGGAGCGGAATAAGTTCTGCAAGTTCTGCCGGAAACACATTGCCCATAAGGAAGTGAAATAAGTGCTGAGTGCTGGGTTATGAGTACTGAGTCGTGAACAAGTGCAATCACTCAGGACGCAGCGCCCGTTACTCAGCACTCAGGACTCGTTACTCAGCACTCAGAAGAGGGGCATGGTGTCAATGGCTAGCACATCGGTCTCCAAAACCGAGAGTCTAGGTTCAAATCCTAGTGCCCCTGCCAAACGCTATCTGGCGGATGGGTCAGGCTCGATATTGGGGGGATTGGATCGAGAGTAGGTTTGTTGGCGGAGCGGGGGCTCGTCTCTCGTAGGCATGAAGGTGAGGCAAATATGTTCACAAGGATGATCGATTCGATTCGAGAGTTCTTCAGCGACGTAAGCGGGGAGTTGAAAAAAGTCTCGTTCCCCACCAGGGCCGAGACGATCGGGTCTACGACGGTGGTCATCGTTTTTTGCATCATCATGTCTTTGTATCTGTCGTTCGTCGACTCGATTCTCGTATGGGTTGTGAGCAAGATTATTTAAGTTGGATATCCGGGAGTCAGGGCGGCGTTGGCGCATAATCAACCGATGATCCGAGGGTAGGGCATGGCAAAGAATTGGTACGTCATTCATACCTACGCAGGCTTCGAAGGGCGGGTGAAGACCAGCTTGCTCGAACGGGCCAATCAAATGGGATTGGTCGACAAGTTGGGACAGGTACTTGTGCCGACGGAGGATGTGATTGAGATCAAGGACGGCAAGCGCCGGACGTCTCGACGCAAATTCTTCCCCGGGTATGTGATCGTGGAGCTGGAATCGCCGCTCATCGATGAAACCTTGCAGATGATCAAGGAAACCCCGAAGGTCACGGGATTTGTCGGCGGGGGCGCGCAGCCGACACCCTTGTCGGTTGACGAGGTCGAGTCGCTCTTAAAGCAGGTTGATGCCGGGGCATCCGGGCCACGGGAGCAGGTCAAATTTATCAAGACCGATAATGTGCGGATTATCGATGGTCCGTTTCTCGGCTTTAACGGTGTGGTGGATGAGGTGGCTCAGGATCACAGTCGGCTCAAAGTGTTGGTCAGTATTTTCGGTCGCTCCACACCCGTGGAGCTTGGGTTTTTGCAAGTGGAACGCATCTGAAGCGCAAATGTTTAATTGGAAATGTTGAATGTTGAGTGAGCGGAAGGGGAGCAGCGGCGCCTCAAGAATTCATCATTTAACATTCATCATTCAACATTAGGGGAACAGGACATGGCCAAGGAAGTATCGGCGCAGATTAAGTTGCAAATTCCAGCTGGGAAGGCCAATCCTGCGCCTCCGGTCGGGCCGTCGCTGGGTCAGCACGGCGTCAATATCATGGAGTTCTGCAAGCAGTTCAACGCAAAAACACAAAAAGAGGGCGACAGCATCATCCCGGTGATCATCACGGTCTATAAGGACCGGTCATTCACCTTTGTGATGAAAACTCCGCCGGCATCCGATCTCTTGAAGAAGGCGGCAGGGATCATTAAGGGTTCGGGCGTCCCCCAGAAAGACAAGGTCGGAAAGATTACGAAGGCGCAGCTGCGTGAGATCGCTCAAAAGAAATTGACGGATCTCAATGCCGCCGATCTTGAGGGGGCGATCAAGATTATCGAGGGGACGGCGCGCAGCATGGGAGTAGTGGTTCAAGGATAGGGGATTCAATCGGGCGGCTATCGGTAGCGCTCGCGAACCGCGCGCAGTTTGTGGCGGTCCTGCGGGATTCAGAATTTGCGACGGTGTAGAGGAGAGCACGGAAATGGGAAAGAAGATGAAAGCGGCGGTAGAGAAGCTTGAGCCTCGGGTCTATGCCTTACGCGAGGCGGTCGAGGCGGTAAAGCGGTCGGCCTTCACCAAGTTCGATGAGTCAGTCGATTTGGCGCTTCGATTGGGTGTCGACCCGAAGCGGGCGGACCAAATGGTGCGTGGCACAACCTCCCTGCCGCACGGCACCGGGAAGAAGGTTCGCGTCTTGGTCTTTGCCAGGGGCGAGAAGGAACAGGAAGCGCGGCAAGCCGGCGCAGATTATGTCGGGTCTGATGACCTGATGGAGAAGATCAAGGGCGGATGGCTGGATTTTGACTGCGCCATCTCGACGCCGGATCTTATGGCGGCAGTCGGGAAGCTCGGTAAAGCGCTGGGCCCACGCGGGCTGATGCCGAACCCGAAGACCGGGACCGTCACGTTCGATGTCGGCAAGGCCGTGTCGGAAATTCGGAAAGGCCGCGTGGAGTACAAGGTCGAAAAGGCCGGGATCGTGCAAGTGCCTGTCGGGAAAGTGTCGTTTCAGCCGGAGCAGCTCTATGCCAACGCTGCGGCGGTTATCGAGGCGGTCATCAAGGCCAAGCCTGCCTCGTGCAAGGGGCGTTATCTGATGAGCGCGACGATCTCGAGCACGATGGGGCCGGGAGTGAAGCTCGACGCGATGGCTTTAGCCAAGGAATGGAGTTAGTCGGAGTGTTCCTGCGGGAAGGGGAAGGGTTAGATTATGAATAAGGGCGAGAAAGCGACAGCGGTTGCAGAGTTGACGGAGACATTCGGTCGTGCCCGGCTGGCCATTGTCACCGAGAGCGCCGGACTTCCCGTCAACCAGGTGACGGAGCTTCGCAAGCTATTGCGGAGCGCCAAAGCCGAATACATGGTCGTCAAGAATACTTTGGCTGCCCGCGCGTCCGAGGGAACGATCGTTTCCGGAGTGAAGACGTACCTCAAGGGGCCGACAGGGCTGGTGATCGGCTACGACGATCCGGTGCTTCCAACCAAAATCCTCAGGGACTTTATCCAGGGGGAAAAGCGCGATCAGAAGATCAAGATCACCATCGGAGTGTTGGAGGGCAAGGTGGTGCAGCCGGCCGAGCTGGCGGCTGTGGCCAAGCTGCCGAAGAAGGAAGTTCTCATAGCGATGTTGTTATCGGCCATGCAGGGACCGGCTCGTGGCCTGGTGTATACGCTCAGCGCAGTCTTGTCGAAATTTGTCAGAGTCATTGCAGCCATTCAAGATAAACGAAAAGGAGATGGGGACATGTCAACGACAACATCGAAATTGTCACAGGAAGAATTGATCAAGGCCATTGAGACGATGAGCGTCCTCGATCTGGCGGAACTCGTGAAGGGATTAGAGACCCGATTCGGCGTGACGGCTGCCGCGCCGGTTGCAGCTGTCGCTCCCGCTGCCGCTGCCGCCGCGCCGGCCGAAGAGAAGACATCGTTCGACGTCGTGCTCGTGTCTGCTCCGGCGGACAAAAAGATCCAGGTCATCAAGGTTGTCCGCGAACTCACCAGCCTCGGGTTGAAGGAAGCGAAGGATCTGGTCGAAGGCGCGCCGAAGCCGGTGAAGTCCGGTGTCACGAAGGAAGAGTGCGACACCATGAAGAAAAAACTCGAAGAAAGCGGCGCCAAGGTCGAGATCAAGTAAGAGCGTCATTCGTCAACGATCATCGGGAGCCGGTTCCCGATCGCGTTCATCGTTGACTAGTGACAGCCGACCGTCGGCCCCTATTTACCGACCGACTATCGTGGAGGAGAGCGCATGTCCGAAACGACACTGCAAGAGTTTATCGAGCGGAAAGATTACTCTCGCATTCATAGCACTATCGAGATTCCGGATCTAATCGAGATCCAGAAGCGCTCCTATGAAGAATTTCTTCAGCGGGAGGTTGAGCCGGAACGTCGCAAGGATCATGGGCTGCAGGCAGCGCTTGCAAGTGTGTTTCCGATTCCGGATTACAACAATACGGCGGTACTGGAGTTCACGAGCTACACGCTGGGCGCTCCCAAGTACGATGAGCGGGAATGCCTGGAACAGGGGATGACCTTCGCCGTTCCGCTCAAGCTCCGAGTACGTTTGGTCGTGTTCGACAAGGAAGATAAGGGTTCCAAGAAAAAGGTGCTCGACGTCAGGGAGCAGGAGGTCTATGTCGGCGAGCTGCCTCTGATGACGGAGCGGGGAACGTTCATTGTCAACGGCACGGAACGTGTGGTGGTCAGCCAGTTGCATCGGTCTCCCGGCGCGTCTTTCACGCACGACAAGGGACGGACGCACTCCAGCGGCAAGGTGTTGTATTCCGCCAGAATCATCCCCTATCGCGGATCCTGGCTGGATTTCGAGTTCGATGCCCGCGACATTCTCTACGTGAGGATCGATCGCCGCAGAAAGATGCCGACAACCATCCTTTTGAAGGCATTCGGGTTTTCGGGCGACGATCTGCTCAAGATGTATTATCCGGTCGAAGAGATTCGGGTCGTCAAGGGCAAGATGTTGCGCAAGCTCGATCCGGAGATTCATCACGGTCTTCGCTGCTCGGCGGAAGTGTTGGACAAGGGCGGCAAGGAACCGTTGGTCCGTGAAGGCGCCAAGCTTACGAAGGGGCTCATCGCGAAACTCAAGGCGGCGGGCGTAAAGGAAATCCCGTTGGCGCCGAGCGAATTGATCGGCCGTGCGTCTCTGACTGAACTGGTGGATTCAAAGAAAAACAAGATTGCCGAACGAAATCAGCGGCTCACAGCCGAGATCATCGAAGCGTTGCTTGAGAGCGACATCGAAGAATTTCAGGCGATCTATTTCGATACGGTGACGACGACGCCGGTGATTCTTGATACCCTGGAGATGGACAAGACGACCTCAAAAGAGGAGGCGATGGTCGAGATCTATCGCCGGTTACGTCCGGGAGAGACGCCCTCGGTCGATACGGCGCGAGCGCTCTTCGACAATTTGTTCCTGAACTCCAAGCGGTACGATCTCTCGCCGGTCGGGCGGCTGAAGCTGAACAAAAAACTGGGGCTCGATTTGCCGTTGGAGCAGCGGACCTTGACGGCGCAGGACATGGTCGAGGTGATCCGTTATCTCGTCAATTTAAAAGTGGGCAAGGGGGAAATCGACGACATCGACCACTTGGGCAATCGTCGTGTCCGTTCGGTCGGCGAGTTGCTGGAAAACCAATTCCGGCTCGGGCTGGTCCGCATGGAGCGCAGTATCAAGGAGCGGATGAACTTGCTGGATATGGAAACGGTGCTGCCGCACGATCTGATCAATGCGAAACCCGTCGTCGCGGCCGTGAAAGAATTCTTCAGCAGCAGCCAGTTGTCTCAGTTCATGGACCAGACGAATCCGCTCGCGGAAATAACGCATAAGCGGCGGCTGTCCGCGCTCGGCCCAGGTGGGTTGACCAGGGAGCGGGCGGGGTTTGAAGTCCGCGACGTCCATCCTTCGCACTATAGCCGTATCTGTCCAATCGAAACGCCGGAAGGCCCGAACATCGGCTTGATTACGTCGCTGGCGACCTATGCGCGTATCAACAAGTTCGGGTTTATCGAAGCGCCCTATCGCAAAGTGGTGAAGGGGCGAGTCACCGACGAGATCGAGTTTCTTTCCGCGATCGAAGGGGACAAGTACATCATTGCGCAGGCGAACTCGAAAGTCGATGGGTCCGGTCGTCTGTCGTCCGAAAATATCTCGGCGCGCTCGGCCGGAGATTTCGTGACGGCTACTTCGGACAAGATCGAATACATGGACGTGTCGCCGAAGCAGGTCGTCAGCGTCGCCACGGCCCTGGTGCCGTTCTTGGAGCACGACGACGCCAACCGCGCCTTGATGGGATCGAACATGCAGCGCCAGGCGGTACCGTTGCTCAAGTCGGAAGCGCCGTTGGTCGGTACGGGAATGGAAACCGTAGTTGCGCGCGACTCGGGCTATGTCGTCCAGGCCAAGCGGGCCGGCGTCGTGGAGAGCGTGGACGCCACGAGAATCGTCGTGCGCGCCGATACGAGAGAAGGCCGGAAAAAGAACGATGCTGGGTTGGACGTGTACGATCTGATTAAGTTCCAGCGGTCGAATCAGAGCACGACGATTACACAGACGCCGGTGGTGCGGCTGGGGCAGCCGGTGAAAGTAGGGCAGGTCTTGGCCGATGGCCCCGCCATCGATCACGGCGAACTGGCATTGGGCAAGAATATCCTCGTCGCCTTCATGCCCTGGGGCGGATACAACTTCGAAGACGCCATTCTCCTGAGTGAAAAGCTGGTGCGGGAGGATGCGTTCACCTCGATTCACATCGAGGAGTTCGAGGTGGAGGCCCGCGACACAAAGCTGGGTAAAGAGGACATCACTCGCGATATTCCGAACGTCGGAGAGGAGGCGCTTCGCGATCTCGACGAGAGCGGAATTATCCGTATCGGGGCGGAGGTGAAGCCGGGAAATATTCTGGTCGGGAAGGTGACGCCGAAAGGCGAAACACAGCTCACGCCGGAAGAAAAACTGTTGCGAGCCATCTTCGGCGAGAAAGCGGGCGATGTGAAGGATACGTCGCTTACTGTGCCGCCGGGTGTCGAGGGCATCGTCGTCGACGTCAAAATCTTCTCGCGCAAAGGGCTCGACAAGGACGAACGCTCCAAGAGCATCGAAAGCGACGATGCGATAAAGCTGCAGCGTGATCACCACGAAGAGCTTCGTATCATCGACGAAGAGAAAACGAAAAAAATCAGAAAGCTGTTGTTGGGGAAGGTGGTCGGCCGCGACTTGATGGATCCTGAGAGCGGCGATGTCATTCTGAAGAAGAAGGGCAAGTTGACTGCGGAGATTCTCAGGCGGTTACCGGATGAGACCGTCCGTTATATCATTCTGAGCGATCCCGACGAGCAGAAAGAGCTGGAAGATATCGAGCGGCGGGCGAAGGAACAGATTGAGATACTACAGACTCTGTACGACGAAAAGGTCGGGCGACTGAAGCGGGGCGATGAGCTTCCGCCCGGCGTGATCAAGCTCGTCAAGGTCTATGTCTCGATGAAGCGCAAGATTCAAGTCGGAGACAAGATGGCCGGGCGGCATGGCAACAAGGGCGTTGTCTCTCGGGTCTTGCCCGAAGAAGATATGCCTTGCTTGCCGGATGGGACGCCGGTTGAAATCGTGCTGAATCCGCTCGGAGTGCCGTCGCGCATGAACGTCGGTCAAATTCTTGAAACCCACCTGGGCTGGGCTGCCAAGGCATTGGGCATCAAGGTGGCGAGCCCGGTGTTCGATGGAGCGTCCGAAACGGAGATCAAGGAACTGCTGAAGAAGGCGGGCTTGCCGACCAGCGGGCAAGCGACATTGATGGACGGCCGAACCGGTGAGATGTTCGGCAGCCCAGTCACGGTCGGCTACATGTATGTCTTAAAGCTCCACCATTTGGTCGACGACAAGATTCACGCTCGGTCGATCGGTCCCTATTCGCTCGTCACGCAGCAGCCGCTCGGGGGCAAGGCTCAATTTGGAGGCCAGCGGTTGGGAGAAATGGAAGTGTGGGCATTGCAGGCCTATGGAGCTGCATCCACGCTACAAGAGTTCTTGACGGTGAAATCGGACGACGTGCCGGGCCGGTCGCGGATGTACGAAGCGATCGTGAAGGGCGAGCCGTTCCTGGAGCCTGGATTACCAGAGTCGTTTAACGTTTTGGTCAAAGAGCTGCAGAGTTTGGGACTCGACGTCGAACTGGTTAAGTCGCAAGACTAACCCATTTGTGTGCCGGCCATAATGTCCGGCATCAGAGGAGGTCACTACCGTGGAAGGCGTCTATACATTGTTTGAGAAACCGCGCGATGCGGTGTCGTTCGATTCGATGAAGATTCGGATCGCCTCGCCTGAAAAAATCAGGTCCTGGTCCTATGGCGAAGTGAAGAAGCCGGAGACCATCAATTACCGATCGTTCAAACCGGAAAAAGACGGACTGTTTTGCGCGAAGATTTTCGGTCCGATCAAAGATTGGGAATGCAACTGCGGCAAGTACAAGCGCATGAAGCACCGCGGCATCGTCTGCGATAAGTGCGGTGTCGAGGTCATTCAGTCGAAGGTCCGCCGGGAGCGTATGGGCCATATCGAGCTTGCAGCGCCGGTTGCGCATATCTGGTTTCTCAAGGGAGTGCCGAGCCGAATCGGAACCCTGCTGGACATGAGCCTGAAGGGACTGGAGCGGATTCTCTATTTCGAGAGCTATGTCTGCGTCGATCCGGGATCGACTGACTTGACGGAGAAGGAACTGGTCTCGGAGGAGAAGCTTCGCTCGCTCCAATCTTCGTACGGTCCAGGCTCCTACAAAGTCGGTATCGGGGCCGATGCCATCAGGGAATTGCTCCGCAAGATCGACATCAATGCCAAATGGGATGAGATCAAGGCGAAGGCGAAGACCTCGGCCTCCGCAGCGCTGAAGAAGAAGTACGCAAAACAACTCAAAGTCATTGAGGCGTTCCGAAAATCCGGCAACATGCCCGAGTGGATGATTATGGATGTGATCCCGGTGCTGCCGCCGGAATTGCGCCCGCTTGTGCCGCTGGACGGAGGACGCTTTGCGACATCCGACTTGAACGACCTGTACCGCCGCGTCATCAATCGGAACAATCGGCTGAAGCGGTTGATCGAACTGAAAGCGCCGGGCGTGATTATTCGAAACGAAATGCGGATGTTGCAGGAAGCGGTCGATGCCCTCTTCGATAACGGTCGTCGGGGTCGCGCGATTCGCGGGCCCAACAAGCGGCCGCTCAAATCGTTAAGCGATATGTTGAAGGGAAAGCAGGGGCGGTTCCGGCAGAATCTGCTCGGTAAACGGGTCGATTATTCGGGCCGAACCGTCATCGTCGTAGGGCCGGAGCTTCGCCTGCATCAATGCGGATTGCCCAAGAAGATGGCGCTTGAATTGTTCAAGCCCTTTATTTTCCACAAGCTGGAGGAGCGAGGCGCTGCGACCACCATCAAGAGCGCCAAACGTCTGGTTGAAAAAGAGCGTCCTGAAGTGTGGGACGTGCTCGACGAGGTGATTCGTGAGCATCCTGTGCTGCTGAACCGCGCGCCGACGTTGCACCGTCTCGGTATCCAGGCATTCGATCCGGTGCTGGTCGAAGGCAAGGCCATCCGATTGCATCCGCTGGTTTGCGCCGCGTTCAATGCCGACTTCGACGGCGACCAGATGGCGGTCCACGTTCCGCTGTCGGTCGAAGCGCAGGTCGAGGCGCGCGTGCTGCTGATGTCGATCAATAACATTCTTTCGCCCGCCAACGGCAAGCCGATCGCTGTGCCGTCGCAAGACATGGTGCTCGGCTGTTATTGGCTGACCAAAGAGCGCGCCGGGTGTAAAGGAGAGGGGAAAGTGTTCGGCTCACCGGACGAAGTGCGCATTGCATACGACTCGAAAGCGTTGGACGTGCATGCTCGGATCAAGGTGCGGATCGAGGGAAGCCTCGTTCAGACCACCGTCGGGCGAGTCATCCTGTCCGACGTGCTCCCTCCGGGCTTGCCGTTCGCAAACGCGAACAAGCTCATGACCAAGAAGGAGATGACCAAGCTCATCGATACGGTCTATCGCCAGTGCGGCCACCGCGAGACCGTCACGTTTCTCGACAAGGTCAAGGATACGGGGTTTGAGTACGCAACTCGCGCCGGCATCTCGATCTGCATCGACAACATGCATATTCCGACCAAGAAGCAAGAACTGCTGGGGAAGGCTCAGCATGAGGTCACGGAGATCGAGCGGCAGTATGCCGAGGGATTGATCACCAACGGCGAACGCTATAACAAGGTCATCGACATCTGGGCTCACGTGACCGAGCAGATCGCCAATGAGATGATGAAGGAATTGGGCGCGGGCGGCGATCCGAACAAGGCCGAATCCTTCAATCCGATCTTCATGATGGCGGATTCCGGCGCTCGTGGTAGCTCGCAGCAGATTCGCCAATTGGGCGGTATGCGCGGTTTGATGGCGAAGCCGTCCGGTGAAATCATCGAGACGCCGATTACCGCTAACTTCCGCGAAGGGTTGACGGTGCTGCAGTACTTCATTTCGACGCACGGCGCCCGTAAAGGGTTGGCCGACACGGCGTTGAAGACGGCAAACTCCGGTTATCTCACGCGTCGATTGGTGGATATCGCGCAGGACGTGATCATCAACGAAATCGATTGCGGCACGACCGACGGCATCATTGTGAGCGCATTGGTCGAAGGCGGAGAAATTATTCAGCCGATCGAAGAGCGGGTGTTGGGACGGTTGGCCGCAGACGATATCCGCGATCCGGTCACGGGCGAGATCATCGTGTCGTTCAATGAAGAGATCGATGAGGAGCGAACCAAAGCAATTGTGGAAGCGGCGGTCGACCACGTCAAGATTCGCTCGGTGCTGACCTGTCAATCCCGTCGAGGAGTTTGCCGGTCCTGTTACGGCCGCGATTTAGCGCGTGGACGGTTGGTTGAAAAAGGCGAACCGGTGGGTGTCATCGCGGCGCAGTCGATCGGTGAGCCGGGAACACAGCTGACCATGCGGACGTTCCACATCGGTGGAACGGCGAGCAAGGTGGTTGAGCAGACGGTGACCGAATCCAAGCATGCCGGCACCATCAAGTTCATGAGTTTCGACGCCAAAAAGAATGCCGACTTCCCGAATTCGGGGATTGCCGTACAGAATAAAGAGGGTGAATGGGTCGTCATGAACCGGAATGCCAAAATCGCCATTGTCGATGAGACGGGGCGTGAGCGCGAGAAGTACGGGGTCGTCTATGGCGCAAAGATCAAGGTCGAAAACGGCGGGCGCGTCGCGGTCGGGCAGAAACTGGTCGAGTGGGATCCCTATTCGTTGACCATCCTCACCGAAGTCGGCGGCAAGGTTGCCTATGGGGACATCATCGAAGGTGTTTCCATGAAGGAAGAATTCGACGAGGTTACCGGGCTTTCCCGCAAGGTCATCGTTGAGCACAGCGGCGCGACGTTGCGTCCGCGCGTATCGATCAAGGATGAGGGCGGGAAGACGGCCAAGGTTGCTGCCGCGGCAAACGTGGCACGCTATCTGTTGCCGGTCGGGGCGCATATTTTCGTTGAAAAAGGCGCAGTAGTCACTCCGGGAGATGTGTTGGCCAAGATTCCGCGGGAGACGACCAAGACGAAAGATATCACCGGCGGTCTGCCTCGCGTAGCGGAATTATTTGAGGCGAGGAAGCCGAAGGAAACGGCTGTCATCAGCGAGATCGACGGCGAAGTGTCGTACGACGGTTTTGTGAAGGGCATGCGCAAAGTCCTGGTCAACAATAAGATGGGCGACGTGAAGGAGTATTTTATTCCTAAGGGTAAACACGTCAACGTTCACGAGGGCGATTGGGTCAGGGCCGGCGAGCCGTTGATGGACGGATCGGCGAACCCGCACGACATCCTCGATGTGCTGGGTCCGAACGAGCTGCAAAAATATCTCGTCGATGAAGTGCAGGATGTCTATCGCCTGCAGGGTGTGACGATCAACGACAAGCACATCGAGATCATTGTGCGGCAGATGTTGCGCAAGGTCAGAATCGAAGACCCCGGCGACACAGAGTTCCTCCCGGGAAGTCAAGTCAGCAAGATGTTGTTCGACGAAGAGAATGAGCGCGTGGTGGCGAAGGGTGGGCAGCCGGGCCTTGGGAAACCGGTGCTGCTGGGTATTACCAAGGCGGCATTGACCACCGATAGCTTTATATCGGCAGCTTCATTCCAGGAGACCACGCGAGTCTTGACGGAAGCCGCCATCAATGGACGAATCGATAACTTGTTGGGCTTGAAGGAAAATGTCATCGTGGGCCGGTTGATTCCGGCCGGCACCGGCTTCGAAGAATATCGAGACACCTTTGTCATTAGTCCTAAGCCTGAGCCGGTAATTGTCGGTCAGGAAGAACCATCGCTACTTCCGCAAGAGGGAGTTGCGACAGGATCAGGGGAGCCTGCCCGCTCATAATGCAGGGGGCTCACGATGAGGCTTGACACAGCGATGAATGCTCACTACAATCCACCGGCTCTGCCCTTGAAGGGTTGAGGTAACCCGGTTAAACCGTGCCGAAGATGAGAGCGAAGGACTAATGCCGACAATCAATCAGTTAGTCAGAAAAGGCCGCCAGTTGGCGCATGCGAAGACGAAGAGCCCTGCGCTCAAATCCTGTCCGCAGAAGCGCGGCGTCTGTCTCAGAGTTTATACGTCGACGCCAAAAAAGCCGAACTCGGCATTGCGTAAAGTTGCACGTGTCCGGCTCACCAACGGGATGGAAGTCACGACATACATTCCCGGTGTCGGCCACAACCTTCAAGAACACTCCATCGTGCTTGTGCGCGGCGGTCGTGTGAAGGACTTGCCCGGTGTGCGCTATCACATCGTCAGAGGAGCGCTCGATGCCGTCGGTGTGGCAGACAGAAAGCAGAGCCGTTCGAAGTATGGAGCGAAGCGTCCGAAGTAAGCCGGTATCACAGTCGTTAACGAGAGAGTGAATGACACATGCCAAGGACTAGATTTTTAGACCACCGTGATCCTCTTCCCGATGTGCGATATCGGGACAAGCTCGTCGGGAAATTTTTGAATATCCTGATGTCGGGTGGGAAGAAGAGTACTGCCGAGCGTATTTGCTACGGCGCGTTCGACGTCATACAGGAAAAGACGGGAAACGATCCGCTCAAAGTGTTCCGGGCGGCGCTCGATAACGTGAAGCCGGTTGTTGAGGTGAAGTCCCGGCGAGTGGGAGGGGCCTCGTATCAGGTGCCGGTAGAAATTCGTCCGGCTCGCCGGATGTCGTTGGCGCTTCGATGGCTGGCGGAGTATTCGCGGACCCGCGGCGGCAAGAGTATGCGAGAGAAGCTCGCGGCTGAACTGCTGGATGCATCGAACAATACGGGAGCGGCGGTTAAGAAGCGGGAAGACGTGCATCGGATGGCGGAAGCCAACAAGGCCTTCGCACACTATCGCTGGTAGCGTCGTTCTGTGCTGCAGCTGAGCCGTGCTGCGATCCGTTCATGCGGATCTGTCAAGGTCGCAGCGTGTTAGCGGCTCTGGTTGTGGCATATATATTTTTTAGGGGAAGTACGTGGCTCGTCAATCACCGTTAGAGCAAACTCGAAATATCGGCATCATGGCCCACATTGATGCCGGTAAGACGACAACGACGGAGCGCATTCTCTTCTACACCGGGATCTCACACAAGATGGGTGAGGTGCATGAGGGTGCGGCGACGATGGATTGGATGGAGCAGGAGCGGGAGCGCGGCATCACGATCACGGCTGCCGCGACGACCTGTTTTTGGCGCGACCATCGCATCAATATCATCGATACCCCGGGGCACGTCGATTTTACGATTGAGGTCGAACGGTCTCTTCGGGTGCTCGACGGAGCCGTGGCGGTTTTTGACTCTGTGCAGGGGGTTGAGCCGCAGTCCGAGACGGTGTGGCGGCAGGCGGATAAATATAGTGTGCCGAGGATCGCCTTCATGAACAAGATGGACCGGATCGGCGCGGACTTCTATACCAGTGTTCAGACGATGATCGATCGGTTGGGCGCCAACCCGGTTCCAATTCAGATTCCGATCGGCCGGGAATCTGAATTCCAAGGGTCGATCGATCTTGTGACGATGAAAGCCTATGTGTACGACGACGAGACGCTTGGCGCCAAGTACGTCGTCAAGGATATTCCTGCGGATATGCTCGGCAAGGCCAAGGAATACCGTGAGAAAATGCTGGATGCGGTCGCGGAATTCGATGAACAGACGATGGAGAAGTATCTGAACGGGCAGCCTTTGACGGAAGCAGAAGTCCGCCGCGCCATTCGAGCCGGTGTGATTTCCATGAAGATGACGCCGATTCTCTGCGGATCGGCGTTTAAGAACAAGGGTGTTCAGCAGCTATTAGACGGAGTTGTGGATTTTCTTCCGTCCCCGCTCGATGTCGAATCGGTAACGGGGATCGATCCAAATACCGAACAGGAAGTGAAGCGGCGCCCATCGGATAGCGAGCCCTTTGCGGCCTTGGCTTTTAAGATCATGACAGATCCCTTTGCAGGCCAGCTCACATTCTTGCGGGTCTATTCAGGCACACTGAAAACTGGAACGTCCGTCTCAAATGTAACAAAGGGAACGAAGGATCGTGTCGGACGTCTTCTGAAGATGCATGCAAATAAGCGCGAAGACATCGACGTGGCCTATGCGGGCGATATTGTCGCCGCTGTCGGACTTAAGGGAGCGACGACCGGAGATACATTGGCGGACGAGAAGCAGCCGGTTTTGCTCGAAGTGATGAAATTTCCTGAGCCGGTCATTGCTATGGCGATTGAGCCAAAAACCAAACAGGATCAAGAGAAGATGGGGTTCGCGCTCCAGAAGTTGGCCCAAGAAGATCCATCGTTCCGAGTGAAGACGGACGAAGAGACGGCGCAGACCATCATTGCCGGGATGGGGGAGCTGCATCTGGAAATCATCGTCGATCGCATGTTGCGTGAATTCAAGGTAGAGGCCAACGTCGGAAAGCCGGAAGTGGCCTTCCGGGAAACGATTCGCAGAAAAGCTGAGGCTGAATCGAAGTACATCAAGCAGACCGGTGGTCGTGGCCAATACGGGCATGTCGTGTTGACGGTCGAACCGACTGAGTCTGGCAAGGGATTGGAGTTTCTCAATAAGACCGTCGGCGGTTCTATTCCAAAAGAGTTTATTCCGGCGATTGAAAAGGGTGTGAAGGAGCGACTTGATTCTGGAGTAATCGCTGGCTATCCGCTTCGCGATGTGAAGGTTACGGTGATCGACGGGTCGTTTCACGACGTTGACTCCAATGAAATGGCATTTAAGATTGCTGGCTCGATGGCATTCATTGATGCCTGCAAAAGAGCTGACCCTGTGTTGCTTGAGCCGATCATGAAGGTGGAAGTCGTGGTTCCTCAGGATTTTATGGGCGATGTGATCGGTAATTTGAACGGTCGTCGAGGGAAGATCCAGGGAATGAAGGCGCGGGCTGCCGCGCAGACCATCGATGCATCGGTGCCGCTCAGTGAAATGTTCGGGTATGCGACCGATCTTCGGTCTCGCACGCAGGGCCGTGCCACCTATAGTATGGAGTTCGACCGATATGAGCCGGTGCCCAAGCAGATTTCAGAGGCCATAATTGCGAAGTATCGGGGTGAGTAGTCGAATCGATTCTTGAGTGAGGACGGAAGGGAGCGGGCATGGCGAAGGCGAAATATGAGCGGCGGAAGCCGCACGTGAATATCGGGACGATCGGGCACGTGGACCACGGCAAGACGACGTTGACGGCGGCCTTGACCAAGGTGAGCGCCGATCAGGGCATGGCGAAGTTCATTTCCTACGACGAAGTGGCGAAGGCGAGCGAAAGCCAGGGCCGGCGCGATGCCACCAAGATTATGACGATTGCCATCAGTCACGTGGAATATGAAACGGCCAATCGCCACTATGCGCACGTGGATTGCCCGGGCCACGCCGATTACGTGAAGAACATGATCACCGGGGCCGCCCAAATGGATGGCGCGATCCTGGTGGTGAGCGCGGCCGATGGGCCGATGCCCCAGACCCGCGAACATATCCTGTTGGCCCGGCAGGTGGGCGTGCCCTACATCGTCGTGTTCCTGAACAAGGCGGACAAGATCGACGACAAGGAACTGTTGGAGCTGGTGGAAATGGAAGTGCGCGAGCTCCTCACCAAGTACGGCTTCCCGGGCGAGCAGACCCCGATCATTCACGGCTCGGCTTTGAAGGCGATGGAAGGGGATCAGGGGCCGCTCGGCGTGCCCTCCATTCTGAAGCTGTTGGAGGCGGTCGATACCTACATCCCGACGCCGCAACGCCCCATCGACAAACCGTTCCTGATGCCGATCGAAGACGTGTTTACGATCAGTGGGCGCGGGACCGTCGTGACCGGGCGTATCGAGCGGGGCATCGTGAAGGTGGGGGATGAAATCGAGATCGTGGGGCTCCGACCAAACCAGGTCACCATCGTCACCGGCGTCGAGATGTTCCGCAAGGTGCTCGATGAGGGGCAGGCGGGCGACAACGTCGGCGTGCTGCTGCGCGGGACGAAGAAGGAAGATGTGGAGCGGGGGATGGTGCTGTCGAAGCCGAAGAGCATCACGCCGCATACGAAGTTCAAGGCGGAGATCTATGTGTTGGCGAAGGAAGAGGGAGGGCGGCATACGCCGTTCTTCAACGGGTATCGGCCACAGTTCTACTTCCGGACGACGGATGTGACGGGGGTGATGACGTTGAATCCGGGGGTGGAGATGGTGATGCCGGGGGACAATGTGAGTGTGACGGGGGAGCTGATTAGTCCGATTGCGATGGATCAGGGGTTGCGGTTCGCCGTGCGCGAGGGCGGCAAGACCGTCGGCTCCGGCGTCGTCAC
>CXWL01118811.1_pt1 | contig 16372 bp, 11 predicted proteins | sample 590931 | NCBI WGS metagenome assembly CXWL01 (sample SAMEA3498368, study PRJEB10139) | groundwater metagenome | biome: water well; material: biofilm material | place: Germany | collected 2015-04-27 | reverse complement strand
TTTATAAGGCGTGCTGCTGACGATCCCGTATTGCTTAGTGAACTCTCGCGGTACCTCTTGTACTGCAACAATACTTGCACCCTCTTCCTGGTAGCGCTGCGTCATTTGTGCGATGACGGATGGAAAACCGGGATCGGGGTCCATGAGATCGTCGGCCAGCAAAACGGCAAACGGCTCGTCGCCAATCACGGGGCGCGCGCAGAGAACGGCATGCCCCAAGCCCAGAGCTGCCGGCTGGCGTATGTAAATGCAATTGATATTTTTGGGGATGACGTTTTGCACCAGCTCAAGCAAAGCGTGCTTCCCGGCAGATTCAAGCTCGGTTTCCAGCTCATAGGCGGTATCGAAATGGTCCTCTATCGCACGCTTGTTGCGCCCGGTGATAAAGACCATTTCTGTGATGCCTGCCTCAACCGCCTCTTCTACCGCATATTGAATGAGCGGCTTATCTACCACTGGCAACATTTCTTTCGGTTGCGCTTTGGTGGCAGGTAAAAAACGGCTGCCCAAACCCGCTACCGGAAATACCGCTTTCTTAATTTTTATCATTATATTTCCGTCAAAATCATGTTTAATCTGCCGATGGCTGCTGGCACATGCTGATCAGCTCGTCTTCAGTCAAGATCGCAAGCTTCAATTCCTGCGCCTTGATCAGCTTGCTGCCGGCATCATCACCGGCAACCACGTAACTGGTTTTCCTGGAGACAGAGCCGGCGACCTTGCCGCCATTTTTTTCTATCAGCTCAGTGGCCTGTTCGCGGCTCAAATTAGGCAAGCTCCCCGTCAAGACCAGGGTTTTCCCCAGCAGCGGCAAGACCGCATCGGCATGCTGCTGCACTTCTGGCCAGTGTATGCCCGACGCGATCAGTTGCTGAACTAACTCGACATTCAAGGGGTCGGCAAAAAAACTCAGCAAGGAGCGCGCCACCACCGGACCGACATCGGCCACCGCCAGCAATTGCTCCTCGCTGGCATTGATCAGTGCGTCGATATTGCCAAACCTGGCAGCGAGATCCTTGGCGGTAGATTCACCCACGTGACGTATACCAAGAGCGTAAATGAAGCGGGCGAATGTGGTTTTTTTAGACGTCTCAATTGCGGCCAAAATATTTCCGGCGGATTTCTCTGCCATTCTATCCAGGGCCGACAAGGCGCTCAGTCCGAGTTTGTATAAATCGGCAGCTGTCGTCACTACATGCTTATCCACCAGCTGATCGATGAGCTGCTCGCCGAGGCCATCGATGTTCATCGCCTTGCGTGAGGCAAAATGAAACAGGCCGCCTTTTCGCTGCGCAGGGCATTTTATCCAGCCTCCCGAACAGCGCGCAATCGCTTCATCTTCCAGCTTAACGATAGGCGAACCGCATACCGGACACTGCACAGGCATGACGAATTGCTGCGCATCATCCGGACGTTTTTCAAGTATGCTGCCTATCACTTCAGGAATCACATCCCCGGCACGACGCACCGATACCGTGTCGCCAATGCGGATGTCTTTCCGCTGGATTTCTTCCTCATTGTGCAAGGTCGCGTTGGTAACGGTAACCCCGCCAACAAAGACCGGCGCCAATCGGGCAACTGGCGTGATGGCACCGGTTCTGCCGACCTGAACTTCTATCCCCAGCACCGTCGTCAACGCCTCCTGGGCGGGAAACTTATGCGCGATGGCAAAGCGCGGCGCGCGCGACACGAAGCCCAGGGTCTCTTGCTCAGCGAAGGCGTTGACTTTATAGACAACCCCATCAATCTCATACGGAAGCGAGGCGCGCTTTTCCTGTATGGCGCGATAAAAAGCCAGCAAGGCGGCAACGCCGTGCACCACCTCTTTGTCGTCGCACACGGGAATCCCGAGAGCGCTATACCAATCGAGCAATGCGCGGTGAGATGCAGGCAGGACAGCGCCTTCCAGAGCGCCTACCCCATAGGCAAAAAACCTCAGCCTGCGATGTGCGGTAATTTTTGAATCCAGCTGACGCAGGCTACCGGCCGCCGCGTTTCGCGGGTTGGCAAATTCCTTGGCGCCAACGGCACGCTGCCTTTCATTGAGCCTGGCAAAATCCGACTTGAACATCATGACTTCGCCACGCACATCCAGAATGGCAGGAGGGTTTGCCATATTCAGGCGCAAGGGGATGGTTCGTATGGTGCGCACATTTTCAGTCACGTCTTCGCCGGTAAAACCATCACCGCGCGTTGCCGCCTGGGTGAATATGCCATCGACATAACGCAAGTTAATCGCAAGGCCGTCGAATTTCAGGTCTATTGCGTACTCGATATCCTGGCTGGCATGCAAACCGTCCTTTACGCGCCTATCGTAGGCCAGGATATCGGCGTCTTCAAAAGCATTATTCAGCGACAGCATCGGCACTGCATGCTGAACCTGGCTAAATTCCGGCAAAGGCGGCCCGCCGACACGCAAGGTCGGGCTGTCTGGCGCCACCCACTCCGGGTGCGCCAGCTCAAGTGCCTGAAGTTCGGAAAAAAGCCGGTCGTATTCCGCATCGGGAATAATCGGATTATCCAGGACGTAATAGGCATGCGCATGTTTGTTAATTTCTGCGCATAATTTCTTCATCCGGGATTGAATATCCGGACCAGTCTTAGTCTGCTTACCGGAAGCATCAAATAAATCATCTTGCATACTTGTTAGCTAAGCCAAACTAAATAATTAACTGAATAAACGCTGAGCGCGTTGAGAGCCGGCCGGAATTTGCGCCTCTGCCATTGCTGCATAAAAATCATTGACCTGTCCCGCGATTTCATCGAGCGCAGCTTGAGAAATTGGCTGATTTCCATCATCAACAACTGTGCCGCCCAGACGTTTGGCCAGCGATTGCGCGCATGCTGACATCGCGCCGAAACCGTCACGGGCCGGCGCCACACAAGGGACATCGAGCAGCAAAGTCAATCGTGGAGTAATGGTCTCGCTCATGCTGACATTGGTGGACAAGGTAAACAAATTTCCGCCATCGCCGTCCGGCATCACCAGGCGGCCGTCAGGGCGCACATCAAAGCCCTGGGTTTCCAGCGCAGCTAACAGCGTGGCAATCCCCCAGGGAGCGCCATTGGCAAGAATATTGACACTCAACTGGGCATCGTGTTCTGACACGAATTGATGCAATTCCCGGGAGATAGACATCACCTGATTCATGTCAGGGATATCCGAATGCGCATTCAGACGGTCGGCGATTTCGCGCAAGCCGCCAACAAATTCCGAATACTCCAGCTCATTCAATGGCCCGCTGCGGTTGACCATCTGCACACCTGCAAACAGGCCGGTGTAGACACCACCGTGCGCTACTGCCGATTTGATCCCGTCGTGCCCGAGAGCCGCGAAATGCACTGGCTTTTTACCGACGTATTTTAATTCACTGATTTCAGCCAATAATTTCTCGCCACGAATCGGCGCTTCAAATTCAAGCGTGATAACGCAATCGATCAACTCGTCGACAGGTAATTCACGTTCCAGATTGACAGTTTCCTGCGCCAGGCCATATGAATTCTCATCGGATACCGACCGCCCGGCATCATCGGAGTTGTCATTATCCATACTTGGCTCGTGGCGCATACGGTCGGAAAAATCTTCCTCGTCTGCCGGATTCATCAGGACGTCGTCATGCCCACCTGAAAATGCCTGCTCAACACTTTTTCTCGCCTTATGCTCCTGCCACTTGTTAAAGATGACGACTCCCACCACCAGGGTTCCGCCGATTGCCAATAAACTTAATTGAAGATCTGTCATGCTGCCTGTACCTCACCTACTAAATTTGTGGCGGACTCCATGTCCACCGCAACGATTCGAGAAACCCCCTGTTCTTGCATGGTCACGCCGATCAACTGATGCGCCATTTCCATCGCAATTTTATTGTGGGAGATGAACAAAAACTGGGTATTGGTTGACATGCGCTTCACCATATTGCAAAAGCGCTCTGTGTTGGAATCATCCAAAGGCGCATCTACCTCGTCAAGCAGGCAGAAAGGCGCAGGATTGAGCTGAAACATGGAAAATACCAGCGCCGTCGCCGTCAAGGCTTTTTCACCGCCGGAAAGCAGGTGAATGGTGGCGTTTTTCTTGCCGGGTGGCTGCGCCATCACCTGCACGCCGGAATCGAGAATCTCATCCCCGGTCATGATCAGTTTGGCTTGCCCGCCGCCGAATAAGATAGGGAACAATTCGGCAAAATGATGGTTCACTTTATTGAAGGTGTCCTGCAGCAGCTCGCGGGTTTCAATATCGATCTTATGGATCGCATCCTGCAGGGTTGTAATGGCCTCGTTCAAGTCCGCATATTGCGCATCAAGGAAAGTCTTCCGTTCAGTTGCCTGGGCCAGCTCTTCCAGCGCAGCCATGTTCACGGCGCCCAGTGCCGCAATGGCATTGCTCAGGCGCGTGACTTCGCCCTGCAGATAGGATGGCCGCATATCGTCGTGCAATTTCAATTCCAGCGCCGCCTCATCGACTTCAAAGTTGCGCAGCTGTTCGGCATATTGTTCCTGATTCAGGCGCGCTGCCTGCTCCTTGAGCTGCAGTTCCATGATGCGGTCGCGCTGTGGCTGCAGGCTGCGCTCCGCCTGCATTTTTGTCTCTTCGGACTGGCGTAGTTTTTGCGTTAGCTGATCCAGCTCATGACGCGCATCAGCCAGGACCCGTTCCTGGTCGCTGCGCTTATCGAGCATAGTTTGCAAACCCGCCAATGCGGCCTGATCATCCATAGTTTCCAGCTCAAGGCGACCTTGCTGCATGGTGGTAAAAAGTTGCGCCGCCTGTTCCACCGCGGTAGTGCTGCTGCGCTTGAGCTCGTCTATCTTATTGCGATGGGATTTTTCTGAAAACGCGATTTCTTGTGCCGCCAGTTCCAAGTCACGCAAACGCATTCGCGCATCATTGAGCTGCTGCTCTTTTTCAAGATAAATCGTCTGGCCGTCCTCATGGCTCTCTTGCAACTCAGCCAATTCCATATCCAGGGTTTCAAACTTTTCCTCCGATTCCGCCCGCGCCTGCTGCTGCTCGCTCTCTTGCGCAGCGATCTCTGCCAGATCCGTCATGATCTGCGTGCTGCGCTGATTGAAGCGCTCCTGCACTTCAGCCAGCTTCATGTACTCGATTTGCAAGCCATGTACAGACTGCGTCAAGCCGGCTACGCGCTGTCTCAGCTCTTGCAATGCCTGTGTCAACTGCGTCAAGGCAGATTCGGCACGCACTGCATGGGTTTTACTTTCTTCCGACAGCATTTGTTGCGCACGGCATTGCTTAGTCAAATTATCGATCTCTTGCTGACGCGCCAAGACGCCATCCTGCTCAGAATCGGCAGCATAAAAGCGCACGCTGGACTGGCTGATGATATGACCCTGCCTGGTGATGAAACAGCCGCCTTGCGGCAGTTTTACCCTGTCCATGAAAGCCGAAGTCACCTCTTCTGCAATGTAGACCTGATGCAGCCAATCCTGCATAGAGCTGCGCACGCCAGCATCATTGAGTTGCAGCAGATCGGATAACAGTCTAAGTCCATTCGCGGCCGGGGTTGGCTGAGCCATGACCAGCGGCGCATACAACGCTAGTTTGGCTGGCGGAGCATCGTTAAAAAAGGCCTTTGCCCAATCCAGATTGGACATTTCAAGTGCCGAGGTGCGCTCGCGTAAAATCGCTTCCAGTGCGGTTTCCCAGCCGGCTTCGATATGCAGTTTCTGCCACAGCTTGGGAAGCTTATCGAGCTCATGTTTTTCAAGCCATGGCTGCACTTTGCCCTGGCTCTGCACTTTTTCCTGCAAAGACTTCAACGCGGTAAGCCGGGCATCAAACTGGGCAAATTGTGCAGAACTTTGATTTACCTGCTGTTGTGCCAGGCGCCGCTCTTCTTCCAGCTGAGGCAAACGCTCTTGCGCGTCTTCCAGCTGCATGTTCGCCTCTTCCAGCGATTGTTTTTTTTCTTCCAGTTGCATCGCCAGATTCTGCAAATGCGCCGTATCCGGCAGGATCAGCCCCTGCTTTTCCTGCGTAAGACGCTCTCTGCGCGATGCCAGGGTATTGAGAATATTGGAGGCATTGCGCTGATGCGCAGATTCCAGCTCTATCTGCTGTTGCCACTGCATGATTTTGGCACGTGACTCTGTGGTTTTTAGCTGGGTATCACGCCAGACCTGCTCAAGTTCAGGCAACTTGTCGTTCTGCATCTGAGCAGCTTCCTGCGCCTGCTCGGAACGCAAAGCCAATTCTTCCACATGGATTTCAGCTTCCTGCAATTCGTCCTTGAATTGCTGCCCCTGACGCTCCCAATGCTCGCGTTGCGCCGTCAATGTCGCCAATTGGGCCTGCAAGCGTGTGCGCGACTCAATGACAAACTTGATTTCCGCTTCGAGGCTGCCGATTTCGGCATTGGTTTGATACAGGTGGCCTTGTGCCTGGTGCATCTTGTCGCCGACCGCATAATGCGCCTGGCGCATCTGGTCCAGCTCCAGCTCGACATGGCGCAGCTTTGCGGTTTGCTCTTCCAGTTCCAGTTGCGTCTTTTCGATGTCGGCAAAATGTTTTTGCTGTTCGGCTGCCGCTTCTTTTTTGCGCAATAGCCATAACAGTTTTTGCTTCTCTTCCTGATCTGACTGCAAGGCATTGAATTTATTCGCAATGACCGCCTGCGCCTCCAGTTTTTCCAGATTGGTGTTGAGTTCACGCAGAATATCTTCGACACGGACCAGATTTTCATGGGTGTCATGAATGCGATTTTCTGTTTCCCGGCGGCGCTCCTTATAGCGCGATACGCCAGCCGCCTCCTCAAGAAAAATACGCAATTCCTCGGGGCGCGATTCAATAATTCTGGAAATCATGCCCTGGCCGATAATCGCATAAGCGCGCGGGCCAAGACCGGTACCAAGGAAAATATCCTGGATATCGCGACGACGCACAGGCTGTCCGTTGATGTAATAGGTAGAGGTGCCGTCACGCGTCAAGGTGCGTTTGACGGCGATCTCGGCATACTGACTCCACTGCCCTGCCGCCTTGCCCAGGCTATTATCAAAAACCAGCTCAACCGATGAACGTCCGGCAGGTTTTCTGTGGGTAGAGCCATTGAAAATCACGTCCTGCATCGACTCACCACGCAACTCCGACGCCTTGGACTCACCCAAAACCCAACGCACGGCGTCGATGATATTGGATTTACCACAACCATTTGGGCCGACCACACCAACGAGCTGACCGGGAACCTGGAAATTCGTAGGATCCACGAATGATTTGAATCCCGACAATTTAATAGAAGTTAATCGCACGTTATTTAGTTTTACCGACTTTTAAAATGATTTTCAAAAAGAACTGCAGAGATTTTAGCAAGCTTGCCACGCCTGTTTGGCCCCGTACAAAAACAGGCCGATCATCATATCATTTTGCCAGTAGGGATTTCCATATTTAGTATTTGCACTATTTCGCAGAATCTTTCCTTTGCGCCAAGGCAGCGCTACTGAGAGGACGCTATAATAACGGATTATTTTTGCGTGTCGACCGGGCTGGTCGGCAAAGGCAGCAAATAAGACCGGTGAAGAGCATTTTTACCTGCTGCCGCCTGGTTTTGCCTCCCGATCAGCAACGATCTGTAATAAGCAGGAAAAACGTGCAGCGGTCGAAAAATCAGTGCCCCGGAGGTAGTAAAAAAATCGATAGTGCAAAATCCTTTAGTACAGCCTTTTCAGCATTTTCAGCCTTTTAGTGAAGCCATAGTGAATACCTTCCTCGACAAGCTACAACCATATCCGTTCGAAAAACTAAAACAATTGTTTGCCGATGTCGTGCCGAACCCGGCCTATACAGCCATCAGTCTCGGCCTGGGCGAGCCCAAGCACCCGACACCGGCATTGATCAAACAAGCGGTGACAGACAATCTGAACGGCTTGGCGGCCTACCCCTCCACGGCAGGCTCGGAAGCACTAAGGCAATCCATTTCGGCATGGCTAGCCAGACGTTACGCCATCCCCGCGTTAGATTACGCCAGCCAGATTCTGCCGGTGAACGGCTCGAGGGAAGCCTTGTTTGCCCTGGCGCAGACTGTCATCGACAGCAGTGACAATCAGCACGGGGCCCCGCTGGTACTTTGCCCCAACCCGTTTTACCAGATCTACGAAGGCGCGGCCTATCTGGCTGGCGCAGAACCTTATTTTGCCAATGCTGATCCGGCGCGCAACTTTGCGCCTGATTACAAAAGCATTCCTGAGGCAATATGGCAACGCGTGCAATTGCTCTATATTTGTTCGCCAGGCAACCCGACCGGCGCGGTGCTCACGCTAGAGGACTGGAAAGAATTGTTCGAGCTGTCGGATCGCTATGGCTTTGTGATTGCGGCCGATGAATGCTATTCAGAAATTTACTTCAAGGACGAGGCGCCGCTGGGAAGCCTGCAGGCCGCACGTTTGCTCGGGCGCGACACCTACCCACGCCTGATCACTTTATCTAGCCTGTCGAAGCGCTCGAACGTACCTGGCATGCGCTCAGGTTTTGTTGCCGGCGACGCTGCGATCATCAAACAATTTTTACTCTACAGAACCTATCACGGCAGTGCGATGAGCCCCACTATTCAGGCGGCCTCCATTGCGGCCTGGAATGACGAGGTGCATGTGGAAGAAAACCGTCAACTTTATATCAAAAAATTTGCCCAAGTAACGCCACTTTTACAAGAAGTGCTCGACGTTAACTTACCTGACGCGGCTTTTTATCTCTGGGCCAAAGTCGATAAACTTGTCGCCATTTCCGACACGGAATTCGCCAGACAACTCTACCGCGAATACAATGTAACGGTGCTGCCAGGCAGCTATCTGGCACGCGAGGCGCACGGCAGCAACCCGGGGCAAAACCGCATCCGCATGGCCTTGGTTGCCGATGTCGCAGAATGCCTGGAAGCGGCACAGCGTATCGTCGCCTTTACGAAGAAATTAGCGGCGCAATAAATACCAAATACGCCTACCCACTCACAACCCATATTGACTCATTACTTAACCAATTACTTAACTATCATGACCCAACAATTACAGCAAATCATCGATCAAGCCTGGGAAGACCGCGCCAGCTTTTCACCAAAATCGGCACCTGCAGAACTGCGTGAAGCGGTGGCGCATGTGTTATCCCAACTCGATTCCGGCGCCTTGCGCGTAGCGGAAAAAATCAGTGTAGGTAACTGGCAAGTCAATCAATGGATCAAGAAAGCGGTTTTACTGTCATTCCGCCTGGAAGACAATATCGTCATGCCTTCCGGCGACCACATGCAGTTTTACGATAAAGTGCCGACCAAATTTGCCAACTACACGCAAGACGATTTCGTCAAAGGTGGTTTCCGCGTGGTGCCTCCGGCGGTCGCACGTCGCGGCAGTTTTATCGCCAAAAACGTCGTATTGATGCCGTCTTACGTCAATATCGGCGCCTACGTCGACGAAGGCGCGATGGTGGACACCTGGGCGACTGTCGGCTCCTGCGCACAGATCGGCAAGAACGTACATTTGTCCGGCGGTGTAGGCATAGGCGGCGTGCTGGAACCTATGCAGGCGAACCCGACCATCATCGAAGACAACTGCTTTATCGGCGCCCGTTCTGAAGTGGTCGAAGGCGTCATCGTGGAAGAAAATTCNNGCCACTGGCGAAGTCACCTATGGCAGAATTCCTGCAGGCTCTGTTGTTGTTTCTGGCAATTTGCCTTCTGCCGATGGCAAATACAGTTTATATTGTGCCGTGATCGTCAAGCGTGTCGATGCGCAGACACGCTCCAAGACCAGCATCAACGAATTACTGCGTGGCGACTGATAAGGTTTTATCCGGCAAAAATTTGTTCGATCAATAACACTGTATGAGTTCAAGATAGGAAATCATTATGGCAATGGAGCGTTTATTTCAGTTGATGAAAGAAAAACATGCATCTGACATGTTTTTCGCAATGAACTCGCCTATTCATTTGAAGATTAATGGCAATTTACTGCCCATTAATCAACAAAAAATGGATCAGGCAAATATCCTGTCCCTGCTAAATGAAGTGGTGTCGCCCGAGCACATGGAAGTCCTGGAGCGTGACAACGAGCTCAATATCGGTATCGGCGCACCGGGCATAGGGCGCTTCCGCCTATCTGCGTTTCGCCAACGCGGCACAATTTCTGCCGTGTTGCGTTTCGTTCCAGGGCACATTCCGGCGCTTAACACCTTGCATCTGCCACCGGTCTTGTCAGAGCTGATTATGGAAAAGCGTGGCTTGATTCTTCTGGTCGGCGCCACCGGCTCAGGCAAGTCAACCACGATTGCCTCGATGCTCGATTACCGCAATGAGCTCAAGACCGGCCACATCCTGACGATAGAAGACCCGATTGAATATCTGTTCAAAAGCAAGAAATCCATCGTCAATCAGCGCGAAATCGGCACCGACTCTGAAAGCCTGCAGACTGCGCTAAGAAACTCCCTGCGCCAAGCGCCTGATTGCATCCTGATCGGCGAAATCCGCGATCTGGAAACCATGCTGGCGGCGATCGCCTACGCGCAGTCAGGCCATCTGGTGCTGGCCACGCTGCATGCCAATAACAGCTACCAGGCATTGAACAGGATTATCAGTTTCTTCCCACTGGAAAGCCGCAGCGCCTTGCTGCTTGATTTATCATCGTCGATACGCGCCGTCATTTCTCAGCGCCTGATACGCTCAATAGACGGCGGGCGCTGTCCGGCGGTGGAAATCATGCTCAATACGCGTTACGTAGCAGAGCTGATTGAGCAAGGCGACATCTTTCAGATCAAGGAAGCGATCGAAAAGAGCTTGTCTCCAGGCTCACAGACTTTCGAGCGCGCGCTGATGCACCTAATCAAGGATGGCCTGATCAGTCAGGAAGAAGGCCTGGCAAATGCCGACTCTGCCAACAACCTGTTATGGCTGCTCAACAATGAGGCTGCTGCCGCACCTGCCGCCCCAGAGCCGGAACCCGAAAAACAGGAAGAGGCATCGTTCACCGAATTCACCCTGAACATGTAACAGGCACCATGCAAAGCACCCAAAGCATTACCGTTTATGGCATACCCAACTGCGACACCGTCAAAAAGGCGCGCGTCTGGCTGCAGGAACAAGGTATCGACTTCGTCTTTCACAACTTCAAGAAAGACGGGCTTGACCGCGGCACCATCGAGCACTGGCTGACGCAAGTCAATCTTGATGTACTAATCAACCGCAAGGGCACCACCTGGCGCGCGCTGTCCGACGAACAAAAAGCCTCCTGCGATCATCGTGAACAGGCAATTGCATTGATGCTGACCTCACCCTCCGTGATCAAGCGCCCGGTATTGCAGATCACCACCCAAGACACACAACAAGTTGCGATCGGTTTTACGCCGCAACTTTACCAATCACTTTTCAAATAAATTCCATGAGCAAAACACTCGCGCTGACAGAACAACTGATCGCGCTCGATTCCGTGACGCCCGAAGACAAAGGCTGTCAGCAGACTTTAATTTCTTTACTGTCCCCGCTAGGGTTCACCTGCGAAACCATACAGTCTGGCGACGTCACCAATTTATGGGCACGTAAAGGAACGACACAGCCACTGGTCGTATTTGCCGGACATACCGACGTGGTGCCCACCGGCCCTGTCGACCAATGGCATTCCGCGCCCTTTGCGCCCACGCACCGCGATGGCAAGCTGTTCGGCCGCGGCGCTGCGGATATGAAAACCTCGGTCGCGGCTTTTGTTGTCGCCACCGAAGAGTTTCTCACCGCCCACCCTGACCACAAAGGCTCCATCGGCTACCTGATCACCAGTGATGAAGAGGGCCCGGCCACAGACGGCACCGTGGTCGTCTGCGAGATGCTCAAGGCGCGCGGCGAGCAGCTTGATTACTGCATCGTCGGCGAACCGACCTCAGTTGATCAACTGGGCGACACCATCAAGAACGGCAGGCGCGGCACCATGTCCGGCAAGCTCACCGTCAAAGGTGTACAAGGCCATATCGCCTATCCACAGCTGGCAAAAAACCCGATTCACCTTGCCGCACCGGCCATGGCCGAACTGGTCGCCGAAGTGTGGGACAAGGGCAATGACTATTACCTGCCGACCTCCTGGCAAATGTCGAACATCCATGGCGGCACCGGCGCATCAAACGTGATACCGGGCGAAGTCGTGATCGACTTCAACTTCCGCTTCTGCACCGCCAGCACCGCTGAGAGCCTGCAACAGCGCGTGCACGCCATTCTCGACAAACACCAGCTGCAATACGAGTTGAAATGGACCATAGGCGGACATCCTTTCCTCACCCCCAAAGGGACCTTAAGCGATGCCTTGTCGGCGGCGATCAAGGCAGAAATNNCGCTTCATCGCCAAGATCTGCCCACAGGTGATCGAGTTCGGCCCGCCTAACGCCAGCATCCACAAAATTGATGAGCATATCGAATTGCGTTACATCGATCCGCTCAAGAATATTTACCGCCGCACTTTAGAAAACTTACTTACTTGAATCCTGCCATGAGCAATGCTACCCACCCATTTCAAACCCTGCGCGACCTGCTACGCTATGCGGTAACCCGCTTCAACACGGCCAAACTGTTTTTCGGCCACGGCAGCGCCAACGCGCTGGACGAAGCTGCGTATCTGCTGCTGCACACGCTCAAGCTGCCGCTGGATAAAATTGATCCGTTTCTTGACGCCAGGCTGCTGCCGGAAGAAATCAACGCCGCCATGGCGATGATAGAGCGCCGCGCCGACGAACGCGTGCCGGCATCCTACCTGACCAACGAAGCCTGGCTGGGTACCTATAATTTTTATGTCGACGAGCGCGTCATCGTGCCGCGCTCCTTCATCGCTGAGCTGATCCCCGAGCGTTTCTCGCCATGGGTGCAAGACCCCGATGCGGTCACCGACATCCTCGAACTTTGCACTGGCTCCGGCTGTCTGCCCATCATGCTGGCAGACGCCTTCGACAATGCCGTCGTGGATGCGGTAGACATTTCCACTGACGCTTTGGAGGTGGCTCGTCGCAACGTAAATACCTACGAGCTGCAAGACCGCATCAACCTGATCGCCTCCGATCTGTACACCAATGTGCCGGATAAAAAATACGACCTCATCATCACCAATCCGCCGTATGTGAACTCCACCTCTATGGGAAACCTGCCGCAGGAATACCTGCACGAGCCGCAAATCGCGCTGGCCGGCGGCGACGACGGAATGGATCTGGTGCGCAAGATAGTCGCCGGTGCGGGGCAACGCCTGAAGCCCGATGGTATACTGATGGTCGAAATCGGCAATGAGCGTGCCTTTGCCGAACAGGCTTTTGGCCATCTTGAGTTGACATGGCTATCAACGAGCGCAGGCGATGACATGGTGTTTCTGATCCATGCAGAGCAGCTGCAAAACACGCTTCAATAGCCGCAGCAGTCAACATACTCACCAGTAGTATAGGCAACAGGATGCCAAAGCCGCACATAAACAGTGCGGCTTTGGCTTTTATAGACAGATACCCCCCATTTTTTGTTTTTACAAGAATAAGAATTTTAATTAAATAAGTTAGTAAATAATGATACGTTTTCTTCAAGTTGTCCTGGCACGTGGTACCAAACCTTTGTTCGACAATGTCGATATCACGCTTAACCCGGGCGACAAGATAGGCCTGATCGGCTCCAACGGCGCCGGCAAATCTAGCCTGTTTGCCATGCTGCGCGGCGAACTCCACCCCGATCAGGGCAGCATAGAATTCCCGGCAAAATGGCAGCTCGCCCACGTCGCGCAAGAGACACCGGCGCTCGATCGTTCCGCCATTGATTACGCCATCGATGGCGATACCGAACTGCGCAAGCTCGAAGCCCAGTTGGCCGAACTCGAAAGCCAGCCAGAAACCATGGAAAACGGCATCGCCATCGGCGAAATGTACGGCCAGCTGGCCGACGCCGATGCCTATACCGTGCGCTCGCGCGGCGAACAATTATTGCTGGGGCTGGGTTTTACGATAGACCAGATGGAGCAATCGGTCGCCAGTTTCTCCGGCGGCTGGCGCATGCGCCTGAATCTGGCGCAAGCCTTGATGTGCAAATCCGATTTACTGCTGCTCGATGAACCGACCAACCATCTGGATCTGGACGCCATCATCTGGCTGGAAGAATGGCTCAAGCGTTATGCAGGCACCCTGATCATCATCTCGCATGACAGGGATTTCCTTGACGGTGTCGTCAACGTCATCGCCCATATCGACGAACGCAANNCGTTTTGCCGCCAAGGCGAGTAAAGCCAAGCAGGCGCAAAGCCGCATCAAGGCCTTGGCCAAGATGGAAGAGCTGGCGCCTTTGCGTGCCGCCGCCGAATTCTCGTTTGAGTTCCGCGAACCGCTTAGCGCCCCTAACCCTATGCTGGTGATGGAAGACGTCGATTGCGGCTACCGCATCGAATCAAAAACTGACTACAGTTTTACCGAGAAAAAAATCGTTGGCGACGTCAAATTTTCATTACAAATCGGCCAGCGCATCGGCTTGCTGGGCGTGAACGGTGCAGGTAAATCCACGCTGATCAAAACGCTAGTCGGCGACATCGCACCACTGTCAGGCACCATGCAGACCGGCAAAGGTTTGTCCATCGGCTACTTCGCCCAGCACCAGGTTGAAATGCTGCGTCATGACGAATCGCCACTTTGGCATCTGGCACATATCGCCCCTAACGTGCGCGAGCAAGAGCTACGCAATTTTCTCGGTGGATTCAACTTCCCCGGCACCATGGTCACCAGCCCGATCGCCCCTTTCTCTGGCGGCGAAAAAGCCCGGCTGGCTCTCGCCATGATCGTCTGGCAACGCCCCAACCTTTTGCTGCTCGATGAACCGACCAACCATCTGGATCTGGAAACCCGCGAAGCCCTCACCGATGCCCTCGCGCAGTTTGAAGGTACGCTGGTCGTGGTCTCGCATGACAGGCATCTGCTGCGCGCCACCACCGACCAGTTCATCATCGTTGCCGACGGCAAGCTCGAATCCTTTGACGGCGACCTGGACGACTACAAAGACTGGCTGATCAAGAACAAACTGGCCAAGGAAGCCGCCGCAGCGCTGCCGGTCAGCAAAAAAGCAGAAGTGCTGCCGCAAGCCAAACCAGTTCCCGTGGCAGACAAAGCCGACAACAAGGAGCAACGCCGCAAGGACAGCGAAGACAAGCAAAAACTCGCCGCACAGCGCAAGCCGATAGAAAGCAAGATCAAGCGCCTCGAAGAACAGATGGCCAAACTCAACACCACCAAACAGACCATCGCCGCACAGCTGGAAGACGGTGATATCTACAGCGATGCCAACAAGGACAAGCTAAAGGCGCTGCTGCTGGATCAGGCCTATCTGGTCAAGGAGCTGGGCCAGGTCGAAGCCGACTGGCTGGAGCAGCAGGAGTTTTTGGAAGCTGTGGGTTAAGCTAATTTGTGGCAACGATCAACCGCGCTTAGGCGCGGTTTTTTCATTTAACGCGGCTATCTTAAAAATTGCATTGCGACGCCAATCTGAATGGCGCACCCGACAAAAGTTAACAGGGCGCACCGCCACCACGCAATCCCCATGCGCCTTCCCGGCCTGTCAGGCCTGCAAGCCGCATGGGGATTGCGTGGCGGGCTTGCACCGAGTTGACTTTTATTAGGCATAATAGAAGGCACAGTATAGTCAGATGCCAAAACTTGATTGAGCGCAGCGACTATTCAATTTCTCACCGTCACCAAGGCGACACTACAACATACCCTATGAGCGCACTCTTCTCTTCCTATTCGATAGGCGAACTCCACCTCAAAAACCGCATCGCGATTGCCCCGATGTGCCAGTATTCATCTAGCGATGGCCTGGCCAGCGATTGGCACATGTTTCACTTCGGCGCGATGACCTTGTCTGGCGCTGGCCTGTTTTGCATAGAAGCGACGGCGGTTGAGCCGGCAGGCCGGATTACCGCTGCGGATCTGGGCTTGTGGTCGGACGAAACCGAGGCCGCGCTGGCCAAGGTGCTGGCGGCGGTACGACGATATTCCGATATGCCGATTGTGATACAGCTGGCACACGCGGGGCGCAAGGCGTCTTGCCAGGTGCCTTGGGAGGGAGGCAAACAGGTCAAGCCCGAGGGCGGTGGCTGGCAGACCGTATCGTCGTCGAACGTGCCGCACAATTCCGACGATCACGCCCCGCTCGCGCTGGATCGCGCTGGTCTGCAAAGGGTGCGCGAGGCGTTTGTGCAGGCTGCCTTGCGGGCGCACAGGCTGGGCATCAACGCGATAGAGATTCACGCGGCACACGGTTATCTGTTGCATCAGTTTTTGTCTCCGCTGTCGAATCAAAGAACGGATGAATATGGCGGATCGCTGGACAAGCGCATGCGCTTTCCGCTGGAGGTATTTGATGCAATCCGTGCCGCCATGCCTGCCGATGCCGTG
>CXWL01015470.1_pt1 | contig 16376 bp, 9 predicted proteins | sample 590931 | NCBI WGS metagenome assembly CXWL01 (sample SAMEA3498368, study PRJEB10139) | groundwater metagenome | biome: water well; material: biofilm material | place: Germany | collected 2015-04-27 | reverse complement strand
GAAGATGATCGATTATCTCCTCGAAAACTTCTAGTCGACCAACCACTTTTTACCTATATCCCACAAAATTCATCTTTTTTTCTCAGGAAAAACCAGAATTTAGAATTATCATCTACCACTCCAACGTTCCCCCTCCTCCTGTGGCCGACAGGCACCTGATACTCTCTAGACTACCATTCTAAGGTTCCACCCACCTGATACTCCGTGACTCTCGTCTCAAAGAAGTTTTTCTCTTTCCCCAGATCAATAGCCTCGCTCATCCAAGGATACGGATTTGGTGAACCGTAGATAGGCTTGAGCCCCAAGCGCTCGACACGGCGGTCGGCAATGTGCTGGACGTATTCACGGATACCGTCTTTGTTGAGACCGAGAATGCCATCAGGAATCACGTCCTCACCGTATTCGATTTCCAACTCGACGCCTTCTCGTACCATACTGATAACCTTCTTCTGAAACTCAGGAGTCCAGAGATCAGGGTTTTCCTCCTTGATAGCATTAATCATATCGATACCGAAATTCATGTGCATGGACTCGTCACGCATGATGTATTGGAACTGTTCGGCCGTGCCTACCATTTTATTCTGGCGCTGGAAGCTGAGCATCATGGCGAAGGAAGAGTAGAAGAAAATCCCTTCGGTGATCACGTAGAAAATAATCAAATTCTCCATAAATTTCTGTCGGCCTTCCGGAGTGCTCGTGGTGAATTCCGGATTCAAAATCCCCTCGGTGAGACTGACCGCAAACATATCTTTCTTGTAGATCGATTCGATCTCTCGGTACATATTGAAAATCTTGCTCTCATCGAGACCAACGGATTCGACGATGTACTGATAGGAATGAGTGTGCACGGCTTCCTCGAAGGCCTGTCGGAGCAGATACATACGGCATTCTGGCGAAGTAATGTGCTTGTAGATAGCGAGCACGAGATTGTTGGCCACGATCGAATCAGCGGTCGTGAAAAATCCCATCGTCATCTCAATCGCTCGTCGCTCATTGTCAGTGAGATCTTTGGACTTCCAGAGCTCAATATCCTTTTGCATAGAGATTTCCTCAGGGAGCCAGTGATTGGCATTACCAGCCTTGTAGGCATCCCAGGCGAATTTGTGTTTGATTGGCGAGAGTTGTACCACATCCCCTTCTTCACCGTTGATGATGCGTCGGTCATTCACATTCGGTCGCTGGTGCGTCATCTTGAAATCGCCATAGAAACTATTCTGTATTTCTTGAGGCTTGCCCGCCGTGGTGGGACGCTTGATGGTTTTTTCGGACTTCTGGGTAGAGGCGGTGGTAGTAGACATAAAGATGTATTAAAGGCTTTAAAAGGTTTATTTTGTCATTTCGACCGGAGTCCCGTACTCGGGAAGAAGTGGAGAAATCGCTTACTGGTAAGGGATCCCTCCGCTTCGGTCGGGATGACAAAGAGGGAGTAATTATCGCTGCGCTACTGACACGCCTCACAATCCGGCCCATTGAGAATGCTACACATCTGTTTATCATCCGAAGCTTGAGACTGGTTCAGGGCGGGAGCGAAGGATGAAGCATCCGAAGCTGAAACCGTCTGTGGCATGGAAACCTCTTCGACCGCAGCGACGGTGGCAACAGTAGCGGCTGCCGCACCGGTCAAATTCGTTTTGGACACCGCATCAGGTCCGGATTTCTGCTCACGCTTGTGGGTGAAACCATACTTGGAGGAATTCACCGTGGATTTCTCGACCTGGGAGACGCCCAGTGTCCTCAAATAATACGAGGTCTTCAAGCCCATCTTCCAGATCGTGAAATAGATCTCGGACAGATCCTTACCGGAAACACCGCGGGCAAAAATATTCAGGGACTGGCTCTGATCAATCCAACGGCCGCGATAGGCGGCGTGCTTCACCAACCACATCGGTCCGATTTCGAACACCTCCTTGTACTTGGCACGCAGCTTTTCCGGAATCGCTTCGATGGCTTGGATACTGCCGTCGTAGTATTTGATCTGCTCCGACATATCATCATTCCAGAGGTTGAGTTTCTTCAGATCTTCGATCAGGTAGTCATTCACCACCGTGAATTCGCCGCTGAGGTTGGACTTCACGTACATGTTCTTGTAGATCGGTTCGATACAAGGATAGGAACCGGTGATGTTCGAGATCGTTGCCGTGGGCGCGATCGCCATACAATTGGAGTTCCTCATTCCGAACTGCTTCACCAGCGCTCGCAGCTTGTTCCAATCCAGCGTCTCGTGTCGAGGGCAATCGATCTTCATACCCCGCTCTTGTTCGAGCAAATCGATCGTGTCCTGAGGGAAGATTCCGCGATCCCATTTTGAGCCTTTGTAGCTCTCATAAGTCCCCCGCTCTTTGGCCAATTCACAGGAGGCTTGAATAGCGTAGTAAGCGATGGCCTCCATCGATTCGTCGGAAAATTTCACGGCCTCATCACTGTCGAAGTTCAGATCGAGCTGATAAAAGGCGTCTTGGAGTCCCATGATCCCCAGCCCTACCGGACGGTGACGGCGATTCGAAGTCTCGGCTTCTTTGGTGGGATAGAAATTGATGTCGACGACGTTGTCGAGCATGCGCATGGCGGTACGAACCGTCGTCTCCAACAGCTCATAATTGAGCTTTCCATTCTGAACAAATTTGGTGAGATTGATGGAGCCCAGATTACACACCGCAGTCTCTTCAGCAGAGGTATTGAGGGTGATTTCGGTACAGAGATTGGAGCTGTGAACGACACCGGCATGATCCTGAGGTGAACGGATATTGCAGGGGTCCTTGAAGTTGATCCAAGGGTGTCCGGTCTCGAACAGCATGGTTAACATTTTGCGCCAGAGGTCGGCCGCCTTCAGGCGCTTGAAGACTTTGATCTTTCCCTCATCCACCATTTTTTCGTAATGGACATAGCGCTCCTCGAAGGCCTTGCCGTAGAGATCATGGAGATCCTTCACATCACTCGGCGTGAAGAGTGTCCAGTCCTTGTTCTCCTGAATTCTCTTCATCATCAGATCCGGAATCCAGTTGGCGGTATTCATATCATGCGTTCGTCGGCGCTCATCACCGGTGTTCTTTCGAAGCTCGAGGAAGTCCTCCACATCGAGATGCCAGGATTCGAGGTAGGCACACATCGCACCCTTTCGCTTGCCCCCTTGATTCACGGCGACAGCCGTATCATTGGCAATTTTCAGAAATGGAATGACCCCTTGGGACTTCCCATTGGTCCCCTTGATATGCGCTCCGGTAGCCCGGATATTCGTCCAGTCATTGCCGATACCCCCGGCCCATTTCGATAGCTGAGCATCATCGGCAATGAATTTGAAGATATGTCCGAGATCATCATTGACGGTAGACAGGTAGCAAGAACTCAGTTGAGGATGCATCGTGCCGGCATTGAAAAGCGTCGGAGTCGAACTCACGTAGAGCATCTGAGAGAGCACGTCGTAGAATTCCTTGGCTCGAGCTTGTTTATCGGCATCATTCATGGCCAGTCCCATGGAGACGCGCATCCAGAAATATTGAGGCGCCTCGATGCGTCGGCCTCCGATGTGGATGAAATAACGATCGTAGAGGGTCTGAATGCCGAGGTAAGTGAAGAGACCGTCTCGCTCTGGCTTCATATACTCCGCGAGATCTTGTAAATCATATTGATGGAGGTCAGGACTCATGCGTTCTTGCTCGATACCGATAGCGATATTCACCGGGAACATCTCACGGTATTTTTTCTCGAAACTTTTCTGATGGAGGCCTTCACCGAAGACCTCTTTGTAAACACTATTGAGGAACATCCGAGCTGTGGCATAGCTGTAGGCCGGCTCTTTTTCAATGCGAGCCTTCATGGTCATCACCACCGCCTTGTCAATATCCTCGGTGCTAATTCCTTCGAACATATCACGCTTGGCGGCTTCAGCTAGCTCAGCAGCGTCGATGACTGTTTCGAAACCAACGATGGCTCGCTCAATAGCGGCTTGGAGTTTCTTGGTGGTGAAGACTTCCTGCTTGCCACTCCTTTTGGTGACCATGAGCTCCTTCTTCTTCATCATCTCGAGAAGTTCTTGCTGGCGCTTCTCGGTCTGTTGCTCGCGATAGAGGATGTAAGCCTTGGCGACTTCGAAAAATTCACTCTTCATCAAGGCTTGTTCGACGACATCTTGGACATTCTCCACGGTCGGCATCTCCGGCATATCCTCACCTCCGAATTTCTTCTCAATCATGGCCACCACTTCATCGGTCAAAGCCGCGGCAAAACCGAGATCATGACGGTTGGTAGAAATCGCCGCTTTTTCGACGGCGGTACGAATCCGAGTTGGATCGAAATCGACAATATTGCCATTGCGTTTGCGGACCTGGGTAATGACAGACATAGGGACAGGATTAAAGGCGATAAAAACAGCAACACCCCTGTCAGGGATGTCTACGAACTGCAACCCACAATATCTTGTGTGCTGGAAGAAGCTACACCCCCAAATGTAGACCGTCAAAGAGTTATCATTGACCCAAGGATTGACCTGTATTGTGACTATTCTCACATCTGAAAAAAACTCTTCCTCAAGCCAAAATTTGCCCCTTGCAAAGGTTAAAAACCGTTCTAGAATGGTATGGAAAATTGAACACATTTATGACTCAAGACGAGAAACATCCCCACTGTGCCTGTTGTGGCCCCACCGAATGGGACTTCAGCGACGAACAACTCACTCCAGAGCTCCTGGAAATGAAGAAAACCATGACCAAAGAGGCCTTTGAGGCGATGATGAAGGCGATGTTGTAGGCAACATGAAGATTTGAAGATTTGATGAAAGTATTAAACCAAATTCGAGAGAAATCGGTCCATGCTCACCACGTGAACATTGTTTTTTTTGAAGTTTACGCCTGTTTCTCCGACTACTTGATAGAGGAAAGGGATGTTCAATCGTTCTCCGAAATAATTCAGATGTCGAGATGGTGTGGTATCACTTTGCTTCACCTCCACAGCAAACCAGGGTTTTCTTGCGAGGGTTACCAAAAAATCCACTTCTCTCCCATCTCGATCTCGGAGATACATCAGCTCGGCTTGGTGACCCATCGTATCCTCAAGGAAATGACAGAGCTTCAAAAGATGTGACCCAATCATATTTTCTAAACGCTTACTCTGATCTATGACTTCAGACCAATCCCAAAGATAGAGCTTTTGCTCTTTCTTCAAAGCTCGGATTCGCTTGCTCTGAAATGGACTCAGGCGATAGATATAGTAGAACTTTTCAAAAATACTCAGCCAAAAACTCACGGTTGAGTGAGCCACTTCCAAGTCTTCTCTGATATTCTCTATAGAGATCTCAGATCCTGCCCTTTCTGGCAGGATATCCATCAGGATTTGGCACGATGCAAGGTCTCGAATCACTTCCACATCCCGGATGTCTTCCTTTAACAATCGATCAACTCTTTGCCGATGCCATCTCCGCAGCCCCTCTTCACTCTTCTCGAACAATGGTTCGGGGAATCCACCATAGTTCATGAGTGCCTGAGATTCTATATCAGCATTTGGGTGGATCAGTAATGGCATTTGCTTCCCCACCGATTTCTTGGAAAAACCCTTGCCAAGAATTTCCGCAACAGAAAAAGGATGGAGGCGATAGGAAAAATATCTCCCCATGAGCGAATCCCCTCCTTTGCGATACAAATCCATTCGAGCACTTCCTGTGACCAGCATATGATACTTCTCTTTCTGGGTATCAAAAATGCCCTTGATAAAGTTCTTCCAGCCTCGATACTTGTGGATTTCATCGAAAATAAGCAGTTCTGCACCATCTTCGAATTTTTCCTGACGAATTTTCCTTCGATGAGAGAGGGTATCCCAGTTCAAATACTCGTATTCCTTGTACTCCTCCTTTCCAATCTGCTTGGACAGGGTAGTTTTCCCCACCTGGCGCGGCCCTGCGAGGAAGACCATCTTCTTTTTCAGATCAGTCGTGATAAACGGCGCTAAGTAACGTTCCTTCATGAGGAAATTTGAGGAAATATATGATACTACCATTTTACACCAAACCATAAAAAAGTCACGACTTTTCTTTGGTTGCAGAGAAAAAAGTCATTTACTAAAGAATCGTCTCTGAACGCCTTTTCCCCTCCCAAAAGGGGCTATTTTCTGGTATTATTAATGGATTTCTCTGAATCTTATATACATTATGTCCATCCTCGACATCACCATTCGTCAATTCCTGGAATTCGCCGTCTATGCTCTGCCCGGTGTGCTATTTTGGTATTTCATCTTTCGGTTTCAAAATCGCAAAGCTCTGCCCGCTGAACTCGTCCGCGATACGTTCTTTATCGGTATCTTCTCGGTCATTCCCCTCTTCCTGTACCAATATGCCTATACCCACTGGGTGCCGGAACTGAATACCAGCTATCTGAGCACCATTCTGGAAAACAAAGGCATCTTCATCAGTATTGTCCAGCTCTTGGTCGGCTTCCTGTCCCTAGGTCTGTTCTTCGTCATCGTCATCGGCGGCTTCACCATCTTCTATTCGCTCTTCACGAAGGAATCTGCGACGAACACCTTGAAAGCCCTGCTCTCCGAACCTCTGAACTTCAGCGCCACCTTCATCATCTTCCTGATCGTGCTGATCATTGATATTGGCCTGCGAACCTTCACCAACTTCCATCTGCCTCCAGGACTGCTGGGCACGACCTTCGTTCTGGCCATGCTGGAAGAATATTCTAAACATCTGATCGTCCGCCTCTTCGATGATCACAAGATCAAAAGTATCGCCAATGCCATCGAGCTGTCGATGATCGTGGCCCTCAGCTTTGCCTTTCTGGAAAACATCATCTATTTCACCAACACCCCCACCGACACGGCTATTCATGGGGTGGTCATCGGCCGCTCTATCATCTCGATGTTCGGGCATGTGATTTTCTCAGCCGTATTCGGGTATTATTATGGAATTTCAAAATTCGCCAGCGCCGTCCAACACGTCGAATCGGTTGAAACGCATGTGCCGGCCTTCCCACAGTGGATCTACAAAATTTTCCGTTTCAAAACCGCCAATACCTTCAAAGCCCAAAAGATCTTCGAGGGGTTGGTGTTCGCTACTCTCATTCATACGGTTTTCAATTTGTGTCTAGAAGGCGGATTTTTCTTGGGGGTGATTCCGATCCTGGTCGGCGGCGGATACCTGGTCTATTCCATGCTCACCAGTGAAATCGTCAATCGGGAATTCTCGCTGATCGGTTCCAAAGAAATGCCCTCAGAAGATTTCGAGAAATTGGTCTGGAAAATCTCGGTGATGAAACACATGAAGGAGATCAAGGAGCAGCATCCGGATGGGGAGAAATAACCAGAGCTATATCTATGCCGGATACTTTACCCATATCATCGATTCCGGAGTCTCTCGATAAGCCGCCGTCCTCCGGCACAGAAAAACACCAATCAGTGGTCGAAACGACTGAAGAAATTCGCAAACAGGTCGCTGGGCTGCGAGAACTCAATGAACAAGAAGTCATACAACTGATGGAGAAAAAAATCGAAGAACAGAGAACGAGTAAAAAAAGTCCTTACAGCTTCTATCGTGAATTCATAGAAACCGAACTCCCGGCCTATAATATCGCTTCCCGAACGAAAATCGCCTATGAATTGATTGAAACCGGAAGAAGCCACTCTCTTCTAGAGAATCTGGAAAAATTCGCTGGGATCGATCATGAACCATTAGCAATGAGAATAATTCAATCAGATCAGATAGGAGATCTGATGAGGTTTTTTGAAAAACTCCGAGGGGTTGATGAAAAAAAATTCGCGACTGCAATTGTGGAAAAAATCAGAAAAGACCAAGAGAAAGATCGGGAAAGTCATCAAAGTGGAATCGGATCGATGGCACAGAATATTGACAAGTTCCATCTTGATCGAGATCTTGCAGCTACTCTGATCACCATAGGCGTGGGGTACATTGTCACCAAAAACTTTGAAAAATTCACAGGGCTTGATCGTATCGATATAGCCTGGAAATTGATTAAAAATGGTCAGGCACAACTAGTTGTAGACGAAATTGAGAAATATTCAGAGCTTGATCTCGAAAAAGCAATTTTACAAATGATTGAATCGGGCCAAGATTTTGCTGTTAGTAGACTTCTCAAAAAATGTCCAAACCTTCGTCGTGAAGACATTGCCATTAAAATGATAGAAGCAGGAAAAAGCGAATCAGTAATGGAGGGGGTTAAATCAAAAATATTTTCAACCCTCTCGAAAGATGTGTTTCTTAAAATTTTGAACTCCAATATGCACTGGTCTTATTTCAGTGACCTTTCGAAGCACCTTCATGTGTTTCAAGGATTGGACAACGAAGTAGCATTAAAGCTCATTGAAAAAGGAAATGGAGATTCGGTCGCAGATAACCTCGAAAAATTTCAGGGACTTAATCATCATGAAATCGCCCTATTGCTTATCGAAAAAGGAGCAGGAAGATCAGTCGCACGAAACCTGGAAAAATTCCAGGGTCTCAATCATAAAGAAATCGCCTTATTGTTAGTAAAAATCGGGGCAGGAGCCTCGGTCGCAGACTACTTCGAAAAATTCCAAGGTCTCAACCACCAAGAAATTGCCTCATTGCTGATTAATCATGGCGAAGTAGATTCGGTGGCAGAAAACCTCAAAAAATTCCAAGGATTCAAACTCAATAAGGAACAGGCTTTAAAACTCATCGAAACAAAAGAATCTATTAGAGGATATTATGTTGCTCTCCATCTCGACTCATTTCAGGGGCTTGATAAAGAGGTTTCCTTGAAACTCATCACAGCAGAAAATGAAAGTGAAAATGTAATCGAAGCCACTGTTGCAAAAAATCTCGATAAATTCCAGGGACTTGATAGAGAGGTCTTCGAAGCTTTGAAAAACCAAGGAAAATCAGATTGGAATGACGAACAAAACATCTTCGGGCCATTCGTCGCCGGAGCAGAAGTCTTCGGATATGAAAGAATGTTTCAGTACATCAATCGACCCAAGCTTACGCGACATGATGCTCTGCACAATTTCCGAGCCATAGTAAAACTCCAAGAAAGAAGTGAGCTGGAACCAAAAAAATTCGCGCTAACCATCCTGAATCAGGTCGAAAGAGACGATGCCACCTACGATGTCGGCACAGCTCATCATATGCTCAATACGATCGCCAGTAATATTGATCTGGATTTGGAAAAAGTGAAAATCGAAGTAGCAAAGTACCCGAACAATAAAAAACTATCAGCACTGGTCGCACAGTATCCCGATAGGGCTTCGATATTCTGCTCCTGGAAAGCCCTCAAAAAATATGTAGAACTTAACGATATCTTGAAAAAAGGGCATATTCTATTAGAACTCGAAGCAATCAAGGGTGTTCCTGGTAAGGAAAAAATGGCGGAATATGTCGAAAAACTCGCCTTCCACCCCAATATCGGCATGCAACATGTCATAGAGTTCTGGAGAGAGCCGGAAAAATTCCTCGGCCTTCCTGATACGCATACTCCCGTAGCTGTCCATAACAGGAAAAAACCCAGTAACTACATCGAGATACCCCACCTCGATCTGAGTGCGAAACAGCTCACCGAGGGGCTCGTCGACGGAGCTCTCGATAGTATTCAGGTCTTCAAGCCACTGCGAATTGAATATGAAGGAGAACCGATTCGAAGTCTTCTCGGGAGAGCTCTCGGCAGCCGTTCCAAAAAGATTTCCGGCCTTGCTCGGAATACCAAAAAGCTCTTTCATGAAATCAAGCAACTACTCCAAACAGAAGCGCCAGGAGTAACCGTGGCTGAGTATGGAGAAGGAGAAAAAGAACTTTCCCATGAAAACGAAACCGTTCTCCTCGGCCATATCAGAAATCCTGAATATGGTCTGCCTGAAGGACAGATTTCGAAAAAACACTATCGTGCTCAAATCCACCTCAAGAGCGATCCCGAAGGCGTCGTCGCCGGCAACGATACCGCCTGCTGCATGCCCTTCGGTTCGGGAAAAAACAACGTCTACACCTTCAATCCGGACGTTGCACTCTTCACCATCCAAGAAGCAATGGATGACGGCAGGTGGCGAACCATCGCCCAAAGCGTGCTCAGCAAAGACATGGACATTAAAAAGAATATCGCCGATATCGTCAGCGAACTGAGCAATGCTGGTGGCAAGGCGAAGCCTCTTTCGGAAATTCTCCCAGAAGATATCCTGCGTGAAGCTCCGCAATTCTTGGCCGGCGACNNGGCCGGCGACAACGTCGAAGTGGCCCCAAATGCAAAAACAGACCCACAAAAAATCGCGATCATTACGCAAATCTATTCTGATTTCTTTGCCGAATACCTTGCTCGGTTTGGAGAAAAAGATCATCTCTCAAATACTCTTGTTCCCATCGGTACTGCCAACTCAGACGCCTTGCACAGCCTTCCTAGGCAGGCCAACACCTTCGCTCCACTCGCCCCAGTAGGTTACAGCGACAAAGTAGGCGCTGAAATCTATGCCCTCAAACCAGAAAAAAAATCATGGATAGGCAAAAATATCGAAATCCTCGAACAACCAGCAGATTTGACTCAACCCCATCAACACCTTCCTGAAGGAGTAACTCCTCTTACTTTTGAAGACAGTCTGTCCGTGGCCTATATCGAAGGGAAAGCCTATGAAAAAAATAAGAGTCTCATGGAGTACCTGTGGAATATCGAAAACGGACTCATCGCCAAAGACATCAACAATTCAGCAAAAAATCGCGTCAATCTCAGCCTGAAGTACAGCGATCACGCGGGGAAAACCCTTGGATACCTTTTTGCTTATGAAGGCAAAGAACGTAAAAATGTTGAAGCATCAATACCAGTGATCTACATCGCCGACTTGGCCAGTATGAAAGAGGAAGGAAAGATCAGTATGGCTGGGGGAAGACTCATCCATGGCTTTTGCAATCTCTACGAAGAACATTATCTCAAGCAAGGAAAGCTTTTCCCGATCGTGCTCCAAGCACGAGAAAATACGAGTTATCGAATCATCCAAAGAAAACTCGAATCGATTGGTAACAAACTCGGCTTAACTTTTGACATCGAAGAACGGGGAAGCCACAAAGTCGGTGGTGAAATGATGAGGGATCTGATCATCCGGCCAAGAGGACCGGGAATTCTGAAGTCGGCTGCATAGTAACTGCATCAGGTCGGAAAGAGATGAATACTGCCTGGTGGATGGTGGAGCTGACGGGATTTGAACCCGCATCACGCTGGTTTCAACAGTGTGCTTTACCGTTAAGCTACAGCCCCATAACACCAGGCATTCCTCATGCTAGCAGATGAACATGAAGGAAAGATGAAGCTTGAAGACTTTTTTCAATCAAACAAAAAACTCTGCCCATTTCTAGGAAGAGTTCTTGTGAAACCAGCGATTGGCTGTAGTTAACAGCACACTGCTTGTAGCTCCATACTATCAAATTCATAGAAAATATCAAGAAAAATGCTATGCTCTGCTCAACCTTAAACCCCTATGACCGATACGATTGCAATATTAGATTTCGGCGGCCAATACGCACATTTGATCGCGAATAGGATTCGGCGTATCGGCGTGCATGCCGTCATCAAAACTCCCGACGTCGGCCCAGATGAACTAAAAAGTTATTCAGGAATCATCCTCTCCGGCGGACCGCAAAGCGTGAATGCCACCGATGCTCTGCTGGCAGATCCGAAAATCTTTGAGCTTGGTATTCCGGTGCTGGGGATTTGCTATGGCCACCAACTGACGAATAAGCTGCTGGGAGGAAAAGTTTCCCCAGGCAAGACCAAAGAGTACGGGAAGACGAAACTGACTATCGATAAAGCCGTGGGGATTTTTGAAGGCATTACAAGCTCGTCAAATGTCACAGGTCAATTGTCAATTGTCACCTGGATGTCCCACTGGGACGAAGTCACCGAAATTCCCGTCGACTTCGAAGTGCTGGCGCATACCGACATCAATGATTTCGCGGCGGTGGGAAATATTGCCAAACATATTTATGGCATTCAGTTCCACCCCGAAGTCACGCATAGCGAACAGGGTCAGAAAATCTTGGAAAATTTCGTGAATCTCACCGGGGCGAAGAAGACTTGGAACACGAAAAATTATTTGGAAAAAATTACTCATGAAGTTCTGGAGAAAGTGGAAAAGTCGGGCCGAAAAGTTTTCCTCCTGGTCTCCGGTGGCGTTGATTCTGTCGTTGCTTTTACACTCCTGAACAAAGTCCTGGGCGCGGCCAAAGTCTATGGCATGTTGGTAGATACCGGCTTTATGCGGTCCAGCGAAATCGAAGAAGTGATGGCCGCTCTCAAAAAGCTCGGCTTCGATAATCTCCACGTTTACGACGCCAAACAAGAATTTTATGATGCCCTCGCCGGTGTCTCTGACCCGGAGGAAAAACGAGCGATCATCGGCAAAAAATTTATTGAAGTTCAGGCAAAAGCCATTCATGAGCTCGGACTGGATCCGAACCATTGGCTGCTCGGCCAAGGCACCATCTATCCGGACACCGTGGAATCCGGAGGGACGAAACACGCCGACAAGATCAAGACTCATCACAACCGCGTGCCAGAAATCCAGGCCATGATTGACCAAGGTCTGGTGATAGAACCGTTGGCAGACTTATATAAAGACGAAGTCCGCGAACTGGGCGAACAGCTCGGACTCCCCCACCANNCCCCCACCATCTCGTCTGGAGACATCCCTTTCCAGGTCCGGGACTGGCGATTCGGATTCTGTGTACAGACGATAGCAGTACAGACGCGATTAATCGCGTCTCTACGGGAAACGAAACAGACTACATCAATGAGTTCCTCAAACCCTATGACCTCGGCGGCACTATTCTCCCGCTTCGCTCAGTCGGCGTCCAAGGGGATGCTCGCACCTATCGTCACCCGCTAGCAATTTTCCCCATCAACGGTCATGCTTGGTCTGATTTTTGGAATGCCGAAAAACTGCAAGAAATCTCTACCCAACTCACCAACAAGTTCGGCTCGATTAATCGAGTGATCTTCACCATAACAGGCGATCCAACAAAGCTGGAACTGATCCCGAAAAAAACCCTCACGCCTGACCGAGTGACTGTTATTCAAGACGCCGACAAGATCGTCATGGACGAGATCAACTCCTTCGATCTGGAAGAAAAAACGATCTGGCAATGTCCGACGGTGCTGCTCCCAATTGGTGTACAGACGCAAGATGTTGCGTCTCTACAAAACGAATCCCTCCTCTTCCGCCCGATCTCCTCGATCGATGCCATGACAGCGGATTTCGCCTTACTGCCGATCAAAAATATGAACACGATTTTAGATCAACTTAAAGGATTAAACCCTTCAGCTATCTTCTACGACCTTACCAACAAGCCCCCGGGGACGATTGAGTGGGAATAAACTAATTTTCTACCGCCGCAACCTCATTCTTCCGAATTTTGTTACACATTCGAAGCTTCTTCGTACCATGATGTGTTCACTATCATAACTCTTTTTTATGAAAAGATTCTTCATGGCCCTCATGGCGCTGACCTTTATCATGTCCAACGTTGTTCCAGCCATTACGCTTTCGCAGGCTGCTGATACGGCTACGCCTTTCCCGGACGTCTACAGCGACGACCCCTATATCAATGACATCTGGTATTTGAAAGATGAGAATATCGTTCAAGGCTATGAGGTGAAGACCGAAGCGACTGCTGAGAGTGCGGCCACGACCCAAATTCAATTCCGACCGGACTACCAGATCAACCGAGCTGAACTGGTGAAGATCATGGCCGAAGCCCTGTATACAAAAGCTGAGATCGACGCTTGTACTCTGCTCCCATTTTCTGATGTGCCAGCCGGACAGTGGTTCACCAACTATGTCTGTATCGCTCAGAAAAATGCTATCGTCAGCGGCTTCCCGGATGGCACTTTCCAGCCAGCAGCTGCTACGAAATTCGTCGAAGCGGCTAAGATCATCAGTATTAGCTTGAAGCTCAAGACGACGGTGAAAACCGGTGAAGAATGGTACCAGCCCTTCGTGAGAGCTATGGTCAGTCGAAAAGGTGTACCTCCCACTATTGGGAGCTTTGCGAAGATCATTACCCGTGGAGAAATGGCTCGTATGATTCATGCTGCCAAAGAGCCCGTGCAAACCACGTCACTGAATATCGACACTCTCGCTGCTTCGACGGTGAAAAATGTTGAGCTTCCCCAGATTGATTNNGTGTGACGCCCTGATCGAACAACTGAAGACAACTCAGTCGAACGAAGATAAAATGTTCCTGCGATCCGAATCGGATGCGATCCAAACGATGGAGGCCGTTCCAGCTCCCACCTCAGCACAAACTGGCGCTGGTAGCCTATCGAAGGATAGCTCCGGGGCGGCTGATTATTCACAAACCAATACTCAAGTCAAAGGCGTCGATGAAGCTGATGTCATTAAGAATGACGGGAAGTATATTTACCTGATCAAAGGTAACACGGTACGTATCGTCGAAGCCTACCCTGGCAATGCGATGAAAGAGATCGCGAACATCAAGGTCGACGATGATCAATTCTCCCCGCTGGAAATGTATGTCGATAATGATCAGCTCGTAATCATTGGAAATGTGTATCATGACCGAGTCTATGCAATGCCCTACGCAGAGCCAATGATGATGGATGACGCAGGCTTCGCCGCGAAGAGCATTCGTTATCCAGGCCCCTACTTCGACCAAACCAGAACGAAGGTCTACCTCTACGACATCAAGGATCGATCGAATCCAAAAAAACAACGCTCCATCGAAATCGAGGGAAGTTATTCGAATTCCAGGAAGGTCGGAAAGAATGTGTATTTTGTTCTGAATCAATCTATCCCCTACTATGAGATTCAAGCGCAGGGTACGGCGGACTTGCTCCTCCCTCGCTTCAAAGACAGCGCTCAAGGGAATGTGGAGAAACCCCTTGTTCGCTGTATGGGCGTGCAGTATTTCCCAGGATTTCAAAATCGCAATTATCTCATCGTCGCCGGTCTCAACATGTCCGATCTCGATTCGGATATCAGCCGGAAGGTCGTGCTCGGCTCCAGTCAAAATATCTTCGCCTCAGACAAGAACCTCTATGTGGCTAGCCCACAGTACAAAGAAGTGAGGAAAAGAAGCGGTCGGGATATCTTCTACGAATCAGAACAATCAACGCTCGTCTATCGTTTCCAACTGAACCAAGCGGCCATTGAGTACCAAAATCAGGGTAGCGTACCTGGAAATATTCTGAATCAGTTCTCGATGGACGAGTCGGGCGATACTTTCCGCATCGCGACGGAGACGAATAGCTATAATAGAAATACTGGTGAAAGCACGAGTGGTAATAATCTCTATGTGCTCGACAATGGCTCGATGACGGTCACCGGAAAGATCGAAGGAATAGCCCCCAATGAGCACATCAAGTCCGTCCGCTTCATCGGCAACCGCGCTTACATGGTGACCTTCCTGACGGTCGATCCCCTCTTCGTCATTGACCTGAGTGACAAGGCGAATCCTAAAGTCGTGGGCGAACTCAAGATCCCCGGCTGGAGCGATTACCTTCACCCTTTTGACGAAACGCACCTCATTGGCTTCGGTCGAGACGTGGATCCCAATATCGATGCCGACAAGGTCCATAGTGACTATGCCGTCTACTACACCGCTCTTCTGGGCATGAAAATAAGCATGTTCGACGTCAGCGATGTGAAAAACCCCAAGGAGATGTTCAACGAGGTCATCGGCACTCGGGGGACGAATAGCGAACTGCTGAACAATCACAAAGCTCTCCTCTTCGACAAAGACAAAAAACTCTTAGCCTTCCCGATCACGATCACCGAAGCAGGGTCAAAGGATAAACAAGGGGCACCACTCAACATCAACACGGTCTTCTCGGGAGGAATCATCTACTCTGTCGACCTGACGAATGGCTTCAAGCTCAAAGGAAAAGTCACGCACTATGAGAATGACGATGTGTTCCTGAACTCTGGCGAATACTTCTCCGGTGAACCAGGCCGTATGATCCAACGCATGATCTATATCGGCGAATACCTGTACTCGATTTCCCCTGACTTCGTCCGCTCCTATACGCTAACAACGGCCAAACCGGTGAACTTCATTCAGCTCAAGGCTGATCAAACTCCAGGGGTAGAATATTTGCCAACACCGCCTCCGGGAGGGATGACTCGATAGGCGATATTGTTAAACCCTCAAATCAGGTGTAGAATTTCCGAGACTTTCATTAATCATAACTCACCTTTATGGGAATGTTTGATCAAGCAAAGGACCTCTACAAGCTCCAGGCGCAAGCCAAAAAGATCAAAGACAAGCTCGCCAATATTCATATCGAATCCGTGGAGTCTGGCGTGAAAGTGACGATCAATGGCGAACAAGAAGTGATCTCGTTTGAGATTCAATCCGAGGTCTACACCGATAATAATGCTCAGCTCCAAAAAGATCTGCTGATCGCTATGAATAAGGC
>CXWL01111109.1_pt1 | contig 16385 bp, 15 predicted proteins | sample 590931 | NCBI WGS metagenome assembly CXWL01 (sample SAMEA3498368, study PRJEB10139) | groundwater metagenome | biome: water well; material: biofilm material | place: Germany | collected 2015-04-27 | reverse complement strand
CAATTTGGCCAGGGCTTGCAGCACCGGGGCAGCGCTCTTCATGAAGGCGGACTCAGTGGCTGAAGCCATGACAAACAGCGGCAGGCGTTGAGCGGGTGACACCTGCATTTCACCGCGCAGGTTGCGGCAGGCATCGACCAGGGTTTTGAGCTTGGCGACATGGGCAATAGCCGCCTCGTCAATACGCTCGGGCTGGCTCACCGGGTAGGCGGCAACAGACACGGATTCGCCGCCACGCCCGGCCACCGGCGCAACCTTTTGCCACAGTTCTTCGGTCACAAACGGGATGATCGGATGGGCCAAACGCAGGATGGTTTCCAGCGTGCGGATCAAGGTGCGCCGGGTGGCACGTTTTTGGGCATCGTCACCGGTCTGGATTTGCAGCTTGGCGATTTCCAGGTACCAGTCGCAGAACTCGTTCCAGACAAAGTCGTAAATGGTGCTGGCCACGTTGTCCAGGCGGTAGTCGGTGAAGCCTTGGGTGACTTCTGCCTCGACTTTTTGCAGCAGCGAGACGATCCAGCGGTCGGCCGCACTGAAGTCCAGATAGGCAGCGGTGGCGCACTCGGCCGGTGTGTGGTCATTTAACCCGCAATCCTGGCCTTCGCAGTTCATCAGCACAAAGCGACTGGCGTTCCAGAGTTTGTTGCAGAAGTTGCGGTAACCCTCACAGCGCTTGGCATCGAAATTGATGCTGCGGCCCAATGAAGCCAGCGACGCAAAGGTGAAACGCAGTGCATCGGCTCCAAAAGCGGGGATGCCAGCCGGGAATTCTTTTTCGGTGTTTTTGCGCACTTGCGGTGCGGTCTCCGGCTTGCGCAGGCCTTCAGCCCGTTTGACCAGCAGTTCGGGCAAGGCGATGCCGTCGATCAGGTCGACCGGATCCAGCACATTGCCCTCGCTCTTGCTCATCTTGTGGCCTTGGGCATCGCGCACCAGGCCGTGGATGTAGACGTGTTTAAACGGCACTTGGCCGGTGAAATGGGTGGTCATCATGATCATCCGGGCAACCCAGAAGAAGATGATGTCGTAGCCGGTCACCAACACGCTCGAGGGTAAGTAAAGGTCGAAGTCCTGGTTTTTTTCTGGCCAGCCCATGGTGCTGAACGGCACCAGAGCGGATGAATACCAGGTGTCGAGCACGTCTTCGTCGCGTTTGAGTTCTCCGGTATAACCCGCCTTATTGGCTGCAGCCCTTGCTGCATCTGCATCACGTGCTACAAAAAAAGTACCATCTTCGGCATACCAGGCGGGAATTTGATGGCCCCACCACAATTGACGGCTGATGCACCAGTCCTGAATGTTGTTCATCCACTGGTTGTAGGTGTTGACCCAGTTTTCTGGCACAAATTTCACTTGGCCTGACTGCACCGCGTCGATGGCTTTTTGGGTGATGCTCTTGCCGGTTGGGTCTTGTTCTGACACTTTCGACATCGCCACAAACCACTGGTCAGTCAGCATCGGTTCAATCACCTGACTGGTACGGGCACAGCGCGGCACCATCAGTTTGTGTTTTTTGATCTCGACCATCAGCCCCAGCGCCTGCAGGTCTTTGACGATTTGCTTACGGGCTGCAAAACGGTCTAGGCCCACATAGGCGCTGGGTGCAGTGCTATCAATCTTGGCATCGAGCGTCAGCACGCAAATCATCGGTAGCTTGTGGCGCTGACCCACCGCATAGTCGTTTTGGTCGTGCGCGGGAGTGACTTTGACCACACCGGTGCCAAAAGCCTTGTCGACGTAATCGTCGGCAATGATGGGGATGGCGCGGTTGCAGAGGGGCAGGGTGACCTGTTTGCCGATCAGATGCGCATAGCGCTCGTCTTCGGGGTGCACCATGGCAGCCACGTCGCCCAGCATGGTTTCAGGGCGGGTGGTGGCTACCACTAGGCCAGGGGCGAGTTCGCCATTGACCAACTGCGGGCCGTCGGCAAAGGGGTAGAGGATGTGCCAGAGACTGCCGTCTTCTTCTTCGCTTTCCACTTCCAGGTCGCTTACGGCACTCATCAGTACCGGGTCCCAGTTGACCAGTCGCTTGCCACGGTAGATCAGGCCTTGCTCGTGCAGGCGCACAAAGGTCTCAGTCACAGTTTTGGACAGCTTGTCATCCATGGTGAAGTATTCGCGGCTCCAGTCCACCGTGTCACCCATGCGGCGCATCTGGGTGGTGATGGTGTTGCCACTCTTTTCTTTCCACTCCCAGACCTTGGTGACGAAATTTTTGCGCGACTCAGCCGATGTTGGGCCCATATCGTGGCGGCTGATGCCCTGGGCCTGCAACTGGCGCTCGACCACGATCTGGGTGGCAATACCGGCGTGGTCGGTGCCCGGAATCCAGGCGGTGTTGAACCCTTTCATGCGGTGGTAGCGCGTTAGGCTGTCCATGATGGTCTGGTTGAACGCGTGGCCCATGTGCAGCGTGCCGGTCACGTTGGGCGGTGGCAACTGGATGCAGAAGTTGTCACCACGGGCTGCTGCCTCTGCGCTAGGCTGCCCGGTGCCACGGCTACCCGCCACGCCATAGCCACGGTNNAAGAGGGGAACTGACCGGATTTTACCGAGACAGGCTGACCATGTTGCGTGGATGCTTCATCTGACCGTTGCGTCCGCACCAGTGAATGAAAAATTTCACCCAATACAGGTAAGCCTTTTCGGTGCTCAATCTATAGTTCCTGTACCGGATGACTACTACGTTAACGTGAAAGAGGGCGCTGTCATACAGAGAAGGAGGAGGATGTCATACCGGGCCACGACCCGGCATCCATGAATTCGGGGTCATGGATTGCGGGTCAAGCCCGCAATGACAACCTTCGCCGCAATGACAGCATCTTCCTCAATGACAGCCAGGGGTCTGCCATGACTGCTTTTTTTATATTTTGGGGTGGCTTGGCTGCCACGAAAGCTCAATCGATTCCAGGCTTTATGGTGACCGGATTGCGTCAAATCAAATTTTTGGCACAAAAATCGCTTATCACCCTAGAATAAGTTGACCAATTGGTTAGATTATTGAATACAAGACTGCTTTTTGGTGCAACTCATTCCTTTTTTGTGCGCCCATGAACCAAACTGAACCCACGCCCATCATCGCCCAGCTTAATCCGCCTGTCTGTGGCCGTCTGGCAGTTGAGATCCATCATGCCAGTTTGGTCTACCCTACTGCTGACGCACCAGTGCATGCGCTCGAAGACATTGATCTGGACATTCACGATGGCGAGTTTGTGTCATTGATTGGACCTTCCGGCTGCGGGAAAACCACCTTGATGCGGGTGATTGCCGACCTGGAAAAAATCAGCGCCGGTCAGGTACTGGTCAACGGGATCAGTCCACATGAAGCCCGCCTGAATCGCGCCTATGGCTATGTGTTTCAGGCACCGGCCTTGTTTCCGTGGCGTACCGTGTTGGGCAACGTCACCTTGCCGCTGCAAATACAAGGCCGCTCAAAAGCTGATGCCCAAGTCATTGCCATGACCTATCTTGAGCGGGTTGGCTTGACTGGTTTTGAAGGCAAATACCCGTGGCAGCTCTCGGGTGGTATGCAACAACGGGTATCGATTGCCCGGGCGCTGTCGTTTGAGCCCAAAATTTTGATGATGGACGAGCCCTTTGGGGCTTTGGACGAAATCACCCGCGACCGCTTGAATGAACAGCTCCAGCAGTTGTGGAAAAAGGAGCGTCGTACGGTGATTTTTGTCACCCACTCGATTGCCGAAGCGGTTTATTTGTCGACCAAAATCGTCATCATGTCGCCACGACCTGGGCGCATCATCAAGGTGATCGACTCACCCCTGCCCGATGATCGGCACTTGGGGCTGCGCGACAGCACCGCCTTTATTGACATCGCGCACCAAGTGCGCGAAGCGCTGGCGGATGGCCACCATGACTAAGGCTGTACCTCTCAGCCATTGGCAACGCCTGCAACGCGATGGCACTCCGGTGCTGGTGCTGCTGGCCGCCGCGCTGGTGATCTGGTATCTGGGCGCGGTGTGGATGAACGCCGCTGGCGCGATTGAGCGTGTTCTGCCCAGTGACCAGCCCTGGCACTGGCAACAACTGGTGGATGCAACGTTGAATATGCAGCGCCCGGTGTTACCGTCGCCGCACCAGATTGCGCTGGACTTTTGGAGCAGTCTGGTCGACTGGCCGCTCGATTCACCCCGTAATCTGATGTTTCATGTTGCTGTCACCGCTGAGTCCACCTTGTGGGGCTTTGTGCTGGGTACGCTGCTGGGGCTGCTGCTGGCGGTCTTGATTGTTCATTCGCGCACGCTGGACAAAGCCTTGCTGCCGTGGATTGTGGCCTCGCAAACCGTGCCGGTGCTGGCCATTGCGCCGATTGTTCTGGTCATTTTGGGAAGCATGGGGGTTTCGGGTGTGGCCCCAAAAGCGGTCATTGCCATGTACTTGTGTTTCTTTCCGGTCACGGTGGCGATGGTGCAGGGCTTGCGGTCGCCGCAACGCATGGAGACAGAAATGATGCACACCTATGCGGCCAATTGGTGGCAAACGCTGTGGCTGTTGCGCTTGCCCGCCTCGTTGCCATTTTTGTTTCCGGCCCTGCGTGTTGGTATTGCCGCCGGACTGGTGGGGGCGATGGTGGCAGAACTGCCGACCGGTGCGGTAGCAGGTTTGGGTGCACGCCTGCTCACCGGGTCTTACTACGGCAATACGGTGCAAATTTGGTCGGCACTGGTGATGTCGGCTCTGTTGGGGTTGACGCTGACCGCAGCGGTTGCCGGTGTCGAGCAACTGGTGCTGCGCAAGCGTGGGGGACAGGCATGAATCAGCAACTCGTTAACGCCTTGCTGTTCACGGCAGGCTGCCTGGTCGCTGCCCTGGTGCTGGTATTGCAACCTGCAGCACAAGGCTCCCTGCCCGAAGGAACTCGCCCTGACCCCCTGTTCTGGCTGGCAACCGCCGTGCTCGCGTTGCTGGCGGTGCAGTCCATTCGCCTGATGGCGGCACTCCATGGTGGACGCAGGGCAGGTCTGGCCACTGCGGGTCTGTTTGGTATTTGGATCGTCTACTTTTGGCAACTGTTGGTGGTGGCGTTTGATGTACCGCGGGTGTTGTTGCCGCCACCCAGCCTGATCGTGGCTGCCTTTGCCAGCCACAGCGGCGTGTTGTGGGGCGATTTTGTGCAAACCGTGTTGAAAGCCGTGTTGATTGGCTGGGCATTGGGCTCGGGCCTGGGTTTTGGGGTAGCTGTGGCGATTGACCGGCAACCGTTTTTGCAACGTGGCTTGCTGCCGCTGGCCTCGCTGACCAGCACCATCCCGCTGGTGGCGGTGGCTCCGATCGCCGTCATGTGGTTTGGCTTTGAGTGGCCCTCCAAGGCCGCCGTGGTGGTGTTGATGACATTTTTTCCGATGCTGGTTTCGACCCTGGCCGGACTCAAAGCGTCGGGTAAATTGGAGCGTGAACTGATGTTCAGCTATGCAGCCAGTTACAACCAGACTTTGCTGGCGTTGCGTTTGCCATCGGCCCTGCCATTCATTTTTGGTGCTCTCAAAATCAATGCCACGCTGGCCTTGATTGGGGCCATCGTGGCTGAATTTTTTGGCTCACCCACCTCAGGTCTGGGTTTCAGAATCTCAACCGAAGCCTCTCGCATGGCGATGCCGCTGGTGTGGAGCGCGATTGTGGTCGCCGCGGTTACTGGCTCTGTCGCCTACGCTTTGCTTGTACAGTGCGAGCGACGTGCGGCGTTTTGGCATCCATCGGTGCGCGGTACCTGATTTTCCCCTGTTAGCCTTCTCTCAACCCTAAGGAGTATTTTTGATGATTCGTTCTTCCAAATTCACCAGCAGTCTGATGACCGCCGTGCTCGCCGTCTGTGGTGTCAGCGCCAGCGCGGCCGACAAGGTCACGGTGCAGCTCAAGTGGCTGCCGCAAGCCCAGTTTGCCGGCTACTATGTGGCACAAAGCAAAGGCTATTACAAAGAAGCCGGACTGGACGTGACCATCAAACCGGGTGGTCCGGATATTTCGCCGGTGCAAGTCATTGCCGGCAATGGCGCTGATGTGGTGGTGAACTGGATGCCCGACGCACTGGCTGCGCGTGAAGCCGGAGTGCCACTGGTCAACATCGCCCAGGTGTTTAACCAGTCGGGCCTGATGCTGACCTGCAAAAAGTCCAGTGGTGTGACCAGTCCGAAAGATTTCAAGNNTTTGTAGCGCGCATGGGCAAGTTCCTGAAGGCCACTTTCAAAGGCTGGAATGATGCGGTGAAAGACCCGGCCGGTGCCGCCAAGATTGTGGTGGCGGCCGATGCCTCGGGCAGCGCCACTGAAAAGGTGCAAAAGCGTCAGATGGAAAACGTTGCCAAGCTGATCTCCAATGCGGGCACCGCCAAGATTGGCTACCTGGAACCGGCTGCGTTTGAACGCACGGTGAAGGTGCTGCTGGCCGCAGGCAGCTCGCCGGTGATCAAAAAAGACCCGGGCAAAGCTGCTTACTCGCACGCGGTGTGGGACGCGGCGGCCAAGTAAGCCGATGGATTGACGGGATCCCGGACGCAATCCGGGATCCCGTGCAGTCTGTCGTCATGGATACCGGACTGTGGCTCCAAATCTCCCTTGCCTGATGAGTGCTGACAGAGGACTTGCCAAAGGCCAGATTCGTCAAACCAATGAAGCGCTGATTCTGGCGGCTGCCGAGCAGGTCTTTGCCGGTGCCGGTTTTGCGGGTGCCACCACGGCGGCGATTGCCGAAGCAGCAGGTTTGCCCAAAGCCAATCTGCATTACTACTTTGGCTCCAAGCAGGAGCTTTACCGAACGGTATTGGCGCAAACCCTGCAAGACTGGCTAGAACCAACCCATGTCATCACACTGGAGGCCGACCCCAAGACCGCCATTGAGGCTTACATCCGCTCCAAGATGGCACTCTCCATTTTGCGGCCCCATGCGTCAAAGGTGTTTGCCAATGAGTTGCTGCATGGCGCGCCGGTGGTCAAAACCCTGTTGATGACCGAGTTGCGCGAGCTGGTACAGGCCAAGGCGGCCGTCATGGCGCAATGGATTGCAGCCGGTCGCATGGCACCAGTCCATCCCGTGCATTTGTTTTTTACCATTTGGGCCGCTACCCAGACTTATGCTGATTTTGAAGTACAGGTATGTGCTGTGTTGGGCGAAAATCAACTCAACCCCAATGTAGCGACCGATGCCACCGAACATGTGGTGTCTTTGATCTTGCGTGGCTGCGGGCTGATGCCCGAATGACACCCCTAAAATCAGGGCATGCTTACCGTTACCACTGAACTATTAGAAGCCCTGCGCGCTGCGCTGGAAGATTTACTGCCTGGCGCGGGTGCCAAAGCTGCCTTTGAGTCACCCAAAGTNNGCCAAAGTGGCGACGCATGGCGACTTGGCCACGACGGTGGCGATGCAGTTGGCCAAGCCGCTGAAAGAAAATCCTCGGCCATTGGCTGAAAAATTGCGCACCACTTTGCTGGCCAACCCGGCTTATTTACGCTGGGTAGAGGCGGTGGACATTGCGGGCCCCGGCTTCATCAATATCAAACTCAAACCTGCAGCCAAGCAGCAAGTCGTGCGCAGCGTGTTGGCGCAAGCGGCGGCATACGGCGCACAGGCCGACAAAGGCCGGCGCATGTTGGTCGAATTTGTCTCTGCCAACCCGACGGGTCCGTTGCACGTGGGTCATGGCCGTCAGGCCGCGCTCGGCGATGCGATTTGCAATCTGTTTGCCAGCCAGGGCTGGCAGGTTTACCGGGAGTTTTATTACAACGATGCCGGGGTACAAATTGGCACGCTGGCCACCAGCACGCAACTGCGTACGCAAGGTTTCAAACCCGGCGATGCGTGTTGGCCGACCGATCCCGACAACGCGTTGAGCAAAAACTTTTACAACGGCGAATACATCGCGGACATTGCAGCCGACTATTTGGCGGGCAAAACGGTCAGATCAGATGACCGTGCGTTCACCGCCTCGGGTGACGCGACTGATATTGACAATATTCGCCAATTTGCTGTGGCCTATCTGCGCCATGAGCAAGACCTCGATTTGCAGGCCTTTGCGGTTCAATTTGACAACTACTATTTGGAGAGCAGCCTGTACACCAGCGGTCAGGTCGAGGCAACCGTCAAACGTTTGATTGAAGCCGGCAAAACTTACGAGGCTGACGGCGCGCTGTGGCTCAAGTCCACCGATTACGGCGACGACAAAGACCGTGTGATGCGCAAAAAAGACGGCACCTACACTTACTTTGTGCCCGACGTGGCCTACCACATCAGCAAGTGGGAGCGCGGATTCTCCAAGGTTATCAACATCCAGGGTACCGATCACCATGGCACCATCGCCCGTGTGCGTGCGGGCCTGCAGGCCGCCAACGTCGGCATTCCCCAAGGGTTTCCGGACTACGTACTGCACACCATGGTACGCGTGGTCAAGGGCGGTGAAGAAGTCAAGATCAGCAAGCGCGCGGGNNGTAGTTACGTGACACTGCGCGATTTGATCGAGTGGACCAGCAAAGATGCAGTGCGTTTCTTTTTGCTCAGCCGCAAGCCCGACACCGAATACACCTTTGATGTTGACTTGGCGGTGCAAAAGAACAACGACAACCCGGTCTATTACGTGCAGTACGCCCATGCCCGCATCTGCTCGGTGCTGACAAGCTGGGCGGGTGATGTGCAGGCCCTGACGGGAGTGGACTTGAGCCCCCTGCAAAGCCCACAAGCGCTGGGTTTGATGCTGTTGCTGGCCAAATACCCGGCCATGCTGGCTGAGGCAGCCATTGGTTTTGCACCTCATGATGTGACTTTTTATCTGCGCGAGCTGGCTGCTTGTTACCACAGCTATTACGATGCCGAGCGTATTTTGGTTGATGATGAGGCGGTTAAGCTCGCCCGTCTGGCACTGGTTGCCGCCACCGCGCAAGTGTTGCGCAATGGTCTGGCGGTTCTGGGTGTTGGCGCTCCGCAAAAAATGTAAATCAGTCATAACCAATAAAGGCAAAGCATGAAACTTCAACGCGGCGGTACTTTTTTGGGCTTTGTGCTGGGCCTGGTGGTCGGGCTGGGCGTGGCATTGGCTGTGGCGGTTTATGTGACCAAAGTACCTGTGCCATTTTTGGACAAAGGTTTGAACCGACCGACCGAGCAGGATGCCGCCGAGTCCATGAAAAACAAGGACTGGGACCCCAATGCACCGCTGTACGGCAAAAATCCGGCCCGCCCAGCGTCCAACGTTGAGCAAGTATTGCCTGCAACGGCCAAGCTGGCCACTCAACCCAATGCCAATACCAGTGCGCCCAAGGCCGAGCTTAAACCGGCGGTAACGGCGGACCCGCTGGGCGACTTGGCCAAGGCCAAATCAGCGGCAACCAAAGGTACCGGCACTGCCGTCCCACCAGCCACGGTGGATCCGTTTGTTTATTTTGTCCAGGTTGGGGCATTTCGCACACCTGAAGATGCCGAAGGGCAACGTGCCAAGCTTTCGCTGGCGGGCATCGAGACCAAAGTGTCCGAGCGCGATCAGGCCGGACGCACGGTGTATCGGGTCCGTTTAGGCCCGTTCGAGTCGCGTGACGAGGCAGACCAGGCCAAGCTCAAGCTGGATGCAGCGGGGCAGGATACCGCCTTGGTGCGCGTGCAGCGCTGAACTTTTATACTGATCGCGGCTCTGAGCGGCTGCGTCTTTTTACCCATTGGAGAACAAACCATGAAACGTCGTGATTTTTGTGCTGGCAGCACCAGCCTGGCGGTAGCGGGGACCCTGCTGACACCCCGGATGCTACTGGCGCAAACCAAGTTGCCCCAGGAAGGCGTGGATTTCATCAAACTCGATAAACCTGCGCTGGTATCAGCCGCCGTCGGCCAGGTCCAAGTGATTGAATTTTTTTGGTACAACTGCCCACATTGCAACGCGTTTGAGCCGGTGTTGGCGCAATGGGTCGCCAAACTGCCACAGGATGTCGCCTTCAAGCGGGTCCCGATTGCGTTCCGGGACGACTTTGTGCCCCAGCAGCGGCTTTTTTATGCGCTTGAGGCCTTGGGCTTGACAGCCAGACTCCATGCCAAAGTGTTTGACGCGATCCACACGCAAAAACTCAATCTGTCCACGGGCGAAGCCATTGTTGATTGGGTTAGCAAGCAAGGCGTGGACAAAGCCCGGTTTGTCGAGCAATTTGATTCGTTTGCAAGCTTCACCCAAGCCAGTCAAGCCAAACAGTTACAAACCGTCTATCAAGTTGAGGGGGTACCGGCGATGGGCGTTGCCGGGCGTTTTTATACCGATGGGGCGCTGGCCAAAAACATGGATCGGGTGCTGCAAGTGGTTGAATTTTTGGTTGACCAGGTGCGCCACGAGAGCGCCCGTGCCAGCCAAAAGAAATCAACCGAGAAAAAGCCGCCCTCTGTCAAAAAACCTGTGGAAAAGAAAAGCTAGTTTTCAGCGTTTTTAGCGCTAGCCCATTACAATCTGCGGCATGACTTATGCAAGATTCATGCCCTTATGAAACACCCTCTTTGTCGATGTGCTTTTAGCCTGATTTTGTGCTTGGCGGGCGCTCCAGCCCTGGCTGAAAAAGCCGACCGCAACAAGCCCATGAATATCGAGGCCGATGCATTACGCTATGACGATGCCAAGCAAATCAGCGTGTTTACCGGACGGGTGCTGCTGACCAAAGGAAGCATTCAGATCCGCGGTGGAAAACTTGAAGTACGCCAAGACCCTGACGGCTACCAATATGGGGTGGTGACGGCGGAGCCGGGCAAACTGGCTTTTTTCAGACAAAAGCGCGAAGGGCTCGACGAATATATTGAAGGTGAAGGTGAAACCATTAACTACGATGGCCGGGCCGACACGGTTAAATTTGTCGCTAAAGCGCAGTTGCGTCGCTACCAGGGGGCCACCCTGAATGACGAATTTAATGCTGGGCTGATTATTTACAACAACACCACTGATGTTTTTACTCTGGACGGTGCGCCCGGTGTGGGCAAAGGCAGCAGTTCGGGCCAACCAGGGGCACCTGCCGGGCGGGTGCGTGCCATGCTGACACCCAAGTCAGACAGCGCCCCGACAACGACGGCCCCAACGGTTGCCCCGCTTCGATCAACACCCGCCCTGGGTGGCAGCAAACCATGATCGGTACGGCCGTGGGCATACAGAATCTTGACCCCCGCAGCCAGGTTTTGCCCGTGACAAATGACTGCGACAGTTGCCTGCAAGCGCATCACCTGCAAAAGTTTTACGGCAGTCGCAAGGTCGTCAAGGATGTCTCACTGGCGGTACGCAAGGGAGAAGTGGTGGGCCTCTTGGGGCCCAATGGTGCTGGTAAAACCACCTCGTTTTATATGATCGTCGGGCTGGTGCGCGCCAGTGCAGGTGACATCACCATCGACGGAAAGTCGATCGAGCACATGCCGATTCACCGGCGCTCGAGGCTGGGTTTGAGTTACCTGCCACAAGAGGCTTCCATTTTTCGCAAGCTCAATGTGGAAGACAACGTGCGTGCCGTACTCGAACTGCAGGTTGACGAGCAAGGTCATTGCCTGTCTCATGAAGAAATTGAAAAACGCCTGACTGGTTTATTGCAAGACTTGCGGGTTGACAACTTGCGCTTGTCCAGTGCGCTGTCGCTCTCGGGCGGGGAGCGGCGTCGGGTCGAAATTGCCCGTGCTCTGGCGACACAGCCGCGTTTTATTTTGCTTGACGAACCCTTTGCTGGGATCGATCCGATCGCCGTGATTGAGATTCAGCGCATCATTAGCTTCCTGAAAAGTCGCGGTATTGGGGTACTGATTACCGATCACAACGTGCGCGAAACCCTGGGTATTTGCGACCACGCCTACATCATCAATGAGGGCAGCGTGCTGGCCCAGGGCACTCCGGCCGATATCGTCAACGATGCCGATGTGCGCCGCGTGTATCTGGGCGAACACTTTCGCATGTGATGAAACAAGGTCTTTCACTACGCATCTCGCAGCATCTGGCGCTCACCCCGCAGTTGCAGCAGTCGATCCGTTTGCTGCAACTCTCGACGCTGGAGCTTTCCAGCGAAGTCGACCAGATGCTCGATGACAACCCTTTTTTGGAGCGTACCGCTGATGAGGCCGAGCGTGAAGCATTTGGTCTGTCGCAGGCTGATAGCCCGGTCAGCAATGCTGACCGTGAAGCCGAAGGTGCTACGTATTCTGCAGCAGACTATGCAGGTACATCCAGCGCCAGCAGTGAAAAAGACGGACAAGACTCTGGCACACCAGCAGACGATGGCCCGAGCTGGGAGAGTGATGGCAGCAACAGCTTACCGACGGATGACAGCGAATGGGGCAGCGAGGCACGCGCCAAAGGCAACAATCTCATCGGCGACGATGATGTCGATGCCACCGAACTGGCACGCAACCAAGAGTCCCTGCAAAGTTATTTGCACCGCCAGGCGCTGGGCCTGAGGTTAAGCGCACTTGATGCGGCAGCACTGCGGTTTTTGATCGAGTCCCTCAACGACGATGGTTACCTTAAAGACNNGCGCTCTGGGTCCGTCCGATGATGACCAATTGGAACAACTGGTGCATCATTTCACCGTGGCTTTGGGGCTGCTGCAAAGCCTGGAGCCAACCGGCGTGGGGGCACGGGGGTTGGCCGAGTGCCTGAGCCTGCAGCTTAAAGCCGGTCTGGCCACCTGGCCCCATACCAGTGCGGCTGACCCGGATGTGCTGCAGGTGGCACTGTGCATCTGCGCCCAGCCGCTGGAGTTGCTGGCGCGTCGTGACATCAAACACTTGATGCCGCTGTGTGATGCCACAGATGCCCAGGTCCGCGCCGCCATTGCCCTGATCGGCCGGCTGGAGGCCAAGCCGGGCCGGCGATTTGTGGATGTTGAACGCAACATCGTGGTGCCTGACGTGCTGGTGCTCAAGGTTGGCAGTGGTGCCAGCATCAAATTTCAGGTACGGCTCAACCCCGAGGTGATGCCCCGCTTGCGGGTGCACGACATCTATGCCAACGCGCTCAAGGGCCACAAAGCCACGGGCAGTGATGCTGCCAACCTGCTGGCATTGCAACAGCGTCTGACCGAAGCGCGCTGGTTCATCAAGAACATTCAGCAACGCTTTGATACCATTTTGCGTGTCAGTTCAGCCATTGTGGAGCGTCAAAAAAGCTTTTTTACCCACGGTGAATTGGCCATGCGCCCACTGGTGCTGCGTGAAATTGCCGACGAGCTGGGCTTGCATGAGTCCACCATCAGGCGGGTGACCACTGCGTAATACATGGCGACACCGTTTGGCACCTTTGAGTTGAAGTATTTTTTTGGTTCTGGTCTGAATACCGAGGCTGGCGGCAACGCCTCCAGTACCGCTGTACGTGCCCTGATCAAACAATTTGTTGCCGCCGAGAGTCACCACAAGCCGCTCAGTGACAACCAGCTCGCCGAGATGCTCAAGGAGCAAGGCATTGAATGCGCTCGCCGTACCGTGGCCAAATACCGCGAAGGCCTGCGCATTGCACCGGCGAGTCTCAGAAAAGCACTTTGAGGTGAGGTCGCCAAGCTGATCTGATTCAGCAAAGGCGTGGCGCAACACCTTCCAGCAGTTTTTCAAATTCATCGGCTGGCAGAGGTTTGGAAAACAGATACCCCTGCGCGTAATCGCAGCCAGAGGCCAGCAACAAGTCGCGTTGTCCCACCGTTTCAACGCCTTCGGCAATCACTTTGATGTTGAGTGCATGGGCCATGGCAATGATGGCTTGGCACAGCGCCAGATCGGTGGCACCAGCGACCAATTGACGCACAAAAGACTGGTCGATTTTGATGTAGTCAATGTCAAATTTTTGCAAGTACGCCAGTGACGAATAACCGGTACCAAAGTCGTCCAGCGAAACCCCGATACCGTCGTCGCTGAGTTGCAGCAATTGCGTGATCACTGCCCCGCTGTTGGACAACAACAAGCCTTCGGTAATTTCTACCACGATGCTGTTGCCCGGCAAACCCCGGACCTGCAATTGTTCAATCCACAGTGGAAATTCAACACCAGGGTTCTCAAACTGAACCGGAGATTTGTTGACACTGATCTGAAATTGTGGGTGCAGCCGCTCACGCCATACCTGCACCTGATCAGCCGCCTGCCGAAACACCCATTCGCCCAAGGGCACAATCAGCCCGCACGATTCAGCCACGGCAATGAAATCGGCCGGACTGATCAGCCCGCGTGCCGGATGCAGCCAGCGCACCAGGGCCTCTGCCTTGTGAATTGCCCCGGTTGCGAGTTCGACAATGGGCTGATAAGCCACCCAGAATTGTTGTTCAGCCAGCCCGTCGCGCAAGTCATGGGTCAACTGGGCTCGCCACTGTGCTGCGTGTTGCAGGGCCAGCGTGAAAAAACTATAGCGATTGCGCCCCGCATCTTTGGCGGCGTAAAGCGCCTGATCGGCATTTTTCAGCAGGTCCTCGATCTCGATGGCATCTTCAGGGTAAATCGTGACCCCGATACTGGCCGATACAAAGACCTGTTCGGTACCCAATTGAAACACGGCCCCTAGTGCCTGCAGCAGTTTTTGCAATATGCCTTCAAGATCAGCCGAGTTTTGCAGTTCGGTGACGATAACCGTGAATTCGTCACCACCCATGCGCGCCACCGTATCAACCTCGCGCAAACAGATCGAGATGCGCCGGGCGGCTTCTGCCAACAACACGTCGCCCTGGTCATGACCCAGGCTGTCATTGACCTCTTTGAAGTGATCCAGGTCGAGAAATAGAACGGCCAGTTGCAGACCGTCACGGCGGCATTTTTTCAACTCCTGATCCAGCCGTTCACGCATCATGCGCCGATTGGGTAAACCCGTCAGCGCGTCAAAATGGGCCTGTTTCCAGACCATATCTTCGGCGTTTTTGCGCTCGGTGATATCCGTATGGGTGCCAATCATGCGCAGCGCCCGTGCCTGCGCGTCACGGCTGATCACCATGCCCCGCGACAGCACCCACTTCCAACTGCCGTCGCGACAGAGCACCCGGTGTTCGTTGCGATAGCTTGGTGTCAACCCGTCGATGTGCTGTTGCCGGTCGTGCAACATGCGTCCACGGTCCTGCGGGTGCGTGCGCCGGTCAAGCTCATCAACAATCAGTTCAAGCTCATCTTCTGCGTAGCCATACATCGACAGCAAACTGGGCGACAAAAACTCTTCACCGGTTTGCAGATTCAAGTCCCACAAACCATCGCCAGTGCTCTCCAGCGCCAGTTTCCAGCGTGCCTCACTGTCAAACAGCGCCATCTGTGCCAGTTTGCGTTCGGTAATATCCTGAACGATTGAGATACGCTGTACCGGGTGCTGATTGACCCAGTGGGTGGCGCCTTGTGACAGAACCCAAATGGCGCGCCCGGTGAGGGTGCGCATTTCAATTTCAAATGTATGCTGGGTGGGTTGGTTGACCTGGTCATGGTAAGAAGCCAACATGGTGTTCCAGGAGTCAGCGGTGAAAAGACAGCGGATGGAGTCCCACGTGGGTTGAAAAGTTTGTGGACGGGTGTCAAAAATGTGATAGGTGCCCTCGGTCCAGGTAATTTTCTGGTGAACCAGGTCGTTCTCCCAGCCGCCAATCTTGGCAATCGTCTGTACCTTGCTGGTCAGTTGATCCAATTTGAGATGTGCGGCGTGCTCCACCACGTGGTCTGTGATGTCGGTAAATACCCGCACCATACCGCCCTCAGGCAACATCTCGGAATGGACATCCAGTGTGCGACCGTTGGGGGTCACGCGTTGGTAGTGATCCGGCGGGGTGTCCAGTGCGCCTTGCCCAACCCGGCTCATGTAGTCTTGCAGCGCTGATTCAAGCCTGGAGTTTTGTGGACCAAAATCGCCACGATCAATTTGCCACTGTGTGGTTTGTTGTAGTGTCGGGTGGCTGGCCAACAACGCTGCGGGCATGTCAAGCAAGTGGCACAACCGGTCGTTAAAACACTGAACACGTTGCTCGGCATCCAGCACCAGCACACCCTGGTCGATATGCGTTAAGGCGATGCGCAACCAAGTGGCCTCGTGCGTCGAAACAATGGCTGGCGGATGAGGGCGATGGGTGGACGGTGGGCTCATGAGGAGATCATTATTCACCGAACCGATGTCCGATCTGAATTCAGCCGGCCTGGCGTGCCAAGGCCTGCACCGCCGCAACCCGGGCCTGGTGAATTATTTCCCCCACTTTTTTACCTGCAGCCCCCGTGGATACTGCCTGTGAAGCTATTGTTTTTGAATCTACTTGTTGCACAACCGCCAACACATTGAGCAGCCGCTGGCGCTGTGGGTAGGCGGCATTTTGAAAACCCAGCCGACCCCGCGCATCACATTCACAGGCCAGCAGGGTCTGGGCAAAGCGCTCGGGCCGGCGCAGTGCGTCAGCACGCTCCAGCAAACGCACCTGTGCTGCAGCACTGAAATCGTC
>CXWL01112701.1_pt1 | contig 16387 bp, 9 predicted proteins | sample 590931 | NCBI WGS metagenome assembly CXWL01 (sample SAMEA3498368, study PRJEB10139) | groundwater metagenome | biome: water well; material: biofilm material | place: Germany | collected 2015-04-27 | reverse complement strand
CTTGGTCTTGATCAGCATCATCGTCACGCAGGTCATCAGCATGATTTTCCAGACCCGGTTCAGCATGACGATAGACTGTTCGGGCCACATGGAAAATACCGTTGTCAATACCATCCAGGCGGTAAAGGCGATCAGGGTCCAGACAATCGGCGTCGCCGGCAATTTCTTGGGATCCCTGGTCAACAGCAGGCCCAGCAGTGTCGTTCCGGCGATGATTGCCGCAAACGGGAAATCATAGGCGAACCCCCAGCTCAGGCGGTGGGGGTTCATGACGCTGACCCACACCCACATCAGCGCACCGATATACGGGCGCCTCAGGATGAAGGGGAGCGAGCCGAAGATAATCAGCGTGATGAGTATGTCGCGCATGTGGTGAGTAGGTGCTATTAGTGCGTCGGTAAATGGCAGCTTAGCGCATTTATCCGACAGATCAGAGACAATTAGCAACAGAATTGCCGTGCTTTATGTCTCAGTGTTAATATTGCAACGCGATACGGGGTCTCGCCGCAGGCGTGTCGAAAGATTTGATATTATCACAAGTCAATTGTCACTATCATACGTATTTCGCGTGCGCCAATGGGCAAGCGCCTGCCTTTTTCTTGTCAAAATAGTAGGGTTTCAATGAGCGACTTGTTGCATGATTTCATATTCCGCTCGGCGCGACGCAGTCCCGACGCCGAAGCACTCGTGTACAGCCAACAACGCCTCAGTTATGCCGCGCTGGCCGATTCGGTCCGGCGCACCGCCGATGCGCTGCTCGCGCTCGGGCTGGCACGCGGCGAACGGGTCGCGGTGTACCTGGAGAAGAATATCGAGAATGTGGCGTCGATGTTCGGCGCCAGCAGCGCAGGTGGCGTGTTCGTCCCCGTCAACCCGCTGCTCAAGCCGGAGCAGGTCAGCTACATCCTGGGCGACTGCAATGTGCGCATCCTGGTAACGTCTGCGGACCGCCTGCGCGGCCTGGCCGCTGCCCTGCCCCAATGCCCCGACCTGCGAACGGTCATCGTGACCGGCAACAGCGCGGCCGGGCTGCCAGAGCTGGGCCACATCAGCGTCGTTCGCTGGGACGCCGCGCTGGAAGCGCCGGCCAGCGAGCGCCAGGCGCCGGCGCGCAACATCGACGCCGACATGGCGGCCATCTTGTATACATCCGGCAGCACAGGAAAACCCAAGGGTGTTGTTTTGTCACATCGTAATATGGTGGCCGGCGCGAACAGCGTGGCCAGCTATCTCGAGAACACGCCGGCCGACCGGATCCTGGCCGTCCTGCCGCTCAGCTTCGACTACGGACTGAGCCAGCTGACCACGGCCTTCAGCGTCGGCGCAACCGCCGTGCTGATCAACCACCTGTTGCCGCGTGACATACTCAACGCCGTCGTGGCCGAGCGCATCACTGGCCTGGCCGCCGTGCCGCCGCTGTGGATCCAGGTGGCGCCGCTGGCGTGGCCGGTGGACTGCACGCTGCGCTACCTGACCAACTCGGGCGGCGCGATGCAACGGCCGACGCTGGACGCACTGCGCCGCGCGCTTCCCCATGCGCAACCGTTCCTGATGTATGGCCTGACCGAAGCGTTCCGCTCGACCTACTTGCCGCCATCCGAGTTGGCGCGCCGCCCGGATTCGATGGGCAAGGCGATCCCGAATGCTGAAGTGCTGGTGCTGCGTCCCGATGGCAGCGAATGCGAACCGGGCGAAGCGGGCGAGCTGGTTCACCGCGGCGCCCTCGTGTCGCTCGGCTACTGGAATGACCGCGCCAAGACCGCCGAACGCTTCAAGCCGGTCGTCTCGGCGCACCATGGCCTGCCGTTGACGGAAATGGCGGTATGGTCGGGCGACACGGTGCGCAAGGATGAGGAAGGTTTCCTGTACTTCATCAGCCGCAACGACGAAATGATCAAGACTTCCGGCTACCGGGTCAGCCCATCCGAAGTGGAAGAAGTGATTTACGCGCGCGAAGGCGTGGCCGAAGCCGCCGCCATCGGGCTGCAACACCCCGCCCTTGGCCAGGCCATTGTCGTGGTGGCGTTCGCGGCCGACGGTGCGGCGCTGGAGGCGTCGGCGCTGCTGGCGGCCTGCAAACCGCACCTGCCCGCCTACATGCTGCCGGCAAAGATCATCATTTCTCCGACCAGCCTGCCGCGCAATCCAAACGGCAAGATCGACCGCAAGCTGTTGAGCACGCAGCTGGAAACCCTGTTTACGGAGCCTGCCCAATGAGCGCACCTCGCCCGCGCCACGCGCCGCTTGAGCAATTCGACGTCCAGGACGATTGCCTGCAAATCGGCGGCATGCCGCTCACCCGGCTCGCCGAACGCGTTGGCCGCACCCCGTTCTACGCCTATGACCGCGCCAAGCTGAGCGAACGCGTGGCGCTGCTGCGCCACCACCTTCCGCCGGAGATCCACCTGCATTACGCCATGAAGGCCAATCCGATGCCCGCCGTGGTGCAGCACATGGCGACGCTGGTCGACGGCATCGATATCGCGTCCGGCGGCGAACAGCGGGTGGCGCTCGACACGCCGATCGATCCCGGCCTGGTCAGCTTCGCCGGTCCCGGCAAGAGCGATGACGACCTCGGCTGCGCGATCGCCGCCGGCGTCGTCCTCAACATGGAATCGGAAGGCGAGATGGCGCGTATCGCGGTCATCGGCAAGCGCCTCGGCATCGTGCCCAAGGTGGCGGTCCGCGTCAATCCGGATTTCGAGCTGAAGTCGTCCGGCATGAAAATGGGTGGGGGGCCGAAGCAATTCGGCGTCGACGCCGAACGGGTTCCCGCGATGCTCGGCCGGATCGGCGACCTCGGATTCGATTTCCAGGGCTTCCACATCTACAGCGGCTCGCAGAACCTGAAGGCCGCCGCGATCCAGGAAGCCCACGAGAAAACCTTCGCGCTGGCGATACGGCTGGCCGGCCACTGGCCCGGACCGTTGCGCACGCTGAACATCGGCGGCGGATTCGGCGTCCCCTATTTCCCGGGCGAAGAACGACTGGACCTGGCCGCAGTCGGCGACAACCTCAAGCGCATCCTGCCTGGCGTACGCGAACACCTGCCCGACACCGAAATCCATATCGAACTGGGCCGGTACCTGGTGGCCGAGGCCGGGATTTATGTCAGCCGCATCATCGAACGCAAGGAATCGCGCGGACAGGTCTTCCTGATCACCGACGGCGGCCTGCACCACCACCTGTCGGCGTCCGGAAACTTTGGCCAGGTGATCCGCAAGAACTACCCGGTCGTCATCGGCAACCGCGTCAGCGGTGGCGAACGCGAGACCGCGTCCGTGGTCGGCCCGCTGTGCACCCCGCTCGACCTGCTGGCTGACCAGATGGAGCTGGCAAAAGCCGGTCCCGGCGACCTGGTCGTGGTGTTCCAGTCCGGCGCCTACGGCCTGTCGGCAAGCCCGGTTTCCTTCCTCAGCCACCCGGCTGCGCTGGAAGTCCTGGTGTAACTATATAAAAGGCATGGAGTGAGGATGATGATGACTGAATTTGTTGGGATGCCGCGGTGAGCGGTCTGTGCGGATGGATCGGCCACGGGGCAAGCGCGGCGGATAATCGCGTCCTGATCGACGCCATGGCGGCGCCGCTGGCGGCGTTCGATGCAAGCCCGGTGCGCACCGTGCAAGGGACCCGCAGCGCCGTGGCGGTAGCGGCGCTTGGCCATAGCGCCCACATTTACCAGAACGACGGCCTGAGCGTCGCGCTGTGGGGCCAGCCCTCGTTGGCCGACGCCGGCGACAGCCAGGCCGGGCCGGGCCTGGCCGAAGCGCTGGCCCGCGCCTGGCGACGCGACCCGGATGGCGTCTGCGCCCAGTTGAGCGGGGCGTTCTCGCTGTGCATCCTCGATGAAGCAAACGGCGAAGCGCTGCTGGCGATCGACCGCATGGGCACTCAGCAGATGAGCTATCAGGCGGTCGGCAATGCGCTGGTGTTCGCCTCGTCGGCCGACGCGCTGATCCGCCACCCGCTGACGCCGGCGGTAATCGACCCGCAAGGCTTGTACAACTACGTCTACTTCCACATGGTACCCGGCCCGGGCACCGTGTACCGCGGCCAGCAGCGCTTGCTGCCGGGCGAATACCTGCGCTTCAGGAACGCGCGGATCGACAAGCGCGCCTACTGGCGCATGGTCTTCGACGAGCAGCCGGGGCGCGATGAAAACCAGCTCAAGGCCCAGTTCCGCCAGGTGCTGCGCAACAGCGTGCGTGAAGCCGCTGGCGCCCAGCCGGTGGGCGCGTTCCTCAGCGGCGGCACCGACAGCTCGACCATCGCGGGGATCCTGTGCGAGGTGAGCGGCAAGGCTGCCAACACGTATTCGATTGGCTTCGAAGCCGAAGGCTACGACGAAATGGAATATGCGCGCCTCGCGTCGCGCCATTTCGGCACCAGTCACCACGAGTACTATGTGACGCCCGACGACGTCGTGGCGGCGATTCCGCGCATTGCGGGCGTGTTCGACCAGCCGTTCGGCAATGCATCCGCGGTGCCGGCCTACTACTGCGCACGCATGGCCAAGGCCGACGGCATTACCCGTATGCTGGGCGGCGACGGCGGCGATGAACTGTTCGGCGGCAACGAGCGCTATTCCAAGCAGCATATCTTCGCCATGTACGGCAAGGTCCCCGGCCTGCTGCGCAAGGCGCTGCTGGAACCTGCGATATTTGGCTTCCCGGGCGGCGAACATCTCAAGCTGATCCGCAAGGCACGCAGCTACATCGAGCAGGCCTCGGTGGCGATGCCGGCACGTCTGGAAACCTACAACCTGCTGGGCCGGTTCGGCCCGGCCCAGGTCTTCACCAGCGACTTCCTGGCCAGCGCCGACGTCAACGCGCCGCTGGCTGGGCTGGCCCACACCTATGCCCAGAATGACGCGTCGAGCCTGATCAACCGCATGCTGGCGCTCGACCTGAAGATCACGCTGGCCGACAATGACCTGCCGAAGGTGGTCAAGGCGTGCGAGGCGGCCGCGATGGAAGTTGGGTTCCCCTTCCTGTCGGACGAAATGGTCGCGTTCTCGTCGCACCTGACCGCGCGCCAGAAGCTCAACGGCACCCAGTTGCGCTACTTCTTCAAAGAAGCGCTGCGCGACTTCCTGCCGAACGAGATCATCACCAAGCAGAAGCATGGCTTCGGGCTGCCGTTCGGGGTGTGGCTGCAAAAGCACCAGCCGCTGCAACAGCTTGCCCTCGACAGCCTGACCGACCTGAAGAAGCGCCATATCGTCCGGCCCGAGTTCCTCGACGCGCTGGTCGGCCAGCACCTCGACGAGCATGCCGGCTACCACGGCACCATGGTGTGGGTACTGATGATGATGGAGCAGTGGTTCAAGCAGCGCGAGGCGCAGCACGGCTGATGGACTATCGCCGCTTTGACCCTTCCGGCTGCAATTTCCCACCGCCCGCCGTACCGTTGCTGCCGGCGCCGGACTGGAGCAGCCTTGGTGTCGCCGGCAACGGCACGGTCGATCCGGCCTTGCTCGACGGGACCGGCGTCAGGCATTTTTCGCGCGGGCGCTACGCGCTGCACGAAGCGTTTCGCAACGCCGGGGTCGGTGTCCAGGGTGCCCTGCTGGCGCCCGCCTACCATTGCCGCACGATGATCGACCCTGCCCTCGCCCTCGGTGCCGAGGTACGCCTTTTCGCCGTCAATCCAGACCTCACACCGGACCTCGACAGCATCGCCGCGGCCCTGGCCGCCACGCCGCAGGCCAGGGCGCTGGTCCTGCCGCACTACTTCGGAATCGAGCAGCCCGNNCGGGCAGACAAGGGCCACGCGGTCGTGGCCAGCCCGTATAAATTCTTCGCGTGCGAGGACGGCGGCGTGCTGTGGAGCGGCGCCGACCCCGCGCCAGCACAGCCCCGGCGCAGGAGCTTGATCGACGAGGCGAAAGGCATGAAATCGGCATGGACGCGCAACCGTGTGGCGCACGCCGCGCCCGCGCGGCGCATCGGGCCGGGCGGCAGCGGTGCGTGCGGTGTCGTGCTGGCCGAAGGCGGCAGCCAGCCGTCGCCGATGTATCAGCGCGCATGCGAAGGACAGTCCAGTCTGGCGCTATCGCGCTGGGTCATGCGCCACACCAGGCTGGCGCCGCTGGTCGACGGCCGGCGCCGCAATTACCGCTGGTGGGCCGAGGCAGTCGCCGGCCTGGCCGGAGCCCGCGCCCTGTTCCCGGAGCTGCCAGCTGGCTGCGCGCCGTATATGTTTCCTCTTGAGATTTCCATGCCCGACCCGTTCTTCTTTGCACTCAAACACGCCGGTCTTCCGGTCTGGCGCTGGGACGACATGGCGGTGTCCGATTGCGGTGTCGCCGACCGCTATCGCTTGCACCTGCTGCACCTGCCTTGCCACCAGGGCTTGAGCGGCGCGCAGATGACCTGGATGACATCGCTGGTAAAAGAGGTGCTCGCATGAGTGCCTGGACCGTCGCCTTGCTCGACGGCAGCCTCGGCGCGCACGCCGCGCGCTGGGACGAGTTAAACCAGCGCTTCTACGCCGGCCACCCGCTACTGGACAGCCTGTTCGTGAATGGACTGCTGCGCCATTTCAGCGATGGCAAGGTCTACCTGGCGATGTGCCGGGTGGGCGGGGACATCCAGGCGATGTGCGTGCTTAGGCGCAAGAACGGCCTGGTCTGGACCAGCTTCCTCCCGTCGCAGGCCCAGGTTGCAGCCACCCTGGTGGACGACCCGGCGCTGCTCGATACCCTGGTGCAGAGCCTGCCCGGCATGGCGATTCAGCTGGACCTGCTGTGCAACGACCCGGCTTTCGGCGCCGCCCTGCGCAATGCGCCTCGCACCAACCTGCTGAACCACGCGTTGACCATGAATGTCATGCTCGATGGCAGCTTCGAGGCTTACTGGGCCTCCCGCTCCAAGCAGCTGCAAAGCAATATGAAGCAACGCGACAAGCGCTTGCTCGACAACGGCTTAGCCACCCGCATGCTCCAGATCACCGATGGCGCGGCGATGCTTGCCGGCGTCGACCGCTACGCGGCGCTGGAATGCGCCGGCTGGAAGGGTCGCAATGGCACGGCGGTCGGCTCGATCCCGGCCCAGCACCAGTTTTACCGCGACCTGATGCTGGGCGCTGCCAGGCACGGCGATGCGATGATTTTCGAATTGTGGATCGACGACCAGCTCGCTGCATCCAGGCTGGTGGTGCGCCGCGGTGCGATGTGGGTGATCCTCAAGACCAGTTACGATGAGGGCCTTGCCGCGTACTCCCCGGGCCGGCTGCTGCTGCGCAGCGTGATCCGCGCCGCATTCGAACAGAACCATGGAGGAACGCTGGAGTTTTATACCGATGCCGACCAGAACCAGCTGGAATGGGCAAGCGCCCAGCGCTGGATCGTCCACCGGACCTTGTACCGCGGCGCCCTCTCGGCCATGGCGGGCAGCGCAATGCGCTTGCTCAGGGCAGGCTCGGCGAACATCGATGACCTGGTTGTGCAGACGTTCGCGTCGCCACTGGCCCTTCCCGAGGACGTGCAGCGTTTCATGACCAAGGCCGAGAAATACAACATCGGCTGTGGCAGCGCCTGGTACCAGAACCTGGCCGGGACCGTGTTTGGCGACGACCGGCTGGTGCGCTTCTATGTGTTACGGCGCGGCCAGCAGATTCTCGCCGTGCTGCCACTGCGCGCGGAGCCGGCCGGGCGCGGCTGGCGGCTGGCGGCATTGTCGAATTTCTACACGAGCCTGTATGAACCGGTGCTTGAAGCGGGACTGAAGTCGAGCGAGCTGGCAACGGTGCTGGCGGCGGTGCAGGAAGAATTCCCCCGGATCGCGTCGTTGACGATGGCGCCGATGGACCCGCAGTCGCACGCCTACGCGACGCTGATCGGTGCAATCCGGATCAGGGGATGGGCGATTTTCGAGTACTTTGCTTTCGGCAATTGGTATCAGCCGGTCGCGACCGACTGGAAAAGCTATTTCTCCGAACGCTGCGGTACGCTGCAAAACACCGTGCGGCGCATGCACAGGAAGTTCGCGGCCGACGGCGGGACGCTCGAGATCGTTACCAGTCCAAAGGCCGTGGCGGCCGCAGTTGCTTCGTATGAGCGCGTCTATGCGGCAAGCTGGAAAAAACCGGAACCGTTTCCTGCGTTCGTGCCCGGCCTGATGCAGACCTACGCCGCCAAAGGATTCCTGCGCCTTGGGCTGGCCTGGCTGAATGGCGAGCCAGTGGCCGCCCAGATATGGATCGTCGCGCACGGGCGTGCGGAGATCTACAAGCTGGCCTACGATGAACGCTTCCGCGCATACTCGCCGGGAACGCTGCTGACGGCGAAACTGATGGAGTTGGCCATCGACACCGACAAGGTCACCGAAATCGACTACCTGATCGGGGACGATGGGTACAAAAAAACCTGGATGAGCCACCGGCGCGAGCGCTGGGGCATTGTCGCGTACAACCCGTGCAATTTGCGCGGACAGGCCGGGCTGGCAAGGGAAGCGGCCCGGGAGGCGGCAAAGAAAATCCGCAACCGTTTCCGGGCCAGCATGAAGCGCGACGGCGGCGAACCGCCGTCGCGTCCATGACGCGTCAGGCGCCGGTACGCAAGAAGAAGATGTTCGACTTGCGGGTCGGAAGCATAACGAAACCACGCAGCGCCGGAATGTAGCGGAAGCGGTTATTGATTCCCGACGACAGTGTTGGCGGCACCGTCGCACCCGGCAACAGCGCGAGGATGCTGATGTCCCACACATTCGACGCGTTCGGCTTGATCGCATAGACCCGGCCGGCCCCTGCGCCCTGGCCGCAATAGAACAGGAAGCGGTCGTTGTGCGGGTCGTAATCCATGCCGGCGAAGGTCGGCTTGTCGGCGATGAACTGTGTCAGCGCGGCGCTTGGATTGAACTTGACGCTGAACTGTTCCGAGCCATTGAGCGGAATCCGGCTGGCAAATACTGCCGGCGTGCCATACCCCTGCCCATCGCCCCAGTTCAGCGTGAACAACTCGTTACGCGACGTATCGTGCGAAATCGGGGAACGCACGATATCCGCGCTGCGCTTGGTGATCGGCGTGGTCCACGCCTTGGTCTGCGGCGACCAGCGGCGCAGCATCGTACCGTAGACTTCGCCGCTGCTCCGGATTGCCATGGAGCCGTAATTGCCCGTCGGCACATCTGCCCAGGTGCCAGGTGGATCCCAGGTATTCGTATCGAGGTTAAAACCGTCGACCTTCATCATCTGGTGCGCATTGCCCCAGGCGCCGCGCACTCCGAACAGCATCAGGCGATTAACCTGCGGGATGAAATGCATCGTGCTGTATACGTGGCGCGATGTCGGTTTCCCGTCCGGATAGTAAGCAACGTCCATAGCGATCGCGGTGCTCGGCGCCATGCGCAGCTGCCACGTCGGCGCGTCGTCGGTCAGCCTTAGCGACACCACCCGGTTGTCGGAGGAGTCCAGATGCCCGCCGGACGCTGCAAGTAGAATTTCATTGGTTTGCTCCTTGTACGCCATCCCGCTGTACGCGTCCATTGCCGCGCCACCGGCCCCGGCGGTACCAGGAATCTCGATCCACTGGTGCAACGCGCTGCCGGCAAACCACGCCGGGTCGCCTGCGCGCGGCTGTTCCGGCACAACCGGGACGGCCAGCACTGGCGGCGCATTGTACCTGGCTGGCTTGACACCCCATACCGGCCGCACATTGAATGCGTTGGCCAGGGCGCTCCAATTGGTCGCGCTCACCATGCGGTTGTAGGCTTCCTGCGCACCGGGCACGCCATGCTGGACAGCATAGGCGATCGCCGGGACCAGGTTGCCCCACAGCGCAGTTTCGCCAGGCATGTACTCGCCAGCAAGCGTACCGTCGGTATTGCCCAGCCAGGCCGGTGCCTTCTCGAAGGTAGCGCGGTAGACTTCCGCATCGGTGGCATACCACGGACCCGTGCCATTGTCATAGTCCGGCTTGGTGCTTGGCGAGATGGCCATGATGTACGGCACAGCATTGATGTACCAGAACTGCTCCTTGGTGCCGAGCCTGCGGATGACACTTTGCGCTTTCCACGCGAAGAACTGGCCCAGCTTGGTGCTCGATGACGACGAGATCGGCAGGCCGAGCGATACGGCGTAGCCGAAGGCGGCAGTCACGAAGTCCTGCTGCCATGGCGCCGAGACGCGGATGGTGCCGTCATAGCCTTCGCCTGGCTTGATCCAGCCATAGGGGTTGTTCGGACGCGCCACATAGCGGCCATGGAAGTGTTCGATATTGGCTTCCACCGAAGCAATGAATTCCGAACGTAAAGCCGCGTCGTCGTCCGGGGTAACGCACAGCGCCTGTACCCGTGCGCGCCAGTCCCATGCGCAGCTACGGGTCTGCCATGCCCCAACCGCGGTTTGCACCAGCCCCTTGCTACCCGTGCGCAGGAAAGTATTGTCGCCGTTGCCGAGATAATTCGCGGTGGTGGCGAACTGTACCTCTTCCATGAAGTAGAAGCGTCCCGTCACCAGGTAGGCCAGGTAACCGACCGACGGGCTGTGCGCCACGTCCCAGCCTGGCGGGTGGCCGCCGGTGGCGACCGGGGTGTACTGGCCATTGGTCGAGCCGCCGGTATCCTTGAACCCGTGGCTGGCGCGGATGTTCAGGGTCGGATGGCTACTGAACCGCGGCGGACGGTTGGTTGCCTCATCACGGTAGTGGATGCCGTAGCGGCCGGCACTGAAGCCATTGCGGATCACCGAACCGTAGGTAGCCGGAACATTGCTGACCAAGAAGGCGACATCGTGCTCCGGAAGCAGTCCGATCGGATCCTGATAGCCGCCCGATGCCATGCTGTCGTTTGCGTAGCGGAAGTTACCCGCCTGCAGCGGCTGGTAGCTTGCCACCTGGCGGGCCAGCACGGCACTGTTGGCGACCAGCTGGCCGTGGTATGACGGCACCAATTCAGTTGCCTGAAGATAAATCGAATCTTGGCGCGCAATGACGCCCGGGTCTTCCGCGGCCCAATACGACAGGGCGGTTCCGCTGATGAGCGGCGTGCGCTGATGATGTTTCAGGTCGATCGCAGCCGACATGCGCTGGCTACGGTTGAGCATGAAGCTGAACGTCGCGGCCTTGTTGCTCGGCGCGTCGACGCGCAGGAAACCGTTTTCGATCCACGGCAGCATTTCGATCGCGCCATTTGCCCACATGCGCACTTCCAGCCACGCCACCAGGTGCTTGTCGGCACCCACCGGCTTGCGGTAGATCCACGACGACATCGCGGGGCCTGACACCCAGGTCTGGAACGGCACAGCCCAGTCGGCGCCTTCCCAGCGGACGGTGCCAAACGTGCCGCAACCGACTTCGGCAATCGCACCGCTGCTGCGCAGGCGGGCCGTGTCGACCGGGGAAGGTGTGCCCTGGGCAACCGCACTGCTGAGATTGACGGTAACGCCAGCCGCGCTCGGCAGGCTGACCTGGCCCGACAGGATCGCAAACTTCAGCGAGCCGTCCGGCCAGCGATTCTTGACAGTCACCTGCAGCGTACCGTTATCGGAAAACACGGTGCGTCCGGCCAGCACGTCGCCGCGGCGGAACGCGAAGCCCAGGCTAAACGGCACCGAGGCCTGGCCGCTGGTACTCGATACGGTGAAACGGGCGCCCGGGATCGGGGCGGCGGGCGTTGACGTACGCGGCGGCGTCGACAGCGCGGCGGAACTGGACTCGACTGTTCCTGATGCGAGCTGGTTCGCGACTTCTTCAGGCACGCCGCCGCCACAGGCGGTCAATGCGCCGGTTGCGGCAACGGCGGCGGAGTTGCGAAGGAAAATACGGCGTTTGTTGTTAATCATGTGATATGTCGCTAACGTAAATGGTGCAGGTTCGCGGAAGCAAATACGGCACTTCCGCGGCGGAGCCCAAGCCCGCTCAAAGGTGGGGAGCGAGCCATGCGTCATCAGACCTATTATTTTTGTTTGGCGTTGCTTATCGGCATCGGGAGTCGTATTCTAACCGTGAGATTCGCAAAGTAAAATATCCATGCGGCAATATAATGCCTGCAAACAACAGAGATTCCTCATTTTATTGCGTCCTATCAAGGAAGCTGTTCCATCATTAAAAGTAGCAGAAAAACAGGATATATTTATTCAAGACAATAAATTGCACCCTATTTAAGAATGGAAAACAAATCCAGCATTCAAGTCCGGACCTTTGACGGGATTGATAATATATACACGGACTTGATTTTTATAAAAGACAAAAAGAAATTTAAAATATTTTCGGAAATATTTTTGCGCGGATCAAAATGCGTGTCAATACGATAATATTTATTCGGTCGGCGCTATCCGGTGCCGCCGTAAACGTGACATGGCGACAACAGAAAGTTCGCTAAACAGTGGATGCCTGAGCAACCACATAAACAGGGGCCAGCCGATGCAGGTCGCGATCGCGCAAGCAAAAAACAGCGTATAGGGCAATGCCGTCCCGGCCGGACGCATCAGCAGCACAACAACGATCGCGGGCGCCAGGCTCAGGCCCGCCAGTAAGCCGCTGCGTGCCAATCCGATCCCGAGCGCGACGAAATCAGTGGGGACGCACGCTTGCTTGAACACGAACCAGAGCGGCATAGTCAACACCGCGACGGCCATGAATCCCCAGGCAAACACCTCGAGATCACGGTAGTAATAGACAATCAGGCACAAGGCTGCCGCCTTGAGCGGCTGCACGATCAATTCACAGGTCGCGACGGTGGTCGCATGCCCGCCTGCGAGGATGGCGGCTGGAACCAGGCTGATCACCGCATTGGCTGCGCCCGCTGCACAGAACAAGGGCACCAGGGGGGCAGCAAGGTCCCACTGCGGACCGAACATCAGGCGCAATACTTCTAGCGGAAACAGTGCGGCGAACCCATAGAATGTCCAGCCGACCGCCGTCACGTTGACGACGCTGGCGATGAACTTGGCATCGAGCGTGCCGCTCTGCTCACGATGGGCTTTCGAAAATGCAGGGAATGCAACGTTACGTATTGCCGCCATGAAGTCGCGGTGAAACAGGTTCATCAGGCCCTTGGCCCGGCTGGCCAGCGCCACCGCATCGAAACCCATGATCTTGCCGATGGCCAGATCATTGATATCCATCGCGATCGCGGTGATGACGCTGGAGAACGTCAGGCTGCCACCGAACCGGACGATTTCGCGCCATTTCGACAGCGCAGGCTTCGGCAGCCGGGCGGCGCCGCCGATCCATAACAGGCCGACGCCGGCGATGGCGTTATTGATCACCGAGCCGAACGCCAGCGCATAGGCGCCGCTTCCAGCCCACGCCAGTCCGATCGTTGCCAGGGTTGATAGTAATGCCGCGGATAGATTTATTCGCATCATCGCCTTGAAATTCATTTCCCTTCGCAGTAACGCAAGGCAAACCGAATTAAACGGCAGGATCAGAAAGTTAATCGCCACGATCCTTGAAATGGATGCCAGGCTGTCATCGCCATAAAACGCAGCAATATACGGGGCGCCGATTTGAATCAGTCCAAACAGGCTTGCCCCCAGGATCAAGGCGAGCGCCCAGGCGGTCGCTATATGGTCTCGATGTAAATCTTTCTTCTGTATGAGAAAGTTCACCAATCCAAAGTCGCGAATGACCTGCGTGACGCTGATGATTGCCAGCGCAACGGAGAATAAGCCGACTTGTTTGGGGGTCAGCAGGCGGGCCAGCAGGAAGAATGACACCAGGTTCAGTGCAATTCCAAGATAACTTTCGATAAACGAAAACGCGATCGCGCGACGAACGGTGGTCATTAAGCCGCCCGCATATCAAGGTTCGGCCCGGCCGTATTAAAGGGCGTGAATTCAATGACGAAATAAGAAATCAATACAGGTTCTTCTTCTTTTGTGAATAATACTCAATCCATTGCGGATACTTTTCTGGCCACAGGCGGGCGTACCATTTGCTGGCGACGGTCCCGAATGCGCGCCAGACGCGCAACTCCAGCGCAAACGCGTTGCCGGGCCTGCCGAACAGTTTTGTCAGCGGCAGTCGCATGAGGTCAGCCGCGAGCTGGCGGTAAACCCAGCGCGGCACGCCCAGCAGGCGCGCCACTTGCGCCGCGTCTTCTTCCGGGCCGCTGATGCCGGCCTTGAACGACCAGCGCCGGAAATAGCGCCGCGATAGCATCTGTGCATCGACCGGCGCCAGCACCACCAGTTTCGGGCGGTACGAGACCGGGATGCCCAAGCTGCGGCAGCGCGCGCCGAATTCGTAATCCATGTGCCGGAAATGCACTTCGGAAAACATCCCGGCGCGCTCGAACAGCGTGCGCCGGGCCACCAGGTTGGCGCCAGCCGGCGCATAACCGGGCGGCGCGTCCAGCAAGCAGTCCTCGCCCATGTCGACCCCGCCGAGGATCGCCGCCATGTTGTCGGCGTACCAACGCGGCACCCCGCAGGCTGGCCACGCCAGCAAGGTCTTGCCGCCCGCCAGGACGACGCGGGGGTCGTCGAAAGTAGCGCAAATTTCGGCCACCCATCCCGGCGGGAACAGGATGTCGTCGTCGGTAAACGCCAGGATCGCGGCCGTACTGGCCGCAATGCCGGCGTTGAGCGCAAACTGCTTGCCCTGGCGTCCTTCAAACAGGTAGCGCAGTTCGCCAAGGCGCCAGCCTTCGCGCAGCGCTTCCACGGTGGCCGCCGTGTCGTCGCTGGAATTATTGTCGACAACGATGACCTCGATCGAGACGCCGCCCGGCGCGGCCTGCTGCTGCAAGGACAGCAGCGTCGCGCGCAAAGAGTCGGCGCGGTTCCAGGTGCAGATAATGATGGCGACGCTATTGGTCACGACGCAGCGCTCGCTTGGCGGTACACCGCGAGGTGCCGGTCGAAACTTTCCGCCCAGGCGAAGCGGCGCACCCATTGCGCGGCGGCGCGCGCGCGTTCGCCGCGCCGCTCGCCCATGCTCACGCAGTCGTCCACCGCGGCGACCCATGCGTCGCGGTCATACGGCGGCACCACCATCGCCAGCGGGCCGATCAGCTCCTTCAGGCTGCCCAGCGGGCTGAACAATACCGGCACGCCGGCCGCCTGCGCTTCCACCGCCGGAAAGCCGAAGCCTTCGTACAGTGTCGGATACAGCACCGCCCGGGCCCCGCGGTACAGCGCGCGCAGCTCGACGTCGGACAGGAATTCGGCAAATATCACCCGGTCCCGTAAATCGGGCGACAGTTCGGCCTCGGCAATAGTCCGCGCGGCCTTGCCAAAGCCGCACATCACCAGCTTCAGGTCGGCGTGGCGGCTCGCCGCGACCACCTCGATGGCCCAGTCGGCGCGCTTGCGCTTCATCGGGCCGCCGAGGTAGACGGCGTACGGCGCACCGGCCAGCTTCTGCGCGAGCGCCGGCGGCAGGCTGCCCTGCTCATCCATAAAGTATTCCTTGTCGATACCATGGGGAATCACGGTCAGCTTGGGCTCCAGCCATGGCCAGCGCGCCAGGATATCGTTGCGCGAACATTCGCTGATTGTGATGACCGCCGCGCATTTCTTCAGCGCGGCCGGCACCAGCCGGTCCCAATAGGTGCGCGCGCCGAGCGTATCGGGCCGCTCTTCCCAGGCCAGGGTGTCGTGCAGGGTGACCACGGTCGGCTTCGGCTGCCAGAGGGGCAGCGCGCCTTCGGTTGCATGCAGCACGTCGATCTCGCGCTGGCGCAGCCGCAGTGGCAGGCCGACCTGCTCCCACGCGCGGAACCGGTCGCCGCGGAAGGTGAAAATTTCGGACTCCAGGTTGGCGCCCGCGGGCGTCACCATGCCGAAGCGGGGATCGTCGCCAAACAGGCGCCAGTGCATGCCAGGGTGCTGCTTGCTATGGCTGAGCAACTCGAAAGCGTATTTCCCCATACCGCGGATATGCTCGGTATTCAGGCAGCGCGCCACCATTCCAACCTTCAGTTTCATGTCGTTTTTTCCTTGTTCGGCGCAAGCGAACGCAAATATGATTTGATCAGCACTTTCCAGCCAGGCACATGGCGCAGGTCCATGCGCAGGGCTTCACGGCCGCCCCGCCGCGCCTGCGACAGGCTGCCGCCACGCATGTGCGCGGCAGCGTATTCGCTCCAGCTCTTGGCCAGGAAGCGCCGCACGGCCGACTCGTCCGCTTCGCGCCCGTCCGGCGAACGCATGCCCCAGCTGTCGACAGCGCGGCCGATGACGCGGGCGCGATAGTTTTCGGTCGGCACCGTCCGGGTGATGCTGTCCGGATGCATCCGGTACAGCGCATACGGGCGGGCGACCCGATGAATCGGGGTGGCCTGCGATGCGCGCAGCCACAGGTCGTAGTCCTCGCCGAGGCGCAAGCTGGTGTCGAAGTTGCCGATCTCGTCGAACAGCGCGCGCTGCGCCACCACCGTCGAGGTCCACACCACGCAATCGAGCAGCAGCTCCGGATAGATCCAGCCGCTCGCCCCGCGCC
>CXWL01042707.1_pt1 | contig 16387 bp, 12 predicted proteins | sample 590931 | NCBI WGS metagenome assembly CXWL01 (sample SAMEA3498368, study PRJEB10139) | groundwater metagenome | biome: water well; material: biofilm material | place: Germany | collected 2015-04-27 | reverse complement strand
TTCACACCGCAAGAGAAAGCTGGCTCAATTAGCGACTTTCACCCCTAACCTTGCGTTGTAATACTAGTACGCTGCATATTTTCTAGATGGCTTACATTTTTCCTTGTTGGATGGCATATCAAGTAATTAATATATCTTGATATGTTTGAAAAATTAGCCCATTGGTTTTTTCAATGTTGAAAGCCTGTTTGACCCTCTGGTAACCGCCCTCCCCAAGTCGTTTACGTTCTTCGGGGTGGGCAATCAAGTAAGCCATTGCGTCTGCTAGCTCATTAGTATTATTATACGGAACCAATAGTCCTGAAATATTATGTTCAATGATTTCCAAAGGTCCTCCATGAGATGTTGCAATCACAGGCAGATGAAAAGCCATGGCTTCCAGAACTACCAAACCAAAGCCTTCCGGCAAAAGCGAAGGAACTACAACAATATCCAAGAAAGGATATACAGATGTTACATTGTCTAAAAATCCGGTAAATATCACCCTATCTTCCAGCCCAAACTCTATGACTTTGGCTTTTAATTCTCGTAAAAAGTATTCATAACCAGAAAATGTGTCGCCAATAATTATCAGACGAGATGGGTTGTCTTTTTGCCGATGAAGCAGAGCGATATATGCATCAAGTAAATAAGATTGTCCTTTACGAGGGCTTATGCGGCCGATCATACCAATATAAATAGTTCCCTCTTTTCTCTTACCCCAAGCAGTGATATTTCCTTGTTGAAGTTTTGTCTCGAGCGGATTCAGGTCTATTCCATTGGGGACAATCTTAACCTTGGTCTGGTCAGGAAATTGCTGGGCTGTCACTTTTGAAATACAAATAACCTTGGATGATAGTGTTGTAATCAACCGGTGATAAAAACACCACAATGCTGGGAATTCGTCATTTATGATTTCGTGAATATGCCAGATATGAGGTATCCCCGCCAATCTTGCAGCAAAACCGCCTGTCAAGGTTACCGTAGCACAGGTATGCACCAAATCAATTTTATTTTTTCGGATAAAAATTAACAGCCGAATGAGATTAGGCAAAATTGAGAGTAGAAACTTGACTAGTGCCATGCCTCTGACTAAATCTCGGCGAATCACAGTGAAAGGGAATATATGATATTCGACCTGCATCTGTGATAATTGTCTTTCCAACGGCCCTGAATTTGGTAAAACCACGACAGGGGTAAATTGCTCCCGTGGCAAACTCGTGAGTATCTCAAGCAACATTTTACTGACCCCATATAAATCAGCGGTGGGATTTAGGTACAAAATACTTCTGGGTTGGTGCGAATCAGTCATTGTTATCAATACTCTTTTGCCAGATATCAGCCATTTGATATGCTAAAGTCTTCCGATCAAACACTTCTATTCCATTGAAGCTAATCTCTACAGGTTGTTTGTTTTGATGAGACTTGTATATTTCCTGAATATAATCGGAAATACTTTCGATGTCACTAAAGTGAAAACTTTGCCCTAGGTGATGCCCAGTTACTAGATTGCTGGAAGCGCCTGCTTCGGCGATTAATAAAATTGGAGCCTTCCCTACCGCCCAGTATTCGTAAAGTGTGCCAGAAATAGCCGTTGTGTTGCCAACAGGCTGTACTAAGAAAAAAAGATTGGCCTTCCATAGCCACTCTACAAGTTCTATGCGAGCCACAGAGCCAAGTTCTTTAATTATTGGACGTAGTGCAAGTTTGGCTATCAGCTTATCGAATTCACGCGATAGGCTGTTGCCAAGAAAAACCACTTCTACCTGTTGCCGTGCTAATGGGTTGTTTTGGAAGAAGCGATGCAGCCCTAAAAAGAAAGGGGTTATATCGCGATAATCTTTTTGATACCCCCATGCGGCACTAAGAATCAAAAATTTATCTGTGTTTAGCGTATCTTGTCGGTTTCGCAATGGAAGATATTCGGCAATGTCACAACCATTCGGAATGAAATGAAATTTTTTGGAGTCACAACTTGCCGCATAGCGTTTTTTATACAGGTTGTAGCTGTGTTCTGTGGCGAGAACAACCTGAGCCGCGGTTTTAATGATAACTGCTTCAAGCTTATTTTCTATTACTCTTCGCCAGGCTGTTTTTTTCTGAAAGTCTGGAGAGCCAACCCAATCATCCTTCAAGTCAAGGATAAATGGTTTGCCAGTAAACCATTGTAACAATGCGCCAATCACGGCATTTGTAAAAGTTGGGGCTACAGCATAAATAAGGTCCATGTTCCAAGATTTTACTTTTCTTAGTGCATGAAAAAACACTCCTCCCCCCCATAAAAAGCTCAGCTTGGCGCGCAACAAGGTGATTAACTTGCTAATACTTGATTGTGAAAATGTGGAATTGTTTAGTGTTCTTGTGGATGGCTGACCAGCAGGGTTAGAGGTTTTTGAGTCGGAAAAAGGAGTAGGAATTCTAACAACAGTGGTATTAGGAGGAAGTTCATTTTCTAAAAAAGCTGAGAGATGGTTTTCTGGTACCACTGAATGATCTGGGGCTTGGGTCAGGATAACAAATTTCCAATTACGAGATGCAATATATTTGATAAATTTCACCAAGCGGATTGAGGCTCCTGCTGAACTGATGGGTGGGAATTGTCTTGAAATTACTAATACGATTGGCACAGATTGTTTCTCCTGAATATTATTGACTCACCTTACGCAGTTCAATCCTGTAGGGATGAAAGGATTATAGAAAATATCATTGTAAGCGGCCAAAATCCTGTAGGGACGACGTAAATTTTCCAGTCCATGATACCCCTACGGGTTGCTTGACCATATCCCAAAATCTATAATCATGCGACCCTTTCGGGGTCAGAAGTCCATTTTTCGTAATGTGAGTTATTAATTGGGCGCATTTGATGCAATCATTGGGGGGCCTGGTTGGTATTCTGACGATTTATTTTGATATTTTGCCCAAGAGATGGTGATTGCCATAATAACCCAAAACAACGTAACCAGATTTTCGTCTGCCATCGATGCGCTGCCGAGGCCACTGACTAAAAAAGCGGTACCAGCTGCAAACAACCCTAAAATAAAATTATAGTCATCGGGGATGTAAATAAGTAACTTGAGTAGTTTTAGGGTTTCGCGCCAATATAAGACTAAGAAAAATAAGAAGAGTACCAGAGCGATAAGGCCGCGTTGATATGCTATATCTATGAACATATTATGGGTTGAAAACCTTTCCAGGTAACCACTCCCTGGTATTTGAGCAATGGCATTACTGATGAGCGACGTTCCGAATCCAAAAACGGGCTGCTCAAGAATCTGCTGTAGTGCATATTCCCATACCATTATGCGCCAATTAACGTTTGCGGCCTGGATAGGGGAAAAAATTGTCAGGAAGTGTGCTGCAAAGTCTTTGAATAGTGCTGCGGCGACCATCAGTACCAAGATAAAGAGCAAGCCGCTGCTAATGAGTCCGATCAGAACTGAGCGCTTTTTTAGTAGAGCACGGAAGTTCCAGAGAATTAGGAGGCCCATGCCCACCAATGTGGCTGTCCAGGCACTACGCGAAAAAGTGGCAATGATGCCCCCGGCCTGAAGGATTAGCATTGTTCCCCAAATCCACTTGTTCTTTCTTGAAGCACTCCATGCTAACCCCCAGGTCACAAAAATTGTTGCAGATAAAAGAACACCAAACCCGTTGCTGGCCAAAAATGTTCCATGTCCTCTAAATATATTGGTATTGGCTAAATATAATTTTGCAAGGTTTACACCGGAATAATCGGCGACAATGTTTTGGGGATACGAGAAGAAAATTCCAAGATAACGAAAATTAGTTCCCAAGCCTGAAAAAAAGCGTCCACCCGATAGCGTTTGGATCATCGCAAATGTCGCACCGAGGGTGGCACCTACCGAAAGCCAACTGGCGAGTACTCGCAAATTTTCTGGTTTTTTTAAAAGCATCCAGACCCCAAGATAGATGAGCGGACCTGACCATACAATGCGGTAGATGGCCCAAATCCCTTGAATAGGGCTTGTAACAAGGGGGCCTTTTGATATTGCGATGCTGCTGAATACCAAATAGAACAACCAAATGGCTATATAAGGCGTTCGAACGGCCCTTGCAAAACCTTGCTTATGGGTAAAAATAACAATTCCTACCAAAAAGACCAGGGTTAGCCCGCCCAGGGTTTCAGGGCTAAGTGTTAGCCCAAAAATTTGGGATAATTCTATTTCGGTTTGGAAAGGGATGGCAAACGCCAAGGCGTAGACCAGCCAGCGAGGCCGCACTAATACTAAGAATAAAGCAACGAGGGCCAGAACCAAGATGGAGAAAGGTATTTGCGCAAAGGTAGCTCCGATCCCTATCACAATACTACCAGCCAGAAACAGCAGTAGATACTGGATAGGAAAATGCCTGGGAGGGGCAGCAGGGTTTAAATCAGGGAATTTAATCAATTTTGATGCCTTGAGTTTTTATATACTGTCTTCTGACTCTCTATCCAGAAATATTTCTCCGCATCCAGAAACTGCTGGGCCATCGTTGCGATTGATACCAGGGAAACAGTTCTTTTAATTTGTCCTGATATTTGAAATGCAGGTAGCTCATGCTTATCATCACTTCAAACTCATGATTGAACAAGAGAAATGCATGAAGCAGGTACTGTTCTTGCCAGAACATTTTTAACCCTTTGTTGAGATAATGATGGGGCAAATATTCAACGGGAAAAAAGATGTCATGAACATGGATGATGACGCCAGGGTTTAGCTGCGGTATGATGTTCAGAAACAGGTAGTTGACGTCACCAAGAGGTTTTACTGTATGGCTGGAATCAATGAATAAAATATCATTTACTTCCAACTCTTTGAAAATGTTTATGTCCACATCTTCAACTTTCTCGACGATTAAGCGATTTACCCCTTGATGGCCTTTTTGCAACTCACTTGAGGGGTATGGTTCAATAACAATAAACTCCCCTGTGCGCCCTTGTTCTTGATTTTTCGTCATTGCGGCAGAAGTAATTTTGGTAGACATTCCGGCTCCGACTTCAATCATCTTCTTAGGCTTAAAATGCCGAACAAAAGCATAAAGAGCCAGGGCATTTATCGGTGCGTAGGATGGCATTTCGCTCTGAGTAATTCCAAATATCCCGCTGCCAGTGTGACGATATTCCTCTTCGTAATCTTTCAACAGATGGGTTAATATTTCAATTTGTTTATCTTCCCCCAAATTGACACCACACATTGGATGTTCTTGTGTCAACAACGCTGTGTTTTTGCGAAAAGCCCGTGTGTCGGGGATTGGACTGTAGTAATGTACTGGAAGTACATGAAACCCAATGCGCTCAAATAGATAAAACATCTTCCAAACAATTTTGTCTATAAACTTTTTCATAACCATCGCGCTCTTTCTTAAAATCATTTTGTTATGATACCATAGGCAGGCGAGTACGGGATTTTTTCATGCGTGTGCGGATTTACTTTGCTGCCATTAGAGAAATCTGTTACGATTACAGTAACGTCCTCTATCGTAATACGCCTGTAAACAGGACTCCCATATCCATCATGTGTCCCCACAAACCCATGTACGCCAAAATAAATAGCTGCAGCATGTGGGTTTCCGCCAAGGGTAAACGCCCCCAGTGAGAGATCGCCTGACTCTTTTTCGCCAACACATGGCGCAAAATGCGCTTTAACCGACCGGTATGTGTTACGCAAGACTGGATAGGCTGTGTAAATATATGTACCCGGATCAATTGTAACTGTTTTGCCGTCAATTTCCAGCTCAATAGAGAGCTGGTCGTTATGCGCGTGACCGCCGTTGCCGTTCTGACCAATCGAGCCACAACGAATGGCGAGATATAGCCTCTTTGACCGGAACATATAAAGCCCGAAATCTGGGTAGGCGATGGTTTCCAGGCCGTCTTGCAGGTCAGCCTCTTCGGCAGGAAAACGAGTGATGACGGGCGGGAAAGTGATGTTGTTAAAAATCTTTTCACATTTCTGCCAATCAGAAATATCGCCAATTTGTATGTTTTGAGCCGCTGTCTTTCCACCTTTGACGTGGGCGGAGGCAACTTGAACTCCACGACATAAGGCTTGTACAACCATGGTTTCGCCATTTGCGGCATCGCCTGCGAATGCTGCAAAATCTGTGCGGTCAAACAGGCCGTTGATGGCTGCAACCAGGTGGTGATGGGATAAGACGTTTTCCATCCAATAAATATCGTCTTCAGGTAATTCATCATATCCCGTTAAATTAAGATAATGAGTCTTTGCCCCCCCAACTGTCATTCTTTCATAGGTTGGAAATAATTTCAAAAATCTGCCACTGTCATTGTCTCCGAACTGCGGGATATGACCATTGGGCTTGGTGATGTGCATGGTAAACTCGGCCATTCGTTCCAGGCGCGGGAAATACCAAACGGGGAACGGAGACTCGTCTTTGGAGTTTGGTAAACGATAAAAATGCAATGGCGCGGGGGCAAGCTCGGGCGAGCCTTTTATCACGCTATGCTCATAAGTCAGGAGCGCTTGCCGCTTTTCTTTTGAAAGACCAAGAATCAGCGCCGTGGCGTAAACGACCAGTTCTGCAGAAAGGCGATGGTAGCTTGTTGATGCTTCAAAATTACTTCCATCTTCATGGAATTGCATTTTTACCTCTTTTATCAATTCCTGAACAGAAAAAGCCAGCCAGGCATTTGTTTCTTTATTACACGGCAGATATACTGAAGCAAATAATAATCCTGTAATATCGGACAAATAATGATTACTTCTTAACTCTATGGACCACTCAAGATTGTTAATGATGTGCTGCCCATGTTCATAAATACTTCGGGAAAAAACATTTTCAAACTCCTCATCAAACTGTGCGCCGAACGATTTAAATAAGTCATATGCCACCAACCAGTTTGCCACCCTGATAGCCACATCCATGGTACAGGCCCAATTTACTCCCCAGCGCGGCGGGTTCGTAGAAATGAAATCGAGAGTCTGATTATGAAACTCCTGCGCATATCGTTTTGGATTCTCAAAACCTTCCACTCCTCGTTGTGCCAGCGTGTAAGCCCATGCGAGTTGTGGCAGATGTTGCATACGAGCCAGTTCCCATGGGACCTTAACATCTACACCTAACAAATGACTATATTTGATATCTTTGCACCAAGTATCTTCGCTCCAACGGTAACCGGATTTGAAATCCAGATGCCAATCAATGGGACAATAGTCCGCGTCAATCAGACTCCAAATATGTTGGGCTTCCGCCAGATTTGCAGCATTGATACGCCCTTCAAGCCAGTCCCCGCTTTGGGTTACAGCAACAGCCCCGCCCATCTCGTGGCGGTGATTCAGCAAGCCGCGGCATTTCATGCCGTGCTGTATACGCACCCAGCCCGAACCCAATAAGTCGAAACGGTGGGCGAGGTAATGACGGACAACATCCTTCAGCCAGCCCTGATCACCAGGGATGACATTCTGCGGAAGGTCTCCTAAGAAATCATTAAGAGACTTAGGCGGCATCTTAGTATTCAACAAAAAACTTGAGGAACGTTGGTCGTGTTTTCTGCGGTAATAATCCCTGACTTTGGCGGCTACTTTTGTAATTATGATACGAGGGGGTGTCGAGATGACGAGACGAATATAGCGTTGAAGGGGATATTGCATATCTTGCAACCTTGGTAAATTTAGCCGACATCATGTCTTGCTTTTTATCTAATAGACTTTATCCGAAATAATAATTGTTCATAGTTTCAGAGGTTTTCTGCGATGCTCCACGCGCAAGTTGTGCAAGCCGCAGGCGATGACCATGACCAAATCTGAAAAGTTGTCTTTTGTGTTTCTGAGAACATCCTTCACAATACGAGCACGCTTGACACCTGAAAGAGCATGCTCGACCTTGACGCGAATTTTTGACAGCTTGCGATTCTTTTCTTTTTCGCGTTCAGTCAGTTCCTTACCACGCGGCTTTTTTTCGGCTGATACAGTTTTTGCACCTTCGGCTCGTAGCCTTGAAATCCTGTGTCTTTATGGAGCGCGATCTGTTTAGGATAAGAAATCTTTTCCGTATCGGCGACTTTCTTGTCATGGGTTTTGCCTGGGTAGGTCTGGCTCAAATACGATACCCGTTTTCTCTTGGCAGTCGCAATGATGACGTTCTTGTCGCTATGGATTTTCTTCTTGCCGCTATAGTGGAGAGCCTGTTTTTCAGCCTTTTTCGGTCGCTGGCGGCGCCTTTCCGTGCCGTCAATGATGGAATCCGCCGCGTCGGGCTGGTTTTGTTCCTTGGCTTTGAACTTCTTGGGGTCGCGCTCTGGCATCGCGCCCACACCTTCCAAGGCTTGTTTCAGGATTGGCAACAGCTGATGAATCCACTCATTCGCTCGGCTTTGCGCCATCCCAAACAACTCGCCTTGCACGGATTGTAACGGATAACTTTTCTGATAGACCAACGCAAACAATAATTTCTGCTTGATGCCATCCAATGAACTCTTGCGCCCTCCCCCTGCCTTCCTTTTTCGTTTCTTACCTGCCTTGGTTTGGGAGGCAGGATATACTTTCAGGTAGGCGCTCTCGAAAGTAGGAAGCAATTTGTCAAACTCTTCCACTGTCAGGCTTGTAAATGTCAAAAACTTTCTCGGTTTTGTTTTCAGTTCCTCATAGATTAGCATCCTGCGATCATAATGCCGTTTCTACTATTTCGGATAAAGTCTATTAGTTGTTTTTCGTGACTGATAAAAATATAACCTAAATAACAACATTTAACTTTACAGATTTAAAATGCATCATATATAATTGATTTGTAAATATCGGTTTTATCGATAAAAGGAATGTTCATGTTTTCTAAAAACATTTTTCTCCTTTCCACAACCTCTGCAGAAAATTTATTGCCATAACCGAGTTCCTTTAAATGTATTATAAGATTAGCATCATCAAAAATTTGTCTCGCAGGCCGACATGGGTTTCCAACAGAAATGGTAAATGGACAAACATTGCTGGGAACAACTGAACCGGCCCCCACTACCGCCCCTATTCCAACAGTGACATTCCCAGTAATAATCACATTGGCAGCTATCCAAGTTTCGTCTTCAATAACTATTGGTTCGCTATTTTGACCTGGATATGGTTTAATGAATCGTGTGCTTTTTCCCCTCACTGCAAAAATATGCTTAGCAGCTAAAAGAGTGACATTGGGACCAAACATTACATTATTCCCAACACAAATTTCACCTCTCCAATAAGCGTTTTCGCCAATAAACACATTATTACCAATTTGAGTTTTTCCATCTGAAGGAAAAACTGAATGGAGAGGATCGAATAAAAAATTATCGCCTATTTTCCGAAAACTATGGAAGATTAATAATTTCTTAATCGCTTTCCTTACTTTTAATGGCAATTCCAATAACCATAATAGAGATTTCCAAAAAAGTTTTTTAATCATGAACGATCGTTCCTTCCAACAAAATTTATCATTTATAGGCCTTGCGTAAAACAATAGAAATAAAAGTAATATTTATACATAAGGATACCAATGACAAAACTACTTGAGCCCAAGCTACACCAACAACGCCGAATTTAGATAAGAAAATGAAAGTTACTATTAAACTCATTGGAGTTGATATCATAACACTTAGAGAGTTATATTTGACAAAACCTAAAGAAAATATTGCTACACCAACTAATGAAATTGAAGAATTAATAACATAGCTAACAAGCAAAACGGCCAGATACATAAGGGTTGAAGAATAATCGGGGCCATAAACCAGAGGAATCAATATCCAAGCTAAAATATATACGCCGCCCGCCACTGCTACGCTGAGTAAAGCCATGCGCCCTTGATTAAGAACCAGCTGGCGGCGAAACCAGGTCTCATCATGCGCGCGCGCACTGAAATAAGGAGTAGAGATGGACTGTACTGTAGCTGTCACCTGGCTAGCAGCAGCTACAAAGATAACTGCCAGAGCGTAATACCCAATTGCGTCACGGTTGACCGTAAAATGATCAAGGACGAGAACATCGCCCATCTGTCCCAATTGGCTTACACAATTACCTAATACACTGAAAAGGGCGTATTGCATAAAGTGCGCCGGTTTTTGTTCAAGCGGAGTGCGAAGAAATTTTAGCCCGATCTGGCGCAGAAACGGCCACAGTCCCAGTGCGTAGGCAGCTATAGTCGCGAATATAAACCCTTTGAACCCCCATAACCAGGCGCTGATCACAATCAATAACACTGACTGTACTTTGACAATAGCTTGCGAGCGCGCCATTTCTTTTATCTTTTTTTGCGCTTGCAGGAAAACGATAAAAATGCTTGTCAATACTTGCAAAGGGATCGTGCAAGCATACACAATTAACCACAGAGAAAGGTGTTGTGAAGGCGTAATCACATGGGTCAACGCCGAGGCAATTACCAGCAGTAGTGTAACAGCGATTGTTATACCTGCACGCTTTACAGCAAGTCGCAGGATGCCGGACTTTTCCTGATCAGTCCGGTCCTCGGCACATGTCTTTAGCACGGCAGCGTTAAACCCAAAACCGGCTAGAGTGACAAAGAGTACTGTATAGGACTGTAATATCTTTACTTCCCCCAACTCCACTGGCGTCAGAAACTTGGCTACTAATAATACGCTACCAAAGCCTAGGAATTGTGTTAGAAAATTGACCGATAACAGGTCAAAGAAACCTTTATTCCTGAGGTAGTGAAGGTTGGAAAAAACTTTTTGCACAGATAAAACTATCCTGAATATCTATAGTAGGAATACATATGATCAAAAATGGGGAAATGGCTTAAAGGGCCATATGTATCCGCCAACTGCATAGCTTTTGAAAATATATTTCGCACGAATGGTATTTTTTGAAAAGGATTAAACATCCCGCCAGAAGTATATCTCCTTTTTATCAAGGTAAATCTTCTCGCTTCGAGATATCGATCAAGAAATTTCCTGGAATACAAGCTCAAGTGTTCGGGAGGACAGTACATATGCCAGCGGATATTGAGTGTCTCTAGGGTTTTTGCTTTGAGCGTTTGGTAACTCGGGATCATAATAACCAATATACCTTTATGATTAACCAGACTGGTTACTTTGCCAAGAAATTCCTGCGGCTTTGCCAGATGCTCAAGGATTGCATAAGCAGTCACCGCATCAAATTTACCTGAAAAATTGACATTTTCCAAATAGCCTTGCTTTATGTCCAATCCTCTTCCAACAGCAACATCTGCCGAGTGCATGGATAATTCAACACCTACTTTTTGTATGTTTTTTGGCCAATGCAGTAAAAAATCTCCTGTGCGACACCCAACATCCAAAATAGATTCAGGCGAACCCGCATAGATGCTTCTGATAAGCGACACCTCATTCAGCCAGTATTTAGATGGAATAAAGGTACTGCCCAGATACTCTTGATCTTCAGAGCGCACATTGTAATGAAGGCCCAAATCGACTTCCGGATGTTCATTTATATCAAACGATCTGGAGTGACACGCGTTACATTGACGGAGCTTATACTCTTGTAAGGTAAAAGGGCTTTTTATTGATCTTATTTCCGTCAAATAGCCTTCCAAGCATATAGAACACTGGTTTTGCATAAATATCTCTCCTGCACTCAAAACGAAAAAACCTTTGTCCATAAGACAAAGGCGGAAGTAAGAAAATCTTCCTGGAATCGAATCTGCGGCACCTTATTGACTCGTTGAACAAGAGTATTTCATTTACTCTTCTTTAAATTTCTTGCTTTGCCCGAGCACAAATAACGCTCCGCCAAAGAGCCAAACTGTAGATTTCACTCCCAGCCAGCGCTTAATCCGAAACTGCCTGGGAGTCCCGTAAAAATTGAGTACATCGGCTTCCTGCATATCAAGGATATTGAAATATCTCGCAACGCTGGCTTGCGCCTGACCAAGAGTATAGCCGCGCAAATGTCCGTTGATATGCGTTGAGCCGTAACGAAGGTTTTCTGGTTTGGGCCGCCCCCGCAATTTGTAAACTAGGTCCGCATTGGTAATACATTTTTCAATGGGGATTTTGAAAACAGCAAAGCGGCAGCGCGCACTTACTATTTTCAAGAATTCACTTTCATCTTCAACGTGCTCAATAATATCTGACAGCACAATCAAATCGTACGAAGCTCCCCGTTGTCTAAATTCTTCATTGACGAACTCAATCTCTGGAAATTCGAGCTTTCCCGCTTCGCAGAATACCGAACTTAAATCATAGTTTACTAACTCACTGGCATCTATTAAACGTCCAATAGCGTTAAGCACTATTCCTTCTGCACCGCCAATCTCACATATGCTTCGAATAGATTCGCCTTTCAATGTCCGCAATACAAGGTTGGCCATATTTACAGCTTTCCACTTTAAAGTAGTTTTCCGGTCAGGATTGGCCGCCTCACGCTTGGCCCACATTTCATAGAACTCTTTACCAGGATGCTTCATTTTAAACACCTTTCCGCTTTATTCATTAAGTCTTTAGAATCTCTGTTTTTAAAGATAACGGTTCCTTCTGCACGTTTGCATACATCGCTCGCAATAGCAGGGCATCCAAAGTAGAGCGCTTCAGTTACGCTGATGCCATATCCGTCTACATAAGTCGGTCGAATCATAAGGCTCGCTCTCTTAAATAAGGGCCAAAGTTCTTTTTGTCCTGTTAAGAAATGAAAATTATTTCTGATACCAAGCGCGTCAATGCGTTGGTTGAGTTTTTTCAAATATTCTTCATCTCCTATTTCCGCCAGGGCAAACAGGAAGCCAATTTTGGGGTGGTTTTTTTTTAATTGGGCCGTAAGTTCCACGCACATGTCAATGCCGTAAAGGTCAACATTTTGGTAAAAGATAATCTGAAAGGCATTAGCAACAATGAGAGGACTGTGATTTTCGATAAACTGTCGAGTTGTTTCATCGTAAGTGTTCCAAATTTCCGGCTCATCTTCCAGCGGCGGAGGAAGAAACGCGTTTTGAATGAATGTTTTTTGGGGCAGCTTGTAGCTTTTCTCTTGGTAATATTGGCGAAGATGTTCTCCTACCAGAATACACTTATCTGCGCGTCGGAGAAATAACTTTAAAATAATTCGCCTAATACCATAAACATCTTCAATTGCCCTGCCGGAATGATCGTGAAACACAACTTGTCCTGGAAATGGCCTCAAAATAAGCACGAGCATTACATAAAAATTGAGCCCATTTAAGTAAAATACGGCAGATTCAGGCGTCACAGCTAATTGCAGCAAGAGCAATATTTTTTGAAGCTTGCCATATTTGGGCAAGTCAATAATTACTACGCTATGGCCTTGAGACTTGAGTAATTTACTGAAACGATAGACATAAACACTCACGCCACCCAGCGGTGGTGGATACGAGCCGATTAGGTAATATTTCATTTCTCGTTAGTTTGAATATTCGCAACTTGCCACGCGATCTCTGTTACTTCTACTTCTTCGCTGAGATGTCTCGAAGACCCATCCCGAATGGATTGGGCAAAGTAAACCAGTTCGTTTTTGTGACCTTTATCAGCAACGCTGTTATTTAGGCCTTCCATTTTGGTTCCGTGTATTCTAAGTTGGAGGTAATCTTCCAGCACCAGCACTTTGCCATCGGCGTAAATCTCCATATATTCCTTGCCAAAATCGGGAGAACCTAACGCCGTATAAAACAATGTCGCCACTGAACCGTCGGCATAACGCAGCGTTACGGTCACATTATCACCAGGCAGGATGTGTTCGGTTTGCGGAGTAATCGCGGCAGAGTTCACTTCAACCACGGGCGCATCAACAAGGTACTGAAAGAGATCGAAGATATGGCAGGCCTCACCGATGATACGCCCGCCGCCTTCGGCAGTTTGCGTCCAATGATTGGGCGGCAGATAGCCGGCATTCATACGATAGAAAATCATCAACGGATTTTTTCGTTTACCGATAATTTCCTTGATCCGTTGTGCGGCTGGGGAATAGCGCCTGTTAAAGCCAACCATAAACGGGACGCCAGTTTCTTGCAGTATGGCGGTCAACTGGTCCAATTCACTTTGATTCAAAGCCATGGGTTTTTCCAGCAGAATTGCCTTTCCGGCGCGCGCTGCTTGTATGGCCTGTTGAGCGTGGAGGTGATGACGGGTGCAAATTAATACGGCATCCACTTCTGGATCATCCAGCACATCTTGATAGTTCGTACTGGCATAATCGGCGCCAAACTGCTCTGCTGTGGTTTTGGCATTGCTCCCCGTGGTACTCACAATAGCGCGGATATGGTAAAGATCGGAGAGTTTTTGTAAATTTGGCAGGTGCATCCCCTTGGCAAAACTGCCGGCTCCGATCACTGCAATGTTTATTTTGCCGTTTTTTGTGCGGGGACTCAAGACCGTTATGGTCTCCAATTTCCGCGCCTGTGTATTTTCACCTTCGGAAGGATACCGCAACAATACTCCCAATGGTTTTTCGGCGGCGTTCTGAAGTTCCGCATACGCCTGGGAAGCCTGGGATAGTTCATATTCCCGCTCCAGGATCAGCCCCAACTGCACTTTACCGGCGGCGATCAGGCGCAGATACTCCTGCATATTGCGGTTTTCAGTCCAGCGTACATAAGCGAAAGGGTAATCCAAACCTTTCTTCTCATAGTGCTCATCGTAGCGTCCTGGACCATAAGAAGTGGAAATCAAAAAATCAATCTCTTTTTCATAAAAAGGCGAGCGATTTAAACCTAAACCTACCGCGCCGACGACGACGACTCTTCCCTTTTTACGTGTGATCTCCATTGCCTGCTGAACAATAGTGTCGCTGGTGGATGATGCTGTGACGATTGTCGCGTCCACTCCGCGATCGATGGTCAAATGACGAATTTCATTTGCTATATTAATATCTGCTGGACTGAAAGTGACATCAGCGCCCAATTGTTTGGCTAGGTCCACTCGACGTTTATCAAAGTCTAACCCTACGACTTGACATCCCGCAGCTTTGAGTAATTGCACAGTAAGTTGTCCCAACAGTCCCAGCCCAATCACTGCAACAATCTCGCCCAAGCGAGGGTCAGCACGACGCACACCTTGCATGGCAATTGCGCCCAGCGTAACGGACGCAGAATCTTTTAGGCTGCACCCGTTAGGTACTTTCACCATTAAATTGCGCGGTACTAAGACTATCTCGGCATGATTGGCAATCCCTGCTCCGGCACAGGCTACACGGTCGCCGGGCTGGATGTCGGTTACACCCTCCCCCACTTGAATCACAATACCAGAACACGAATATCCCAATGGAATAGCTTGCTTAATTTGCCCCTGTATTTTGGCAACCGTTTTTTGAATCCCCTGCTTACGCAAATGGTTCCAGAGTATCTTTATCTTCTCTGGCTGGTCCAATGCCTTTTTAACCAGAGACTGGCCTGAACTCTGCACACTACTCAATTCAGTTCCTGTACTGATTAGCGAATAAGCCACCTCTACCAACACATACCCCGACTCGACTAGTGGCGCTGGAACATTTGCCAGAAATACCTGACCTTTACGAATCAATACCTGTTTCATTTCGGGCTCCCAAGAGAGTATTTGTGCCCTTTGTGGTGAGTTAAGAAACACTCTCTAAGCGAAAAAAAATGCATTAGAGTTCTTGTCGTGAGAGAATACTTGCAAAAAGAAATAACCCGAGAATGAATCTATTCTTTTCTCCACCAATCTACTGCCAATACCCCGAAGAGACTCAATATCAACCCAAGCATTCCAGCCACGGCAGTATTCACCAACACATTTCGAGAGACCGCATCCTGAGAAGGAACCGCCGCTATGCTTACGGCTGCCAGGTTCGCACTTTGTGTCAGCACTATGGCAACTCGTTGTTGTTGTTGCAACAAAGCAGCATACAGTACCTGGGATTGATCGCGTTCAATGGTGAACTGTCGCAATTGGGCTTGCTCGCTTTCGAAGTCTGCCTGTAATTGGGGTATCTCCTGTTCCAGATTGCCCCGTTCGCTTTGCAGGCGCATAACCTGGGCTTGAAGGGCGGCGCGCATCTGGGTTGTGGACGTCCGCGCGGTCGAAACGGTGAACCCTGCAAAGGAGGCGCTGTCAATTTGCAAAGCAAAATCGGGCGCGGTTGGCACAGACATGTTGAGAACAGGTATATTCGGATCGGACATATTCGGAATAGTCATGTCGAGTACCGATACATTTGAAGCCTGCGATTGAGCCGCTAATTGGCAGGGCTGGCTGGTCAGCGAGCGTTGGCGCAAGGCGGTCAGAGCCAACCCATCATGCAGCGCCAAGGGTGTTTCAGCGGGCGTGCCGTCTAATTCCTGTTCAAGGGTCTGCAAATCATCCAACACGCGCATAATTTTGCTGCTGCCATCCAACACGCATTTCAGGTCTGCCTGCATGCGCTGCAGTTGGGCGCTCACCGCATCAACCGGGCTTTTGGATAAGGCGTCTTCCAACGCGGCCTGGGCTTGCTCGTAATCTTTTTGAGACTGCAAAACCTGAGAATCC
>CXWL01014175.1_pt1 | contig 16392 bp, 16 predicted proteins | sample 590931 | NCBI WGS metagenome assembly CXWL01 (sample SAMEA3498368, study PRJEB10139) | groundwater metagenome | biome: water well; material: biofilm material | place: Germany | collected 2015-04-27 | reverse complement strand
CCGATGTCGCCCCCGTTGGTCCGCGACGCCGATTGGCTGAATTGACGCGCAATCGCCGAAAACGTCGCGCCACCGCGCAAATTCCCAAGGATGCTTTGAATGTTCTTCTTCGCTTGCTCTTCCGCTTCCGGAACGTCGACCGCGACGAAAATCTCGGCAACCAAATACTGGGTCTGCGACGCTGCCGCCAGGGCCTGCTGATAGGCGGCATCGACCTCGTCGTCCGACACTGTCACACGCGGCGCAAGGCGCCCCTGGATCAGCTTCTGCCAAGCCAAGTCGGCCTTCAACTGGTTCTGCAAGGTGGCGCGCGCGATGCCGTTTTCGTCCAGCATCTTGTTGATCGCGTCGGTCGTCGTTTGATTCTGCTGAGCGATGCGTTTGAAGTTCTTGTCGAGGTCGTCGGTCGTGATCTTGACGTTAGCCTTCTGCGCTTCCTGCAATTGCAAAAGCTCGTCGACAAGCTGGCGCAGCACCTGTGGCCGCAACCTCTTGGCGGCGTCCGCGCCCTGGGCGTTCGAGGTGATCATCAGCAGCTTGACGCGCTGATCCAGATCGTAGGTCGAGATGATGATGTCGTTCACCACCGCGGCGGCGCGCATCGTCCGCGGCTCTTGCGTGGCACCGGCGGCGCTGGAGTGGTCGCCCGAAACGGCGAGCATCGCCGCGACGCAAAACCAGACGGCGCCGGCAAATCGAAGTGTGACAACAGAGGAACGACGGGACATCGCAAAAATCCGCGAAACGAGAGCGACTGATAAGGGCACGGAGCGGCGCAGAACGACTCAACCGCACGAGCCCGTCACAACGTCCGGGAGAATAACCACTTCTCAAGGCGGATCAATGGTGGTTACGCCAGGACGGCGGCGCCGATTACGGCCTCAATTCACGCCTTTCAGGCGGAACGTGAACAAGAACGACGAGGAGGGCTCGATGTCGCGGTCGCGGGTGAAGCGGCGACGGAAATCCAAGCCGAATTCCGCGCAGTCGTCCTCGTAGGAGAAACCGAACTTGCTTTCGATCATCTGCTCGTCGGCGAGGTCGCGCCGACCCGATGCACGCAGCCAAATGTGCGCGATCGTGCGGAGCCGGCCTTCGAGCGAGATTTCCTCGCGCTGGGTCGGGATCAAGGGGTCCGGCTCCAGCAACAGGTAGCCGGCCTTGAACGCGTACCAGTCTATATCGAACGCCTCGGCATAGATTTCATTGCGCTCGTAGCGCAGCGCGCTCTGGTCGATGCGGAAGCGGTGCACGAGACGGATGTTGCTGTCGGGCTGAATGGTCAAGCGGCCGACATAATCGGACTGCTGGTTGCGCAAGCCCGATTGCTCGGTGAACGCATCGTCCTCGTGGAAGCGGAAGCTCTCGCCGACGATCGCCTCGACGAAGCCCTCGTCGAAATAGGCGGCGGCGCGGAAGCCCACATTCACCCGCGGCCCCGTTTCCCAACGATCGAGGCCCGGGAATTTGTTGTACGAAAACAGGTTCGTTTCGTCGAATTCGAATGCGGCGCTGTCTTCGTTCGGAATCTCATCCGGGTTGCCGCCATAGGGTGCGCCGATCAGCTGCACGATCGGTTCGATCACCTGCTTCCAGCCCCAGTCGGTCCGCACCATCGGGTAGCGCCACTCGAGGCCTGCCCACGGCAAGAAACGCCCAACCGTCTGCTCGTCCGTCCCGCTCACGCCAGTGTCGGTCACATGATAGCCGTCGGCTCGTAGGTTCGCGAAGAACGTGAACAGATGCCCTCCGGTCGTCGTCACCGGCAGCTTCCAAGATGCCGTCGAAGACACGCGCGCCGTGTCGCGTCCTTCGCCGCGGTGCAGATAGAGCGCATTGCCGACCAGTTGGAACCGCCCGCCGAGCACGGTCTCGTCCGGCACATACTCGAGTTCGACGAGCGGCAGCACCAGCGGCGTCGTGCCCGGATCGTCCGTCTCGCGCAGACCTTGGAAGTACCAGCCGTTGACCGCGGCATACGAACGGCCGTCGATACCCTCGATGAACAGATTATTGACCAGCCGGTCCTTCGACGAAATGTCGTAGCGCTTCAAATACGTGTCGTTCGAAGTCGCTTCCGCGTCATAGCCCCAGCGCCAAACGTCGTCGATCTGGAAACGGCCTTGACCGAACACGTGGCCCTGCAAAGTTTCGTCGCCGTATTCGGCGCCGAAGCGGTCGCGCGGTTGCCCGTAACGCCCGCTGGCTTGAATGTTGTACTGGCCGTCCGTCACGCGCTGACGCCACTCGCCCTTTAGCAACGGGCCATCGTTCTCGGTGTACTCAGGCGACAGTAAAAGATCGTAGCTGGGGTCCAACGCGAAGTAGTACGGCACCTCGACGAAATAACCGATGTCCGTTGAGTGGCCGATGTTGGGCACTAGGAAGCCCGAAGCGCGCGGCGCCTCCGGATCGGAGTGCGAGAAATAGGGCAAATAGGCGATCGGCACGCCGAACACTTCGAAAAACGCATCTTCGTATTCGACGCGCGCCTTTGCCTGATTGTATATCACGCGGAAAGCTTTGATCTGCCACGTCGGCGCTTTGTTCGGATCGTCTTGGCACGGCTTGCAGGTCGTGTAGGCCGCCTTCTCCAGCGTCATCATGTTGCCGCCGGTGCGCGTTGCGCGCGCCGCCGCCAAACGGCCGCGGCCGGCGATGACAACGTTCATGCTCTCGATGATGCCTTCGCGCATGTCGTCCGTGACTTCCATGCGGCTGCCGGTCAGCGTCGTCCCGTTCGCCTCGCGGATCGTCGCGTTCCCTTCGGCGATGACGGTGCGCGATTGTTGATTGTAGGAAAGCTTGTCGGCGAGCAGCGTGCGCGGACCGTACGTCACCTCGACGTTGCCTTCCGCCGTCACGACGCTTGTGTTCGCGTCATAGGTCATCTTATCGGCGCGGATGAGAACTTCTTGCTTCTTCTCGCCGCTCTGATCGCTCGTTTGCGGTTCCTGCGCGGCGGCGCCGGGTTCGTCTGCGAGTCGTGCGAGCGGAAGCACCACCGTCTGAGCAGCGGCGATGGAGGCTGTCGTAAACAGAATCGGAAGACCGGCGATGAGGCGATACACGACCTTCATCCGTCCTCCTGATTGAACAATGACGCCATACCAAACAACAACGCAGTCGTAGCGGGCGCCCACGCCGCTAAGGCCACAGGAACCGTGCCGGAAATCCCCAGGGCGTGTGTCACGTCCGTGAAGAAATACAGCAAGAATCCAGTCAGTACGCCCGAGAGTATGAGCCTCGCAGCCCCCCCTAGACGCGCCAGCCGAAGCGAGAATGCCGCCGCGACAAAGATCATAGCGCACAACAGCATCGGTCCCGCAAGCAAGGCGTGGTAGTGAAGCCTATGTTTTGTCGCAGAAAACCCCGCTGCTTCAGCCTGTGCAATGAAGCCGGGAAGGTCCCAAAACGCGATAGTATCTGGGGTTGCAAAGCTTTCTTGAATTTGGTCGGCAGTTAACGACGTTTTGACGTCGAGTGACGGATAGAACACAGCTGGACGGTCCGGACCTGTGACCCAAGCCTTCTCCAGGTGCCACTTGTCCTTCAGCAGGGCCGCCGTTCCGGCGTCGATTCGGCCGCGAAACTGCTCTCCGCCCTCATAGATGAACATGATCACGTCCTGCAGCTTGAGACCGCTGTTGGACACATGCAGGGCGTGAATGACGGTCTGGCCCTTCTCGTCGCCTTGGCGCAACCACAAGCCGTTGTCGGACACGGCCAACAGCGATGGTTTGCCGCGGATATAGCGCGCCTCCAATTCCTCGTAGCGCGAGATCATCATCGACGCGAAGGGGTTGTAGGCGGTCGTCATGAAGATGCCGATGAGGAGCGCCGAGACCAGGGCAGGAGCGAGGAACAACCACGCCGAAACGCCGGCTGCGCGCGCGATGACCAGTTCCTGATTTCGCGTCAACCGCGCGAACGACCAGATGGCGCCGAACAACACGGCGAACGGCATCATCTTTTCGGTCAAAGTCGGCAGCTTCAGCAACGCCATGCGCATGATCGTCGTCAGCGGCACGCTCTCGCGCCCCGCCGTACGGTTCAAGAGCTCGACGACGTCGATGACGAAGGCGAGCGTCATGCAGATGCCGAATACCAGCGCCACGCTCAGCACGAATTGCTTCGCGAAATACTTCGACATCGTCCAGCCGAAATTCATTGTGCGGGCTCCGCGATGGGCTCGGCCATCTTGCCTTTGCGAAGCTGTTCGAAGCGCGGATGAGCGAGAAGGAAGATGAGGCCCGCGATCCAAAGCAGTGGCCACGCATACATTGAAACTGCCATGTCCGGGTTCGACGCGGTCCACTGCTGGAACGCAAACCCGGGCAAGCGCGCAGCAAACATCGCTAAGAACGCAAGTCCGATCCGGCCGGCATAGCCGCGCCTGTTGAAGTTGCCGCCTACGAGCGCGACGACCGCGATCAGGGCGAACACAATGCTGTAGAGCGGCCCGCTCAACCGGCTGTGCGCTTCGGAAATGAATTTCTTCCTCTGCTTCTCGGGAACGCTGGCTTCTGGGAAGAAGAGCTCGTTCAGCCACCGCTCGGCCACTTCCGGGATGCGGGTGTTTTGGCCCTTGTCGAATTGGCTGAGGTCGAACGTGTACTTCTCGAAGTTCAAAATCTTGAGCCGCCCCTCGCCGCCTTCGAGCCACTGGACGTTGCCTTGGTTCATGATAAGGCGCGGGCCGGTGGGTGTGTTCGCAAGCAGTCCGCTTTGCGCCATATACGTAGCGATCCCCTTCGGGTTTCGCGCGTCGTGCACCAGGATGCCGCGAATGTCGCCGCCGGGGTTGTTCTCGCTGACGTAAACGGTCAGCCCCTTGATCGGGTTCGTGAACGAACCTTCGCGCACGAACGTGTTCACAAGGTCGGCGCGGATCTCGNNTCGAACACGCGGTTCTTCATTTCGCGCATGCCCGCCGGCATCACCACGAGACTGAAAAGGTAACCGACCGCCGTCACCGCGAGCGCGATGGCCAGGATCGGCCACACCACGACCCAGCGGCTGAACCCCGCCGCCCACATCACCACAAGCTCGCTTTCCGTGTAGAGCCGGTTCAGCGCATAGAGCACTGCGAAGAATATCGCGAACGGCAGGATCAACGGCATCAGCTGCGGCAGGCCGAGCACCGTCAGATAAATGAGGGTCCCCACCGACTGGCTCTGATTGATCACGATGTCGAGCATGCGCAGCGACTGCGACAGCCAGATCACGCCCGTCAGCACGAACGTGAAGAACAAAAGCGGCCCGGTGACCTGCCGGAACATGTAATTTTGAATTCCGGACATAGCGGCTTGCCTGCACCTGGTCAGGCGGGTGACGCCCGCCGCTTCACAATGATCGTCCGGCCCGGTACAACCCCGCGCCTGTCGGTTCTACCAGCACGCCGAAATTCGTCGGAATCAAAGAGGTGCGGGGAGGCCCAAGCTGGTATCTGAGCCACCTCCGCCGCGCAACGTTCTAGCGCCAGTTCCTGTTCCCGTTAAGAGATAACCATCCATGCAAATCAATTTTGTGAAGTCCGAAATACCGGATGAAGGGACGTTCGTCGTCGGCACCACGGAAACCGATGAGCCGATGGGCCTGCTGGCCGACCTGGACAAACAGTCCAAAGGTGCCGTCGCCCGCGCGATGAAGTCGGCACGCTTCACCGGCGCCAGAGGGCAGGTGGTTGAGCTATTGGCGCCGGCAGGCATCGAGGTCGACCGGCTCCTCATCGTGGGCCTCGGCAAGGCGGACAAGTTCGACGCCGCCGCAGCCGAGAGCCTGGGATCGGCAGCCGTCGCTCGCTTGCTGACAAGCGGCGAGAAGACGGTGACGGTTCTCTTGCAATCACCCAAAGGCGCGTCCCACGCCGATGAGGCGCAGTTTGCTGCCCGCGTCGCGCAGGGCGCGATGCTGCGCAGCTACCGCTTCGATCAGTACCGCACGACGCAAAAGAAGACCGACAAACCGACACTCGCCAAGGTCAACATCGGTACTGCCGATCCCTCCGAAGCGAAAAAGACTTGGCGCGCGGGCGAAGCCGTCACGAACGCGATCTTCTACGCACGCGATCTGGTGACCGAGCCGCCGAACGTTCTTTACCCCGAAGAATTCGCTAAGCGCGTCCGCAAGCTCGAGGACATGGGTCTCGAAGTCGAAGTGCTGGGCGAGAAAGAGATGACGAAGCTCGGCATGGGCTCGCTCGTCGGCGTGGGCTTAGGCTCCGACCGCGAGTCGCAGTTGCTCGTCATGCAGTGGAAGGGCGCGAAGGACAAAAACGCGCAGCCCATCGCCTTCGTCGGCAAGGGTGTCACGTTCGACACCGGCGGCATTTCGATCAAGCCCGCCGCCGGCATGGACGCGATGAAGTACGACATGGGCGGCGCCGCGGCGGTGACCGGTCTGATGCACGCGCTCGCTGGCCGCAAGGCGAAGGCGAACGTTGTCGGCATCTGCGGCCTCGTCGAAAACATGCCCGACGGCAAGGCTCAGCGTCCGGGCGACGTCGTGAAATCGATGTCGGGCCAGACGATCGAAGTGCTCAACACCGACGCCGAGGGCCGCCTCGTGCTCGCCGACGCGCTTTGGTATTGCCAACACCGCTTCAAGCCGAAGTTCATGGTCGATCTCGCGACCCTAACCGGCGCGATCCGCGTGTCGCTGGGCTTGGAGATCGCGGGTCTGTTCTCGAACAACGACGAACTCGCCGCACGCCTCGCCGCCGCCGGCAAGGCCGAAGGCGAGGAACTCTGGCGCATGCCGATGGGCGACCGCTTCGACAAGCTGATCGACAGCCCCATCGCCGACATGAAAAACATCGGCGGCGCGTTCGGCGGCTCGATCACGGCGGCGCAGTTCATCCAGCGCTTCGTAAACAAGGTCCCCTGGGCGCATCTCGACATCGCGGGGACAGCGTGGGCCGAAGAGGCGCGCGGCTCCACCCCGAAGGGCGCCAGCGGATTCGGCGTTCGTTTGCTAAACCGCCTGGTCGCCGACCACTACGAAAGCTGATGACGGAAGTCTTCTTCTATCACCTGGAACGGGCAGCCCTCGAAGACGTGCTGCCCGGCCTGCTTGAGAAGACGCGAGAGCGCGGCTGGAAGGCGCTCGTTCGCGCAGGCTCGGACGAGCGTATAGCCGCGCTCGACGGTCACCTCTGGACCTACCGCGAAGAGAGCTTCTTGGCGCACGGCCTCGCGCGCGACGCACATCCCGCCGAACAACCGATCTTGCTGACTGCAGCCGACGGAAATCCGAACAACGCCGAAGTCCTCTTCCTCGTCGACGGCGCCGCCGCGAAAGATTGGGCCGACGCCGAAGTCACGGCGGCCACGCGCATCATCCTGATCTTCGACGGGCGCGATCCCGAAGCCCTCGAGGCCGCCCGCGAGCAGTGGAAACAAGCCAAAGCTGGCGGCCACGACGTCACGTATTTCCAGCAAGCCGCGTCCGGGAAGTGGGAAAAACGGGCTTAAGCGATCCCGTTTGCACCAGGTGGACAACGATTTATTGTCCGAGCGAGTCTTAGGCTCTCGTCTCCACTGTCGAGCGCAATCCCATGCCGATCCTTTTTCTTGCGGTCATCCTGATCCAGGTATTCTTCATCGTGCATGCATCGCGCACGGGCAGGGAGCAGCCCTGGATTCTCGTCCTCCTCTTGTTGCCGGGCATCGGTTCGCTCGCATACTTCTTCGTCGAAATTCTTCCTGAATTGGCAGGCACGCGCCGCGCGCGCGGCGTGATGGGCAACATCGCGACCGTACTCGACCCCGACCGCGAATATCGCGAGCGCAGAGCGCAGGTCGAACTCTCCGGCACGCCTGCCGCGAAAGCCTTGCTCGCCGACGAGTGCGCCAGAAAGAGCATGTTCGACGACGCGGTCACGCTTTATCGCTCCGCTTTGACCGGGCACTTTGCCGACGATCCGAACCTGCTCTTAGGCCTCGCCAAGGTGCAGATTGAGAAGGGCGATTTCGCCGACGGCCAGAAAACACTCGACGACCTGCGTGCCAAGAACCCGAACTTCAACTCGCAAGACGGCCATTTAATCTACGCCCGCGCGCTCGAGGGTCAGAACAAGAATGACGAGGCCGCCAAGGAGTACGAGGCCGTCGCAGGTTATTTTGCGGGCTTCGAAGCGAAGGTGCGTTACGGCCTCTTCCTAATGAAGCACGGCCAAGTCGCCAAGGCGAACGAGCTGCTGCAGGGCGTGGTCGCCACGTTCAAGCAACTGCCGCGCCACGCGCAGGACCTGAACCGCGACTGGTACAACGTCGCAAGGCGCAATCTCGAAGGCTGATTATTCGCCCGCCCGCTGACGCATCGCGAGGTCGAGCGAGACCACGTTTGCGGGAAGCTGTCTCACGCGCGGTGTGCGCCGTGGTTCGGGAGGCGGCAGCCGATCGCGCAGGCCCGCTTCGTCGCCTGCCTCCAAGAACGTGTCGATCACCTCGAGAAGCTTCATGAACTGAAACCATGCAAAAGGCGTGTCGGTGCCCTTCGTCATGCGGTCCACAGCCCAAGTCTTCAACGCGCGCATTTGCGCTTCCGGCGTAGCGGCCGATTTCATACCTACCCGAGTCCCCAAAGTGACAAACGCGAATCAAGAATGCCTAAGCTGCCCGTCCGCGGTTAATCGGCACTTAATGGGCTCAAGCCGATTTCGGCACGGCCGGATTCGTAAGCGTCCGTGGCTTCGAGCCACGCGCTCTCGGCCGCTTCCAGTTGCCGCTGCAACTCGCCACGCTGCTTCGTCAACGTGAGAACTTTCGCGGGCTCGTTCGCGTACATGTCGGGCGCGTTCAACGCCGTCTCGACCTTCGCGATCTCGCCTTGCAGCTTCGCGACGCGCTTCTCGGCATCGTCGGCGGCACGTTTCAGCGGCGTCAATTGCGCGCGCCGATCGGCGGCAGCTTTGCGCTCTTCGGCCTTGGTCAGCTTCGGCGCCGCTTTCGCTTTTCCGCCCGCAGGCTGGCGCTCATCGAGCAATAGTTTGCGGTAGTCGTCCATGTCGCCGTCGAATGGCAAGACGCGCCCATTCGCGACCAGCCACAGCCGGTCCGCGCACGTCTCGATCAGATGCGGATCGTGCGAAATGAGTAGCACCGCCCCCGTGTAGTCGTTCAGCGCCAACACGAGCGCCTCGCGGCTGTCGATATCGAGGTGGTTCGTGGGTTCGTCGAGGATCAGAAGATGCGGCGCGTCGAGTGCCGCAGTCATGATCAAGAGCCGTGCCCGTTCGCCGCCCGACAAGTCTTCGATCGCGGTGCCCGCCTTGAAGTCCGGAAAGCCCGCCGCGCCAAGCCGCGTGCGCGCCTCGCGTTCGGTGAGCTTCGGCATCAGTCGCATCAGGTGCTGCACGGGGGTCAGATCGCCCGCCATCTCGTCCAACTGATGCTGCGCGAAATACCCGATCCGCAAACGCCGCGCCTTCGTGATCGATCCCGACATCGAAGCGAGCCGGTTCGAGATCAGCTTCGCGAACGTCGATTTGCCGTTCCCATTCGCACCCAGCAGCGCGATCCGGTCGTCAGGGTCGATCCGCAAATCCAAGTGCCCCAGGATCTCGCGCCCGTCGTAACCGGTGCTGACGCTCTCCAGCGCGAGCAGGGGCGGCGAAAGCTCCTCAGGTTCGCCAAGCCGGAACGGCGCCACGCGCTCGCCCGACATCTCCGCGATCGGCTGCAGCTTCGCGATCGCCTTCAACCGGCTTTGCGCCTGACGCGCCTTCGAGGCCTTGTAGCGGAAGCGGTCCACGAACGCCTGCATATGCTTGCGTTGCGCGTCTTGCTTCGTGCGCGCGGCCTCCTGCAGAGCCAGCCGCTCGGAGCGCGTACGTTCGAACGTGTCGTAGGTGCCGGTGTAGAACGTGAGCTTCTTGTCCTCCAGATGCAGGATCGAGTTGACCGCGGTGTTCAGCAGATCGCGGTCGTGGCTGATCAAAATCATCGTCCCCGGAAAGCGCCGCAAATACTGCTCGAGCCACAGCGACCCTTCGAGGTCGAGATAGTTCGTGGGCTCGTCGAGCAGCAAGAGATCGGGCTGCGAGAACAACACCGCCGCAAGCGCCACCCGCATTCGCCAGCCGCCCGAAAATTCCGAACACGGCCGAACTTGCGCCGCCGCATCGAACCCGAGGCCGGCCAGAATTTCCGCCGCCCGCGCCGGTGCCCGGTGCGCACCGATGTCGGAGNNCCACCGATGTCGGAGAGCCGCGTCTCGATCTCCGCGATCCGAACCGGGTCGGTCGCCGTCTCGGATTCCGCGATCAGTGCCGTGCGCTCGACGTCTGCGATCAAGACCGTATCGAGCAGCGTCATCGGCCCGCCCGGCGCTTCCTGCGCGACGCCCCCGATCCGCCAGCTCCGTGGCATCACGATCTCGCCGTCGTCGGCCTCAGCCTCGCCATGCAAGATCCGAAACAGCGTCGTCTTGCCCGTCCCGTTCCGCCCCACGAGGCCCACTTTGTGCCCGGTCGGAATCGAGGCGGTGGCAGCCTCGAAGAGCGGGCGGCCTTCAATCCGGTAGGTGAGGTTTAGGATTCGCAACATGGGGCGCGCTCTCTACCGGCCTTTCGCGAATTGGGGAAGGCGCGACAACGAAGCGCCCCGAAGCTCGCTTGCGGGGCAGGGGGGCCTCCCGTATCAAGGCGCTCCTTTTCGAGCCGTTTTCCCAAGGATTTCCGCCCATGACCGAGCGCACCTTTTCGATCGTCAAACCGGATGCGACCCGCCGCAACCTGACCGGCAAGATCATCGACCGCCTGGAAACGGCCGGTCTGCGCGTCGTCGCCCAAAAGCGCCTGTGGCTCTCCACGAAGCAGGCCGAGGCGTTCTACGCGGTCCACAAAGCGCGCCCGTTCTTCCACGATTTGGTGAAGTTCATGACCTCAGGGCCAGTCGTGGTGCAGGTCCTCGAGGGCACGAACGCGGTCGCGAAGAACCGCGAAGTCATGGGCGCGACCGACCCCGCGAAAGCCGCCCCCGGCACGATCCGCAAGGACTTCGCCGAGTCGATTGAAGCGAACTCCGTCCACGGCTCCGACAGCGCCGAAAACGCCGCGAACGAGATCAAATTCTTCTTCGCCGACACGGAAATCGTCGGCTAACGCCGTTCTTCGCGGCGACATCGAAGCCGTCTGAGACCACCGCGCGGCAGATTTCCGCGCGAGGATCCGCCTGCACGCCGGCTGCGGACCCGAGGATGTAAAATCGTATCCGTTATATGCGTTATTTCCGCAGAAAACAGCCATTTATGGTGTTATAAATCCGTTCGGGATCCGTTATGTGGCGTTATGGCCGCCTCCCGGAACGCGAAAGACCACAGACGCGCTGCGGCCGGCAGGCGAAATCCGCCTCACCCATCGCGATCCAGGTCCGCGAAACCGCCGTTGCTCACCGATGAAATTTTCAAGTCGCAGCCGCATCCGCGAGGGGCAAATACCCAGCCGATGGGAAAGAACAAAGATAGAACAAATTGGTCGCAAAAGTCAACCTATTTCTTCACAGTCCGCGCTGGCGACCCCATATGTCAGTTGGAGCGCCGCTCACGTGTCCAAGAATGCATCATCCGTCATTCAGTTGGGAGACGCGAAGGGTACCACCCTCTCGCTCGGGCAACTCACCTCCGACTTCGACGGTGCAATCAACGTTGAGTGGACCGCTCTCCCAGGCCAATCCGAAATCGCATGGCGTTTCGGCTTGGCCGCACTGGTAAGTGGCGATGATCAAGGCTGCCGGACAGTGTTCCGCGAAGGCCGACTGTGCTTGGAAGAAGAGCGCGCGTACGCATCGATCAAAGCGGAAAACTATCAAGAAGCAGCGCGGCTGTTCGAGCCGCTTGCCGAGCGCGGCTCGGCATGGGCGCGCGTCAATCTCGGCTGGATGCAAATGCATGGACACTTAGGTCCACCCGATATCGCGAAGGCGATCGCTGCGTTCGAAAACGCTGCCGTCCCTGGATACCCCGAAGCGAAGTACTTTCTTGGCTTAGCATTGTTGAAGAAGGGCGATCGGAACGGGGCGGAAACCGCTTTTCGCGAAGGCGCGGCCGAGAATCACGTGCGTTGCATGAGCGAACTGATGCACCTGGAAGAGACGCGTGCATGGGAAGCGCTCAAAGCACACGACGATGAGGAGGCGGCACGACTGTTGGAGCCGCTGGTTCAGCGCGGATCGACATACGCGATGGTCCAACTCGGCCGGATATACGAGCGCGGTGGCCTCGGCGCACTCGATCTAAAGAAGGCGATGTCCCTGTGGGAGGAGGCGGCCCGGCTGGGCAGCACCTATGCGAAGTACACTATGGCCAGATCGCTGCGCGGCACCGGCGACCTGGCACGCGCTCGCGCTGTGTTCCTTGAAGCTGCCGAGCAAGGCGATAAGCGATGCATCTATTGGGCGGGCCGAATGCTGGTGCGAGGGGATGGCGGTGAAGCCGATCGCGTAGCGGGCGTTGCGTTGCTCACCCGCGCAGCGGAGAGCGGCCATATTTACGCGCGACGCGAGCTTCTTCGGCTGGAAATGATGGACGCGGGCTCGGTGCTGGCTCGCCTAAGGGTGCACGCCAAGATACTTTCGTTAGCTTTCGCGATGCTCCGGCGCGCGGTTCGAGAACCGGATTTCCGTTATTCGGATGACATTCGCTAGAAGGTGCACAATTCTCCTAACCACCCGCGGCACCGAAAGCTCCTTCCCATGACCGCTGATCTCGACGGCCTCAAATCGCGCATCCAGGCCCTGCGTGCGAAGACGATCGACAACGGCTGCACCGAGAGCGAGGCGTTGGCCGCAGCGGCAAAGGTGGCCGAGTTGCTCGACCGCTACGACCTGTCACTCAGCGACGTCGAACTCCGCGAGGCGCCGTGCGAGCAGCGTGCCTTCGAAACCCATCGCAAGAAGCGTGTGCCGCTCGACGCCTGTATCGGCGCGATTGCGAATTTCTGCGACTGCAGGGTCTGGAGGGAGAAAAACGGCGCCGGCGAAACGCGTTACGTTTTCTTCGGTCTGCGCTCCGACGTCGAAGTCGCGCACTACCTGACCGAGATGATCGACGGCGCCGTGCGCAGCGAACTCGGCCGTTACAAGACCTCGAAGGCGTATCAGCGCTTCCGCCATAACGAACGCCATCTGGCGAATTCCTCGTTCACGTTCGGCATGGTGATCTCGATCGCCGAGAAGCTGAACGCGATGAAAGCCGCCCGCGACGCCGCGAACGAAACGTCCGGCCGCGCGCTCGTCGTACTCAAATCCGCCGTCGTCGATAGCGAACTGAAGAAGCTCAACCTAAACCTGCGCTCGGCACGCGCCCCCAGCCGCCTTATCTCGGCGACCGCCTTCGAGGCCGGCGAAGCAGCCGGCGCATCGCTCGCGATCAACCCCGCCGTGAAATGACCATTTTGCTACCGCCGGCCCATGCCGCCAAGCGCGACCATGGCTTGGGTATCGAGGAGTGGCGGCACAACTGGCTCGCAGCGACCTACCTCTCAGTGTACGGGGACATGTAACGAATTCGCGTTGACACGGCAGTAAAGATTGTCACGTGTCCCCTGAATTCAAGACCTGCTGCTTCGTCGCCGGTACGCTGGTGATGATGGAAGAGGGCTTGCGCCCGATCGAGACGATCGCGGTCGGCGACAAGGTGCTCGCGCGCGACGAGACGACGGGCGAGAGCGCGTACAAGCCCGTCATGCAGCTGATCCGACGCCACGATCGCATCATCTGGAAGCTCACGCTCGCGAGCACCGGCGACGACGGCAAAACCATCACCACCGTCTTCGAAACCACCGACGACCACCCCTGGCGCTCGGTCGTCGGCACCTGGCTCAAGACGATGGAGCTCAAGCCGGGGATGGAAATCCTGCGCGCCCGCGGGCCGCCGGCCAAGGTCGTCAGTATCGAGAACACCGGAAAGAGCCGGCCAACGTTTAACCTTGAGGTTGCGGAGTTCCATTCGTACTTTGTCGGCGAGCAGCAAGCGTGGGTGCATAATGCATGCCCGATCCATGCAACCGCTCAGAAAACATCGGTTGGAGGAACTCCAACAACACATGCCTCGACCAGTGAGCGCACGGCCAAGGCGATGGCAGAAAGCGGCGACTACAAGAGCGTGCACCTGAATCAGAAGATCAGCACCATAACGGACGGAAAAAATCCCTCATTGAAGCAGCCGGATGTCGCTGGTGTACGGCATGACGGAAAAGTGGATGTTGTGGACGTTCTATCCGGCAAGCAAACCGAGTTCGGCCAGAATTCGAAATACCCTGGTGCCCTCGGCTCAGACGCAGGAAATGTTCGCGCGATTCCTCAGGACAAGAAATGACCATGTCGCGCCCTGTGAGATTTCAGCCCGATGATGGTCCGTTGGGGAATACGTGCGCGGTTGTTTTGGGTGACTTTCAAAAATTAGTGGGTCCAGAGTTTATGGACATCGTTGACGTGCTTTTTGCTCACTTCGGGTCTCTCCCGGTGGAGGCTATTGCAGAGTATGACGCTGAAAAGTCGATCGGCAGTTACTCCCGCGTCCGCTCGCGCATTCGAAACTTTCTTCAATCGGTCGCAGCAGGAAGATCCGATCGCCTGAACATTAGTATTGGGAACCATGCACGCCGAAAGGACCCAACATTTCATCACGGAAGCGCGGAAGCAGCTTTGGGAACTCGGTTGGACCAAAGCTGTGTCCTCTTTGGCGTCGACGAATTAAGAGCTGGCAAACGTGATGAGTTCGTTGAGTTCACGGCGACGCAGCTATTTAAGCTCGTCGGGCCCTGCTATGGGTACTACCTGGCGTATCCGAAGCACCATGGTGTCGGCTACTACGTCGCGTCCGTGATTTCGATCCCGCAGGGTGGCAACGTGATGGCATATAAAGAATATGGCGCGCGCGTTACCAGATGGCGGGATCGCAAGTGGGCGGGATTGCGAGCGAGCCAGGGCTATATTCGCGAAGTGTACGAAATCAACTTTTTGCTGGAGAGCCATTTGCAAGCGCCAGTCAACGGAGTGCCTCTCCGCAAAGTGGCTGAGGAGCTCGGTGAGCTCGTGGCATTTCCGCCGTGCCCTGGGGTCTACAAGTGGACTATCCCAACGGCAAACCTCGAACTGGCAAGGGATCAGTTCGAAGATAGCGGTCTTGTTCTCTCGGCGCCTGCCGAGCCGATTCCTCTTTGACGCTCGGCTGTCACTACCGACCACCCGCTCGGGCGGCGCGAGGCGAAGACCGTCAACGGGGTCGTCACCACGTTCTTCTCCGACGGCGACGAAGAGCTCGCCGAGTATGACGGGGCGAACGCGCTGCTGCGGCGCTATGTGACCGGTCCCGCGATCAGGGGACACGTAACAAAATCAGACGAGTGCGCGTTGAGATTGTCACGTGTCCCCAGAAATGCGCCCCCCCTCAACCCTCCGCAATGCGCGTATACGCGGCGCGAATACGGTCGCGAACGTGCACCGGCTGTTCGTCGACGGCTTGCGTGAGGCTGCGCAATTGGTTTCGCAGGCCGTGTATCTGATCGAGCAACGAGAGCACGAGCGGTAAAGTGTCGTCGTCGAATTCCAGCGTGTGCTCGAGTTCGTTCAACAGCCGCACGCGCGCGACATCGACCTCGTGAAAATAGGCCGCACCTTCGCGCCGTTCGGGCCGCACCCAGCCGAGGCGAATCCATTTGTGCAGCCGCGGGAGCGAGAGCTCGCGGATCTCGATGACCAGTTCCTGTTCGCTCACGATCATGGTTGGGCACTCCGTGGATCGTAGGCGTGCTTCTCACGCCAGCCTTGCATGAATGCTTCAAGTTCGCCGTCGATGGTCTTCGGCATCACGATCTTCAAGCGGATCAAATGGTCGCCGGCGGCACCGCCTTTACCTTTGATGCCTTTGCCCTTGAGACGCAGGGTCTGACCACTCGATGCGCCCTTGGGGACAGCCACGATCAACCGGCCGGCGATCGTTGGCGTTTCGACCTTCGCGCCCAGCACCGCCTCGTCGATGCCGATCGAAAGCTCGCTGAGGACGTCATCGCCTTTGCGCTCGAAAGCGGGATGCGGCCTCACGTGAATTTCGATCAGCGCATCGCCTGCGGGCGCCGTGCCGCGCCCGGGCTGGCCGAGACCCTTCAGACGGATCGTTTGCCCGTCAACGATGCCTTCCGGGATCGTCACGCCAAGCTGCTTGCCCTCGGGCAGTGTGATCCGCTGCTGTCCGCCCGTCGCCGCGGTTAGAAAGTCGACTTCCAGCCGGTAGTGAACGTTGCGTCCGCGCGCATCCGGGTTCGCTCCGCCGCCCGCGAAGAAATCGGAGAAGAGGTCCGAATACTCGCCGAAGTCCGCGAACCCGCCCGCCGATTGGTACTGCCGTGCGCCACCCTCATTCGCGTACTCGCGGTAATAGCGTTGCTGC
>CXWL01027353.1_pt1 | contig 16393 bp, 19 predicted proteins | sample 590931 | NCBI WGS metagenome assembly CXWL01 (sample SAMEA3498368, study PRJEB10139) | groundwater metagenome | biome: water well; material: biofilm material | place: Germany | collected 2015-04-27 | reverse complement strand
GAGAAGAAATCGGCCCGCCAATTATAATACGGCAGATGATCTCGCTCCCGGCGAGCTTCAAAACTTTTAATTGGATAAACCCGTCACTCAAAAAAATAATACTTCCCTTAGAAACGCTCTTGCCCAATTGTTTATACTGGACGGGAATAAGCGTCGAAGTCCCCACAACATTTCGAGTCGTTAAAGTAACGGTCTCGCCATTTCTAAGAATAACAGGGCCGTCGGCGATGTTGCCGAGGCGCATCTTGACACCGGGCAGATCAATCAAGATACCAACAACCCGGTTTAAACGTGCCGCTGCCTGACGAACGTTACGGATATCAAGCGCATGCTGGGCAAGGTCGCCGTGCGAAAAGTTTAAACGGGCAACGTTCATCCCTTTTTTTATCATTGCCTCGATCATGGCAGGATGGCTCGATGACGGCCCGATCGTGCAAACTATTTTTGTTTTGTGCGAAGGAAGTTTCATAAAATTTTTCAAATTATTCGTAATCAGCGAGGGATTTCGAAATGAATGTTCGTATTCTAATGCAAATACATTGCGTTCGCAACTCATTATATTGTAAGCTTGACGGTGCCCCCAAGCGAGTTCACGACGGAGCGCCTGTCCTGGACTATTTGAAAGACAGGCCAGGAAAGCGGAGTCGTTGTCTGAGCCTGGGGATACCGTCAAGCTTGCGAATAGTTATAAAATGATTTCCAGTAAACTCGAACAAGAAAAATTTCTATTTACCCCGCCAACGATCAAACATAGAATGAACGTCATGACCAAAGACAAATCAGAACAATTCGACGTAATTATTATCGGCGCGGGCGGAGCCGGACTTATGTGCGCGATCGAGGCGGGCAAACGCGGACGCAAGGTCCTCGTTCTCGAGCACAACGATGCCCTCGGCAAAAAGATCCGCATCTCCGGTGGAGGACGCTGTAACTTTACCAATATCCATGCCGCCCCCAAGAATTACCTCTCGCAAAATCCGCATTTTATCAAATCGCCACTCTCCCGTTATACGCCGCAGAATTTCTGTGATCTGGTCAATAAATACAAAATCGCTTTTCATGAGAAGAAACTCGGTCAGCTGTTCTGCGACAAAAGCTCTCAAGACATTATCGCCATGCTCAAAAAAGAATGCGAACACAATAACGTTAAGATCTCACTCGACGTTAAAGTAACCGGCATTCAAAAGCATGACGATTTTGAATTGGAAACAACTCAAGGGTTACTTGCCTGCCAAGGTTTAGTCATTGCCACCGGCGCACTTTCTATTCCTAATCTCGGCGCAACAGATTTCGGCTATAACATTGCTAAACAATTCGAAATCAAAGTCAATCCCTGCCGTCCGGGACTCGTGCCGTTAACCTTTAAGCAGAACGATCTCAAAATATTCGCAGAACTTTCCGGCGTGTCAGTCGACGCGATCGTTTCGTTTGAAAGCGTATCATTCCGCGAAAACATTTTATTTACGCATCGTGGTTTAAGCGGCCCAGCCATCCTGCAAATCTCTTCTTACTGGCTGCCGGGAAAACCGATCGTCATCAATCTTCTGCCGGATGCAAAAATGTCCACCATCTTCAAAGAACATCACATTGATAAATCATCCCTTAAGAATTTCCTTAAAAATTATCTTCCCTCACGCCTGACGGACATCCTTTGTGAACATTTCTTCGAGAACAAGCCTCTTAATCAATATTCAACTAAACAACTACAGGACATAGCGCAATTCTTGAATCACTGGGAAGTGACGCCTCAAGGAACGGAAGGATACGCCAAGGCTGAGGTCACGGTCGGCGGGGTTGACACCGATGAACTCTCCTCAAAAACCATGGAAGCTCACAAAGTTCCGGGATTGTATTTTATCGGCGAGGTGGTCGATATCACAGGCCATTTAGGCGGGTTTAATTTCCAATGGGCCTGGGCATCCGGCTATGCGGCGGGGCAGTATGTTTAAAATAAAATCGAGTTCGTAAGCCTGGCGGTATAACCCAGCGAGTTTACGACGTAACGAAGTGAAGTCGTTGTCTGAGCTGGGGTTATACCGTCAGGCTTACGAATAGTTGTGAAATACTCTTTCGCCCTGAAAATGATCTAAGGCCATGGCTTGACGTACTCTGAAATTCTCGCTTGTAAAATACGCGTATCGAATTTCAGAGTGATTTGGGCCTTTGTCTCAAAATCTGAGAACTCTAAAATTATCGATTGTAAACACCGCGTATAGAATTTTGTAGTGAAAATGACCTTGCCTAACGACTCAGTACTCCAAAATTATAGCTTGTAATCACAGCGTATGAATTTTGGAATGATTTTGGTCTTGGCACAAGACCTTATTCACTCCGAAATCATTGCTTGTAATAACGCGTATAGGATTTCGGAATGATTCGGATTTTGAATCAAAATCCGAATCACCAGTCACAAGGAAAGTAATCTTTAAGGAAGCGTCCGCACCAGTGGCTGTTGGTTAGGATGCCGTGGAAGAATGGATCGCAGACCCTTGCCGCTCCGTCGACAATATCCAAAGGCGGCTGAAAGTCATGAACCTCTTGTTTGCGGGAAGATAAAGCCGCAGGGTCCTCATCAGTCACCCAGCCAGTATCCACAGCATTCATAAAGATGCCGAAATTGGCAAGGTCACTAGCCGATGTGTGGGTCAGCATATTTAACGCCGCCTTCGCCATGTTGGTATGCGGATGACGGTCAGTCTTGGTGAACCGGTGAAACTTTCCTTCCATGGCTGAAACGTTCACAATATGTTTCTGCCCGGTGTTCTCACGTTTCATCATCGACGATAAACGATTGCACAACACAAACGGCGCAATCGCGTTGACTAACTGCAGTTCGATCATTTCAGAAGTATTGATCTCCCCTAAACGCAGGCGCCAACTATTCATCTCGCGCAAATCCACCTGTTGAAGATCAGCATCGAGTTTACCTTTAGGGAAAACGGATTCAACGACCAATTGATCGTCGTGCACATAAGGAATTTGTGATAAGCGCGCGGAGGCAGACAGACCCATACCGGTTGTTTTCGCACTCCATCCGATAGCGGCAACTGCTTGAGATGACGTTCGTTTTCCTTCCGCCAGCATCAAATGCTGTTTACATTCCTCGAACGGCCGCATGAGCGCCTGAACGCTTTTGGGAAACTCATCATAGGAAAGCATTTCATTACTCATCAGATGCGCGTAAAATCCCGGCGGACGTCTCACGGTTTGGGCGGCGTTGTTAATCAGGATATCTAAACGGGGATATTTCTGTTCAATATATGTGCAGAAAAGCTCGACGCTGGGTGTATGTCTTAAATCCAAACCATAGATATGCAATCGATCTTTCCACTCTTCAAAATCTTTTTCCCTGGAATAACGAAAAGCGGAATCAACGGGAAAACGCGTGGTAGCGATCACATGGGCACCGGCGCGCAGCATCATAAGCGACGCCTGATAGCCGATCTTTAAACGTGATCCTGTGATCAAAGCCACCTGTCCATTTAAAGGCGCGGTTTGAAAACGTTTGGCATAATTAAGCTCTGCGCATGCCGGGCATAATGCGTCATAAAAAAAATGAACCTTGAGGTACTCAACTTTGCAAATATAACAATTGCGCGGACGGACGAGCTCGAGACTTTGGGCAGTGCTCACGTCATGAGATTCCACCTGCTTGGGCGCCGTAAAAACAGAAACCTGCCGCGCGCTACGGATCCCGGTCGATGCCCGAACATTGCGTTCATGCTTAACAATATTCTGCTGCCTAAGCCGCCGTCTGTCTTTCTTACGAATGCGAATAATATCCTTATCTGGACGAGAAATTTTCCCGGCCGCAATCATCAAAGCAACCCTTTGTTCAAGGGTTAAATAAGCCAGCTCAGCCGTACTGGCCGCGAGATTCTCAAGCACGGCAATACAGGCATTGATTTCTTCCTGCGATAATTTAGGGTCGGGAATTATGGTTGGTTTAGGAACGTCAGGCATTTTATAATTGACTATACTTCGTGTGTTTACCTTTGGCTTTTTCGACAGGATACTTTAACGCGTTCTTTTTCATCTTTTTCCCTATAGCCCTGGGAAGATCAACGCCCAAATTATCGGCAAGCTCAAAGAGATAGATCGCAACATCCGCAAGCTCATCGGAAAGCTCATCCTTCGCATCTTTGCCGTGCCGCTCGACCTCCACAACAGATTTCCACTGAAAATGTTCAAGCACTTCGGATGCTTCCAACACCAAAGACAGCGCCACATCTTTATGATTATGAAACTGCTTCCAGTCGCGATCGTCACGGAATTTTCTTATTTGTTGCGTAATTCTTTTAATTTCACTCATGGCATTTCTTTCTTAAAATGAACGCCCCAATTGTACATGAGGATTCATGATTCCGTCAAACACTCTCATGGCCATTAAAATATTTCGATGCAATGAAAAACCCCCGCAAAGAATTTCTGCAGGGGCCATTCTTTAAATATCAACAACACTAAAACGAAACACCAAATTCAACACCATATTCAGTCGTTGAATTAGTCGGCTCTGACCAATATTGCGGAATTGTAAGAGCATTATCGGTATAAAGAAGCAAATCTGTCCCATCACTGATTTTCAACCGTACTTGTTTTCTTTCACTTTGATTAACATGCCAATAGCGGATAAATGGTTCAGCATATAAATCAAATTTATTCTGCTTTTTAGTGATGCGCGTTGAACCTCTAAACCCAAATCCACCTTTCAAAGTATTTGTCATTGAAGACGGTTTTATTGTTCTAGAGCCGCCATCTTCAAAATAAAGATCGCCAATTTCCGAGAAGTTGTTTTTTACCATTCCCCAAATCAATGCGTCTAATTCCATACTAAATCCTATTGATAAAGTATCTGTAATGTTGCTGTTGGTCATAATACCAACGGGCAAATAAAGATAGTGGGTATGCACATCATACGCTTGGCGCGCATTAAAACCGCTGGTGGAAAATGTAGCATTTTGGGCAGGGAATGAAATGCCGGATGATGGAAAATCAACAATCGATCCGGATGGATCAAATTGATATCGGTAACCTACCCCGAAAAATGGTGTCACCCGGTTTCTTTCATTTAAATTGATATCATAACCCGCAACGGCACGACTCTCGACGTTATGCTGGATGAAATCCTCTTCGGGAAGTTCGTTAATATCGCTATATGTTGTCGAACCTATCGCGTAATCGAGCGTGAGTTTATATCTGATGACCCCATTATGATCTTTATCAACCCCGTCTTGCGACGCATTGGGCAGCCATTCGTATCCTGCGTGCAAACCATAAAGCATGCCTTCATTGGTTTTGCCCGTCTGAAGATTAAAGTTATTAAATTTAGGTTCCTGTTCAAAATTGTAGTGAGATAATTGGATTCCCAATTCTATACGATAATTAGGATTACGATCTGATCGTTCCCTATGCTGATCATCGGACGGCTTGTTAATTTCCTCAATGGATTTTAATGTCGTCTTTTCATCACTGGGTTCTGGAATATATTCATTATTTGGCTTAGGCTCAAACTCATCGATCACAATCGGCCTCAAGCCAATCTGCCTGTCTTCAGAATCTTCCCTGGACGAATCTTGGGCGTTATCACGGCTGGGCGTTTGTACATTGGCCTCTGTTTTAACGGATTTACTTTCGGCGGTTTTCATTGCCTTGACGGGCTTGGTAATTTTTTTCTTAACTGTCTCTACAGCTTCGTTATCGGCATTCAGGTATTTAACTTTCCATTCACCGGCCTGATCTTGATACAACTCTACTTCGACATTATCTGAATTCACGGCAGGAGCTGAATCAGCCGATAAAGAAGAATCAGTATTTAGGTATTTTACTTTCCATTCGCCGGAATCATCCTGGTAAAGTTCAACCTCAGGAACATCACCTGTACCGGTAATCTGCTCGGCAAAGGCCGGGACGGTTAATACAAAAGAAAACGACAATACGATTATACTGGCAAAGGAAATGCCCATAAATGCTTTGGTTATTTTTGATTGGTAGCACACCATCCAACTCTCCTTGGTCGTATTAATAATTAAATTAATTTCCCTACTCAAAAACTTAAAATTAAACTTTTTATTCACTTATAAAACTTGGATTGATTTGATTTAAATTACTCTTATATCGAAATGATTGCGCTACTCAATAATCCTCAAGAAGTCGATAATGCCAAAAATGTTAGCATAAATTGCTATATTTAGGTATTTTTTGTTAGTTTTAGCTTTAGAAAACGCATTCGAAGAATTAAGCCAAACATAGCCAATCAACAACCAAAGAAAAATCCCCTGGTTTCCTCATATAGAAAGCCAAGGGATTTTTCATATTCACAATCGAGTCAGAATATTTGCTATAACCTTTATTTTATATCAATACTATCAGCCCCTAAAATAGTCATGTCTTTCTCATTCTGGATGTACGCAATAACAGAAAATCTTCCCTCATCGGAGCCAGAAGGATTATTAAAAAAGACACTTCCCTTGCGTCCGGATAAAGGAATTGTTTTAAATTCACGAACAATGTTCTCATGTTTCAAAACCCGCCCCTGATTTTCACCCGCCGTCACTTGGCTTTGAAGCCCTGATTCCACCAGCGCAAAATGAATAACCGCATCATCAGCGCTTATCAAATCACAAGAATAACTCAATTGGATTTGTGCGGCATCATGGCTTTTTAATTCTAAAGAAATGCTCTGCACTGACGGTACGGTTAAATATTCCGCAATAGCCTTCTTTGCTTTAACACGATCGGAACCGACAAAACCCGTTTTTCCGTTAATAATCATCTGCGGCGTGTAAACCGAAGACGACCTTAAAATCTGGGCATATTGATGCTGCCGCCGAGTGAACTCAGAATTACTAAATGGGTCTGTCCATCCCAAATAATTCCAATAATCAACTTGAAAGCTCAGCGTGAAAATACGCTGGTTATCCACCTTTGCTTGGTGAGTTATTTCTCTAAGAAGATCATCGGCTGGAGGACAACTGGAACACCCTTCTGATGAAAACAATTCCACCAACGCAAACGGTTGGGCCGCCCAAGAGTTACCCGCCATCAACACAAACATGACCATCAACACGAACGACGATTTAATCAACATTCTTAATGTGCTTTCTTGCCCCAAAACTTTTCAAAAAATTGATTTCGTCCCGAGCTCTCATGATACATCTCATACTGGATGGAATTCTTCTGGTAATATTTCTGGTGATGTTCTTCGGCCGGATAAAACTGGGAGGCCGGAACAATCTCAGTCACAATTGGCTTCTTAAATTTTCCAGAGGCCTCTAACTGTTTTCTGGAATCTTCAGCTATGCGTTTCTGCTCATCGTCATGGTAAAAAATGGCGCTGCGATACTGCGTCCCATGATCAGCAAACTGCTGATTCTTGGCTGTCGGGTCGATGTTGCGCCAATAAATATTTAACAGCTTCTCATAAGAAACCTGTTCGGAGTCATAGATAATTTCAATGGCTTCCGCATGGCCTGTTTTTCCTGATGACACCTGTTGATAGGTAGGGTTTAATGTCTGTCCGCCGGTATATCCCACCATTGTTTGCTGGACACCTTTGGTTCGGTCGAAAAATGGCTGCATACACCAAAAACAACCGCCGGCAAAGGTTGCCTTTTGTAACTGCTTTGGATTCGATGCGGCATCCTTAGCAAACCCAACATCCGCCATTAACAATATCGACGCCAAAATAATGATAGTCAATCGCACAATTTTCCTCCTAGGAATTATTTTATAACTACGGTAAGCCTGACGGTGCTCAACCCATCAAAAAAGGTTGCAAATTTAATCCTAATTTTTATCCGGAACAAATTTCAGAGCTACAGAATTGATGCAAAATCTCTTTCCCGTCGGCGGAGGGCCGTCGTCAAAGACATGCCCTAAATGGGATTGGCATCTGGCGCAATGCACCTCAACCCGGCGCATACCGAAGGCATTGTCTTCGGATAAACCCACATTGGCCGGATCAATCGGATCAAAAAAACTCGGCCAACCTGTACCCGATTCAAATTTCTTCTTAACCTGAAATAAATCGGTGCCGCAAGCGACACATTTATATATACCCTTTTTATGATCCTTAGTCGGCAACCCGCAAAATGCGCGTTCCGTTCCGTGCCCGCGCGTCACTTTAAACTGCTCCGGTGTCAATAATTTCTTCCACTGATCGTCCGACTTAATAACTTTTTCAACATTGATGTAATCGTTACTTGCCGCATCAAAAATACGGATGGTTCCCTGTTTTGAAGCATCCATGCCTTCACCCCTCACTTTTCCCGATGATAAGAAAACGAACATTACTGAGATGACTAAAATAAAGTATCGCACACGCCCCCTTACTTATTCTCTTTAAAAATTATGTTCACCTGCTCTGCCCACCCTTGCATAGAGGCATTGAATTCATCAAGTGAGCCTGATCCTTCGATTCTGAATTCTTTAATTTCCTGGCCGCTCCTATCAAGAAACACAATCGTGGGCAAACCGATAAGACTGTATTGGTCAAGCACTTCCTGGATCAAAGGATCATCCATATTCGTGGCATCAACGCGCAGGGCCGTCACTTGAGCAAGCTTGGCTTGAACCTCGGGCTTAGAAAATACATTTTGGTCTAATTCATGACAACCAAAACACCATTCAGCAAAGAAATCGATGACGACCGGCTGATGTTCCTTCACTGCCTGTTCTAATTTCTGCTGGTTGTACGGCTGCCAAATGTTTTTCTGTTCGCCCTGCGGTAAATGCCAGTGCATGGCAAGAGCCAGATAAAAAATCCCGAATCCCAAAAGGATAACGCCGAAAATTTTCTCCACCCAAATCAACCAGCCGCCTGCCTTGGGAAGTTTGGTGATCAAGGATGAAAAGGTCCCTAATAAAAGATACGGCAAGCCCATACCTAATGAAAAAACCAGAAAGGCCAGAAAACCGAATTTCGGATCACCATTATTAGCCACCGCCGCAAGCAATGCTAACACCGGCGGTCCGATGCAGGGCGCGGCAAATATACCGACGAGCATTCCCGAAAAAAATAACCCTATATAATTTAATTTGCGAAATTTATTGAGCTTAGTAAGCAATTGACCAGGCACAGCAAACTGAAACAACCCTAACATGGATAATCCTAAAGCAAACATCATGACTGCAACAGTCCCTAAGACCCAGCTGTTTTGCAATGCCGCCCCAAAAATTTTCCCCGTTGAAGCCGCCACATATCCTAAAGAGCTATACATCAAAGAAATTCCGGATACATAGATCAAGGCCTTGATGAAAGAATGTTTGACCTTTTCACCTTCTTTGGGCTTAAAAAGCGCTGATGTGACGGTTAACATCGGATAAACACAGGGGGTCAAATTAACAGCTAAGCCTGCTAGAAAAAAACCTATAAACTGTAAAATCATATTCTCGCTTTCTAAAACCTACCCCAGCCCGGGGGTGGGGTAGGTTTTCTAAGAATCTTACAATCGATCAATCAAATCAATAATTTTCTTAACCTTACGCCCTTCTGATTTAAGAGTGTAATAAACTTTTAGAGGCTTCTCTGTGACCAAACGCCGGTCGATATAATCAAAACGTTCCAACTTTCGAAGCCGTTCATACAGCACTTTTTTAGTCAGCCCCGGGATGCTGCGCAATAATTCTCCTGGCTGTTTAATGCCGGATGCAATCTTAAGCAAAACCAGCGTGCTCCATTTACATTTAAAAATATTTTCAAATTGTTGTTTTTGATTCATAGAGTGGTTTCCAAAAAGTGCCTAATTGACGATTTTACTTTCCGCCTTTAAACTTCTTTAAAAGTTAAACCATACTAACACAGGAGATTACCATGACAAAAACAATCATTTTCTACGACGGCGGGTGTGCCGACTGCCAAAAAGTAGCCGGCCTTTTAAGCGCCGAAGGCGTTGACTACATCCGCCACAACGTCAAAGGCCATCCGGATCTGATGGCTGAAGTCAAACGCAAAGGATTAAAAACCCTGCCTGCGGTCATCGTCGACAACAAAATCATCGAAGGTTGGAACGAAAGCCAATTACACGCGGCCTTACGTTAATCAAATAAACCGCTCCCCACCCCATAGGTGAGGAGCGGTTTAAATTACTTCCCTGCTCGAAGTGCATACTTCCCAGAGCCCATACATACCAATGACAGAAAAACCATTCCAGCTTCTATAGCATGAGATGCTTTTGCCAACTCATCTCCGCTCATCAGATGATGAACAACAGCGATGGCCATCGTGAACGCCATAAAAACCGCGGCTGTTCTGGTAAATATCCCCAGGACAAGAAGCAAGCCGCCCAACCCTTCAGCCAATGCCGCCATAAATCCCCAAACTACCGGCAAGAAATGAATGCCCAATTTTCCCATGGATCCGCCGATCCCCTCCCACATCTGCGGTCCACCCATCAGTTTCGGCACTCCATAAAAATAACAAAATGAAGCACCAATTCCAACGCGTAGGACGAACAATCCTAAATCTGTATTTCNNAAATCTGTATTCGGCTTAATTTTCATAAAGACCTCCATTATTTTTTTAAACTAGGATTATTTATTCTCGATAGCCAACTTAAGACCTGCCAATCATTTTCTAAATTAACTGACTACCCTTTTAGCTAAAATGGATCATGAAACCAATCTTAACTTTTCAGGCGATAGCCCGTCTGAAACATCCAACGCACGAGAAGGATACAGACAACAAGAAAGATAGCGACAGCGATAAGACTGTGAGCGACCGAAACATCGGCCGCGCCGTAGAAGCTGAAACGAAATCCGCTGATGAGATACACCACGGGATTTAAGATAGAAACCTTCTGCCAGAACGGCGGTAGCATACTTAAAGAATAAAAACTTCCCCCTAAGAATGTTAAGGGCGTGAGGATGAGCATCGGAACGACCTGCAACTTTTCAAACCCGTCCGCCCAGAGGCCGAGTATAAATCCGAACAAACTAAATGTGATTGAAGTCAATACAAGGAAAAACAACATCAGAAGAGGATACTGGATGTGCAGCGGCACAAAAAATCCGGCAGTAATCAAAATGAGGATCCCCAAAAGAATGGATTTGGTCGCTGCCGCCCCGACGTAGCCCATCAGAATCTCAACGGCTGAAATCGGCGCGGAAAGAATTTCATAAATGGTGCCGGTAAAACGCGGGAAATAAATACCAAAAGATGCATTGGAAACACTTTCAGTCAGCACCGAAAGCATGACGAGGCCCGGCACGATAAAAGAACCATAGCTGATCCCGTCGATATCAGTGATGCGCGAGCCGATGGCCGAGCCGAAGACCACAAAATACAGCGACGTGGAAATAACCGGCGAAGCAATCGACTGGCCGATGGTGCGAAATCAACGGGCCATTTCAAATTTATAGATAGCGGTAACCGCGTAATAATTCATTTGTCCTTCACCCGAATTTTGTTGTACAAAATTCGCCCAGGCCCCTGGGCCTGGGTCAATCCCGTGAAATGCTTCTGCATTTCCGGGACACAATCCTGCGACATCCAGATGATGTCGCAGGGCCGATTCAATCTCAAAGAGATTGAATCGCGACTGCCCTGGCCTTGGCCGGCTAGGACAAGGCACAATTTAGTATACAAACTCATAGATGATATCGCCGCCTATATATAGAAAAATCAGGGTTTCACCAGTTTAATAAAAATATCCTCGAGCGAACTTGTTTCCGTGTGAATATCCCTGTAAAAAATCCCTTTAGATGACAACGCCGCCAGCAGTTCCGCGATGCCGCTGTCTCCCTTGGACGTATCATACGTATAAATCAGCTGTGTCTTCTCTGCGTTAAGCGTCAACGCCTCGGAAAATTCCGACGGAACTGCGGCCAAAGGCGCCTTAAGATCAAGGATGAGCTGTTTACGGCCAAGCTTTTTCATCAATTCCTTTTTATCATCAGTCACAATGATCTCGCCGTGATTGATAATACCGATACGGTCCGCCATCTCTTCGGCTTCCTCTATATAATGCGTGGTCAAGATAATCGTGACGCCCGACTTCTTTAACGCGCGAACATGCTTCCACATGTCCTGCCTTAAATTCACGTCCACACCGGCGGTGGGTTCATCCAGAAATAAAATGCGCGGCTCATGCGAAAGCGCCTTGGCAATCATGACGCGGCGCTTCATGCCGCCGGAAAGCGTCTGGACCTTGCTGTCCTTCTTATCCCACAACGAAAGCTGTTTGATGACGCCTTCAACAAACGCCGCATCGGGCGCTTTACCGAAAAGCCCGCGGCTGAAATTAACCGTGTGCCAGACGTTCTCGAACATCTCAACCGCGAGTTCCTGCGGAACGAGGCCAATCAAGGTGCGCGTAAGGCGAAAATCCTTGGTGATATCATGCCCGTCCACGAAAATCTGGCCGCTGGTGGGATTAACAATACCGCAGATAGAATTAATAAGCGTAGTCTTCCCCGCCCCGTTGGGCCCAAGCAAGGCAAAGATCTCGCCTTTACGGATTTGAAGGTTAATACCTTTTAATGCCTGAAAATTCCCGGCATAAGTCTTGGTGAGATTTTGAACGGAAAGGATTGTCTCCATAGGAAAATTATCGTACTACAAAAGACTTGTTAGGACAATATTGGATAGGTTTTACTTGGGGTTGAGCAATCCTCGTGGAATTCTCCTACGCTTTTCCAACCCTAAACTTCTTACCCTTGATCTTCTTGACGCTCAAACGTTCAATGGCCTGTTCAATTTTATCGTTGGAAATAGCCACGTAACTGTTGACCTCTAAAATATGAATCTTCCCAACTTGGGTCCCTAGAAGCCCCGCTTCCTTGATTAAAGCCCCAAGGATATCGCCGGGACGTATATTGTCTTTTCTGCCGCCGCTGATATAAATGGTCGACATGGGAACACGGCGCGCGCCCGTTATCTTTTGTTTTTTAATGTCTTTTAATTCCATCGTCGGGCATTCGGTTTTTAAATAGTCCGCGATTGTACTAAGAATCGCACGTTCTTTGTGCGTATATAAACTCAACGCCAAACCTTCCTGGCCGGCTCGTCCTGTGCGCCCGATGCGATGAACATACAGCTCATGATCCGACGGCAAATCATAATTAATGACGGCGCTCACGTCTTTCACATCAAGCCCACGGGAAGCCAGGTCGGTCGCGACCAAAATGGGACAGCTTTTATTATCAAACTTAATTAAAATCAACGTCCGATCCTGTTGTTCCAAATCCGAATGCATCTGCATAGATTCGATTTTCTTTGTGCGCAAAAAACCCGACACTTGATTACAAGCCTCTCTGCTGTTGCAAAAAATAATGCAGGACTCAGGATGATAAGCTCCAAGCACGCGCAGTAAAGCGTCGTTCTTATCCTCTTCGACTTTAATAAACAATTGTTTAATGGTTGTCGTCTGATGCTGTGAATCAATGGTCACCTGGGCGGCATTTTCCTGCAGGCTGGCGCTTAATGTCTTGATGCCGCTTGGAAATGTTGCTGAGAACAACATGGTTTGACGAGACGATGGAGTAAACGAGACGACTCGGTTTATTTCTTCAATGGATCCCATTTCCAGCAAACGGTCGGCCTCATCTAATACCAAGACCTTAAGACCAAAAACAGTGAGAACCCCTGTCTCTAATAATTTGGTGATGCGCCCTGTGGTGCCGACGATGATGTGAGCTCCCTGCTTGAGGGATTTCATTTTGTGACGTTCTTCCGATCCACCCGACAGAGTGAGCACTTTGACATTGCTGGTAAAGCGCGCCAGACGGCGGATTTCATTCGCCACCTGCTCGGCCAATTCACGGGTGGGAACAAGCACTAAGGCCTGCGGCATGGGATTCTTTAAATCCAATTTGGAAAGAATTCCCAACGCGAACGCCGCTGTTTTACCGCTGCCGGTATTGGCCTGCCCGATAAAATCCCGGTCGCTTAAAATATATGGCAAACCCTTTTCCTGAATGGGCGTCATTTCCAGATAACCCAACGACTTTAAGTTATCGAGCATCGCCTTGTTTAAACCTACACTTTTAAAATCTTTGGATGCTTCTTTCACTTATCCTTCTTTCTTGGCTGCTGCAGCACGGGCTTTGTCTTTCTTGCTCATGCGCAGGCCTTTGATAGGGGCTTTATTTTTTACGTCCGCTAAGGGCTCCCCTGTTAATTCAAAACCGTTAATAGATTCTCTTGGTAAACGCATCCGCACCCGTTGTTCAATGAGGGCAAAATGCGCCTGATCTTCATGCCCAATAAAAGTTATTGCCGTCCCTGTTTCTCCCGCCCTCGCGGTGCGTCCGATGCGATGGATATAATCGTCGGTTGAACGCGGCAGGTCGTAATTGACCACATAAGAAAGTTTATCAATATCAAGACCACGGGCAGCTAAATCGGTGGCGACGAGCATATTAACCCTCTTATTTTTGAAATCACTCAAAACTTGTGTCCGCTGGGCCTGAGTCAAGCCACCGTGAAAGGCTTCCGTTCTAATATTAATCTTGTTGAACTTTGCCATCAGGATATCGGCAGCCCTCACGCTGGCCACAAAAATCAGCACATGCTGCCATTTCTCAGTTTTAATCAAATACCGCAATAACGGCCCGCGATTGGTACGGTTAACTTCAATGGCTCGTTGGTGAACGCGCTCAACCGTCGGAGCCACATCTTCGATCTTAATGTTCACAGCCTCTGGCATGAACTTCTGCGCCAAAACCCGGACTTTATCGTTAATCGTTGCTGAAAATAATAAATTCTGTCTCTTGAGTGGTAACAAACTTAGAACCGATTCCAATTCTTTGGCGAATCCTAAATCAAACATCTTATCGGCTTCGTCAATAACTAAAAATTTAAGCGAATTGAAATTGATCTTCTGACGTTGCATCACATCCACTAACCGTCCTGGTGTAGCTACCACAATATCCGTTGTGTGAATCAAACTTCTTAATTGCACATCAATGTTTAAACCCCCGACCAACAATACGCTACGCAATGGCCTGGATAAATAACGTCCGTAAATCTTGATAGCACTACTGACCTGCATGCCCAATTCACGCGTCGGGATCAAAATCAACGCTTTGATCGTTTTGTGTTCTTCATGCGGCACTACTTGCAATAACTGTAAAATTGGCAATGCAAAACCGGCCGTTTTTCCCGTCCCTGTCTTAGCTTCGGCAATAACATCTTTGCCCTTTAAAATCAACGGAATAGCTTGCGCCTGAATAGCCGTCGGTTGCTGGTATCCGGCATATCCGACAGCCCGCAATAAATCCTTCGATAATCCCAATGTTAAAAACGACATGGCAGACATAATAGCTTAACCCATCAACGATGTACAACAAAACCCCTAGACTGACCTCAATAAAAAAACCCTTCGACAAAGCGAAGGGTTTTTTTATTCTAACTGAGGTGAGCGATCAATTACTTCTTATGCTTTGAATAACAATCCTTGCAATACACAGGACGATCTTCTCTCGGCTTGAAAGGAACTTCGCACTCTTTTTTGCAATCGGCACAGACAGCCTTATGCATTTCTCTCGGACCACCGTAACCACCATCTTGAAAACCCATTGTGTATCTCCTTTTAGCTTTGTACGTATTGTTTGTTTGGTTGAATTGTAACATTAATTACGCTATTTACCCATTTTTATTTTCAAAGATACTAATAAAGCAAACGACCCATTATAAACAAGGCAAAACAGAAATCGCTGGCTCAATCAAGCTGCAACCTGTTTTACTCTGCGTTTACATTAGAAATTCAATCTTATATACTCAGGCTTTCTTTCCATTTGAGAACAACGGCACATATAAGTTCCAATAAGACCTCATCGCGACAGCATGCGCGATAACCATGACCGACGGAAGAACTAAATTTCCCAACCCAGGGGTTAAGACGGCATGAAACAAAATAATATGCAAAGTAACCGGCGCTAAAATCACAAGGGCCAATGGCGCAGCAAAACCAATCAAGAGAAGAAATCCGCAAACTGACTCAGTTATTTTGAGGATCGGGAAAAAATAACCAACGCCCATGATGCCTTTCATAAATCCTGTGGCCGCCTCCGGCATCTGGGATTCCGGCATATGCATAAAGCCCAAAGCAATAGCCATGCCCATCAAACCGAATACAAAATAAATCAACCCTAAAATTATTCTTGCTCCCATTTGAATATTTGTTGTCATCCATGCCCCCTTTTTTATTTAACCCTGCGTACAGTCCTCGTTCCGTCTGGCCCCAGGAAGGTGACGGAATTTTCTTTAATTTCCTCGAGGACAAAACCTTCAATTTCCTCGCCCTCTTTAAGTATGTAGCCGTCGATCAGCGCTTTGGGAGCATTCCCGGAAAACATAATGCCGGACACTTCCGGAGGGCCGCCTGCCGAACGTTCCGAAGGATGAACAGCTTCGCGAGATATGATTGACCCTAATAGTTTAGGAATTTTAGTA
>CXWL01110476.1_pt1 | contig 16394 bp, 15 predicted proteins | sample 590931 | NCBI WGS metagenome assembly CXWL01 (sample SAMEA3498368, study PRJEB10139) | groundwater metagenome | biome: water well; material: biofilm material | place: Germany | collected 2015-04-27 | reverse complement strand
GGAATTGCCCTTAGCCTGAAGTTGCATCGCAACGACTACCGGCGTGACACCCAAACATTTAGCTCGGAGCGCAAAACAACGCTCATTTCAACTGACTGTTACGTTCCTGCATCCAAACCGGCAGCACTGATTTATCTTGCGGTGTGTGGCGGCGAGCGATGCGCCTTGCGGCAGCTTTCGCAAAGGGCTTCTTCTCACTTGCCAAGCTTGCGTTCGCGGTCGAGCTGGACAGACGCACCGCATAACTCACAGGTCCCCATTGATCGTTCATAAGCCTTGGCGACCAAGACTTCAATTTGCTCGCTGACCCATTTATCAAACAGCACCCGCAGCGTGCCAAATTTTTGTTTGAGAATTCTTACGGAAGACCAGGCTTCGGAGGTTTTGTGAATGCTTTCAAGAAGTGCTGCCGATTCGATTTCTGCGTGCTCCTGCCACGCAATATCGAACCAGCCGTCACCACAATAGCGGAGTGTTTTCTAAGTGCAAGACAAAAGACGAGAAATACATCCTTCGTTCAAAATTATTCTATATAGCTCAAGTGTGCGCGAATCAATAAGCCGCTGGAACTTAGCAATATCTTCCTTTGACCAATGAAGCTGATCTTTCCCATCTTGCGGGATTAGACTGTTCCAATCATCTGGACTCGCAACAAAATCAGCATCTTTCTTTAATGGCTCATACGCCCCATTGCCGCGTCCTCGATTAACCCTTGCGTCTAGCCAGCGAAAATTGCCAAGTGAGTTTCCAATCGTGCTGCGATTTCTCCAGAAATTGTCAGTGATGGCATCCTCGTGAAGGTGGGATCGCACACTTTTCCAGTTAAAATCAAAAATACTTGATGGAATGATGTGATCAAGATCTATTGGTAGATCATCATCTCGATCAGATGTTGGATCATAGTTATTGAAATTTTCAGTAAGGTAGTTACGTTGAATCCACATTAATGCACGCGTAATCAACTCTCTATTAGTTGAAAGTATTCGTAATGCATCCCCAGGCTTGCGTTCGCCAACTCGGTCAGCAGCCTTAAAACGATCTGACCATGGGCGCAGCAGGATATTCTCACCCATAAGCCCTGCATTAACTTCCTTTTGCAATTCATTAATCTCTGTTGTACCCGGAATGAAGCTCGCAATTTCTTCATCCTCAAATTCTTTGACTAGTTTACAGATAGTAGAATGACTAAAAACCCAATCATCTTTTCTCACATGCTGGAAAACACGCCATGCAGCTTTGCCATCGTTACGAATAAAGAGCAGCCAATACAAAACTAAAGCACAGAGGGTGTTGCGATCCTCACTCTCCCATTTTGCTTCAGCGCCACGTTTTATAGAAACAAGCAATAGTGTATCAACAAGCTCCATTGGCAGACGTGCTAATAACATTGCAGGAAGCCCAGCAACGTGCGTAGATGCATCAAATAGAAGCGCTTGACGGATGCCTCCAAGCGCCACTTCAAGCTCACCCCTATCCGAATCATTAGGTATCAATTCAAAAAACTTTTTTAGTACGAAAACTTTGTCACGCAATTGAATTACTGATGATGGATTTGGGCGTCCAATTACTTCCCATTCTTGAGAATTTTCCCATGGATTTAATGTCTTCGAAACACGTATAGAGGCCAAAACTAAATCAACTTCACTTGCAATTCGTCCTACATCCCCATGCATAATTTTCAGCATTTGATCATGAATCTTTGGATACTGTTGTTTGATAATTGAGTAGGTAAGCTCGTCGTCAGAAAGTCGCGTTCCACCTTGCCCAAGCCGTCCAAAGAATCGAATGTACTCATCTTGGTTTGCAACCAATTCTGGAGCCACTTCCTGAAGAACCACAATGCTCTTTAACGCTCTATCAAGAGCAATTACAAACTGTTCAGCAAGATCAGAGGCGGCACCATTCTCTTTGAGAAATACAACAGTTTCTTCACGAGAGTTTTTGCTAATAAATTCGCAAACCTCGGCTAAAGGCACAGCACACTCCGAATCAATCAAGTCCTCCCCATTAACTTTAGAAAATGCCTCACGCGGCGTTACTTTTTTCCATTTTTCTTCGTTCCATTTAGCATGTCGTTTACCTAGTTCAAATTTTTGATTTGGTGACTCTGCCTTATAGCCAAACGGCTGCCCCGTGCTGTTTATGCGTAATTGAAAACATAGCCCAGAACTTGGCTTAGGCTGTGTGAAGTCCACCCAGAGCTTGCGCCCATTTTTCATTTGCCCCCTGCCTAAACCCAGAAGGACTGAGGTCAAGCGCTGCTGGCCATCAAAAAGTTGAAAGTCGTTATTATCTGCCACACTAGTTTTACCATCTTCATCTTGCCCTACATGCCCTGTTTGTACGCGATGAACCATCATCATCCCTGCTGGGTAGCCGCGTAACAAGCTATCCCAATAATTAATAATTTGCTCGTTGTTCCAGACAATGGAGCGCTGAATTGGCGGAAGTCGCAACTTACTTCCACTCTCTGAGGATCTCCAGTTCGCTAGATCAATGATAGTTAGAGATTCAAGATTTTTCCCGTCATTGAATAAGTTGGCAATCTTTCCCGCGGTAGCATCAGCAGCCAGTTTGTTCATTGGCATTCCTTAATAAAATTGGTTTTGCTATTGGTCAGATATCCTTAAACACTAGATATCGACATACCCCGCATTGCATCCCGCGCACTGGTAGTGTTCGTCCCGCGACAACCGATACTCAGGCAACTGGAACGCTGCCGCAATATTCTCGATGTCAGCTTTCTTTAGGCAGCGGTCAGCATAAAGCCTGAAATTACCGGTCTTCTTGAAATAGACCACCCGACCGCGCGGGAAGTAATCGTAGGTGTGGCTTTTGAATAGCCGCTCTGTGGGATTATTAGGAGCAAGCGCCTGCCAGTAATCATAATGGCCACTAAAGCCAACCGAGTCGCCATAGAGTTCGCCTTGCTCGAGCGGTACGGCATCGACAACCAGGTCGCCATTCACCACAAAGAAAATGCCGACTTTTCCCTGAGACATTATTCTTTCGCACCTGTGTTCATAGGCGCCCCGAAATCCACTTTATCGAATAGTTCCGTAATTATTCGTTTTCGCCGGAATCTGAATTTTCCGGAGTTATTCTTTTGGAGGCAATCATATTATCTGAATGCGACACACTGTGACGCACTGTGGGCGCTAAATACATCCACGAATGAAAACCGCCAGCGAATATCAAAGCGAACATGATCTGCACTATTGATGGCAAGCAATTCGAGTTTCCGGAATCAGAGCTGATTGAGACTCAAGTAACGGGAATTGCTTTGGTTGGAAGCGGTGTTGTTACCGAGGAAGACATTGCCAACGCAGACAAGGACGCAATATCAGATTTCCAAATGCTGCCCATAAATTCAGGGGCGAAATTGATGCAGTTGCAACTTGAACAGTTGGCTGGACGAACTGCCCCCTCACTTTTACAGCGCCATGAGAAGGTGCTGGTGCGGAGCAGCCGGATGTATTTCGAGCTGTCTGATCGCACAGTTTCGCTGCCCCCCCCATTGGGACACCCCGCAAGCCACATCGAATGTTATTGGCTGTTTGCCTGGGTTCCGAGGGCAGTTCTTCAAAGCATCGAGCCAGGCTTTGGAAAGGGCAAGCTTGCTGGCGAGCCCAGTAGGATTTGCTTCGTAGAAGGGAAGCAATGCTGCATTCCGGCGGAGCTGATTGCCAAATTAACTTCAATATTCATGGTAGGCATAACCGGGAGCCATGTTACAGAGAGTGACATCGCTCGTCTTGATACATACGTTAACGAGGAGTTTGATAAATACATTGCCCAATCCCCATCGCGCGTAGAGATACAGCGCATGAGGCTCTATTTCCAGTTTCCTGACGGAACGATTACGCAGGAACTGCCAATTGGCAGGCAGGACAGGAGCATTGCTTGCTGCACGTTGCTTCAGAGTGTCCCGCGCGAACGGGTGAGCGCGGTATGTAAAGCATGCTGAAGGGAGAGGCGCATGAATACATTTGACAGTGCATTTTTCAATGAGCTTGCAAAACTGGATGCGCTCGTCAAGTTGAATGAATTTGATTCAATCCTGATACCGCCGGGTGATGGTTTCCGGTTGCGTGTTTCAGAGATGCGCGCGGCTGGCAAAATCAGCGGCGCCTTGGCCGGGCTGACCCGCGATTTCGTGGATATGCTCGCCGACCGTAGCAATGGCCGCTATATGCTCGAGAAGGATTTTTGTGTCCACCCTTGGCAGGTATTTAGCTACAGCCGGGGCCGATCTGGCAGAAAGCAGCTTTATATCGGATTTGATGCTTATGCGCCGCCGACCCAGGATTTTCATTTGCAAGGCCCTTGGGGGGTATCTATCGGACTTCGTTTTGATTTTCGCAATGAGCGCGGAATCGTTACTGAGTGCGTCAATGAATACGAGGCGTTTTACAAGAAAGTGTTTGTCGAGCCTGAACTGTTCGATGCTACTTTCGGCGGCCTTGGCGGCTATGCGGAGCCAACAGCAGATTTCAAGAGACCAGTCACGGCTGAAAAGGCATGGCAAACCACACCGAGTATGCTCCAGCACTGGCTGTTCTTTGGCAGCCGGCTCACACCCGGTGACATCGCGGCGATGGGGTCACTTGATGGCTTTGTGGGCGAGTGTATCCGGGTGTTTGATGTTATTTGCGAGGCGGGGTATTGAGCTGTTTACATGAATAACGGATACTTCTAACTCCAACGCCAGGGGGTATTAAGATGTGGTAAAAATAATAGTGCATCCTTGGCGTGGTGAGGACTATGGAGAAGCCAGCGATAAAGCCACGATGCTGGATATTACTTGCAAGGTAATGTTGCAAAAATAATGAAGTTTCTGAATCGGCGATCTGCCATCTATTCAAATAAGGAGGATTGAAGGTGTTAAATGCAAATTATAAAGACGGGATTATCAGGGATGGCTCATCAGTTGGCAGTGGGAACATATTAGGAAATGTAAAAGATGGGGTTGTTAGAAAAGGAACCTCATCAAGCTTGGGTTCTGGCGATGTTCAAGGTAATGTAAAACAAGATGTTATTAGAAAAGGAACTTCATCAAGTTTGGGCTCCGGAGATGTCATCCTGAACGTCAAGGATAGCTTTGTAAGAGCTGGCAATTCATCGAGTCTTGGCAGCGGAGACAAGAAAGGCAATGTTAGCGATTTTGCGATTAAGGGGATGGATAGGGAACTAGATGCGGAGATGGTTGCTGCTTATCATTTTTTAGTAAAGAAAATTGTTTGAGCTATAAACAACTCGGCGAAGCTGTAGCAGAATGTTAGGGATGCTTGCTTATGCAGATGCTGGATGGTAAATACCATTCAGTGATCGAGATATATCTGCAAACTCCTCCCGCAAGGTTGAAGGCTCCAGCACTTCCACTTGATCCGCAAAACCCAGCAGCCACCAACGAAGTTGCGCCGTATCCGGCACGGTGGCTTGCAGGCGCACCCAGCCTGGTTGGTCAGGCTCTATCCGCTGATCGAGAGAGAGCGGCGTTTCCCGCAAGTGTTCGGCAGCGGGTATCGTGAAGCGCGCCACCAATTTTATCTCTCCGCTTTCTTCAAAACCGAATGCGCCCTGGCGGATGTATTTCGCCAGATCAAATTTTTTCGGTGCCTTGGCGGGTTGGCCCAGAACTTGTGCCGACCGGATGCGGTGTACGGCGAGCAGGCGGATGTCGGTGTAGTCATATAACGTGGCAACCAGATAAGTGACCGCGCCGCGTTGCACGATACCCAGCGGGTGAACGGGATAGGTTCTGGTTTCACCTTGCTCGCGCGAGGTGTAGCTGATTTCCAGTTGCTGCTCGGCCAGCAAGGCGGAGTGTACCGCTTCAATGATTTCCTCGGGATAGTCCGGCGGAATCAAAGGCTGGTTGGGCGGCACGATGGCAACCTTATTGCGCCAGCCCGCCAGTTTCTTCACGCCATCGCCGCTGGTTAACACGCCATCGGCACACTTGAAGTACGGCGTAAGCGTGCCTAACAGGCTGGCAGGCAGCAAGGCCGATAGATGGTCATGCGCAAGTGCCAGCGTCAAGGCTTGCAACGGCGACATGGCGGGCAATGCAAACGCCTCGGCATCTTTATTCCAGCTCCAGCCATATGGGCGCGAGCGTTCGTTGGAAATCAGCGGGAAGATTCCGGAAAGCGAGAGCAGGTCGCGCTCCACGGTGCGCTTGCTGACTTCAAACCCTTCGGATTCCAGGCTCTCGGTGAGTTCCCGCGCGGTTATCTGGCGCGGGTGTTGTGGGATGCGCCGGAGCATCGCCCACTGGCGTAACTGCGTGTCGTTCTGGGATTGCATGATGTCGCTCGATGGATTGGGTGTCGCGCTCATGGCGTCAGGCTGTGTGGTCGAAAACCAAAAGATACATTTCGACTGCGACGCGGCGTGACGCGAATGAATGCGATTTTACTTATTTATCCCGCAAACCGCAGTTGGCGATACGCTTTTATTCGGCTTGGACGATGCGCAAGGGGCAATACGAAGACATGGAAGGCAACGCCAGCCGCATTTTGCTGGGCGACGATGAAGACGCGATGTTGATCGGCGCCCCGGAGCCAGACAGCAAGTCGGACAAGAAAAAAGATGGCGCCCCCCCCCCCGCAGTAATCCCGATTTCCAATCAATCAGGAAATCATTTGCCGCCCACAAGAAGGCAATCGCCATTACCCGGTTGTTTGCTCCGGGATGTGTTGCGCCACCTGCTGCGGAGTCAGTTGCATCATGCAGTTGAAGTGGCCGAGCGGGCATACCCGCTTGAAACAGGGGCTGCACGGCAGGTCGAGCTTGAGGACGCGCGCTTGAGCCGACAGCGGCGGGGTGAACTGCGGGGAACTGGAGCCATACAGCGCGAGCATGGGGCGATCCAGCGCGGCGGCGAGGTGCATCAGGCCGGAATCGTTGCTTACCACCAGGCTGGCGGCGGAAAGCAGCGCGATGGCATCATCCAGGTCGGTTGTGCCGCACAAGTTGCGGCATGATTCATTGCCCAGCGCGATGATTTTTTCACCGATCTCACTGTCCTTGGGCGAGCCGACCAGCCACACGGCATAGCCCTGAGCGCGCAGGTGTTGCGCCAGTTCGGCAAAATAGGGGATCGGCCAGCGCTTGGCCGGGCCATATTCCGCACCGGGGCAGAATACGGCAACAGGCTTGGTGACCGGCAGGCCCAGTTCTTCGAGTACGCGCCGGCGATGTTCCTCGCTGACTTGCAGCGATGGCTGCGGAACCGGGCGCCGGACATCATTGCCGGGCTCTTCGGCGAGTAGCGCGTAGCGTTCCACCATTAACGGCAACCCCTGCTTGTCGAGTTTGCGCGCATCGTTCAGCAGGCGGTGGCGCATCTCGCCGACAAAGCCGGTGCGCAGGGGAATATTGGCGAAAAAAGGAACGAGCGCGGACTTGAAGGAATTGGGCAACACGATGGCCTGCCCGTATTGCGCGGCACGCAATTTTTTGCCGATGCGGTAGCGCGCGGCCAATTTCAACGCGCCATGCGGAAACGGATTGATGACGACCTCATGCACCTCCGGCATCTGGCGCAGCAGCGCCGCCGTCCATGGCGGGGCAAACACATCAATCTGAACGCCTGGGTGGTATTGCTTGAGGCGCGCCAGCATGGGCTGCACCAGCATGGTGTCGCCCACCCAGCTTGGCGCGATAACGAGGATTTTATGCATTCGGCAAATTGTAGAAGGTTGGGTGGAGCGTAGCGATACCCAACAAAAACGTGAGCGATGATGGGTAGCTTTGCATAGCCATCTGACTAGTCCGTCCAGGAACGATGGACAAGTCATTGGTTATCGCCATGCTCCACCCATCCTACATGTCAATGATGCCTTGGCAGCTCACCCTTGAGCTTGTACAGCGTGCTGCAATAGGGGCAGCGCGCCTCGCCCATCCTGTCCAACCGAATGAACACCCTCGGGTGCGCGCTCCACAGGCTTGTGCCGGGTGTGGGGCAGTGCAGCGGCAGGTCTGCGGCGGTGACTTCGACGTGGCTCGTGGTGTGCTCTGTTTGCATAAATATTCCCTTTAAACGTGGGCCAGCCATTCCGTGTGCTGCGGGTTTTTCCCGCTGACGCAATCGAAGAATAGCGATTGCAGGCGATGGGTGATGGGGCCGCGCGAACCGTTGCCGATGGTGCGGTTGTCCAGTTCGCGGATCGGGGTCACTTCCGCCGCAGTGCCGGTGAAAAAGGCTTCATCGGCGCAATACACCTCATCGCGCGTGATGCGTTTTTCAATCAGCGGAATACCCAGGTCTCCGGCCAGCGTGAGGATGGAATCGCGCGTGATGCCTTCCAGGCAGGAGGTCAGGTCGGGCGTGTACAGCTTGCCCTTCTTCACGATGAAGATATTCTCGCCCGCCCCCTCCGCCACATAGCCATCCACATCCAGCAGCAGCGCTTCGTCGTAGCCGTCATGCGCCACTTCCTGGTGCGCCAGGATGGAATTGGTGTAGGTGCCGACCGATTTGGAGCGGCACATGTTGATGTTCACATGGTGGCGGGTGAAGCTGGAGGTCTTCACGCGTATGCCTTTTTCCATGCCTTCCACGCCGAGATAGGCGCCCCACGGCCATGCCGCGATGGCCACATGCACGCTGAGGGTGGTGGCGGCGATGCCCATGGCTTCGGAGCCGTAGAACACGATGGGGCGGATATAGCAGGACTCCAGCTTGTTGGCGCGCACCACTTCGCGCTGCGCCGCCATCAGGGTTTCCTTGCCGTAGGGGATTTTCATCTTGAAGATGTAGGCCGAATTGAACAGGCGGTCGGTATGCTCCTTCAGGCGGAAGATTGCCGCGCCATTGGCGGTTTCGTATGCGCGCACCCCCTCGAACACTCCCATGCCGTAGTGCAGGGTGTGGGTCAGCACATGCGTGGTGGCATCGCGCCAGGGAACGAGCTTGCCGTCATACCAGATAAAGCCGTCGCGGTCGGACATGGACATGGTTGAATTTCCTCAAGGGTGTCGCAGAAGTGCGATTCTAGCTTTTTCCGTGCGGTTTATGAAGCGTTGGGATGAATTCTACAGGCCGAATGAATTATTTTTTACATGCGGTTCATGTATCATGGAACCGATGGCTTTATGGTATGGACACGCGGGCGGTTTGGATCCGTAGAATAAAAAATTATCGTGGGGAAAAGATGGCTGGACTGTCCGGTTTGCCGGAAGCGGCAATAACCGCAGAAACGATGGATGAGCAGGAAGACAAGCTGCGCAGGAGCCTGCTGATTTTCGCCAGCGCCTTCATGACGCTCGCGGTCATGCTCTGGCTGGCGATCTACTGGATGATGGGGTTGAACTTTTCCAGCAACGTGCCATTGTCCTACCAGGTGATCTCCGTCGCGTCTTTGCTGTACTACCACAAGACGCGCAATTTCGTTGTATTCCGCTTCATCCAGCTAAGCCTGTTCCTGTTTGCGCCCTTCATCATGCAGTGGAGCATCGGCAGTTCCGTGTCTTCGAGCGGTGTGATGTTATGGGCGCTGCTTGCCCCGGTGGGGGCGATGGTGGTGGCTGGCTGGCGCGAATCCATCCCCTGGTTTATCGCTTATGTCGTACTGACGGCGGTATCCGGTTTCTTCGATTATTTCCTGGGTGCGGGCGTGCAAAGCGGCGTGCCGACGAAGACTGTGGGGGTATTCTTCGCGCTCAACTTTGTCGCGATGTCCTCCATCATCTATTTCCTGATACGCTATTTTGTGCTGGGAACCGAAAAGATCAAAAACCAGCTTGACCAGAAACACAAACTACTGCTCGAAGAGCAAAAGAAATCCGAGCAGTTGCTGTTCAATGTGCTGCCGACCCCTATCGCGCAACGCCTGAAAGACAAGCCGGGGTTGATCGCCGATGGGTATGCCGACGTGACGGTGATGTTTGCCGATATAGTCAATTTCACGCAGCTCACCGAGCAGATGTCGCCGAACCAGATGGTAGGTTTGCTTAACACGATTTTTTCCTGGTTTGATTCTTTTTCCGAGAAATATGGCCTGGAAAAGATCAAAACCATAGGGGATGCTTATATGGTGGTTGGCGGGCTTACCCGCGACAACCAGGACTATGTCGCCAGCATTGCCGACATGGCGTTGGAAATGCGCGACCTGGTCGCCCAGCATCCCGACCTGATGAGGCACAAGATGTCCATCCACATTGGCATTGCCACCGGCCCCGTGGTGGCGGGAGTGATAGGCACCAAGCGCATCATTTTCGACTTGTGGGGCGATACGGTCAATATAGCCAGCCGCCTGACCGATGAAGCGACAGGAGGAAATATCCAGGTTGATACGGCCACTTACAAGCGCCTGCGCCAGCAGTACCAGTTTGAGCCGCCCAGCATCACCCACCTGAAAGGGAAAGGCGACATGGCCACCTACCGCCTGGTTGAAAAAATAAGCAACCCTGCGTGCGCCTGACATAAGGAGAAAGCACCATGCCATCATTCGATGTTGTTTCTGAAGTGGATAAAACCGAAGTCAAAAACGCGGTTGAGCAAACCAACAAGGAAGTCGGCACACGATTCGACTTCAAGGGCTCCGACTCGCGCGTGGAGCAGGCCGAATTGACGCTGACCGTGCATGCCGACAACGAATTCCAGCTCAACCAGGTGCAGGACATCCTCAATGGCAGGCTGACCAAGCGCGGCGTGGATATCAAATGCCTGGACATCAGCGACAAGATCGAGAAGGTCAGCGGCAACAAGGTAAAACGTGCCTGCACCGTGAAGGTGGGCGTGGAAATCGAGTTGGCGAAAAAGATCGTCAAGCTGCTCAAGGACAGCAAAATGAAGGTGCAAGCCAGCATCCAGGGCGACACCGTGCGCGTCACAGGCAAGAATCGGGACGACCTTCAGGCCGCCATCACATTCATCAAGAAATCCGTCACAGACTTTCCGTTGCAATACCAGAATTTCCGGGATTAGCGGCCTGTTGCACCCGGAAAAATAAGTTGGCGGGATAGTGATTTACCTCGCAGCACAAGGGCGGAAACCCCCTTGCGGGGCGCTCCGCCACAATTCAGAACCCTCCGTTGTGTTTCCGGATATTGCGCGGGCTACCAATGCCGTCTTGCGCGTGTTACGACGCCATCCACGTGGGAGTTTTGTTCAAGGCAGCGTAGTGTTAACGCAAGGGGCGCACATTCCTTGAGGCATCCGGCGGAACCGCGTTGCCCTTCGATATTTTCAGGGCAGGCTCTCCGCCCTACGGCCTGCCAGCAGCATCTTCCCCTTGCAGGGCGAGTAGAGGACTTTCACCTCCAAGTAATTCCAATTCCAAATTGAAACGCCAATACGCTAACCCGTTCGCCCTGAGCCTGTCGAACCACAAGTACCCACCACTCACACCCTTCGACAAGCTCAGGGCGAACAGGTTATGGTGGCAATTGGCGGATTTTTAATTTGGAATTGGGCAATTGGCGGATTTTTAATTTGGAATTGGAATAAGTGCGCCATGCCTGGCGCACCACAAAAAAGCCCGGAAGAAACTTCCGGGCTTTTTCCCGCCCCGCAATACCGCACGTCGTTCTGCCGATGGATCAATCCTCGCTGCGATGTCGGTCCCTGCTATCACGATCCCTTTCATCGCGATGCCTGACATCACGATTGCGCGCATCGCGAGAGTCAACAACATCACCCGTACTGCTGCCGCTGTCACCCAGCACACTGACGCCAACCCGCACCGTTGATCCAGGCTGATAAGGCAATCGCGTGGTAACGTCCTGCCCGTTGTAACGGTAGGTTACGTTATAGCCGCGAATCACTTCCCGGTAATTTTCCACCTGGCGGCAATGTCGTTCTTCACGCGATTGCGGCGCTTGTGTTGTCTGCTGCGTTTGCGTGGCGCCCTGATTCTGGTTCGCGACGCGATCTCCTATGATGGCGCCCGCAATCGCCCCGGCTGCGGTCGCAACGGTATTGCCGGTGCCTTGCCCGATCTGGCTCCCAACAACGCCCCCGACCACACCGCCCACTAACGCGCCGCCGATGGAACGCTCCTCCACCGGCGCAGATTTGACTACCGTGCCGCCCGAACTGACTGTTTCGTTCCAGCATTCCTGTTTCGGCTCGGAAACACGTTCATATATCGGTGTGCTCGAAATCACCTTGGCGGTATCCACAAAATCCGCTGCCCAGGCAGCGCCCGAACAAACCGGCGCCAGCATAATCAAAAAAAGCTTCTTCATTATCTTCATCCCTCCAGAATTGTCAAAAACAGCAAGACAACCATCTGACCCACTTACCCATAAAATGTTCCATGCAGCTTGTTATGCATAGCGACATAAATCTACTGCGCGATTCCTGTCGCTATGTATAGAGCCGTATTATCCATAAAAACCTTAACCGATACTTAACGGGCGGACACGCTCCTTTTACGCTGCCTCATGCGCCGCCTTGCGCACCACCTGCGCAATGGTTTCCGCCCAATGGCGCACTGCGACAGCATCCTCGCCTTCGACCATTACGCGCAGCAGCGGCTCTGTGCCGGAAGGCCGCAACAGCACGCGCCCTTTGCCCGCCAGCGCCGTTTCGGCGGCAGACACGGCTGCCAAAACACCAGCCTGTGCGGTGCAATCCACGCCCCTGGCAACCTGCACATTCACCAGCACCTGCGGATACAAGGTCAATCCGCCCACGGCCTGCGCCAGGGTCTGGCGGCTGTCGCGCAGCGCGTGCAGCACTTGCAGGGCGGAGATGATGCCGTCACCCGTGGTATGCCGATCCAGGCAGATGATGTGGCCGGAATTCTCGCCCCCCAGCAACCAACCGTTCTGCTGCAACAGCTCCATCACATAGCGGTCGCCCACCTTGGCGCGCGCGAACGGTACGCCCATGCGCTGCATGGCATGCTCGAAAGCAAGATTGGTCATCAGCGTGCCCGCCACGCCGCCCTTGAGCATTCCCTGCGCGTGGCGGTGCCTGGCGATGATATACATCAACTGGTCGCCGTCGTACAAAGCGCCGTCCGCATCCACCATCACCAGGCGGTCGCCATCGCCATCCAGGGCGATGCCCAGACCGGCATGATAATCTTTAACCGCCTGTTGTAAATTGGCCGGTGCGGTCGCGCCATAACCGTCGTTAATGTTCTTGCCGTCCGGCTGCACGCCGATGGCAACCACGTCCGCGCCCAGCTCATGGAACACATTCCGCGCGATGTGGTAAGCCGCACCGTGCGCGCAATCCACCACCAGCTTCAAACCGCGCAAGTCAAGGCTATAGGGGAAACTGCTTTTGCAGAATTCGATGTAGCGCCCCGCCGCGTCATCTATGCGCTTTGCCTTGCCCAGTCTTGCCGAAGGCATGGTAACGATGGGGCTTTCCAGCCCGGCCTCGATAGCCTGCTCTGTTTCATCCGGCAGTTTGGCACCCATTCCTGAAAAGAATTTGATGCCGTTGTCCTCGAACGGGTTATGCGAGGCGGAAACGACAATGCCGGCCTGCAAACGCAATGCGCGGGTAAGATAAGCCACCGCCGGGGTCGGCGCCGGGCCGGCCAGATAGACATCCACCCCGGCGGCAATCAAACCGGCCTGCAACGCCGATTCCAGCATATAGCCCGAGATGCGCGTGTCCTTGCCGATCAGCACCCCCGGATGCTCGCCTTGCGCCAAATTCCAGTCGGTAGCCGCCAGCACCTTGCCTGCGGAATAACCGAGATGCATCACGAATTCCGGCGTGATGGGAAGCTTCCCAACCCGCCCGCGCACGCCATCCGTACCAAAATATTTTCTGCTCACTTTATTACTCCACTCACCTTAAAATAAAAATTAGCCACATGATAAACAGAGCATGGTTATTACCGCTGCGCCAATTCCGTCCAGCCTCTAGCTGGTTACGGATTCACTAAAAGCAGGCAATTTGCTACTCGGCAAGCCGAGTGCAAAGTTGACACGCCTGGCTTTGTTATTAGCGGCTGTAGTGTCAATTCCACACGCAGCTTGCTGCGTAGTGGATTGCCTGCCTTTGGTGCAACCATGGCCCGCCCCTCGCGGGTGCGGATGACACGGAAAAACTCCAGCTTGAACTTTGGCCAAACGGAGTTTAACCCAACCTCCTTCCGCGACTCCACCCCGCCGTACAACCTTGTAAAAATACGCCACCCGAAAGCCGCACCTCGTAACGTGCCGCTTTCGGCACAAAACTGAACTTCGTGCATCACTTCCAAGAATGCAAAACGGGAGCCGAAGCCCCCGTTCTGGATGGAACTTTAAATTGAAGGGCACCTCCATTCCCGCGAAGGCGGGAATCGTGCGCCCGCGAAGGCGTACAATGCGCCCGTGAAGGCGTGCAAACAGCACGGTGAAAGTCCGTGTCAGGGTAAGCCAAGCCCTGTAGCTGAAGGTATGCATTCGAGATGGGTGCGCCAAACGCGACGCACCACTTGATCTGCGTCAACTGCTGCTTCCAAGATCATACTTTCAAAAAACATGCCCCATCTTCTGGTTGATATTTCCTCGCACGGTTTCGGCCACGTCAGCCAGACCGCGCCGGTTGTGAATGAACTGGCGCAGCGCATGCCTGAATTGCGCGTCACACTGCGCACCGTTGCACCCCTCTCTCTCCTGAAACAGCGTATTTATCAAGGTTTCCGGCACATTCCGGCAGCGTTTGATTTCGGGATGCAAATGGCGAATGCGGTGGATGTGGAGGCGGAGAAGAGTGCGGTTGCCTATCGCGCTTTTCATGCCGATTGGGAGGAAAAGGCGGAGCGCGAGGCACAGGCCATGCGCGCGTTAAAACCCGATTTGCTGCTGGCAAATGCACCCTGCCTGTCGCTGGCGGCAGCGCGTATTGCGGGCGTGCGCTCGGTGGCGATGTGCAGTTTGAACTGGGCGGACATCTATCGCCATTACTGCTCAGGGGATGCGGCATGCGGCAAGATTCATGCGCAGATGCTGGAGGCCTATAACAGCGCAGAATGCTTCTTGAAGGTGCAACCGGCCATGCCGATGCAGGATTTAGCCAATGCGCGCAACATCGGCCCGATTGCGCGGATGGGGAGCAATCGGCGCTCGCATCTCGCCGCAAAATTGCAACTGGAGCAAGCTGAGAAGCTGGTTTTGGTGGCGATGGGCGGCATGGAGTTTCGCTTGCCGGTGGAGCGCTGGCCGCACTTGCCGGGTATCCGGTGGCTCATTCCGCAATCATGGGAAGTGGAGCGTGATGACATGGTGGCCCTGGAAAGGCCGGGGTTGCCGTTTTGCGATCTGCTGGCCTCGTGCGATGCCGTGCTGACCAAACCGGGTTACGGCACTTTTACTGAAGCCGCTTGCGCAGGAGTGCCGGTGCTCTATGTTGCGCGCCACGATTGGCCGGAGGAGCCGCATCTGGCCAGTTGGCTGAACCGGCATGGCAGGTGTGTCGAGGTGGGGCGCGGGCGGTTGCAAACGGGCGAACTGGATGACTTGCTTGCGCAAGTCTGGCGCATGCCAAGTCCGCCACGTCCCCTCGCCACGGGCGCAATCGAGGCAGCCCAATACATGCTGGCAAATTATTTCTGAGGTTTTTCCGTTTTGCCGGATTTCTCCTGCTCGGCAAACTGGTCGTAGCATTCGATGCCGCAGAAATATCCGACATAATCTGCGCCTTGCGGTGTCAAGGCCGCACTCAAGGGAATTTCTTTGCGGCACATGCTGCAGGAAATATGCTGTGGCTGGATTTCGGGATGTATCGGAGTAATCATGTTATTACCTCCTTTCGGGTTCTTGTGCGTCACATGATGAATGCTACGCTTGGTGTAGCCCCCCGTAAATAGCTAACCATAAAACACTGTGCTTTGGCCAGATGCAGCGGCGCGGCTTGCTGAAGGTATAATGCGCGCCTTCGTTTGCGGCGGTGTTCCGCCCGGTTTCTTACTCTGGAGTTATCTTGTTCAAGCTCATCGGCGTCATTGCGGGTTATTTGCTTTTCGGATTTTTCGGGGCGTTGTTGGGCCTGCTCGTCGGTTTGATGGTTGATCGCATGAGGGCGTATGGCTCCGGCGGGATGAACCCGCTGCAGAATGCGTTGCGCCAGGCCGTTTTTCTTGAGGCGGTGTTCATCTCGATGGGCAAGTTGGCCAAGGCCGATGGGCATGTCTCGCAAGAAGAGGTCGCTCATGTCGAGCAGTTCATGCAGAAACTGGGCATGACCCCGGCACATCGCCAGCAGGCTATTGCCTTGTTCAAGCGGGGAGCAGATCCGGAGTTTGATATTGAGCCGACCTGCAAGCGGTTCATGGCTATTTGCGGGCACACGAAGAACCTGAAGGAGATGTTGCTGGTCTACCTCATCGTGATGGCGCTGGCGGACGGGCATTTCCATCCGGCTGAAGAGGCGTTGCTGACGGGCATCGCCGGGCATCTTGGCTATGACCAGGCCGCGTTCAAACGCTTGATGG
>CXWL01111523.1_pt1 | contig 16398 bp, 18 predicted proteins | sample 590931 | NCBI WGS metagenome assembly CXWL01 (sample SAMEA3498368, study PRJEB10139) | groundwater metagenome | biome: water well; material: biofilm material | place: Germany | collected 2015-04-27 | reverse complement strand
AAGCCTGGCCAGCGCATCACCTCCATGCACTTCGCCAGCGCCACCCCTTACGAAACCTTGTTATTGCCAAAGCAGCCAGGCCAGCCAGGCAAACCGGCCGGTGAGCAAGTGCTGGCGCCGGAGGTGGCGCGGGTCGTCGCGGATGCGGTGCAGGATGTGGTGGCGCAAGGCACCGCCAGACGCGCCCGCGCCGCCTTCGTCGCCAGGGACGGCAGCAACATCGCGGTCGGCGGCAAGACCGGCACCGGCGACCAGCGCTTTGAAGTCTACGGCGCCGGCGGCAAGCTGATCGAATCACGCTACGTCAACCGCTCCGCCACCTTTGTCTTCAACATAGGCGAGCGCTTCTTCGGCAGCATGACCGCCTACGTGCACGGCCCGCAGGCGAAAGACTACGACTTCACCAGCGCGCTGCCGGTGCAGTTGCTGACGGTGCTGGCACCGAGCCTGATGCCCTTGATCGAGCCCGCAGCTGATGGGTCAGCGGCGCAGTGCAGTAAGTGAATGTTGTGAATGTTGTGAATGCTGTGCATGCAGTTGCGTGAAACAGGCACGGCATAAAAAAAGGCCATCTGATCGCAACATCAGATGACCTTTTCTATTCGTTCTTCAGTTTACTCGCCTATGCCATGCGCCTGCTGGTCAGCATGGTATGAAGACCTAACCATCGCACCGACCGCTGCGTGGGCGAAGCCCATCTTGTAGGCTTCTGCTTCAAACATCTTGAAGACGTCCGGGTGCACGTAACGGCGTACCGGCAGGTGGTGGCCGCTAGGCGCCAGGTATTGGCCTATGGTCAGCATGTCGACATTGTGCGCGCGCAGGTCGCGCATGACCTGCAGTATCTCTTCGTCGGTCTCGCCCAGGCCGACCATGATGCCGGATTTGGTCGGCGTGTTCGGGTGCATTTCCTTGAAGCGCTTGAGCAGGTTCAGCGAGTATTCGTAATCGGAGCCCGGGCGCGCTTCCTTGTAGAGGCGCGGCGCGGTTTCGAGATTGTGGTTCATGACATCGGGCGGTGCCAGGTTGAGAATTTCCAGCGCCCTGTCCATGCGGCCGCGGAAATCCGGCGTCAGGATTTCTATGCGTGTCATCGGTGAGAGTTCGCGGATCTTGCTGATGCATTCGGCAAAATGGGCGGCGCCGCCATCGCGCAGGTCATCGCGGTCGACCGAGGTGATGACGACATAGCTGAGCTTGAGTTCGGCGATGGTCTTGGCCAGATTCAGTGGCTCGTTGACGTCGAGCGGGTCCGGGCGGCCGTGACCNNGCGGCGCGTGCATTTGTCGCCCATGATCATGAAGGTGGCCGTGCCCTTGCCGAAACATTCGCCAATGTTTGGGCAGGTGGCTTCTTCACAGACCGTCACCAGCTTGTTGGCGCGCAGGATATCCTTGATCTCGTAAAAGCGGGTGGTCGGCGAGCCGGCCTTGACGCGTATCCAGTCTGGCTTGGGCAGACGCTCGGCCGGAATGATCTTGATAGGGATGCGTGAAGTCTTGCTGGCGCCTTTTTGCTTTTCGGTAGGATCGTAAGCGGCGGAAGTATCGGAAGCTGGATCGAGCGGAGTGTTTGCTGTGGTCATGGTGCCTAGTCGAACAAATTATGCTGTGGTCAATAAATATTGTAGTCGGTGAGCAAGCGCCTGCTGCATTTCCGGGAGTGTGACTGTGACGCCCAGAGTTTTCATGTCTACCGTGGCAAGGCCGGCATAGCCGCAAGGATTAATCCAGGAAAACGGCTGCAAATCCATCGCGACATTGAGCGACACGCCATGATAGGTACAGCCATTGCCGCGCACCTTTAAGCCCAGCGCAGCGATTTTGGCGCCTTGCCATTCGCCTTCTGTGACATAAATCCCGGGTGCGCCCGCTTTTCTCTCACCGGCGAGATTATACGCCTCCAGCGTGTCGATGACCGCCTGTTCTATCTTGTGCACGAATTCGCGGGCAAACAGGCGCCCTTTGCTATGGCTGCGGCGCAAGTCTATCAGCAGGTAGATGACGACCTGGCCGGGGCCGTGATAGGTGACCTCGCCGCCACGGTCGGTCTGGATCAGCGGGATGTCGTGTGGCGCCAGCACATGCGAGCGGTCTGCGCCCAGGCCCAGGGTGAATACCGGCGGGTGTTCGACTATCCAGAGTTCATCTGGCGTAGTGGCGTCGCGCGCATCGGTGAACGCGCGCATGGCTTCAAAGGTGATTTGGTAGTCTTCCGCGCCGCGCTCGATGATGCGCGGTATGCCGGGGTTCTCTGGCATGGTCTCGATTGACATGCTAGACCCGGACCACGGTCAGTCTCTGGATCAGGAACTTGCCGTCAATGACCTTGCGAAACGGCACGCCGGCAGGTTGAAAGCCCGGGCCGCCTTCGCTCGCCCAGATAATCGCCTGCGCGTCGAATGCAGACAAATCCATGCCCAGCATGGGGGCGGAGAGAACGAACTTTGCGCCTAACTTCTGTTTGTTGACGATATCTTCTAGCGTGGCCATACATGTCCTGCGGGGTGGAGTGTGTTTTGCCGTCAGCTTGTGTACGCGCGGCAGTTGGGTATTTTAATATACTCCCCGGATTTTTAATAAAAAACAGATGTTGCGCACGTTTTTAGGGCGCTCCGGGAATATACAGGGTGGAGTATGTTTGAGGGTTCTTGTTTGGGTAAAGCTCACAAGACCATCTTCACCATAGGATGCGAGGACAGCGCGCGGTACAGATTGTCGAGCTGCTCGCGGTTGATGGCCATGATCGTCACCGTCAGCGACAGGTAGGTGCCCTTGGTGGAAGGGCGCATGTCCATTTTTCCCGCGTGAAAGGTCGGGTCGTGCAGAACTACCACCTCGACGATGGTTTGCGCGAATGATTCCTGCATCAGACCCATCACCTTGATGGGAAATTCGCAGGGGTATTCAATCAGGCTCTGGTCGTGTGGTATTTCTGGCATGTTCATGAGGGTTTGCTCGCTTTGGTCAATTAGCTGGCGGCTTTGGCGTCCTGGTAAGCCGCATATAATTTCTGGTATATGGTGCCCGGAACGCCTTTTCCAATAGTCTGATCGTCAATCTTTACCACCGCAAGCACTTCCTTGGTGGCTGACGATAGCAAAACTTCATCGGCGGCAAAGACCTCTTCGCGCGTGATGCGGCGCGCCTGCAAAGGGATCTGCCGTTGCGCGCAGAGTTCTTCGATCAGGCCGTAGCGTATGCCTTCGAGGATGAGATTGTCTTTTGGCGGGCCGGCTAACACCCCGTCCTTGACTATCCATACGTTGGAGGCGGAAGCCTCGCTGAGGAAGCCGTCGCGGAACTGTATGCTTTCCATCGCCCCATGCTCCGCCGCATGTTGCGCAGCAAGTACATTGCCGAGCAAAGAGGTCGACTTGATCTCGCAACGCAGCCAGCGCTTGTCTTCCAGCGAGACACATTGCACACCCTTGGCGCGCACCGCGTCCGACGGCAAGACGATAGGGTTGGTCATGATGAAGACGGTAGGCACCATCACCGCAGGGAAGGCATGCGCGCGTTTTGCCACGCCGCGTGTCACCTGCAGATACACCATCTGGTCGTCGGCAGGATGGGCATCCATCACCTGTGCAATCAGCGCGAACCATTCTTCCTTGCTATGCGGATTAGGAATACCGATGGCGGCCAGGCTGCGAAATAGCCGTGCCATATGCTGCTCGGCGCGAAACATTTTACGGCCATAGACGGGAATGACTTCGTAAATGCCGTCGCCAAAAATGAAGCCGCGGTCCAGTACCGGTATCTTGGCTTCAGAGAGGGGAGTGATGCTGCCGTTTAAGTAGACCAGGGGATCGTTCATGATGGGCTTTGTCGTGGTTGTGTAAGAGGGGAAAGGAAACATTCTTACACATAATGCCAGGCAAGATTATGCAAAAAACACATACAAGAACGCACTTAAGGCTACCCGTTGCAGCTAGCTATGCGGTGCGTTCCCGTTAAATTCTAATAAGTCCTATGGTTGCTTATTTGAACAGCAGGCGCAGCGAGTCCCAGGCTCGGCCAAAAATGCTGGCCTGTTCAACCGTCTCTAATGCAACGACAGGAAACTCGGCAATCGCTTTGCCATCGAGCATCATCTTCACCGTGCCGACTTTGCTGTTTGCCATCACCGGCGCGACCATAGGGTCTTTGCGCTCCAGCGCTGGCTTGAGCTTGGCGGCAGAACCCTTGGGCAGCGTGACATAGGTATCGTTATTGAAACCGATCTTGATCTGCGCCTGCGTACCTTTCCAGATTTCCGGCGTTGCCAGTGGCTGGCCTTTTGAATACAGTTTGACGGTATCGAAATTGAGGAAACCCCAGTTCAATAATTTCAGGCTTTCCTGCGCGCGCACCTGGTCGCTGGCGGTGCCGGTAACGACCGATATCAGACGGCGCTGACCGCTGCCATTAGGACGGATTGCGGAAGAGATCAGGCAATATCCGGCCGCTTCAGTGTGGCCGGTTTTCATGCCATCGACAGTCGGGTCCAGCCACAATAAACGGTTGCGGTTAGGCTGCGTAATCTTGTTGTAGGTGAAGCTCTTGGTTGAATAATAGGTCTTGTAATAGTCAGGGTGATCGGCAATCAGGCGCGCCGCCAGGATCGACAGGTCATGTGCCGTCGAATAGTTTTCGGCGCTTGGCAAGCCATGCGAATTACCGTAACGCGTCGATTTCAAGCCCATGCGTTCCGCTTCGCGGTTCATCTGTACGACAAACGCATCTTCACTGCCTGCAACCGCCTCGGCCAAGGCGACGGAAGCATCATTGCCAGACTGCACGATCAGGCCAAACAGCAAATCACCTATGCTGACAGGCGTTGCCGGATCAATAAACATTTTTGAGCTGCTGGCATCGACCTTCCAGGCGCGGGTAGAGACGGTAATCTTGGAATTGATGTCGAGTTTTTTGTCCCTGAGTGCGGAAAATACCAGATATGCCGTCATGATTTTGGTCAATGAGGCTGGCTCTATGCGCAGATTCGGGTCTTGTGACGCGATCACCTGATTGCTGGTGGCGTCGTACAGGAGCCAGGATTTGGCCGCGATGGTCGGCGCTGGCAAGGTCTGCGCCGTGGCGGTCGCCAGACTCAGCAAGGATGCGACTGTGAGCAGTGCTTTTGAGAGAAAATTTTTCATTGTAAAAAGTAAAGTTCCTGATGTAAAAGTGATGTGGCAGATAAAAATTTAAGAATTAGAATTCTGCCAAAATTAAATAAGCGACTCAGCCCGCAGGTTTATCCCACAAACTGACCACGATAGTTTTCACATGGTGTAAGCGGCGGTGAAAGAAATGATCGGCGCCCGGAATGACAATCACAGGAATATCCTGCGGGCGCAGCCAGTCAAACACCGCCTGCAAGGGAATCGTGTCATCGAGTTCGCCATGGATCAGTATGCTGTTCGAGGGAATCTCAGGCATCGCCCATTTTCCCGCAGCGGCACCGACCAGGACCATGCGCTCGACGGCCTTGTCCTGCGCCTTTAGCCTTTGCTGCAGGCATGATTGCACGAAGGTGCCAAAGGAGAAACCGCTCAGCACCACGGGCAGGCCGGGATATTTCTGCTGCATGTGTTCAAGCAGCAAGGCCATGTCATCGGTTTCTCCCAGGCCGGCATCGTGCACGCCTTCAGACTTGCCGACACCACGAAAGTTCATGCGCACCGTCGCATAGCCGAGCGCGACGAAGGTGCGTGCCAGGGTTTGCGTGACCTTATTGTCCATGGTGCCGCCATACAGCGGATGCGGATGCGCCACCAGCGCCAGGCCTACAGGTTTGGCCAGTGACTCCGGATCGGGCAGGTCGATGGCGCATTCAAGCAGGCCAGCCACGCCGGAGATAAAGAAATACTCGGTTTTTGCATTCATTGTTTCAGTAAAAAATAAATCCGGATTAAAGCTGGATCGATTGAAGCTAGATGGGTCAAAACTAGATCTTCAGACGCTCTACCACGCCGCCGCCGACCAGGTCGACTTCGATGATCTCGTCGATATCCGATTGGTCGACATAGGTGTACCAGGTGCCCTGCGGGTATACCACCAATACCGGGCCTTCGTCGCAGCGATCCAGGCAAGCCGCCTTATTGATGCGTATTTTGCCCTGGCCGTTCAGATCGAGCTGTTTGATGCGTCTTTTGGTGTGCTCTTGCGCTGCCTGTGCGCCGCGTTCGGCGCAACATGGCCGGCCGTCTTCGCGCTGGTTCATGCAAAAGAAAACATGCTTTTGAAAATAGGGGGTGTCAGACATGGCAATTTCATTTGTTACGGAAGGGAGTGCGTATGATACAACGACTTAGGCCTATGCGAGGTCTTGCCCTGCGTTTGCCGGAGGACGATAGCGTCCTGACAATCGAAGCTGCCGGACTTTAAGGATTTTTCGCGGAAATCATGGTTTTCGCGTGCGTTGCACGTGATTGAGCAGGTACCACAAGGCGAGCAAAGGCCAGACCACAGACAAAAATTGCGCTGCCCCGTAGAAATTCAGAAATTTTCCCTGTATTTCGCTTTGCATGGTCACCAGAAAGTAGGGGTTGCTGGGGATGATATTGATGAGCAGCAGGCTGGATGCCAGCATGATGATGGCCAGACGCCTTTGTACATGGGTGGGCGCAAACGAAAAGCCGTATAGCATGACTGCGCTGATGAGTAAGCCGCCCTTGGCACCCGGCGTCATCCAGGCAAACGCAAGATCAGGGCCAAACATCAGTGCGCTGGCGAGGGTCTTGCTGGCCAGTGCAGCCAGCATTAACAGGCAGGCAAGCCAGAATTTCGGCGCATGCCGGTTGAGTAAAAACAGGCCGATCAATATTGCGCCTGTGCAGCCGCAAGCGGTGATGAAGGTTTCGGAGAGTAAAAACTCATCGGCATCCGGTTCAAATCCGTCGAGTAGCATTGCGCCCAGGTTGACGTCCATGTCCAGCACCTCGCTTATCCATGACGACAGGATAGGCAGTACCTGGCCCAATCCGAACAGGTAGGCTTGCGGAAAGATTTGTGCCAAAGGCCATAAGCCGAGAACCAGTAGCTCGCGGCTGGCTTCGTGATGTAGCCATTGCGTGCGCAGAAGGCGCAGGCGTCCTTTTTCCAGCAGCATCGGGGTCAGGTAAATGCCGATGAGCGCGCCGGCCAGGGTGCCGCCAGCATTGGTCATTACATCCAGTAAGGACGTAACCCGGCTAGGCAGGAAATACTGCACACCTTCCATGGTGACGGAAATGAGAAGGCCAGCCAGGCTGGCTAAAATGACAGCCCAGCTACGCTGGAAACGCGGATACAGGGCGAATACCAGCAGCGACCCCAATGGCATATAACCAATAATGTTGATGGTGATATCAAACGCCGACCAATAGCGCGGCCATTGTTTGATCACATCGAGGATGGCGGCAAAATTGTTGACTTTCCAGCCGGAAAATGGATACCAGCTGGCGTACACAATCAACACCAGATAGGCCACCAGGCTGGCGCGGTAAAACGGCGAAGCCTTGCGCTCGATGACGGGTTCTTTGCTCATGCAGTGGTGTGCCGGGTGCTATTGCTTTTTATTGGCTCAGCGGTAAGCCTTGCAGCCAGGCCAGTATCGAAGTGATGCTCGCATCCGCTGTCATTTGCATCGCCTTGGCGCCCCCGCGAGCGTCAGCGCTGCCGGACGCAGTCGAGGAAGTGAAATAGCGCTGGGCAATCAATTTATTTTTTTTGATGAGCGAGACGCGCAGGCTGATCTGCGTCTCACTTTTGCTGGCGCTGGTGAATACCTGTGAAAATTCGTCGAGGTCAATTTTCAATACGGGTAAATCGGCGACCCCATCTGCCGCAGCAACGACGGTTCCGCCGGCTGCGGCGATTCTTGATTTAAGGCGTTGTGTCAGCAATTGCGCTGGCGGCATGCTCCAGCGATGTTGGGCGTAAGGGCGCAGCAGTTGCTGGTTATCGTATTGCAGGCGGTACAGCATGGCGTTGCCGTCAAGCGTGCTGGGCGCGCTGATGTCTGCGATGCTGATCGCCATGTTGGCGGGAAGCGGCGTCTGCTCTCCCGGCACCGGGCCGAAATCATAGCTGGAACTGGATGTCTGCGGATTGCTGCTGCAGCCCTGCAGCAAGGTAATGAATGTGATCAAGGCGAGTATGCATCCTGAACTGAAAATAGCTCTCGTTTTGCAAGGGGATGACAGTGACGGTGACATGATGTTCTTCCAGTGATGTTTAATGATTCGACAGCATTTTCAGTGACACTATTTAGGCGCAATAAATCCTGGCTCGCCCGGGCCGGGCGGTACTGCTGTCGCGCCAAACAAAATGCTTTGCGGACGCTCGTTGAGCGTTTCTGCGGCTTTGTTAATTGAGCGCATTGAACTGCGCGTCTCACGGCTTAAGCTATTAATATTGGGCAGTGTTTCAAGCGTAAGACTAGTGCCGATCTGATCCACCGCACCGTTCAGTTTTGTGAGTGTTCCCTCTTTTCCCTGCAGGCTGTTGGCCAGATTGTTGATGTTGTTGCTGGTTTTTGTGGCGTTGCTGGAAAAGACTTTGAACGCATCGACACTGCTGCGCGTCTGCTCCACCAGACTGGGGAGCGCGTCCAGGGCGGGTTCGAGTTTGCCCGGTATGGTTTCCCAGGCAGTGGCGGCGCGCCCGATATGCTCTACAGCGCTGACCAGAGACTGCCGATTATTGGTATCTAGTAGGCTATTCAAGCGTTTGCTCAACTCTTCAGTCTGGTTCAATATCGCCATCCCGCGTTGCTCAAGATTTTGCATCATCCCGGGGCGCAAGGGTATCTGCTTGTTTCCCCCACGGTTCAGACTTGGCGCGGCAGCTGAGTTGCTGTCTTCATCCAGCTGGACATAGGCGATGCCGGTCAAACCTTGATAGCCAAGCGTGGCATAGGTGTTTGAAGTGACCGGGGTATCGGCCAGGATATCGAGTCTTAGCAAAATCTGACCGGGATTGGCGTCATCAAAATCGATATCGGTAACGTTGCCTACTTTAATCCCCTTGTAGCGCACCGCTGCCTGCAAATTTAGCCCGGCTACCGATAGCTTGGTCGCAATGGTGTAAGGGGTGCGCTGGATATTATCTTTCCCTAGCCATAGCGCAAAGATCGTGGTTAATATCGCAAGGGCGATGGTAAAAAAGCCTGCCATCAAGGCATGTGATCTGCTTTCCATAGACGTCTCTTATTGCTCCAATTGGTCTTGCTGATGACTCGGTAGTTGCGGGTGGATGGAAGGTAGCACTTCCATCGCGCGCCTGCCACGACCACCGAGGAAGAATTTTTCGATAAATTCATGCTTGTATTGCACCACCTCGGAAGGCGTGCCGATCACGACTACTCTTTTTTCTGCCAGCACGGCGATACGATTTGACAAGGCAAATAGCGTATCCAGATCATGGGTCACCATCACTACCGTCAAGCTTAATTGTTGATGCAGGGACAAAATCAGATTGACAAAACTGTCCGAGCGGTCCGGGTCCAGGCCGGCGGTGGGCTCATCGAGAAACAAGAGTTCCGGATCAAGTGCAAGCGCGCGTGCCAGTGCGATGCGCTTGATCATCCCTCCGGACAGGTCGGCAGGCATTTTGCTGGCGTGCTCAAAATTGATGCCGGCCATCTGTAACTTTAGATAGACCAGATCGGTAATCAGGCATTCCGGTAGCGTACCCAGTTCGCGCATCGGTTGGGCTACATTCTCAAATACGGTGAGGGCGGAATATAAGGCACCGTGCTGAAATAACATCCCGGAGCGCTTACGCAAATAATCGAGATGTCGCTCTTTGTGATCATGCAAGTCTTCACCGAACACTTTGATGTTGCCGCGTATAGGGGTTTCCAAACCTAGCATCTGGCGCATTAACACGGTTTTTCCTGAGCCTGAACCGCCAACAATGGAGAGGATCTCGCCTTTTTTTACCTGCAAATTCAGCTGGTCATGAATCACCGCGCGGCCGAACTGGGTGCGCAGGTTTTGGATGTCGATAATGGCGTCGGTCATGGCTAATACCCGACGTTGCTAAACACAATGGCAAACACGGCATCGGCGATAATCACGACAGTAATCGAGATGACGACGGAACTGGTGGTGCCTTGCCCTAGACTTTCTGTATTGGGCTGTATGCGCAAGCCAAAATGGCAGGCTACCAGAGCGATCAGGATGCCGAACACGACGCCTTTACCCAAGCCTATCCAGTAATTGGCTAAATCTACCGCCTCGGGCAATTTATGCAGGAAAAAGCCTGGCGACATTCCCAATCTGATTTGCGCAGAAATCATGCCGCCTATGAGTGCCATGACATCTGTCCAGATGACAATGAGCGGCATTGCCAGCGCCAGCGCCAGCACTTTTGGCATGATCAGGCGGTAGCCTTGCGGTATCCCCATGACCCGCATGGCATCGAGTTCTTCGGTGACGCGCATCACGCCGATTTGGGCGGTAATGGCGGAACCGGAGCGACCTGCCACCAGAATTGCTGCGAGCATGGGGCCGAGTTCGCGAATAATGCTCATGCCCAAAATATTGACAATAAACAGGTCGCCGCCAAATGTGCTCAGCTGTTGTGCTGACAAGTAAGAAATGACGACGCCGATCAGCATGCCGACCAGCGCGGTAATCCCGAGCGCCTGGAAGCCGGTGCGGTAGACATTGGCTGAGAGTTCCTTCCAAGGGCCAGTCAAAGGATGGCGGATCAGGCGCGCGACATCCAGCATCAATTGCCCCAGCAAGGCGACGAAAGCAAATAAATGCTCGAAGAAGCCGAGCATGCGGTTACCCAGGCGCATCACTCGGGTCAGTCTGGGTCTGGGCGGGACGGGAATGGAGAGCTGACCGGCTTGTTCCAGCCTCGCGAACAGGCTTTCATGGAGCGGATTAATGGCCAATCTGGCAGGACGTCTCTTACCCCAGGCCTGCCAGAGCATTTGCGCACCGATATGATCGAGCGCGGTGATTTGCGTCAAGTCCCATTCAAGATCGGCTTCGCTAGCCGCATGTTTCAGCTGGTTGCCGAGAACATCCATGACCTGTCGAATGGATAAAACATGGACCAACCAGGCGCCTTCGACGTAAGCTTTTCTTTGATCTTGTCGCTGGCCTTGTGCATTCAGCGTCAGGGTGGGTGTCTTTTCTCGAAACATGCAAGCAGTGTAAGGTAGAAATGACTATCCATCAACGGATCTGCGGTGCCACTACCGTTCGACCCGGCTCGCGGCGGCGCTTACCCGCTGCCGCTGGCGTTGATGCAATTTAAGATTATTTTTCTTGCGCCAGAGGCGTTTTTTTATCCATTACCTCACGGCAGTCGCCTTTAAAGGTGGAATTGTCGTAATTCGACCATCCATAACTATCAACATAACGTATATGCGGCTTCAGAGTGGAGCTGAGGAAGCTCCATTCCAGCCTGTCATCCGGGTAGCGGATGTCTGCCATATCCAATAGCGAATGGAAGATATTCTCAGTCGAGAGCCTCGACTTCTTGTGTCGATATAATTGCGCAATTTTGTCAGGATGCAGCGTTTGGTAACGCTCGGAAAACCACATGAAAACCGGAATGTGAAATTCATACTGCGTATTGTGCCCATGAAACGCCAGATTGCAACTATTGTCATAAAGGGTTTGCCCGTGATCGGACACGTAGAGCATGGACGTCATCTGACCACTGACCTTGAGACGCTGTATCACTTGTGACAGTATCCAATCGGTGTAGAGGATAGAATTGTCGTAGCTATTGTTCAGCGCCAGTTTGTTTTCCAGATCCGTGTAAGCTGGATTGGGCACGCCAAAAAGTGATGGCCGCCACTTGTCATATTCTTTCGGATGGCGGTGGCTGTAATTCCAATGATTGCCTAGCGTATGCAACACGATGAGCTTCTTTAGTGCCGTGTCGTGTATCGCGTTTTGCATGGGTTCAAGTAATATCTGATCGTAATTTGAGTTGTTTGTGAAGCCGCCGAGATTCAAAAATTGCGTGACATCGGCTTCTTTGGCGAAGACTGAGGTAGGCGTGTCAAACTCACCAAAGCTCATCTGATTGGATAACCAGAAGGTTTTGAATCCCGCCTCCTTGAAGGCGCTTATCACCGATTTTTCTGAAAATCCCGCTCTTAAACTCTGCGCAGCCGGTTTGCGCGACAGGATGATGGGCACCGATAGACGGGTAGCGGCAACGGCTGTTACCACATCGTCAAAACTGACAAGATTGCTTTCCTGGCTGAGCAGCGGATTGGTGTCGCGTTCATAGCCGTTAATACCCCAACGGTCGAAGCGTGATGATTCCCCTATCACCATGACAATCGTCTGCGGCAGCTCGTTTCCGCGTATCTGGCTGGTATTGAAATGGAAGCTGCGGGTTCTTTCGGTGAGTTCGGATAAGTAGTTGCGCTCCTGCCAAAAATCAGCGAGACGTAGCGCCAGCCCAAAAGGCCAGGTGCGTGACAGGCTGTCGTCCGCGTAGTGCATGTTTAGCCAGTGCGGTAACTTCGGCAAGCGCGAGGAAATATCACGGAGCATTGCAATATGCCATTGCGGGACCTGCGCCGCCAATGGTGCCAAGGTTGTCATAGTGCTGCTGACAGGTGCCTCATCTTCCGCTTCAGCCGTACTGAATTTAATGTCCATTGCGAAAATCGAAGGCGGCGCGTCTGAAAAACCGATGTGATCGCCATAAATCCAAAGGCCGGCGCCGAATAATGCGAGCGCTAATATGATCCGGCGCGACCGGTGTTTCCAATCCAAAACGCTAGTGCGCCATGTCAGATATAAGATGCTCGACCACCAGCCAATCACGAAGAATGCGATCAGGAGCAAGAGCCACACCTTGTTTCCCAAAAACTCGATTGCTTCTTTCGGACTGGTCTCAGCGATAATTCCGAGATGATGGGTGGAAATACCCTGCCCAAAATACACGCGCAGATATATTTCGACCGGGACTGCCATAAAAGCCGGCAGCAAAATCCAATGAAACCATTTGGGGCGCTGAACCAATGACCATATACCCAGCCAGCCCAACATTTCCAGAGACATAATCTGATACGGATGTTCGACCGGATTTCCCATAAGTAAAGGAATAAACGGAATGGCCGAAATGCAGGCGTAACTGAAAACGATGTAAAAACAGCTGAGACGCAGGGGCGAAATCATTGGTTGTTATTAGAAATGTGTAATTTATGTGTAATTTAACAATGGACGCAAATAAATTGACGAATGGCTAATTTTTTGTAGGCTGTTCGATTGCGCGTAAATCATAACTGTATAGGCGCCACCTAGAAAAAGCACTTTAAAGAAATTTTCATGCCGGCGATACCAGACACCCCTTGTATTTAATTGATTATTTCCTATCCTTAACACTCTGTATTCGGCGCAAATGACACACTCCCGCCGCAAATACATTTTTGCGCTCGCGTTTTTGTTGACTCAATTTTGATAAAGGGTGTACACTCGCGAGTTCTCGATTTTAAATATTCTATGGCTGCGCATTTTATTAATGTTGTTTGTCAGTATGGAAAATCGGGTGTGCTGAGTGTGAGCTGAGTGCAAATATAGATTTAAGTCCCCGGGCAACCGTTTCCGGGTTTGTGTTTAACGTTGTATTTTGTTGGATTAAAAACGATGCCAACCATCAATCAACTGATTCGCCAGCCACGTGTTTCTGCACGTGTTAAAAGCAAATCGCCGGCGCTGGAAAACAGCCCGCAAAAACGTGGCGTATGTACCCGCGTTTATACTACAACTCCAAAGAAGCCTAACTCGGCTTTGCGTAAAGTTGCCAAAGTACGTCTGACCAACGGTTTCGAAGTAATTTCGTATATCGGCGGTGAAGGTCATAACTTGCAAGAACATAGCGTAGTTTTGCTGCGCGGTGGTCGTGTAAAGGATTTGCCGGGTGTACGTTACCATATGGTTCGCGGTGCTTTGGATACTCAAGGCGTTAAAGATCGTAAGCAGTCTCGTTCCAAGTATGGTACGAAGCGCGCTAAAGCTGTCAAGAAGTAATCGGCTTGTAATTTAACCTCTGTAATCTAATTGATTCAGAATAGTGTCGATCCCAAATGGGTCGAGTAAGTGGCAGGCTATGATGGCACGCCGCGAGCATCAATAATTTGTTATTGGTCGCTCAACTGAAGATTGAAAGGAATTGAAATGCCACGTCGTCGTGAAGTCCCGAAACGGGACATACTGCCGGATCCAAAATTCGGCAATGTAGAAGTATCTAAGTTTGTTAACGTGCTGATGTTGTCTGGTAAGAAGTCTGTTGCTGAAGGCATTATCTATGGTGCGTTTGACCACATTCAACAAAAATCCGGCAAAGATCCGCTGGAAGTCTTCGCGGCTGCAATAAGCAACGCTAAGCCTTTGGTTGAGGTTAAGTCCCGCCGTGTTGGTGGTGCTAACTACCAGGTGCCAGTTGAAGTTCGTCCAGTCCGCCGTTTGGCTTTGTCCATGCGTTGGTTGCGTGAAGCTGCTAACAAGCGTAGCGAAAAATCCATGCCGCAGCGTTTGGGTGGCGAATTGATGGAAGCTGCAGAAGGTCGCGGCGGTGCTATGAAGAAGCGTGATGAAGTGCATCGTATGGCAGAAGCCAACAAGGCCTTCTCCCACTTCCGCTTCTAGTAGTAACAGTGAGGGGCTGTTGCATGTGTTTTCTGCAATGGTTTCGGTAAGTACTTTGAATCAGACCGGGCGTAATTTTTATGTAAAATTGCGCTCGGTTTTGTCCATTAAAAGATTTAGGATTAGCTATGGCCCGTAAGACCCCCATTGAGCGTTACCGCAATATCGGTATTTCAGCTCATATTGATGCTGGCAAAACAACGACAACTGAACGCGTATTGTTCTACACCGGTGTAAATCATAAAATCGGTGAAGTGCATGATGGCGCGGCTACCATGGACTGGATGGAGCAAGAGCAGGAACGTGGTATTACCATCACTTCTGCTGCGACTACATGCTTCTGGAAAGGCATGGCGAACAACTTCCCTGAGCATCATATCAATATTATTGATACCCCAGGCCACGTTGATTTCACTATTGAAGTTGAGCGTTCTATGCGTGTTCTGGATGGCGCGTGCATGGTTTACTGTGCGGTTGGCGGCGTTCAGCCACAATCTGAAACAGTATGGCGCCAGGCTAACAAGTACAAGGTTCCACGTTTGGCATTCGTCAATAAGATGGATCGTACCGGTGCGAATTTCTTCAAGGTGTACGAGCAAATGCGTACTCGTTTGAAGGCAAACCCAATTCTGATGCAGATTCCTATCGGCGCGGAAGAAAACTTCCTGGGCGTGGTTGATCTGGTCAAGATGAAAGCGATCTACTGGGATGATGCTTCTCAGGGTATGAAATTTGACTACCGCGATATTCCTGCTGAGTTGGCTGCTTCTGCTCAAGAGTGGCGCGAGAAAATGCTGGATGCTGCTGCAGAATCCAGTGAAGAACTGATGAATAAATACCTTGAAGAAGGTGACTTATCTGAGGTGGAAATCAAGGCTGCGATTCGTGCGCGTACCATTGCTGCTGAAATCGTCCCTATGATGTGCGGTACTGCTTTCAAAAACAAGGGTGTTCAGGCCATGCTGGATGCGGTTATTGAATACCTGCCATCCCCTGTGGATATTCCGCCAGTCACCGGCATGGACGAAGATGATCAGCCAATCACGCGTAAAGCGGAAGATACTGAGAAATTCTCAGCCTTGGCATTTAAGATCATGACGGATCCGTTTGTTGGTCAATTGATTTTCTTCCGTGTGTATTCGGGCACTGTGAAGTCGGGTGATACAGTGTTTAACCCGAACAAGAACAAGAAAGAGCGTCTTGGTCGTATTTTGCAGATGCATGCAAACCAACGTGAAGAGATCAAAGAGGTTCACGCTGGCGATATCGCTGCTGCGGTTGGCTTGAAAGAAGCCACGACTGGTGAAACATTGTGCGATCCATCATCGATCATCACTCTGGAGCGCATGGTCTTCCCTGAGCCAGTTATCTCTCAGGCTGTTGAGCCTAAGACTAAGGCTGACCAGGAAAAAATGGGCTTGGCTTTGAATCGCCTGGCGCAAGAAGATCCTTCATTCCGTGTTAAGACTGATGAAGAGTCTGGTCAGACTATTATCGGCGGTATGGGTGAGTTGCATCTGGAAATTATCGTTGATCGTATGAAGCGTGAATTTGGCGTTGAAGCGACGGTCGGTAAGCCACAAGTTGCATATCGNNGCAGTAGAAAAGGGTGTTGTCGAGACTTTGGCTTCCGGTGTGTTGGCAGGTTACCCGGTAGTTGACGTTAAAGTGACCTTGTTCTTCGGTTCTTACCATGATGTCGATTCCAACGAAAACGCGTTCCGTATGGCGGGTTCGATGGCGTTTAAAGATGGTTGCCGTAAAGCTAGCCCAGTTATCCTTGAGCCTATGATGGT
>CXWL01025156.1_pt1 | contig 16398 bp, 16 predicted proteins | sample 590931 | NCBI WGS metagenome assembly CXWL01 (sample SAMEA3498368, study PRJEB10139) | groundwater metagenome | biome: water well; material: biofilm material | place: Germany | collected 2015-04-27 | reverse complement strand
AGCTAACAATATGTGGATTTCGAGCTCCCACCTCTTGCGTCACCGAGCTCTGGACGCGCGGGAGGTGCAAGCCGTGCTACAAAAGAGTGCAGACAAGTTCAGTGCCTACCACCAAGAAACCTTGATGACGGTCGTAAGCAATGCGGTCGCTATTGAGCCTCCCGAAAATGCCGCACAGAGGGAGTTGATCGCCGCCATTTAGGGGTTTTTCACCAAGCAGAAAGCTGCCCCAAGATCATGGTAAGCGTACGCCTGGACCGTGATTCCGAGCATTGGATTTCGTGCCAATGATGGATGTACGGCCGCCAAGCGCGCAGGACGTCACGAGAAGTGATCGAACGAACTGAAGTCGTTTGCCACCGGCTGCTTGAATTCATTGACCAAACGCACGCCCAAAGCAGCGTCAATGCTCCCAATTCGACTGATAGGCGTCTGGCTGACCACCGCGGCTTGCTGGGCGGCAGCACGTGCCGACACCGGGGCGGTGAACACTAGCTCGTAGTCGTCGCCGCCCGAGAGGACCAGTTCGAGTCGCTGGCCGGCTGTAAGTTCAGAGAACAATTGGCATCCAGCCTTTATGGATAAACGGCATGCAGCTAGTAATTCGATAGCATACGAGGTGTCTATGGTGGCCCCCACGCCCGATTGCTTGAGGACGTGCCCGAGGTCACCCAGCAGGCCGTCGCTGACATCAATCGCCGCGTTGGCAATGCCGCGCAGGGCCTGCCCCAACGCCACGCGCGGCGTCGGCAGTTCCATGCGTGTCCGCGCCTGTGCAAACACCGCGCCTGGCACCTGCAGCGTGCCGCGAAACACTTCCAGGGCCAGGCGCGCGTCGCCCAGGTTTCCGCTTACATAGATGTCGTCACCGACTTTCGCACCCGAGCGCAACAGGGCCTGGCTTTTGCCGTTGACCACCGGCACCTCGCCAAACACCGTGATGCAGATGTTCAGGGGCCCTTGCGTGGTGTCGCCCCCGATCAGCTCGCACTGGTGGGCATCGGCCAAGGCCAGCAGTCCGCGCGAAAAGGGCTCCAGCCAGGCGGGGTCGGCGCGCGGCAAGGCCAGTGCCAGCGTGAACGCCAGCGGCTTGGCGCCACAGGCGGCCAGGTCGCTGAGGTTGACCGCGAGCGCCTTGTGGCCAAGCTTGAACGGGTCGACCGTGCTCAGAAAGTGGCGACCTTCCACCAGCATGTCGGTCGATATGGCCAACTGCGTGCCAGGGCTCGCTTGCAGCAGGGCGCAGTCGTCGCCTACCCCCAGCACGGCTGCGCGCACCGGGCGTTTGAAATACCGTTCAATCAGGTCAAATTCACCCATCAACTTGCCTCTTTGGCCGGCCAAAAAAAGCTAAGGGGCGCGCGGGCCAGTCGGCGCTCGATGGCTTGGCGGATGCGGGCCCGGCCGACGCCCGTCACATTGTGCGCCTGCAAAGCCACGCGAAATGCCAGGTAGAAACTGACCCCCAGGTTCAGCGCGCCGATGACCGGGATGCTGGCCGCTGCCCACCACAGGGCCGGGCTACGCAACACCTCCCATCCCAGGCTGGCGCAGGCCGCGCCCAATTGGCCGGCGGACAGGGTGACGTGGCGCACGTCCAATCCGGGACCCAAAAAGTCCAACACCGCCGGCAGCAAGCCGAGCATAAAACCCAGCGAGATGTTGGAGGCTAGACCCGATATGTGGCTGCGCATGAACTGGGCCCATCGCTTGGCGCGCAGCGCGCCCAGCCAATGCGTGATCCGCGGGTTGTAGCGCAGGGCCGATTCGAGCCGGTGCAGCACGAACCAGTTCTCGACCCAGCCGGCCACGATGCTGGAAGCAAACAGCAGCACGCCGGTGAAGGCCGCAAACAGGGCCGACGGTCCCCACAGCGTCAGCGATTCAAGGACGTGACGGGCCTTCGCGGCGTCAATCATGGGGTGGCCGATCCCGGCCTGCAGCGCCACCGACATCAGCACCACCACCGGAAACACCACCGTGACGTTGCCCAGCACCGCCGCGACCTGGGAGCGCACCAGGTGCGTGACTTCGTCCACGAAGCCCTCCAACGCGCTCGGGTCGGCAATGTCCTTGAGCTTGGCGGCCATGGCGGGGGCGGTCATGGCCGGCTGTTTGGTGGCCAGGGTGAAGTGCAGCAACTGGATCGCGACAAAACTCCCGGCGTAGACCACCCCGGCCCAGAACCCGCCCCAAAACGCCGACAGGCCCAGCGCCACGACCAGGAACTTGAGCAACGTGGTGATGGCGGTCAAGGCGCCCCCACCGGCCGCCGTGCCCAGCATGGCGCGGTACTCGGCGCGACTGCGGGTGATGTAGTGTTCGCCGGCCTCCGAGCTGCGCTCGGCGACTTTGGCGGCCAGCATCGACGAACTGCTGCTCACCAGCGCGCCCACGCTGCGTTGCGCTTGCCCGACGCTGGCCAGATGCGAGAACAGCCGCGCGCAGTGGCGGTGCTCGGGGTCGTCAAGCAGGCAGTCCAGCAGGGCGCGAATGCGCAACACCCGCTGGCGCAGTTGGCGCAGGCGAAACACCAGGTCGACCGAAATGCCGTGGGCATCCAGGTGCGCATAGACCGACGACGCGGCTTGCCGGCAGGCATCGAGCTGCTGGCGAAACTGTTGCACGGCTGCGTCGATCCCCTCGCCAGCAAGCCAGGCTTGGCGGACCGCNNTGGCTGGTGCAAAACGTGATGGCGTCGAGCAGGATCGCCTGCCAGCGCGTGGGCTGGGCGGCCAGCGGCGCATGGGCGCCCGGCTCGGCCGGGATGGTGAGCAATTGCGCCACGCGTTCCAGCGCGGCGGGGGACAAGGCCATCAGCCATTGCCCGTCGAACTCGGTCGACAGCGCGAGCGTGAAGAGTTCGCAGGCGTCGGCAGTCTCTGGCGAGGCCGGCAGTAGCTTCTGGTGCAACCGGTCCATCAACTCGCTGATGAAGGCGTTGCGCGAGGCAAAGCCGTAGTCGGACAGCAAACTGGTGCCGTCCACCGTGTCGGTGAGCTGGCGCCACCAGGCTTGCCAACGCGCCCGCGCACGGTGCTGTTCGGCCAAGGTGTCCAGCAGCAATTCGAGGCGCGCTATGGCGGCGTCGGTTGAGCGGGCGTCGCCGCGGATCCAGTCAAACAGCGCAATCAGCCACAAGTGACGGTGAACCAAGTCGTCCTCGGGGTCCAGATCCGCTAACAGCGCCGCGAGCTCGGCGCCGTCATCGACGTGGCTTGTCATCAATGGACCGTGCGCGATCCGCCTGGACCGAAGTGATCACTCAGGGCATCCAGCACAAACATCGGGATGTCGGCGTCGAAGCGCTCGCCATCCTCGGATACGCACAGGTAACTGCCATGCATGGTGCCGGTGGGCGTGCGCAGGCGCGTGCCGCTGGTGTATTCGAAGGATTGGCCCGGTCTGAGCAGGGGCTGCTGCCCGACCACGCCCAGTCCCCTTACCTTTTCGGTGTGGCCATTGGCGTCGTTGACATTCCAGGTGCGGGCAATCAACTGCGCGCCGATCTCGCCGGTGTTGGTGATGGTGATGGTGTAGGCAAACACAAACAGCCCTTCCAGCGGGGCCGACTGCTGCGGCAGGTACTGGGGACGAACTTCCACGGTGAATTGGTACTTGGCCATGGCGCAATGCTATCCTGAAACCTTGCGGGACAGACCGCAGCCACGCGCAGCGGGCCAGCTCTGTCCTCAACTAATCAGGGGTGTTCTTGCGGNNGCGCAATGCTATCGCGAAACGCCGTGATGCCGCCCTCAGCCCCGCAGGCCGCGTGCAAGGTAGGCCCTCAACTGATTAGACTACGCACATGAACTACCGCATTGCCCCTTCCATCCTGTCCGCCGACTTTGCCCGCCTGGGCGACGAGGTCAAAGCCGTCATCGAAGCCGGCTGCGACTGGATTCACTTTGACGTGATGGACAACCATTACGTGCCCAATCTCACGTTTGGCCCGATGGTCTGCCAGGCGCTCAAGCCGCACGCCAAGACCGCGGCCGGCGCGCCGGTGCCGATCGACGTGCACCTGATGATCCAGCCGGTCGATGCGCTGGCCGCCGCCTTTGCCGAAGCCGGCGCGGACCTGATCAGTTTTCACCCGGATGCCTCCGGCCATGTGCACCGCAGCATTCAGGCGATCAAGTCCAAGGGTTGCCAGGCCGGACTGGTGTTCAATCCGGCGCAGCCCCTGGACGTGCTGGACTGGGTCATCGATGACGTCGATCTGGTGTTGATCATGAGTGTCAATCCGGGCTTTGGTGGCCAAAGTTTCATTGACTCGGCCTTGCGCAAGATCGAGGCGGTGCGCCGCCGCATCATGGCCAGCGGCAAGGACATTCGGCTGGAGGTGGACGGTGGCATCAAGGTTGACAACATCCGCCGCGTGGCCGATGCCGGTGCCGATACGTTCGTGGCCGGCAGCGCCATCTTTGGCAAGCCCGACTACAAGGGCGTGGTGGACGCCATGCGGCGCGCGCTCGCGGGTTGACGCCGTCGTGCCCTTGCCGGCCATCGCCGTGACGTGAGCCGCGCACCATGGCCACAGTGCGCAAATTGAGTTTGGGGGCGGACTGGCGGGTGCGTCTGGCGATGTACGGCATGCTGGGTTTTGCGGCCGTCTTCTCCTTGATTCGCGCCTGGGACTCTGAACGACTGGAGTCGCTGCGGGCCGTGGATGCCGAGATCATCGGCATTGCCACCACGCAGAACGCCTTGACCGAGCGCATCGTTCACCATGCCACGCTGTTGGCGCTCGACCCCTCGGTCGTGGCCGAGCGCCGCGACAATCTCAACGCGGCCATTGCCGATGCGCAGTTGCAGGCCAATCGCCTCGACGATGCCTTGCGCGAGAACGGCGCGGCCCGCCTGGCCGCGCACGCTGGCCTGCGCGAGGCCTATTCCGACTGGCTCAGCGTGCGCGCTCAGGTCTGGGAGCAGGCCCGCGCGGTTGGCTGGTATGCCTTGCAGCAGGATCCGTCGGGGCTGAAATTCGCCATGCAGCAGGTGATGACGGTGCTGCCCCTTGGGCTGGCTGCGGCGGAGCGTTTGCGCGAGCGAGCGCAGGACGCCTCAACCGAGCGCAGCCGGACCACCGTGGCGCAACTGCAGTTCTGGACCTGGGTGACGCTGGCCGCCTTGCTGGTGATGGCCGTGGCTGTGGCCGAGCCGGTGGCGCGCGCCGTGCGGCGACAGGTCCGCCAGTTGTCGGAGCAGTCACAACAGTTCGAACGACTGGCGTTGGTGGCCGAGCGCACCACCAACTGGGTCATGATGACCGACGCGAGGCGCCATCTGGTGTGGGCCAATCAGGCGGCCTTGCGTGGCCTGGGCCTGACGCTGGAACAGGCGGCCGGTCGCACCTTGTTGAGTTTCGTCGCACCGCAGGGCAACGACATGCACGAGATGGGCCTGCTCAGCGAGGAACTTGACCAGGGCTTGGGCGTGCGCATGCAGGTGCTATTGCAGAGTCAAAATGGGTTGGTGATCTGGGTCGACGCGGACTACCAGCCGTCACACGACGAAAGTGGCGGCGTGACCGGATTCCTGGTCGTGGGAACCGACATCACGGAGCGGGTCAACCAGAGCCAGAAGATGCGCGCCTTGTTCGATGCCCTGCCCACGGGCGTGGTGGTGCGCAACAAGGCGGGCGAGGTGGTCGACTGCAATGCCGCCGCCTGTGTGATTCTGGGTCAGGCACGCGAGGGATTGCTCGGAAAACCGGCATTGACCGACGCCGCGCGGGCCCTGCGCGATGATTTGTCGGAGTACCCGCTGGCCGAGCGGCCCACCGTGCGAACTCTGGCCACGGGAAAGGGATTGCGGGGTGAGTCCATGGGCATTGTGGACGGACAAGGGAAGTTGCGTTGGGTCATTGTCAATACCGAGCCGCAAACCGATGCCCAGGGTCGCGTGGTGGGCGTTGTCACCTGTTTGGTGGACGTGACCGAGCAGCGCCTACAACAGCAGTTGCTCGCGCTGGCGATAGAAGGCGCGGGCATGGGCACCTGGCAATGGGATGTCAACACCGGTGCGATGAGTTGCAGCGACCGCCTGCTGGCCACGATTGGTTACGCGCGCGCCGATTTTCCGACGCTGGCCGACGGCTGGGCCAAGCTGGTGCACCCAGATGACTTGCCCCATTGGCTGTCGGCGACCAAGCAGCACTTTCGCAGCCGCAAGTCAGCCTTGCGCGCGGAGTTGCGGGTGCGCCACGCGAATGGCTATTGGACTTGGGTGATGCTCAGCGGTGCGGTGGTGGCGCGCGACTCGGATGGTAAGGTCCTCAGCGTGGCGGGAGTCAGCCAGGATATCAATGCCCAGAAGCAGTTCGAGGAACAACTGCGTCAGAATGCGCGCACCGACGGCCTGACCCAGATGCCCAACCGCGCCGTGGTGCTGGAGCGTGTGCGTGAGGCGCTGGACCGCAGCGTTGCGCAGCCGGGCTACCACTTTGCAGTGTTGTTCATGGACTTCGACCGCTTCAAACAGGTCAATGACACGCTCGGACATGGCGCCGGTGACGAGTTGCTGCGCCAGATCGCGCAGCGCTTGGAGCACAGCCTGCGACCGGGCGATGCCTATACGCGAAGCAGTGATTTCAGCCAGTTGGCGGCACGTATCGGGGGTGATGAGTTCGTGGTGGTGCTTGACGACATCCGGGGTGACCTGGATGCCGAGCTGGTGGCGGCGCGCCTGCTGGAGGTGCTGGCACGGCCCTATGAGATTGGGTCCGATCGGGTCAATTCCAGCGTCAGCATCGGCATCGTGACCACGACCCATGCCGCGCAAGATGTCGAAACCGTGCTGCGCGATGCCGACATCGCCATGTACGAGGCCAAACGTGGCGGACGCGGGCGTTACGTGATGTTTGAGCCCGCCATGCAGAAACGGGTGCGTGATGACGTGTCGCTGGAGAACGACCTGCGCCAGGCCTTGCCGAACGGCGAGCTGTTCGTGGTCTATCAACCATTGGTCGAATTGGGTGATGGCCGCCTTGCTGGCATGGAAGCCCTGATCCGTTGGTACCAGCCGCAGCGCGGCATGGTCTCCCCGGTGACGTTTATCCCGGTCGCCGAGGCCTGTGGCCTGATCGGACAGATCGGTCAATTTGTGTTGCAGGCCGCCTGTGCTGAGTTCGCATCGTTGCGTGCGCGCATGGGTGGCTTGGCACCGCCCACGGTGTCGGTCAATCTGTCGCGTGCGCAGTTGCGGGAGGTGGCTTTGGTCGCCGACATCCAGCAGGTCTTGCGCGCCAACGGCATGGAGGCGGCGCAGTTGCAACTAGAAATCACCGAGAGTCTGGCGGCGCAGGATGCCATGGTGCAGGCCAAGCTGCGTGACATCAAGGCCTTGGGCGTGACGCTGGCGCTGGACGACTTTGGCACCGGCTACTCGTCCCTGTCATGCCTGCACGAGTTGCCGATCGATACCGTCAAGATCGACCGCGCCTTTGTCAGCTTGGCGCAGCACAGCGCCTACCACCGGGTGTTGATCGAGGCCACCATTCTGATGGCGGAAACCCTGGGTATGAGCACCGTGGCCGAGGGAATTGAAACCCTGGGCCAGGCCGAGCTGATGAAGACCCTGCGCTGCTGCAAGGGACAGGGCTATTTGTTTAGCAAACCACTGACGGCCGGCGAACTTGCTGGCTGGATCGAAGGCAGGACCAACATCGAACATGGCAGAACTTGATTTGAACCGCTTTGACGCGGTGTTGCTGGACCTGGACGGGACCATGGTCGATACCCTGGGCGATTTCGTGGAGGTACTCAATCGCATGCTGGCGGACTTGCCGGCGCCGTTCGTGCGGGCACAAGTGGGTGCCAGCGAGGTCGAACGCATGGTTGGGAAGGGATCTGAACATCTNNTGGCCTGGCAGCGCTATCAGCACCACTATGAGGCCATCAATGGCCAGTTCGCACGGGTCTACCCGGGCGTGTTGCAGGGCCTGCAGCAGCTTCGAGCTGGCGGCAAACGCCTGGCTTGTCTGACCAACAAACCGACCGCGTTTGCCCGGGCGCTGTTACGGGTCAAGGGCTTGCACGACTTCTTCTCGGTGGTGTACGGCGGGGACGCCTTTGAGCGCCGCAAACCCGATCCGATGCCCTTGCTCAAGGCATGCGAGGCGCTGGGCACGCAACCACATCGCACGTTGATGGTGGGCGACTCCAGCAATGACGCGCAAGCCGCGCGAGCGGCCGGCTGTCCGGTCTGGCTGGTGCGTTACGGCTACAACCATGGCCAACCGATTGACACGGTGCCGGCCGAAGCCTACCTCGACTCACTGGCGCAATTGCGGGTCACCGGGTGAGGGCGTCGGACCAGACTGAGGCCTTACGGGACAGCGCCATGCCTTGGTCCCCGACTGGTCAGTTGGCTTTCGCGCCCAGCAACTCGTCCTTGAGTTTCCAGTACGCCGGTGCCGGGCCGAGCCAGATCGACATCATTGCCTTGAAGAACTCGGGTTCCTTGAATGGCTCGCCCTGAACTTTGCTAACGCCCTTCTTGGTCACGGTCACCACCATGCCCGAGCCAGGGATCCAGTCGAGCGAAATGTTATCGCCGGGTGACAATAGCTTGTATTCAGGGGTTGAGAATATTTCGCTCATTCGGATCAGGCCAGGAATGAGCTTTGACATCTCCGACTTTGGCGTGTTGTCCTCGATGCCGCGTGTAAGCAGTTTGCCGAAGGGCCCCGCTTCCACATCGCGCAAGAAAGTAAACGTNNAAATACAGTCCAGCGGCATAGACCTTGAAAATGGCCTTGTACCGTGTTCCCGCGCCGTTGAGTTGCAGCTTGGTGCCACGCAGTTCAATGGTTTCTTCGAACTTGACGCCGTTCACTTCCACGGTGGCCAGGGCACTACTTGCCAACATACCAGCCAGTGTGGCAGCGCATAACGCTTTCAAAATCTTCATGGGTTATCTCCAAATATTAGAACGACCGTGCTATTCTCGCGCCCCTGATTTTGGGCGCGTTTTGTGTGCAATGCAACCGGGTTTTCCGCAAAATACGCTCAAATATGCCAGTTCAGCTGAGCTTTGCTACACTGCACGGATGTTCATTCATCGCCTCAGCATCACAGGTTGCAGCGACCGGGGAGCCTGGCCCTGGCGTCGGCAGCTACGCTCTTCAGCTTTGCTCTGACGCCTGTGGCGTCTGAATGATCGCAGCACCACGTGCTGCCGGGCGGGCGTCTCGCCCCGGCCCCTGTTTTAAAAGGCATCCCCGTGATTACTGAACTGGAATTCAAGAGCCTCAGCGCGCAAGGCTACAACCGCATCCCGCTGATGCTGGAAGCCTTTGCGGACCTGGAAACCCCGCTCTCCCTGTACCTGAAACTGGCGCACGCCAAGGATGGCGGCAAGCACAGCTTTCTGCTGGAGTCGGTGGTCGGCGGCGAGCGCTTTGGGCGCTACAGCTTCATCGGCCTGCCCGCGCGCACCTTGCTGCGCGCGCACGGCTTTGGCGCGGACACCGTGACCGAGGTGGTGCGCGACGGCGTGGTGGTGGAGACCTCATCTGAGAATCCGCTGGATTTCATTGAGTCGTATCGGCAGCGTTTCAAGGTCGCGTTGCGGCCGGGTCTACCGCGCTTTTGCGGCGGGCTGGCCGGCTACTTTGGCTACGACACGGTGCGCTACATCGAGAAGAAGCTGGCCCGCAGTTGCCCGCCCGACACCTTGGGCTGTCCCGACATCCTGCTGTTGCAGTGTGAAGAGCTGGCGGTGATCGACAACCTGTCGGGCAAGCTCTACCTGATCGTGTACGCCGATCCGGTCCAGCCGGAAGCCTACGCGCAGGCCAAGAAACGCTTGCGTGAACTCAAGGACCAGTTGAAGTACTCGGTCAGCGCGCCAGTGGTCAAACCGACCCAGAGCTATCCGGCCGAGCGCGACTTTGCCAAGGCTGACTACATCGCGGCGGTGGAGCGCGCCAAGGAGTTGATTGCCGGCGGCGACTTCATGCAGGTGCAGGTGGGCCAGCGCATCAAGAAGCGCTACACCGAGTCGCCGCTTAGTCTGTACCGCGCACTGCGTTCACTCAATCCCAGTCCCTACATGTATTACTACCACTTTGGTGATTTCCATGTGGTGGGGGCCTCGCCCGAGATCCTGGTGCGCCAGGAACGCGTCAGCAACGGCGACACGCCGCAGCAGAAGATCACCATTCGCCCCTTGGCCGGCACCCGACCACGCGGCGCCAGTCTGGAGCTGGACAAGGCGGCCGAGCTGGAATTGGTTAATGACCCCAAGGAGCGCGCCGAGCACGTGATGTTGATCGACCTGGCACGCAACGACATTGGTCGCATCGCCAAGACCGGCAGCGTCAGGGTGACCGAGGCCTTCAGTGTCGAGCGCTACAGCCACGTGATGCACATCGTCAGCAACGTTGAAGGCATGCTAAATGACGGCATGACCAACATGGACGTACTCAAGGCCACCTTCCCGGCGGGCACGCTCACCGGCGCCCCCAAGGTGCATGCGATGGAGCTGATCGATCAACTGGAGCCGACCAAGCGCGGCCTGTACGGCGGCGCCTGCGGTTACCTGAGTTATGCCGGCGACATGGATGTGGCGATTGCCATCCGCACTGGCATCATCAAGGACCAGACCTTGTACGTGCAGGCGGCTGCCGGTGTCGTGGCCGATTCGGTACCCGAACTGGAGTGGAAGGAAACCGAAGCCAAGGCGCGCGCGTTGTTGCGCGCCGCCGAGCTGGTGGAAGAGGGGCTGGAGTAAACCATGACACACGACCAAAAGACCTCACTGCACGTGGTGATGATCGACAACTACGACAGCTTCACCTACAACATCGTGCAGTACCTGGGCGAACTGGGCGCTGCGGTGACGGTGGTGCGCAACGACGAAGTCAGCGTCGAAGACATCGTCGCGCTGGCGCCGGACCGCCTGGTGGTGTCGCCCGGACCTTGTTCGCCGGCCGAGGCCGGTATTTCGGTGGCGGCGATCCAGCACTTCGCCGGCAAGCTGCCGATCCTGGGCGTGTGCCTGGGACACCAGAGCATCGGCGCGGCCTTTGGCGGAAAGATCATCCGCGCCAAGGCGTTGATGCACGGCAAGACCAGTGTCATCACCACCACGCAGCAGGGGGTGTTCGCCGGATTGCCCAGGCAGTTCACCGTCAACCGCTACCATTCGCTGGCGATTGAGCGCGCCAGTTGCCCGGACTGCCTGGAGATCACCGCCTGGACCATTGATGGTGAAATCATGGGCGTGCGTCACAAGACGCTGGCCGTTGAAGGCGTGCAGTTTCACCCGGAGTCCATCCTGACCGAGCATGGGCACGCGATGCTGAAGAATTTTCTGGAGCAACCAGGATGAGCCCGATCATCGACCTGCGCAGTGATACCGTCACCCAACCCACCGCCGCGATGCGCGCGGCGATGCTGGCGGCCCCGCTGGGTGACGATGTGTTCGGTGACGACCCCAGTGTGAATGCGTTGCAGGACAAGATCGCCGCCTTGCTCGGCTTCGAGGCGGCCTTGTTCGTGCCCTCTGGCACGCAGAGCAATTTGTGCGCGGTGCTCAGCCATTGCCAGCGCGGCGATGAATACATCGTCGGCCAGATGGCGCACTGCTACCGCTGGGAGGGTGGTGGTGCGGCGGTGCTGGGCAGTGTGCAACCCCAGCCCATCAGTCATCAGAGCGATGGCTCGCTGGCGCTGACCGATATCGAGGCCGCCATCAAGCCCGATGACCCGCACTTCGCGCGCACTCGCCTGCTGGCGCTGGAGAACACCCTGGGCGGCAAGTTGCTGTCGTTCGACTATGTGCAGGCCGCCACGGAGTTGGCACGGGTGCGCGGCCTGGCACGGCATCTGGACGGCGCCCGGCTGTTCAATGCGGCCGTCGCCCAGGTCGGCTCGCATGGCACGGACCCCATGGGCGAAGCTACGCGCATCGCCCAATGCTTTGACAGTGTCTCGGTGTGTTTCAGCAAGGGCCTGGGCGCGCCGGTCGGCTCGGCCCTGTGCGGCTCGGCCGATTTCATCGCGCGCGCGCGGCGCATCCGCAAGATGGCCGGTGGTGCCATGCGCCAGGCCGGCATGCTGGCCGCCGCGGCGTCGTGGGCGCTGGACCACCATGTGGCGCGCCTGGCGCACGACCACGCACTGGCGCAACGCCTGGCCGATGCCCTGCAAGACATCCCCGAGTTGCGCGTGGAGCCACCGCAGACCAACATCCTGTTTGTCGATCTGGCGGAAGTCGCCAAGTCGCGCGGCGACGCGCTGATCGCTCACCTCAAGGCGCAGGGCGTGCTGGCCACCGGTTTGTACCGGCTGCGCTTTGTGACCCACCTGGACATCGATCAGGCGGGCATTGACCGTGCGGCCGTGGCCGTGCGTCAGTTCTTTTCACGCTGAGGGAGCGCGGCATGCCGGACTTCCAACATCTGATGCTGTTCATCGCGGCGGGCTGGTTGCTCAACCTCACCCCTGGCCCAGACGTGCTCTACATCGTCACCAACGCCTTGCGTTCGGGCGCGCGCGCCGGCGTGATGGCGGGGCTGGGCATCACGGCGGGCTGTTTCGTCCACATCTTTGTGGCCGCCATTGGCGTTGGCGCGTTATTGGCGACTTCGAGTTCAGCCTTTGCGGTGCTCAAATGGACGGGTGCGGCCTACCTGGTATGGATCGGGATCAAGATGCTTCGGTCCAAGGCGAAGCCGTCTCCGGTCCAGCAGCTTACTGCGCTTGCGTCTTCGGCGCCTGTGCGTCTGAAGGCGGTATTCATCGGGGGCTTCTGGACCAATGTGCTCAACCCCAAGGTCGCGATTTTCTTTCTGGCCTTCGTACCGCAGTTCATCGCGGCGGACGCACCCAACAAGTCCCTGGCATTTGTGCTGTTGGGCGTGTTGTTCAACCTCAACGCCATTCCGGTCAATTCGGCGTGGGCACTGACGGCGGCCTGGATGGCGCGGCGTAGCGCCGTGCAGCGCGGCATGCACTGGCTCGACCGCGTGGCTGGCGCCCTGTTCATCGGCTTTGGGGTCAAGCTGGCCCTGACCGATTCCCCTTCGAATATCCAATATCCGACAATCACTTGAGGACAGAGCTAAAGGTCTGTCCCGCAAAGTATCAGGAGTTTTACCATGCCGCACACCAGCAAGATTACCCCCCAGGAAGCGCTGTTGCGCACCATCGAGCACCGCGAGATCTTTCACGACGAAATGCTGCACATCATGCGTCTGATCATGGGGGGCGAGTTGTCGCCAGTGATGATGGCCGCGCTGATCACGGGTCTGCGCGTCAAGAAGGAAACCATTGGCGAGATCACTGCCGCCGCGCAGGTGATGCGCGAGTTCTCCACCAAGGTCGAAGTGGCGGACAAGACACACCTGGTGGACATCGTGGGCACCGGCGGCGACGGCTCGCACACCTTCAACATCTCCACCTGTTCCATGTTTGTGGCCGCCGCTGCGGGCGCCAAGGTCAGCAAGCACGGCGGGCGCAGCGTCAGCAGCAAGAGCGGCAGCGCCGACGTGATGGAGTCGCTCGGAGTCAACATCAACCTGACACCCGCGGCGATTGCGCAGTGCATCGAGCAAGTTGGCGTGGGTTTCATGTTCGCCCCGAACCACCATCCGGCGATGAAGAACGTGGCGCCGGTGCGCAAGGANNGTGTTCCACCCGGATCTGGTCGGCATTCAGGTGCGCGCACTGCAGCGCCTGGGCACGGAGCACGCAGTAGTGGTGTACGGGCGCGATGGCATGGACGAGGTGTCCTTGGGTGCCGCCACCATGGTCGGCGAACTCAAGAACGGCGAAATCACCGAATTTGAGATTCACCCCGAAGATTTCGGCATGGTGATGGCGAGCAACCGTGCGCTCAAGGTGCAGACGCCCGAGGACTCCAAGGCCATGCTGCTGGGCGTGCTCGATGACGAGCCGGGCGCTCCGCGTGACATCGTGATCCTCAACGCCGGCGTGGCGCTGTATGCGGCCAATGTGGCGCCAAGCATGGCGCAGGGGCTGGCGCTGGCGCGCACGGCGCTGGAGAGCGGTGCGGCGCGGCGTAAACTTGCGCAACTGGTGGATTTGTCCCGACAGTTGGAGAAAATATGAACTATTCTGACCTCATCACCATGGTCATATTGATAGTGGTACCTGCCGTCGCCGCGTGGTGGTGGATTCAGAGGGCCAATGACAGGAACCGTCGGGGCTATGGTCGGGTCTCGCCCGGCGACGCGGGCACGACCAAGCGCGACGCCCCCAAGTGAGCGATGTTCTTGAGCGTATCGTTGCCGTCAAACGAGAAGAAGTCGCCGCCGCAGCGAAACGCAAGTCCCTGAGCGTGGTGCGTGCCGATGCCGAATCTCGGGTGCTGACGCGCGACTTCGTGGGGGCGCTGCGGGCTAAAGTGGCCGCCGGTCACCCGGCGGTGATCGCCGAGATCAAGAAGGCCAGTCCGTCCAAGGGTGTGCTGCGTGCCGACTTCATTCCGGCCGACATTGCGCAGTCTTATGCCGAGCATGGTGCGGCCTGCCTGTCGGTGCTCACCGATGTGCAGTTCTTCCAGGGCAGCATCGACTACCTCAAGCAGGCGCGTGCGTCCTGCCATTTGCCGGTGCTGCGCAAAGACTTCTTGGTGGACGCCTACCAGGTGTACGAGTCGCGTGCCTGCGGGGCCGACTGCATCTTGCTGATCGCCGCTTGCCTGGACGACGCGCAAATGGCTGACTTCGAGACGATTGCCCGCAGCCTGGACATGGCCGTGCTGGTGGAAGTGCACGATGGCGCCGAGCTGGAACGCGCACTGAAGTTGAAGACCCCCTTGTTGGGGGTCAACAATCGCAATCTCAAGACGTTTGAAGTGTCGCTGGACACCACCCTTGGGTTGCGCAAGGATGTTCCGAGTGAACGACTGTTGGTTTGCGAAAGTGGCATCCATACCCGCGATGACGTATTGCGCATGGGAGCGGCCGGCGTGAGTGTTTTTCTGGTGGGTGAGGCATTCATGCGGGCGCCCGACCCCGGCGAGGCGCTGGACAACCTGTTTGGCGCGGCGTGAGACCGTTGCCGGCCGCGTGAATGAGTCGTGTGGCGGATGGCTGAGACACAAGTCGACTGGTTGGGGCCGGCTCAGGCGTCTTGCGCCGAGCTGCTGACGGCCTGGTTGCCAGCACGGTGGCCAGTTGCTCCCGACTGGCAAGCCGTCGTGCAACAGTTCTTGTCGAGTCCGGCAGGCGCCCAACTGGCGAATTTCATTCGGCAACGATTGGCCTGCGGAGCGCGCATCTTTCCGTCCCGACCGTTCCTTGCTTTGGAACTGACACCACTGAGTCGCGTTCGGGTGGTGATTCTGGGTCAGGATCCTTACCATGGACCCGGCCAAGCGCAGGGGCTGGCGTTCTCGGTGGCGCGGGGTGTCAAGTTGCCGCCATCACTGCGCAACATCCTTCAGGAGGTGGCNNGCCAAATGGAAGCCTGGAGCCATGGGCCCGTCAGGGGGTGTTGCTGCTCAATACAAGTCTGACGGTGGAAGCGTCCATGCCAGGAAGTCACGCCAATCAAGGTTGGGAAGCGCTCACTGACGCAATTATCGACACCACATCGGCATGCCAGCGACCGGTTGTGTTCATGTTGTGGGGCGCCCACGCGCAGGCCAAGCGATTCTTGATTGAGAGACCTGGCTCAAGCGGCCGCCACTTGGTTCTGGTCGCCAACCATCCGTCGCCGTTATCTGCCACCCGTGGCCCGGTCCCCTTCGTGGGCTGTTCGCACTTCGCGCGGGCCAATGCCTTTTTGGAGGCGTGTGGGGAGTCCTCAATCGAATGGACTTGACCATCTTGCAGTCAACAGCTTCAGCCAGTCACTATTTCGTGGCATAATCCGGGGTTCACCAAAGGAGAGGTGGCCGAGTGGTTAATGGCAGCAGACTGTAAATCTGCCCTCTTACGAGTACGCTGGTTCGAATCCAGCCCTCTCCACCAGTGAAAACGGTTGTGAAGCGATTGTGTAGGGCGATTTGTTGCGAGTGTTTTTGGCGAGTGTTTTGGATAAAGCGCTTCGGTTTTGATGAGTCAATGCTGATGCGGGAGTAGTTCAATGGTAGAACCCTAGCCTTCCAAGCTAATGACGCGGGTTCGATTCCCGTCTCCCGCTCCACCGTTGTTCTTGTGGTTTTGGTCGGTTTATTGAGTCAGGTCCGTCAGCATGGTTTGGCGGGTTTGAAAAAGCCCTTTTGGCTCAGTGGTAGAGCACTCCCTTGGTAAGGGAGAGGTCGCGGGTCCGATTCCCGCAAAGGGCACCAGTTTTTGGGTGCGTTGGCTTCGGTGGTGGTTCCAGGGCGATGCACCTCGATGTTGATTGGATGAAGTAAATACTTTTCGGAGTCTGAAATGGGAAAAGAGAAATTCGCACGAACCAAGCCTCACGT